>WNFL01024871.1_pt3 | contig 13787 bp, 10 predicted proteins | sample 5400361 | NCBI WGS metagenome assembly WNFL01 (sample SAMN13153351, study PRJNA577476) | soil metagenome | isolation source: 40 cm soil on Douglas fir-dominated hillslope | place: USA:California | collected 2013-09-17
CGCATTGCAGGCTCGGCTCAGGCGCGCGGCCGCGCTCGGAGCCGCTTACGACCATGACCCCCGGGCCATCGCCGCCTTCGATGCCTTAGCCCCGGACGTCGTCGACAGTCAGGTCGAGGAGTGGCGCGTTCGCGCGGCGCTGTGGATCGGCGACTATGGCCGGGCGCTCAAGGAGATCGAGCATATGCCCGCCAGTCTCGCGACTCTGCCTCGCTGGCGCTATTGGCACGCGCGCGCAACGGCGGCCGTCGCGGGTGCCGATGCCGCGGCGCCGCTGTTCGGCGAAATTGCCGACCTGCGGGACTACTACGGCTACCTCGCGGCGGACCGCCTGCACCGCGGCTACAACTTGAACGCGCGCCCGTCCCCGGATGACATCAAGACACAGACCGCGATGGCGGCCGAAGCCGGCTTGATACGAGCCCACGAACTATTCGATTGCGACATGGCGGACGATGCCGCCGTTGAATGGACGGCGGTGCTGGGCGGCGCCGAGCCCGCCGTCAAGGTCCAGGCCGCGCATCTGGCTGCGCGCTGGGGTTGGTATGCCGAGACCATCACCACCCTGGCGCAGGCCGGTGAATGGGACGATGTTCCACTGCGTTATCCGCGGCCGTTCCCGGATCAAGTCGCCGCCGCCAGCGAGCTTGCAGGCATACCCGCCGACTGGATCTTGGGCGTCATGCGCCAGGAGAGCCTGTATCGCAAGGACGCGGTGTCGCGCGCGGATGCGCGCGGCCTCCTGCAAATGCTGCCGTCCACCGCCGCCGCCGTCGCGCGGCGCTGGCACCTCCCGGCGCCGCGCAAGGACGGCTTGTTCGATCCGTCCGTCGCGGTCCCGCTCGGCGCAGCTTACTTGCGCGAATTGCTGGATCGACATACCGGCCAGCTCGATGTGAGCCTTGCCGCCTACAACGCCGGCGCGGCGGCGGTGGCGCGCTGGCTGCCGTCCAAATCGATGGATGCCGATGTTTGGATCGAAAATATCCCGTATGCCGAGACTCGCGGCTATGTGCAGCACGTTTTCGAGCACATTGTCGCATTCGCTTACGTGAGCGGCGCCGAACCGCCGCGCCTGGCGGGGCTGATGCCGGTCGTCGGGCCGGCGGCACCGGTCTTGTAGCCGCTGCACGTTCAATTTCCGCCGATGAGCCCCGCCGTGACATTGATGGCGAATCCAAGAATCGACGCGTTGAAAAAAAACGACACCAGCGTGTGGGCGATGACGACCTTGCGAATCGGGTGCTGGGTCGTGGACACGTCCGACGTTTGGCAGGCCGCCGCGATGGTGAAGGAAAAGTAGGCGAAGTCCCAGAATACCGGCATGGGTGTTTTGGGAAACAGCAGCGGGCGCTCCTCCTTCGGGGCGCTGTAGAACATGTCGGCGTAGCACGTCGTGAACATGGTCGGAACCAGCAGCCACGAGTTGGTCAAGGTCAGGGCGGCCAGAGCGACGTGCGCGACCCGCGCGGCGCCCGACACTTGCCTGACGGTCGCCAGCTGTTCGACGATGGCCACCATGCTCAACAATGCGGCGACGGTGACGACCGCCAGAATGAACGGGGCGGTCTCGTCTTCTTCTATGTATCGCAAGCAGATCTGCTCGGCGCTCAAGTTCTTCATCCAGACGTAGATCAAGATCAGAAACAGATCGACGCCGCAATTCCAGCTCACGAGCACCCGGCTGATCGTCGGGGCGTGAATCGGAAGCAAGAAAAAGACCGCGGCCCCCGCTGCCGCGGAGATCCAGATCCTGGGATGATTGCGCAGGAGTTTGTTCATGGAAATCGCCGGCTCGCCCGGCCCGCCGCGCCGATGACGGGCTTGATTCCTATTTGCTCTCTTTCGCGACCAACCATTTCACGAGCTCCACCAGCTGATCATTGCCGCCGGCGGATTCCGTGTGCAATCGATACTTGCCGTTCACCACGATGGTGGGCGTGCGATCGACGCGATAGCGCTGAACCAAATCCTCGGCGGCGCGCAGCTTGTTGTCCACCGTGAAGCCCTTCGCGGTCTCGAGGAATTTGTCGACGGGTACGCCGGCCTTGGCTTTGTAGAACTTGGCGGCGTCCTCGATGGTCGGCAGGCGGCTTTTGATGCCCCGGGTCGCGGGATCGATGACTGCCAGCTCGCCGCTCTGCCAGACGGCATTGAACATCGCATCATGGGTCTGGTCCGCGACGCCGAGCGTTTGCGCGGTGAGGTATGCGAGTTGAAACATGGGCCAGTCCTCGCTTGGATTGAAGGCTGCCGGCAAGAAATCGAATACCGCATTCGGCGGCAGACTGGCCTTCAACTTGTGCATGGTGGGCACGAATACATTGCACGCCGGACAGGCGTAGGAAAACACCTCGGTGACCTCGACCTTGCCGGCAGGCATCGACGTCAGATGCGCGGGCTGGATCAAGAAATAATTGACACCCTCGACCCACGTGGGCTCACCGCGCACCGGCGTGCAGACACTCAACGCAAGCACGGCCGCCAACGCAGCGTAATTCGATAATTTCATCAAGGCTCCTGTTTCCGTGTGGGATCCGCGCTCCAGGCGGTATTTTCGCCCCAGTTGTTCCAGCCTGTCGAGAACAATGCGCGGCGCCGGCGCTGCGGGTCGCCCTCGACTCCGCTGCGGCGAGACGACTTTTCGACTCGAGGTCTTTGCAATTCCTGACAATTACGCGTGCGATACTGCCGAGGGGTGGCCGCCCCCGAGGGTAGTCGCCCGCCCGGTAATCTGGTTATAGTCGAAGAATCGCCCGAACGTCCTCGGTTGGCCACGCGTGCCCGAGCGCGGGTTCAAGTATGTGGTGAATTAGTGTTACAAGACCAACACGATGTTACGGCTTCGACACCCGAGCGCGGACCTACCGCATTCTTCCGCCGGCACTGGGTTGCCCTGCTCGTCGTCGCCGTCGCCTTGTTCCTGTTGATCGCCCTGGCCAGATACATCCAGCACAAGCAACCGGTGGTGGCGGCGGGAGGCCCCGGGCGCGGCGGGCAGAACGGGCCGGTCGCGGTCTCGGTGGCGACCGCCGCATCCGGCGATATCCAGCTGCGCATCCCTGCGTTGGGCACGGTCACGCCGCTCGCCACGGTAACCATCCGGACGCAGATCAGCGGGATCATGCAAAAGATCTTGTTCACGGAGGGCCAAACCGTGCGCCAAGGCGACTCCCTGGCGCAGATCGATCCCCGCCCCTACCAGGCGGCCCTGCAGCAGGCGCAAGGGAATTTGCGGCGCGACCAGGCGTTGCTGGTCGATGCCAAGTTGAATCTGAAGCGTTACGAAGGACTGGTCAAGGAAGACTCGATCGCTCAACAGCAGCTCGACACCCAACGGGCATTGGTCGACCAGTACACGGGCACCATAGAATCGGACGAAGGGCAGGTACAAACCGCGCAGGTCAATCTGCTGTACACGCACATCGTCTCGCCGGTCACCGGCCGAGTCGGATTGCGCCAGGTCGATCAAGGCAACTACGTCACGCCGGGCGATACCAACGGCATCGTGGTGATCAACCAAGTTCAGCCGATCACGGTCATCTTTCCGATTCCCGAGGACTATGTGCCGGCGCTGGTGCGGCGCGTGCGTGAAGGCGGCGCGCTGGCCGTGGAAGCGTACGACCGCACCAACAGCGCCAAGCTCGCGGACGGCAAGCTGCTCACCATCGACAATCAAATCGACGTGACGACCGGGACGGTCAAGCTGCGCGCGCAATTCGAGAATGCCGACGGCTTGCTGTTCCCGAATCAGTTCGTCAACATTCAGCTGCTCCAGGAACTGCTGCGGAATCAAATCATCATCCCCGGCTCGGCGGTGCGCCGCGGTGCGCCGAACGGAGTGGTGGGTACATTCGTCTACGCGGTGAATCCCGACCGCACGGTCAAGGTGCGTCCGATCACTCTCGGCGTGGTGGATGGGGAGCACGTCGCCGTCCACCAAGGCTTGAGCGCAGGCGAAGTCGTCGTGACGGAAGGCGGCGACCGCCTGCGCGACGGCGCGCAAGTGCAGCTGCCGAACGCAACGGCACCCGCGGCTGCCGCGCACCCGTCCGGCAATGCGCAGCCGGGCAGTCCGGGCTCAGCCGGCCCGCGCCGGCCGCGAAACCACCCCAAACCCTCGTCATGATACCGATCGCGGACGCGCTCACCACCCCAGCGGCAGCCGCGGTTGCGCCCGCGGCGGTTCCCGTGTCGGCGCCTGCATCCGTATGAATCCCTCGCGCATATTCATACTGCGTCCGGTCGCGACCACCCTGCTGATGGTTGCGATATTGATCGTCGGCGCAATCGCCTATGTGCAGTTGCCCCTATCGGCGTTGCCCGAAGTGGCCTACCCGACGATCCAGGTGCAGACGTTCTATCCCGGCGCCAGCCCTGAGGTCATGACGTCGGCCATTACCGCGCCGCTGGAGAAGCAATTCGGACAGATGCCGGGCCTGAGTCAAATGTCCTCGACCAGCTCGGCCGGTGCGTCCGTGATCACCTTGCAGTTCTCGCTGGCGCTCGCCATCGATGTGGCCGAACAACAGGTGCAAGCGGCCATCAGCGGCGCGCAAAACTTGCTGCCGCAGGATCTGCCGGCGCCGCCGATCTACGCCAAGGTCAATCCCGCCGACGCACCGGTGCTGACCCTCGGGCTCACCTCGAAAGTGATGCCGCTCACCGAGGTGGAGGATATGGCCGACACGCGCATCGCGCAGAAAATCTCGCAGATCAAGGGGGTCGGTGTCGTCAGCATCAGCGGCGGCCAGCGGCCGGCGGTGCGCGTCGTGGCGAACCCCCGCGCCATGGCGGCCTACGGACTGAATCTCGACGATCTGCGCACGACCATCAACAACGCCAATCAAAACGGTCCGAAGGGTACGCTGGATGGCCCGAGCACCGCCTACACGGTCAATACCAACGATCAGATCCGAAACGCGGAGGACTATGGCAACGTCGTGGTCGCCTACAAGAACGGCGCCCCGGTCCGGCTAAAGGACGTCGCGGAATTGGTCTCGGGCGCCGAAAACGCCAAGCTCGGCGGCTGGATGAACAGGGTCCCGGCCTTGATCCTCAACGTGCAGCGCCAGCCCGGTGCGAACGTCGTCGACGTCGTCAATCGAATCCGCACTCTGCTGCCTTCGCTGCAGGCCGCGCTGCCCGCGGGAGTGGATCTCGCCATCCTCACCGACCGCACGACGACCATCAGGGCCTCGGTCGCCGACGTCGAATTCGAACTCGTGCTCGCCGTCGTGCTGGTCGTGCTGGTGATCTACGTGTTCCTGCGCAATGTTCCGGCCACCATCATTCCCAGTCTTTCCGTGCCGCTGTCCCTCATCGGCACCTTTGCGGTGATGTACCTGGCGAATTTCAGCCTCAATAATCTGTCGTTGATGGCGTTGACGATCGCGACGGGTTTCGTCGTCGACGACGCCATCGTGATGATCGAGAACATTTCGCGCTACATCGAACTTGGGCTAACTCCGCTCGAAGCGGCGCTCAAGGGCGCCGGACAGATCGGCTTCACCATCATTTCCCTGACCGTGTCGCTGATCGCGGTGCTCATTCCGCTGCTTTTCATGCAGGATGTGGTCGGGCGTTTGTTTCGCGAGTTCGCGGTGACGCTGGCCGTCACGATCCTCATCTCCGCCGTGGTGTCCCTGACGCTCGTGCCGATGATGTGCGCCAAGCTCCTCAAACATCGGCCGCCCGGCGACCATGCGGCGCTGGAATCGGGGCGCTGGTTCAGCGCCATGGTCGAGTGGTACGGCCGGAAGCTCACCTGGGTGCTGGATCACCAGCGATTGACCTTGTATGTCGCGGCCGCCACCCTGGCGCTGACCGCGATCCTCTACGTTCTGATTCCGAAGGGCTTCTTTCCCGGACAGGACACCGGATTGATTCAGGGCGTCTCCGAAGCGACCGAGTCGGTGTCCTACGCCGCGATGGCCGACCGGCAACAAGCACTGGCCGCCGCCATACTCGAGGACCCGGACGTGCTCAGCCTATCGTCCTTCATCGGCGTCGACGGCAACAACGTCACTCTGAACAGCGGTCGCTTTCTGATCAATTTGAAACCGCGCGGCGAACGCAGCACGAATGTCGCCGATGCCATCCGGCGGCTGCAGGCCGAGACCGCGGACATCGCGGGCATCACCCTGTACATGCAGCCCGTGCAGGATCTCACGCTCGACAATACCGTGAGCCGCACCCAATACCAATTCACCTTGGAGAGCGCGGATTCCACGGTATTGTCCACCTGGACTCCCAAGCTGCTGGCAGCGCTTCGCCAGCAACCCGAGCTCGCGGACGTCGTCAGCAACGAGGAAGACAATGGACTCGCCGCGTACGTCACCATCGACCGCGACAGCGCGGCGCGTCTCGGCATCAGCGTGGGTACCGTCGACAACGCGCTATACGACGCCTTCGGCCAGCGAATCGTATCCACGATCTTCACGCAGTCGAATCAATACCGCGTCATCATGGAAGCGGACCCGGCCTTCTACCAATCCGTGGACTCGCTCGCGTCCATTTACGTGCCGTCGGCGGCCGGCGGCCAGGTACCGCTGTCGGCGATCGCCAAAGTCGACGTGGAAACCCGGCCGCTTCTCATCAACCACCTGGCGCAATTTCCGGCGACCACCGTTTCCTTCAACTTGAGTGAAGGCGCTTCGCTCGGCGCCGCCGTTTCGGCCATCGAGAACGCCGAACACGGCGTCGGGTTGCCTAACAGCATCCGCACGACCTTCCAAGGCGCGGCGCTCGCCTTTCGCAGCAACCTGACCAACGAACTCTTGTTGTTGGTGGCCGCCGTGCTGGTCATGTACATCGTTCTCGGCGTTCTGTACGAGAGCTTCATCCATCCCGTCACGATTCTATCGACGCTGCCCTCGGCCGGCATCGGCGCATTGCTCGCCCTGATGCTGGCCGGAGACGATCTGACCATCATCGCGCTGATCGGCATCATCCTCCTCATCGGTATCGTGAAAAAGAACGCGATCCTGATGATCGATTTCGCGGTGGTCGCGCAGCGCGACGAGGGCCTGTCGCCGCGTGAAGCGATCTACAAGGCCTGCTTGCTGCGCTTTCGTCCGATACTCATGACGACGGTCGCCGCGATATTCGGCGCCTTGCCGCTCATGTTCGGCACGGGCACGGGGTCCGAACTGCGCCATCCGCTCGGCGTCAGCATCGTCGGGGGCCTCTTGGTGAGCCAGGTACTGACTCTGTTCACGACACCGGTGATTTATCTGGCGTTCGACCGCGTAGCGGCGCGCCTGCGCCGCCCCGCACGAGCGGCCGGCGACCGGTTGGCGGCGGACGGACCCACGTGAACATTTCCGCTCCGTTCATCCATCGGCCGGTGGCGACGATACTCCTGACCGCCGGCGTGGCACTGTGCGGCGCCGCGGCGTTCATGCTGCTGCCGGTGGCGCCGCTGCCGCGCATCGATGTACCGGCGATCTTCGTCTCGGCGCAGCTGCCCGGGGCGAGCCCCGAGGTCATGGCGAGCACGGTGGCGACGCCCTTGGAGCGGCATCTCGGCGCCATCGCCGATGTCGACGACATGACCTCCACGAGCGGCGTGGGCACGTCGAACATTCAGCTGACCTTCGGAGTCGACCGAGACATCGACGGTGCGGCGCGCGATGTGCAGGCGGCCATCGTCGCCGCGCATGCGGACTTGCCCACCTCGCTGACGCGCAACCCGTCGTACCGCAAGATCAACAGTTCCTTGTTTCCGGTCATGGCCATCGCCATGACCTCGGACGTGCTCACCCAGGGCCAAATCTACGACGCGGCGGACGCCGTGATTTCTCAACGCCTGTCGCAGATTCAAGGCGTGGGCGGAGTCAATGTCAACGGCAGCGCGCTGCCCGCCGTGCGGGTCGAGATCAATCCGCTGTCGCTGTCGAAGTACGGCATCGGCCTGCAAGACGTCCGCGCCGCCATCTCCAACGCCAACGCCAACGCCCCCAAGGGCGCCATCGAGTCCGACCGGCTGCACTATCAGATCTACACCAACGACAATGCCCGCGACGCGGGACCCTACCGCAATCTGATCATCGCCAACCGCAACGGCGCAACGGTGCGGCTCGGCGATGTCGCCCAGGTCTTGGACATGCAGGACGGCGCCACCGAGAACATCCGCACCTATGGCCTCTACAATGGCAAGCCCGCCGTGTTCGTCACGGTGTATCAGCAGCCCGGCGCGAACGTCATCGAAATGATCGACGCCGTCAAGGCCGAACTGCCGCTTCTCAAGAGTTCAATCGACTCGAAGATCGATCTGGTGGTCACCTTCGACCGCTCCATCACCATTCGCGCCTCGCTGCGCCAGGTCGAGCAAACTCTGATGCTGGCCGTGGCCTTCGTGATCCTGGTGGTCTACCTCTTCTTGAACAGTCACCGCGCCGCGCTGATTCCCGCCTTGGTCGTGCCGGTGTCGTTGATAGGCACTTTCGGAGCCATGTATCTGCTCGGCTATACGCTCGATATTTTTTCGCTGATGGCGCTGACCATAGCCACCGGATTCGTGGTGGATGACGCCATCGTGGTCATGGAAAACACCACGCGGCACATCGAAGGCGGCATGTCGCGCACCAGCGCCGCCTTGCTGGGCGCCCGCGAGGTGGGATTCACCGTCGTGTCCATGAGCCTGTCGCTGGTCGCCGTGTTCATTCCCTTCATGTTTGCCGGGGGCATCGTCGGCCGGATTTTCCGCGAATTCACCGTCACCTTGTCGGTATCGATCCTCATCTCCCTGGTGATTTCGCTGACGACGACTCCGATGATGTGCTCGCTGTTGCTCGAGCGCGAAGGCACGCGCGAACCCTCGCGGCTCGGCCGGGCTTTCGAGCGCGGGTTCGGGCGGCTGCGGGGCGGCTATGAAAGAACGCTCGACTGGGCTCTGCATCATCCGCGCACCGTGATGCTGTTGCTGTGCGCGACGGTCGGCTTGAATATCTATCTCTACGTCGTCATACCCAAGGGATTCTTCCCGCAGCAGGACACGGGGCAGCTGCAGGGAGGGATTCGCGGCGATGCGCAGAGCTCGTTTCAATTGATGAAGCGCAAGCTTCAAGAAGTCGCGGCCATCGTCCAAGCGGACCCGGCGGTCAACACCGTCACCGGCTCGGTGGGGAGCGGCGGCTTCGGACCCGGCGGCGGCGGCGCCAGCGCCAACGTCACCATCGCGCTCAAACCGCTGGCGGAGCGCCGCATCTCCGCCGATCAGATCATCGCGCGATTGCGGCCCCAGCTGAACAGAGTCACGGGGGTTTCGGCCTATCTACAATCCGTGCAGGACATTCGCGGCGGCGGCCGGTCGGCGAATGCCCAATATCAGTGGACACTGCTCGGCGACGACTTGACCGAATTGCAGGCCTGGTCGCAGAAGCTTCGAACCGCTCTTCAGGACATGCCGGAAATCACCGACGTGGACACCGATTTGCAGCCCGGCGGCCTCGAAGCCGATCTGATCGTGGACCGCGACAGCGCATCGCGGCTGGGGCTGACGGAAATTCAGATCGACAATGCGTTGGGCGACGCGTTTGCCCAGGCTCAGGTGTCGAACATCTACAACCCGTTCAGCCCGCAGCAATACCACGTGGTCATGGAGGTGGCGCCCGAGTTTTGGCAGAACCCGGACACTTTGAAAAATCTATACGTAAGCACCTCCGGCGGCGCCGTCTCGGGGACGCAGGCGACGCAGGCGGTGGCCGGCACCACGGTGCTCAAACCGGCGTCCTCGACGGCTTCATCCAGCGCCGCGGTCGCGCAGGATGCGGCGCGCAATCTGGCCGCGAACTCTTTGGCAAATGCGGGCCGCGGCAATACATCCACCGGCACCGCCGTGAGTGTCGCCCAAGAAACCGTCGTTCCGTTCTCGGCGTTCAGCCGATTCAGCGCCGGCACGACTCCGGTGAGCGTGAATCACACGGGCACTTCCGTATCGACGGCAATCGCATTCAATTTGCCGGAGGGCGAAACTCTGGATGTCGCGCTCGCCGCGATTCAGCGCAAGATGAGCGAAATACATGTGCCCGTCGGCATTCTCGGCGGAACCTATGGGACTGCCCGCCTCTTTCAACAAAGCAGCAGCAACACTCCTCTGATGATCGTGGCAGCTCTGATCGCGATCTATGTGGTGCTTGGCGTGCTCTATGAAAGCTACAGTCAGCCGCTGACCATTCTTTCCACTCTCCCCTCCGCGGGCGTCGGCGCACTGCTGGCCCTGATGGCCACCGGCACTGAATTCAGCCTCATCGCCTTTCTGGGATTTCTCCTGCTGATCGGCATCGTCAAGAAGAATGCCATCATGATGGTCGACTTTGCTCTCGAGGCCGAGCGCACTTTGGGGATGGATCCGCGCGCAGCCATCGCGCATGCTTGTAGCTTGCGGTTTCGGCCCATCATGATGACCACCTGCGCCGCCATCGCCGGCGCATTGCCGCTGGCCATCGCCTCCGGGGACGGCACGGAGATGCGGCGGCCCTTGGGAATTGCCATCGTCGGCGGTCTGATCGTCAGCCAGCTCCTCACGATCTACACCACCCCGGTGGTTTACTTGTACATACATCGCTACTGGAGGCATTTGAAACAAGGCAAGTACAATCCGCCGGCGCCGGCCGCCGGCCAGAATCCGGGCGGCCGCGGATTTGACCCCGTCGGAGCGGGCACTTGATGCGGCCCGTTCACGGCTCGGTAACGCGGTTCACTCGATGGGTGAGCGTGGCCGCGGGAATTGCCGCCGCCGCCGCATGCGCGGTCGGACCCGACTACCATCGCCCGAAGCTCGATGCGGCTCCCGATTACAAGGAAGCCGGCGATTGGAAACCCAGCGAGCCCAACGACGTGTTGAGCAGAGGGCCCTGGTGGGAGATATTCCACGACGACGACTTGAACCAGCTCGAAGTTCGCGTCGACATTTCAAACGAAAACGTCAAGGCCGCCGCCGCCGCTTTCGATCAGGCGCGGGCGTTGGTGGCGCAGGCGCGCGCAGGCTTTTGGCCCACCATCGGCGTCAGCGCCGCGCGGGAGCGCAGCGCGGTCGCCGGTGCACCCGCGCGAATTACCGACAGCGCCGGAATTTCCGCCAATTGGGATCTGGATATCTGGGGTCAGATTCGCCGCACGACCGAGAGTAACCGGGCGTCGGCGCAGGCCAGCGCCGCGGCCCTCGCCGCGGCCCGGCTATCCGCCCAGGGTGAACTCGCAACCGATTATTTTGAATTGCGAGCGCAGGATCAATTGCAGAAGCTGCTGGACGACACGGTGGTGGCCGAGCAGCTGTCCCTGAAGATCGCGGAGAGCCGCTACCGCTTCGGCGTGGCGGCCAGAGCCGATGTGGTAAGCGCCGAAGCGCAATTGCTGTCGAGCCAGGCGCAGCAGGTGAATGCCAGGATTCAACGCGCCGTGCTCGAACACGCGATCGCCGTGCTGATCGGTCAGCAGCCGGCCTCTTTCTCCATGAGCCCCTCCTCCATGCGCAGCGACGTACCCACCGTGCCCGCGGGGATCCCCTCCGCAATGCTCGAGCGGCGACCCGACGTGGCGGAAGCTGAACGCAAGGTCGCGGCGGCCAACGCGCAGATCGGCGTGGCGAAATCCGCGTTCTTTCCGAGTCTGATCTTGTCCGGATCGGACGATTACTCGGGCGGTACCTGGGCGCGGTTGTTCAACGTACCGAATCGCATCTGGTCTTTCGGTCCGTCGCTCGCGGAAACATTGATCGATGGTGGATTGCGCAGAGCGCAAGTGGCGCAGGCGCGTGCGGCCTACGACGTGAGCGTCGGCAACTATCGACAGACGGTGCTGGCCGGCTTCGAGCAGGTCGAAGACAACATCGTCACCTTACGCGTGCTGGAACAACAGGCGGTCATCGAGGAGGCCGCGGTGGCGGCCGCCCGCGAAGCGGAGAAACTCACGCTCAACCAGTACAAGGCCGGAACCGTGCCTTACAGCAGCGTCATCACCGCCCAGACCACCCGCTTGAGCGCCGAGCAGACGGCGCTTGCGGTCCTGTCGAGCCGCTTGCAGGCCAGCGTGGCACTGATCGAAGCCGTGGGCGGCGGCTGGAACGCGTCGCAGCTGCCCTTGCCATAGCCCCCATCTAGCCCCTGGCCCTAGCCTTTGGCCGGGCGTTGCAGCAAGGCCGTTTCGGGCCCGTTCCTCTTGACAATCGAGCGTAAAGCTCGTTTTTCAGCCGAATCTGTGGCACAGGTTACATAATGAAAGGGTCAAGTTAGGTAACAATCTGCCGAAGTCAAGAGAGGGAAGCATTCGGCTTCGGGAGAGGTTGTGTCCAAGACTGCCCACGCGATATCCGCGCTGGTTGCCTGCCGCGCGCGCGTACACCGCCTACTGCTGCTGGCCCTGGTGTTGGCGCTGCCGTTTCCGTCGAGCGCCGGCGAACCCGTCGCGCCGGCGGCCGCTGCTATGCTGCTCGACCGCCTCCCGCCCCGTTGGCTCGATGACCACGGCGAGACACTGCGGCTATCGGCGCTTCACGGGCAGCGCATCTTCGTCACCATGGCCTATACGTCTTGCCATCGCATCTGCCCGATGACCATGACGCGTCTCGAGCAAGTACAGCGGGAGGTCGACGCCCGGGGGATGAGTGCCGAATTCATCATCGTGAGTTACGACCCAGGCAATGACGACTCTGCCGCCTGGCGCCACTATCGAGCGAGCCACGGCCTGCTTCGGGATAACTGGCACTTCTTGAGCGGTACTCCGGCCGATACCGAGCGCCTGGCGCGCGCGCTCGGTTTTGAATTTTGGCGCGACGGCGAGCATGTCATGCACGACTTTCGGATCGTGGCGTTGGGCGGCGACGGCGCCCAACGCGGCGTCATCGACTCGGTTCACGGCGATTGGCGCAATCTCCTATGACGCGCCGATTTCACGCGCTCGCAGCCTCGGCCGCATGCGTGTTCGGCATGCATTGCCTCGTGGCCCCGGCATATGCCGCCGATACGCGCGACGATCGCGTCACCGCGCTCGAGGAGAAGCTCGATCGCAGCCTCAAGCTGATCGAACAGCTCACAGCCCGCGTGAAGGAACTCGAAGCCCAGCGAACAGCCGCCGCCCCTACGCAGCCAACGGCGCCGCCCGCAACCGTCGCTGAAACCGTGCCGCAGCCACAGACTCAGGCGCAGGCGCAGGCGCAAACGCAGACTCGTTTGGAGAACGTCGAGCAGCAGCTGACGCAGCTCGCCGGCGCGAATGCCGCTCGAGGCGGAGGTGCGGCGGGTGTTCCGCTGCACGGTTTTTTCGACGTGGGCATCGGCAATCACACGGCGAACGAGCCAGAGTTGAAGGGCGCCAATACTGGCAGCCTCGACATATTTCTGAATCCGCAGCTCGGCGAGCACACCCGCGCGTTGTTCGAATTGACTTTCGAGGTAGGCGAACAGGGTCAGGTCGACGCGGACCTGGAGCGCGGCCAGATCGGCTATCAGTTCAGCGACGCCGCGACCGTCTGGATAGGGCGTTTCCACACGCCGTTCGGCTACTACAACACCGCGTTCCATCACGGCCAGGAAATCGCAACCTCGCTGCGCCGGCCGCGGTTCATCCTGTTCGAAGATCAGGGCGGAGTGATGCCGAATCATACCGTCGGTGCGTGGCTCACCGGCGCGGATCGCTTGCCCGACGGCAAGCTGACCTACGATCTCTTCGCGGGCAACGGCCAATCCATTTCGTCAGGCACGATCAACCCGCGCAGCGGCGGCGTGGACCACGGCGGCGCGATCTACGGCGGCAATCTTGGCTATGTATTCGGCGACATGCTCAAC
>WNFL01067227.1_pt1 | contig 13786 bp, 10 predicted proteins | sample 5400361 | NCBI WGS metagenome assembly WNFL01 (sample SAMN13153351, study PRJNA577476) | soil metagenome | isolation source: 40 cm soil on Douglas fir-dominated hillslope | place: USA:California | collected 2013-09-17
TTCGTCATCAGTCACGATCGTCGGCGCATCCTGCATTTCAATGTCACAAAGCATCCGACAAGCTCGTGGATCGTCCAGCAGTTGCGAGAAGCATTTCCATTTGGATCGGCTCCGAGGTTCGTCATCTTTGATCGTGATGCCAAGTATCGACTGGAAGTCCCCGCAGCGGTTCGATCCCTGAGGGTGAGTCCTATCCGCACCTCGTTCGAGAGTCCTTGGCAGAATGGAGTCGCAGAGCGTTGGGTAGGGAGTTGCCGCCGTGATCTCCTGGATCACCTCATCGCAGTTGACGAACGCCACCTGAAACGCCTGCTCTCTGAGTATATTCGCTACTACCACGAGGACCGCACACATCTCGGACTCGGGAAGGGAACGCCAGACGGAAGAACTCGCACGATAGCCACAGGTCACGTCCTTTCTCATATGCGACTGGGAGGGCTGCACCACCGGTACGATCGGGCTGCCTAATCCGAACCAACGTAGCGTCGCGAAAACGTCGGGGGTTCCTCCATCCTTATATATAGGTATACCGCGCTGGGTTCCCCCGGGAGAGAATCTTGGCGCTCGAGGGTGAAGGAATAGCTTGGACGGGACAGCCCTCACGGCAGGGAATCGCGCTATTTTCAGTGCGCACAGAATTTTGGCGACGCACACCCGCTCAATAAGCAGATTGCGATAGCTATTCATGTCCAGGGTAGCCGTCCGGCCTGGGATAGAGCATCACGTCGAGCAAACGGTCTCTTTCGAAACCAAGATCGCCGGACTGCGAATCCCTGGCCGATGGAACACTCTTGAGTGGTCTGAGGGACAATGTAAAGGTTGAGAACACAAGATCTGATTTCGCATCGACGGGTCTGCTGCAATCCCTTCTACTTGATACGAAGGCAATATAGGGAGTCGCTCAATAATAAAGATGAGAAAATACTTAACGATATTCCCGGGGGCTGGCGTGAGAAAGCCCATTTTCTTATTACTATTCGCGCTAGCTTTGTGTATTCCGACGTTCGCTCAGACGACCACAAATCTTACAGAGGTTCCTAAGCCGGCAGACTCACTGGTGGACTCCATTGGCGTTAACATCCACTTGACTTACGGCAATTCGGTCTATCGTGACGTAGTCGCCGTCAAACAAATGCTCTCTACATTGCACGTCCGACATGTGCGAGATGCCGGCAAGTACTATCCAAATGATGCGAAATACAACGACTACGAGTTTGGCTCCTATGGAGCGGTTGCTTCCCTCGGAATCGGATTCGATCTCATTCTGGATTATAACGGCGGCACCGTCCCTAGCCCGATCACTCCCGAAGTAATGAGCGCCCTGCAAACTCTTGCCGCAAAGAATGGCATAGCCGTGGAATCCTACGAGGGACCGAACGAACCAGACCTGGCGGGAATCCTAAATTGGGTCGCGAGTACAAGATCGTTCATGCAGTCTGTGCATTCCTCGACAAAAACAAATCCAAGTACAGCAGCAATTCCAGTGATTGGGAACTCTTTAGGCGGTTCGCCCCTCGATTGGGTTCTGTTGGGAGATATGACTGCGTTCGAGGATTACGGCAACGTGCATCCGTACGCGAACACGCAACATCCCTCATTTAACTTCACTACTGCTTTGGCAAACCAAATAAACGTGAGCGGTTTCCAGACGATTTATGTCACGGAAGCCGGATGGTCAAATGCCATAAATGCCAAAGACAATAGCCCTAATGTATCGGAGGATGCTGCCGGCCGTTACATGGGAAGATTGTTTCTGGAAACTTTGCTGCATGGCTGGCCACGCACGTATGCTTACGAACTGGTAGACGAGCAGGCGGACTCCGGCCTGACCGACACGCAAAGACACTTCGGCCTCTTCCGGGACGACTATTCCGCTAAACCTGCCGCAACGGTGATTACCAATATGATCGCGCTGATGTCTGACAAAGGAGGTTCGGTCCGCCCGAGTGCTGTGTCGTATTCCTTGGACACTGCCTCATCCGCGATACATCACCTGCTGTTTCAGAAGCAGGACGGTTCTTACTGGTTGGCTCTGTGGCAGGAAGTTTCTTGTTGGAGTGAGTTGAACGGGCGAGGCGCCGCGGTTACAAATCCTGACGTCGCTGTTAAATTAACGCTGCCAAACGCTGGCCCTTTCATTACTACGTACAGACCTCATGACTCGATCGCCGTAGTGCAGTCATTTACGAATCAACAGACGATTACGCTGATGGTACCCGACCATCCGTTGTTGGTTAAGTTTTCTCTCATCGCTGCCCCGACTAATCTCCGCGCTCGCGTCCAATAAAACTCGAGCAGGCGGTCAGTCGGAAGACTGGAGCTGATTAGCGGCGAGCCGCTCCTGACCGTGGTATGGAGAAGCTGCCAAACGCATTCCCGTGAAGGTCCAGAAGATCGCGCCAGTTACGTTCACAAAGATATTTGCGCCGACGAGTTGGGCAAGCATGGCGATGACGATTGCTTTTCCAGCTCTATAGAAGTCATCGTGCATTTCGGGTGCCGGCTGCTTCTTCAAAAACAGCGATATTATTCCAAGCGCGTAGAGCAAAGTCCCCAGCCATCCTAACGAGAAAACCGTGACGAGAATCCCGCTATCGACCGGAATTCCGTGCGAGACTTCCAGATTCTTGAGCCCGTGACCGAAAGGATTGCCGGCGGCATCGCTTACCAGGACTCGATACATTTCCAGCCGATCTCCAAAACTTTCGTCGTGCCCTAAGTCTGTGAAGGTCTTGACTCGGTCTCCGATCACATTCGCCAAACGCGGATCATTCAGTAGTGGCACGAGACAAACGAGCAGAACGAAGGCAGAAAGAAACATTCGACCAATTACCCGAGGATTTATGTTTTTGAGCATCAAGAAAAACCCGATGAGCCAGCCGAGCCACGCCGTGCGCACCATGGAAAGAAGAAATGCGAGATAGCCTGCCACGGCTGCAGGCAATTTCAGCGCAGAACGAATCATAAGCAGCAGAAGCAATCCGGTCATCATGGCATTGGCGAAAGGGGCGGGGGAATTCATGGTGCTCCAAACCCGCACGCGCAACGGCTCCGGCTGTCCAAAGCTCGGGCTTATCTGGCCAATGCTGCCATTTTCCAGCCAAACACGGTCCCACGTCGGAGGCAGAAAAAATTGATAGATCCCATAAAGCCCGAGAATCAGCAGGGCCCATAGCAGCGTTCTACTGATTGCTCTGCTGTGCTGCTCATACTGAGGCCAGTTCAAGTAAAGATGAACTCCGAACAACAAGGGGCAAAGCCAGTTCAGTAGCCCGTAAACCGTCTCCGCCGACGGGCGGACTATCATGCCGACAACAAATCCATAGAGGATAGCCGTGCTGCAAAGCACGAACACAGCGGGTACACCAGTGTTTTTCCTACGGCCGGGGAGTACCAGCGTCAGTCCGGCAATTCCCGATACCAGGAACGGCGCGAGCAGAACCATATTCGGATCGATATATCCGAATCGCCAATCGACGATACGCCGCGCCAATGGAGCTAAAAACCAGACCCAGAGCGAATACTGGATATAGAGAACTGGCCTAATGAAATACAGGGCGAGGGCAATAAGCAGAGCCGCGACCGGTATTGCTCCGCGAAGCAGCTGAGCTTTCCCCGCAAAGCACAAAGCCAGAACAACGACGACACTCAAGCCGACCGCTAAGCCAATCCCCAGGCTGCCGATCTCGCTGCGATTTTCGGCAAACTCCATCGCTGGATACGCGCGAGCTTCCGTCATGATGCGCGAGCGTTGGGGAAGACTTCGAGAACCCGTGCATGGTTCGATTTGAAATTCGGCGCGCCCACAGGCATACCGACGCGATGCAGAAACGCACGGAACCGGCGCTGGAACACTTCGATGCTGAAACCCTCAGCGTGCTGTCTGAGTCGATCCCGAGACCACTCTTGGAGTTCAAAGCGCTCGATCGCGTCTCCCAAATCTTCCGGCGTTTGCGAGTTAAAGAACACCCCGGTCACATTTTCGATTATCGTTTCGAGAGCGCCACCGGCGCGGTAGGCGATCGTCGGCCTGCCCGCGGCCGCAACTTCAAGAGGCGCCATCCCGAAATCTTCCTCCCCAGGAAAGAGGAGCGCGCGGCAACGGGACACGTAGTATTCCACGTCTTTGTCCGATGCGCGTCCGAGAAAATGGACAGACGGTCCAGCTAGCGCTTCCAGGTTTTTTCGATCCGGCCCGTCGCCGATCACGAGGAGTTTCTTCTTGCGTTCCGTACACGCTTGCACCGCCAAGTCGAATCGTTTGTAGGAGACCAGACGCGATAGGACCACGTAATAATCCTCAACCTCGCCAGAAGGATGAAATCGGTCTACTTCAATTGGCGGGTGAATGACTTCCGCGGCGCGGCCATAGGCTTTTCGTATTCGCTCGGCCACTACTCGCGAGTTCGCGACAAAGTGGTCCGGCTGACGCGAGGCTTCCTCATCCCAACGCCTCAATGCGCGCATCAGAACTGGCAGGAGGGCGCGTTGCATGAACCCAAACGATTCCCGGCTGGAATAATTGTCATAATTCCACACCCACCGCGTGGGCGTATGGCAGTAACACACGTGTATAGCGTCCCGGCCCGTTCGCACGCCCTTCGCGTATGATGACGAACTGGAGAGCACCAAGTCATATCCGGATAAATCCATGGAACCAACGGCGAACGGATAGAGCGGAAAATAAAATCTGTAGTACTTCTGAATCTTGGGAAGATTTTGCATCCACGAAGTCTGCACGTTGGCATTTCTTAGCTGGGGCGGCATGCAGTCTGCAAGCGCGACCGTCGCAAAGAGTGAAGGATCTGGAACCATACGGTACAGTTCCTCAGCGACCCTTTCTGCTCCGCCCAGTTGCGTGAAATAGTCGTGTACGACCGCAATCTTCATCGTGTTCTCACAGTCTTAAGGCTTAAACTGCGCCAGTGCGTTTCATGACCGCTTTGACCGTCCTGGCCAAAATCTGGAAATCCAAGGCCAGAGACCAATCGTCTATATATCTGAAGTCCAGCTTCATCCATTGCTCGAAGCTCACTGCGCTCCTACCGCTCACCTGCCACAATCCGGTCATTCCCGGCTTTACGCTGAATCGCCTCATCAAGGCAGCTTCACTAAAGAGAGAGACATCGCGCACGCTCATGGGACGCGGTCCGACAAGGGACATATGTCCCAAAAAGACGTTCCACAATTGCGGTAGTTCGTCCAATGAGGAGCCCCTCAGTATCCGTCCGAGAGGCGTTATGCGCGGGTCATGCCGCATCTTGAAAATAGGACCAGTCGCCTCGTTGTGTTTTTCTAGCTGGGCCATTAGCTCGGAAGCGTCTTCCACCATGCTCCTGAATTTGTACATCCCAAAAAGACGCCGCCGATATCCGTAACGCTGTTGCTTGAAAAACACTGGCCCCTTGCTGGTCGCCTTTATCGCGATGGCTACAAGCAGGAACAACGGTGAGAACAAGCAAAGGCCCACGAGTGCGCCGATAATGTCGACTAGGCGTTTGACGGCTTGCCGGGTCACGTAATGCTCGTGGAATGGCACCAATTCGCTGAAGAGCTCTCGATTGTGCGAGGCTGACATCTTGACTGTCGTCGCGTACGTATCCTGCATACAAACCACCCGCACGCCAACCTGCTCTGCAATGGGAATGGCCCGCTGAATCAAGCCGTAGCAGGACTTTATGGGCATCGCTATCAACAACTCGTCCACGACATTGTGAAGCAGCAGATCATTCAGATCGTTGATCGTCCCCAAGTAGCGGTCGGCCACATCCGGGGCCATCTCGCTCACAGGACGATCATCGACAAACCCAACCAGCTTGACTGTGGAGTGATAACGCGTGCGAATCTCTCGCCATGCCTTTACTGCTCTGCGGCCGCTGCCAAGAATCAGCACGAGCTGCGGGTCGCGGGCTGCTATCCAGGTGCCGCCAATCACGCGGCATGCTTCATAGACAAAGACATAAACAAAGAAGATGCCCCCAATTTGCGCGCTGGGACCCGTGGTGTGCGTGGCGTACAGGAAAGACACCAACAACCCCGTCATCGCCCCGCATCCCTTTGCGATCCGACCCAGTTTGCGAAGAACACCCTGGGACTCTTGCCCGTAGAGATCCAGAGCCCGGAAGCAATAGCTCCATGCGAGCATAAACAGGCCAGCAAACGCCGCATTGAGAATGGTGATGCGCATCTCAAGGAACTGGTGTATTCCCCCGTTCGGCATACGCCCACTATTCCCATATGTCACCGCCGCGAGAGCCATGGCCATTGCGAACAGTGCGTCCACTCCTGGCAGGATTCCAAGCGGATTTCTTCCACCGCTTCTCATTGTCTTCTCCTTGATTGTTTTTCTGAATGTCGTAGCGACTCGATTGCTCGAGCCCTTTTGTTGGCAGCGTCATGCGCGTTGCGGCCTGAAATAAGAATGCTTAGAAAATTCCGCATCAGTCGCCTTCCCCTGTGGCCATCAGCTGCTTTTTAGGAGAGAGAATGCGGTGCTTGAATACGCTTTCGACGATAAACGCCACGTCGCCCCACTTCGGGAGGAACTGGGGCACTCGCATTTTCAGAAAAAAAGGAAAGCTCAGCAGAACGAAGACCAACCGCACCGTTGTAGAGATTAGAAGCGCAAGTCCAGCGCCTAAAATGCCAAATCGCGGAACAAGGAAAAGCATTAGCGGCACCGCCAAAAGCAAGCCTGCTATCTGAAGCACGGTGACCACTCCGGGACGTCCAAGCGCCATGAAAGCCTGCGACAGCACAAGCGCCGCGCCCGATAGCACAACCTCCATTATCAAGACTCGCAGGACTGTGCTTGCGCCTCGGTACTCGCCGCCATAGAGCAACGCGAGCAGTTGCGGGCCTAGGGTAACCACTCCTAATCCAGCGATCGCAGTAACCAACGTGCTCAGTCGCGCCGCACGGCCCGCCAGTTCCCGAACTGCGTTCGGCGATTCACTTACAGTTCTTGGGAACAGCACCGTTATTACCGAGGCATGAAAAGCAAGGCTAAGCATCCGCGATAAACTAAGGGCCACCACGTAAACGCCCATCATTTTGGGTTGAAGAACGCGCACGACCAGTGCTTGATCCACGTACAGAGCCATGGTTCCGCACAGGTCGATCCCATACGACCGAATTCCATAAGAAAAAAGCAGCCCCACCGAGCTTCGAAACGACTCTAGCGAGGGCTCGAACATCCGCCAGAGACGACGTCCCATCCAGAGCAGCGGCACGACCACCACTGGCGCATACGCCGCGGCTGCGCTGTACGGGGTCATCGAGTGAGTAGCCAGCAGGGTAAGCAGCACGAGTAACGTCAGCGCCGGGGTCCAGACCAGAATCTTATTTGACGCTGCGAAGTCACCGCGGCTTTCGAAGGCTGCTCTCGCCACGAGCGAAAGCGAAGTTAGAGGCGTGCTGATCAGAAAAATTCGGGCAAACAGCACGGTCTTCGGCGAATACTGCGCGAGCCACGATTGCATCATTACGGTTCCTACGAGTGCGGCGAGCCCCCCTGCTAAAAGAGCAAGTAGCAGCGCGGCGCCCAATAGTTGGGACTGTTTTTCTGGGTTTCGTTTGAGCTGAAAAGTCAGCGCGCTCGGAATTCCAAAGGTCAGCGCGCTCGCCAGAAAGACAGGCCAAAGAATCATCGCCGCGAGCTCTCCGCGGCCTGCGGGTTGCAGTGTACGCGCGCTGATAATTCCCGTGGCAGCGCCGATCACAATGATCAAACATTTCGCCCCGATTGACTGAGCTACCGCGCTGGCTGAGCTGAGCCGGGCGTTTTTCTGCCTGGCCGAGGCTCTCAGCTGTGATGCCTCGTCCGAAGGGACATTGCTCGCAAGCTTGCTCACCATCGTCGCTCGGGAAGCTCGAACACGGTCATTGAATCCGCTGGAGCGGATTAACATACGTGCCGATATTCAGCAGCTTTACGTACCGAGAAATTTTCTGAACTTTGTCTCGGGGCACAAACAACATGTCGCCCGGCTCAAGCTGAATATCGCGCTCCAGATCAACGGTCTTACGTAATTTTGTGAGGTTCAATTTGCGAACTTCAGCGGTGTCGCTATTGATCTTTCGGAAGAGCAGCACTTGGCCAGTCTGCGCCGATTCTGAAAACCCGCCGGATAGGAGAACGGCCTGCATGGCGGTGGTTTTTTCTCTCAGCTCTATCTTCCCGGGCTTACCAACTTCCCCCGAGACAACGACGTAGAGCGGCTGGAACTCCTTCAGAATCAGATTTAGCTCTGGATCGTTCAGGCGGGCTTGCGCCTTTTGGATGATGGCATCGTGCGCCTGCGCTAGAGTTAGATCGCTTACTTTCAGATCGCCCACCACGTTCAGGTTGACATATCCGTCTGGCAGCACGGTTACGGTCTGATTGAATTCCGGAGTGTAGCGATATTCAAGTTGCAGAACATCTCCGGCACGTAACGTATAGCGAGGCCGGTGGCGTAAGTTGTCTTCACCATAGGTCGGCGGTACGAACAAAGAAACGAACAACAGCACTCGGTACAGTGTTCTCATCTTGGCCTCCATGCCCGAAGGGAAATGCTAGATACCCATCGCTTCCATCATTCGATAGCACCACGTAGGTATGACGTACGTCCTTTTGTTCAGGACGTGACCCATAATTCGTCCTTTGGCGCTTTCGATCGTTCGCTCGGCGTACAGGATTTGTTCCTTTTGCGTTCGGTTAGCTTCCACCACCAGCACGATTCCGTCCACCAGCGGAGCCAGTCGCACCGCATCCGGCGCGTCTTTTATCGATGCGCAATCGATCAGAACATACCGATATTTGCGGCGCAGTTTTTCGAGAGCTCTTGCAAGATTTGCCTGGGTGCCGCGCCAGTTCTCTCGCGCCTTCTCCATCTGCCAGAGATCTTTGACTGGCCGTTGCGAAGTGTTCTCTTCGCCAGGATCAAAGTCACCCTGAATTAGAGAGCGGCCGTCCACTGCAATCGAAAACTGATCTGCGGCTTGACCTAAGGTGTCCGCAAGCGACCTTGTGATGCGGCTGACGCCCGCTCCTGAATGCGGCGATGTCAGCGCTATTGCAAAACCCTGAGTAGTGTTTTCATCCGTTGGCTGCTGGAAGATCTTGAAAAACAATCCTTCGCAAAGCACGCTCAATTTCTCTGCCTGCATATTCCTCGTTCTGTCGCTAGCCTTGCGACGCTGATTTCCATGCTCTCGACGCTTTCTTGAAGGTCAGCAATCCATACCGAAGGTGCCGCCTCACATTTGGGATGGCAAATGGCAGGATGTTCCATTTGCCCAGGCGCGTCTCCTTGGGCGGTGTGGGTTCCGCAAGCGAAGGCAGTTGAGGCACTGTGGCGAGCAATGGGTAGCGCGAAATTGCCTCTAGCTCGCGAGGCGTGGCGATCGTGTTTCTTCCGATCTCCGCGAAATAGACCGCACACAAACCCAAGAAGAGCGAAGTCACACTGCCCAGCAAGGCGTTCAAAAGTGGCTTAGGCCGCGCCGCGACGTACGCCAACGTGGGCCGTTGCGCCACGGCAACGTTCATCAGGTTGTGTTCATCCATCGCGTCTTCGATTTGCGCCTGATCGCGCTTCTGCGCATAGAGCCGGTAATTCTCTTTGAGTTCATTCGCCTGCGCTTCCAGGTTATTGAACTCCACGGTCAAACTCCGCAGCGTATTCGAATCTTGTCTCAGCGCAGCGAGCCGTGCCTGCAGCTTCGCGCGGCGTTCCGCAGTTGACCGCCGGTTGATTTGGTTCTGCACGTAATTGGTGTGCAGGCTTTGCCATGCCGGGTCGACATCCGTAGTCTGCTCATGCGATCTCATGGTTACGGCGTCATTCAGGGCCGCTTTGGTGGTCTCAATCTGCTGATCCAGTTCGCGTACGGACCTGTCGTTGGCGTTGAGTTTGGTGAGCAGAGCCGTGCGCCGGTTCTCAAATTCAACGATAAGCGTGCTTAGCTTCTCCACCGATTGCTGATTTTGCGATGATTTCTCCTGAGTGGTCTGTCGCGCAGGCATGTCGCGCATCCGACGAGAAGTTTCGGAAAGTTGCGCGTCTAGCTCGCGCAGCGTCGCATCGGCGGCGAATAGATGGTCTTCGTCCGCGGTAATCCGCATTTCAAGTTCCTCTTCGCGGTGCGGCAGCGACAACAACTGATGTTCCTGCTGAAAGTTAACCAACTTCCGGCTCGCCTCATCCCAGGCCTTCCGGTTCCGTTCTGCTTCGGCCATGAAGAATTCAGAGGCACCCTTAGGCCGTTGCAAGCGCCGGCGTTCTGCAAGGTAGGCCTCTGATAATCGCGCCAGTTGCTCCTGGGCCTTTTCGGGAGTGTCTGCCAGAAGCGAGACGTGAATGATGTTTGTTTTGCGCACAATTTCCGTGCCGAATCTCTTCTCAAAGGAACGCAATTGCTTCTCGTGCCGGCGCACTGCGCGGGGAATACGCTGACTGGCCGCCACACTCGTCCATTCCGGATCCGCTACTGGGTCGAGCACATCGTGACTATGCAGGATCTCAAGCTCGGAATTGACCTGTTCCTCGGTGACATTGTTTGCGATATTTCTGGGGCTAGTCTGTTCCGGAGTGACCACGACACTCTCTCGCGCATTCTGCACCAGAAATTTCATTTCCGATGAGTACTGCTTAGGAGTCAAAAGCGTCGCGAGAGCCGTCAGCGCGAGCACTGTCATCGCCACGCCAAAGCACAACCGCCGTTTGCGAAAGAATGCTTCAATCGCTGCTCGAGCAGAGAGGTTAGAAGCCGAATAGATTTCCATATCGCCTTGCATGGTTACAGAATTCCCTCACACCCTTCCCCTTAGGGGCAACGGGTTCACAATTCTCGTGTTCTCTTCCTCAGCCCAAGGAAGCGCACGAAAGAAACCGCACCGAGGAGCAACCGGTGGATCTACTGCAGTGTGATGACGCAGCGTCCGAGAACACGGCTTCGGCAAGGTAACGACGAGTAGTCCGCCTTGACTGTCGGATCCAAAAACGAAGGATGATTTTGCCTGTCATTCGTCGTGACTGTCACTACAGCGATTACTGTATCGATGCCATCAATGTTCAAATTCGTTCGATTCATTTATTTCTTTTGCGGGTTGCCTTGCGGCACGATTCCGTCGTCCAAGATTGTGCTAATGTTCATTTGAAAATGGAGGCCGCTGGGAGTGGTTCAGAGGGAATCGATGAAACGCGGAAACGAGCGACGGAAAAACATCCCTGGTGTTCGTGTCCTGTTTTTCGGACACACGGCCGCACTGGGCGGTGGAGAAATCGCGTTGTTAAATTTGCTGCGTAACCTGGATTACGAAAAAGTGAGGCCGATTGTCGTGCTTGGGGCGGAGGGGCCCCTTGCCGCACAATTGAGTCCAATCGTCCCTACTTACATCGTCCCGCTGTCCCCGCATGTTGCAAAAGCGAAAAAAGATACGCTCGGCATGACGACTTTGTTCCGAGCGCGGGAAGTGCTGAGTGTTTTCGCCTATATCTTTCGGCTTGTTCTGTTTATTCGCCGGCACAACATAGATCTGGTTCACACTAACTCTCTCAAAGCCGACTTCATCGGAGGAATTGCCGGGCGTCTATCGCTGCGTCCGGTTGTTTGGCACGTTCGCGACCGAATTGAGGATGACTACCTTCCTGGATCCGTTGTGCGAGCTTTCCGGTTCTTGTGTCGCGTAATTCCAACCTACGTAATTGCGAATTCTGCTGCCACACTTCGCACTCTGCGGCTCCCGGCAATGTGCGCCAAAGAGGCCAACTCGTCCGTCGCCGAATTTGTCCGGCGAGCTGCCGTGGTCCACGATGGAACGAACCTCGTCGTAGCGCCTGCAAGGCACGCTCGAGATTCCGATCAGTTCCGCGTCGGTCTCATTGGCCGGATTTCTCCTTGGAAAGGGCAGCACGTCTTTTTGCAAGCCGCAGCGCAGGTGAACAAGCAGTTTCCAAACGCACGCTTTGTCATCATCGGAGCGGCTCTCTTTGGGGAAGAAAAATACGAGCAGGAAGTCCGACGACTGCCCGGTCAGCTCGGTATAGAACGTCTTGTTGAATTTACAGGGTTTTCGACCAACGTTGAGCAAGCGATCGTGGAACTCGATCTCGTTGTCCACGCTTCAACAACTGGCGAGCCCTTCGGCCAGGTAATCATCGAAGGAATGGCAGCCGGCAAACCCGTGGTCGCCACGAATGGAGGAGGCGTTCCTGAAATCGTCGAGAATGGAAAGACCGGAATTCTGGTTCCGATGGGAGACGTACAAGCGATGGCCGACGCTATTTGTCGAATCCTCGCCGACCCCGCCCTGGCCGCGGAAATGGGCTCTCGCGGAAGGCAACGAGTCGCTGATCATTTCACCGTTCAGCAAACAGCTCGAAGAGTGGAAGCTGTGTATCTTGAGGCCACGTGTCCAGTGCAGGGAGCGCCTCATCCGCAGGGCACGTTCGCCAGTCAATGAAGAAAGTTATGCTGCAGCGTCGCGCGTTTCAACCAACTGTGCGCGTGAAATAACGCATCTGAATGTTATGACGCCTTCAGTATTGGATTCAGCACACCACGCGTCGCTTGGTGCGGTGTAACAAATAAGATCTCCTGGGAATAGGATTCGGCATGTCTGTGCTACAGCAGTTCGTCGACAACGCGATTGAAAGCAATAAGTTTCAGTGGGCGTGGGACAATTACAAGTCTGTCGTGCTCGGGCTACAGCGGCAATTCGGCTGCAAGTCGCTGATGGAAGTGGGCGGCGGGCGGTCCCCACTCATTGATGAACGGGAGTATGGCAGCCTGAACATAAAATATACGGTGAACGATATTTCCGCCGCGGAATTGGCGCTAGCTCCCGAGTGGTCTCGCAAAGCGTGCTTTGACATTTCTTCTCCGCCCCCAAACTCGGCATCATCCTTCGATTTGATATTCTCTAAAATGGTATTTGAGCATGTGCCTGACGCCAAGGCCGCCTATCAAGCGGTCTACCATCTGTTGGCACCGAACGGCATTTGTCTTTCCTTTTTTCCGACGCTTTATTGTTTGCCTTTCGTGGCGAATTATCTTTCACCTGAAAAACTGTCGATCAAATTTCAGCGGAAGCTAGACCCGCGAGCGAATCCCAAATTCCCTGCATACTACAACTGGTGCCGGTCAACCTCATCCCTGCACTGCAGGCTCAAAGCAATCGGATTTCGCGAGGTGATTATTTCGCCGTTCTACGGCCATAATTATTACCGCTCGATTCCGCTCGTCCACAATTTCGCACAACAATGGACGGAAATAGTTCGGGCGAAAGATTTGAGGCCGCTTTCCTCTTTTGCCTACGCGTTCATGCAAAAGTAACTCTTCGCGCGGATTGGGCATGGTCTTGTTCGGTAGGTGTTTGTCTCTTATTTTTGTCGCTGTACCCAGCCTGTAGCGAAGAATTTGCCTCTTCTAACAATCTGTTAGCTGCGGTTCGCCAAAATTCTGGCCGACTTTGAAATCAATGACTTAGCAGCCCCTCCCGCCCCTGTTCTGTTATAACTCCTAGCCATGTTTCGATTCATCGGCCTGTGCTTCGGAACACTGGTTCGCCTCTTGCGCGCGCGTCGGAGCCTCCTACTCGAGAATCTCGCGCTACGTCAACAACTCGCCGTCCTGAAACGTCGACATCCGCGGCCAAGACTAGACCTGCTCGACAAACTCTTCTGGGTCGCCATTCGTCGATTTTGGTCCGGATGGCAGCAGTCCCTCATTGCGGTCACGCCCGAAACGGTGGTGCGTTGGCACAAGGCCGGATTCCGTTTGTACTGGAAGCTGATCTCCA
>WNFL01363880.1_pt1 | contig 13786 bp, 16 predicted proteins | sample 5400361 | NCBI WGS metagenome assembly WNFL01 (sample SAMN13153351, study PRJNA577476) | soil metagenome | isolation source: 40 cm soil on Douglas fir-dominated hillslope | place: USA:California | collected 2013-09-17
CGATATCTAAGAGCCCCTGAAACCATTTGTAAGTAGAAGTATCTTTCGTTTAAGGAGGGTTGAGATGGGTGACAATGGTGGTGGTGGTGGCAGCAGCGCTGGAGTCGTGGCAGTGCTGGTCATATTTGTGATCGTGATAGTGGCAGCGTTCCTGGCTTATCGAGGCGGCTTGTTTGGTGGGAAGAAAACTCAGGTCGATATTAATGTAACGACTCCACAGAAGTAGATGATTGAGGATCGCTTACGAATCAGAATTGGATTGTTTACCCGGTTCCAGGAGACGGTGCGAGGTCTTCGTGCCCGTCAACTCGTCGAGGTTCAGGCGAGTTCCGCCGCCGGCGTCTGAATACAAGGCCGTCTGCTGGGCGCGCCGGTGGCGGAATAACAAAGCGCCGAAAAGAGTTCCTACACCCAGGCAAATCAGCAGCGAAAGCCCCGAGCTCTTAAGCACGGCGATCAGAACTCCGGCGGTAGTCTGGGCCAGATATCGCTCGACGCGAGCTTCCAAATACGGATCGTCACCCAGCCACTGGACGACCTGTTCGTACTTCACCTGGTCGACCAATGCGCCGGCAGTCTTTTCATCCGGCGCGTTGAAAACAAAAACCGAATAGTTGCCCACCCTGCGATATGCCGTGGGGACCGGCTGGCCCTGATTTCGCAACTCCTGAATCTTTGCCAGCATGCGCTGATCGTTGTCGACTGAGAATTGCGGGGTGGTGAATTCGACAATCAACAGTTGCGATGGGCCATAGTTAGCAATCACTGCCTCAGTCCCGCCTTCGAAGGTCAGGTCGTTTAAGATGGGTTGATTGGGAACTGAGTCCAGCAACGAGCTCTTGTTCACGGCGTACACAGCATCGCGCTGAGCCTGATCCCAGTTCGGTAAGTGCTTAACCAGAACCGGAACGTCACCTTCGCCGGGCTCGAGCGTTGCAGCGAACAAACGGGCCAACGCGGTCGCCCGATCTGGCTGCTTGCCTGCCTCGAACTTGACGCTAACTACACTTGAGTCTTTGCAGAAAGTCAGGCCGAAGCCGCGCATGAAAGCGCTTGCCATGCCAATCTTTTCCGCTGACCCCGACGGGGCTGGACTATCGTCGCGCAAGTGCTTTCGCAGCAGAGTAAACTGCGAATAAGCCGCCGCGTCGTTTTCATATTTACTTAACGTGACGCCGAGTTTCTCTCCGTCATACGATGTGTATGCGGTTGTGGCAACAAAGCCCGGTAGAGCCTCCCCTGGTCCACCTTCGGTTAAATGATCAAGAATTAGCTTTCGACGCAGGGATTCCTTGTCGACCACGCTGATCCGGCCGCTTTGATGAAAACCACCCAGGTTGGCGGGAAAGATCTTCGCCCCGTCCGGCAGCGGCTGATCCGCAAGCACCACCGACGCGGATAATGTCAGAGAGACCACAGCCAGGCAGCTGGTCACAAATCTGCGCAGTGGGGAATTCGAAAACAGATACAATCCCATACCATCACTTAGAAACCGATACATCGATAAATGTTTCCTGAGTCGCGATATTAGAATAAATACTGAGAGTTTACTGCCAGCGCCTGAGCGCGCGCAAAATCAGATCGGCATACTGGCGCGGACTATTAATATTGTGAAGAATCGTCGTCCCGCCGACTTCGCTGGCATTGTCGATTACCACATCCCCGAAACCCAGCATCCGCTGGAGGATTGAGGCTGAGACCGTGACGTCCTGGATCTTGGAGAGGGGAATATTGCGAGTGGTGCGCGCGATCAGCCCATGGTCGATCTCGACCTTCGAGTCCGTCAGCGTGTAGCGAACCATATTGCGCTTCAGATGGTAATAGGCCGGAATCAGCAGAAGCGCCAATGCGATTGGCAGCGAAACATAAAGGGGTATGTCTATGAAGCGAACCATCGCCAGCAACACCGTCAGCAGAATCGCACCTACGATGGCCGCGACGTAGCCAATCTTTATGAAAAGCATTGTGGGCCGGACGGTGAAGATTACCTTTTCAATGTCGTCATCGTCATGACGCGCCGGGACGGCAAACTGTGGCCGCGCAATCCTGGTCTCTTCCGCGTCGGGTGCAGCCGCGCCGCATTGATCGCAAAAGCGGCTGTTAGGGTTTAGAGTTGATCCACACTTGGCACAGAGCATAACAAGGGAACTCCCATCTCATTAACGGAAACGCTCAGGTTTGGTTCCATGATACATAAAGAAAGAGCGTCCCGAAATGAAAACGAGGCGACTTCGCCATTTCGGCGCGTCGCCTCGCTTCCAAGATAAATGTCTGGCCTCGTTATTGACTGGTCAGCTGCAGCCTTCCGTCTGGCAGTCGCACGGTTAAAACGCTGCGCTCGTAAATCGTCAAAGGCACGGGTTGTTTACCCTGAAGTTTCGCCAGTTGGGCCGTTGACACGCGCGCTGCATAGAGCGCCGCGTTGGGATCGCGCAGTAGCGAGTAACGCCGCGAGATTCTCCGTACGTATTCCTGCGTTTCAGCGTAGGGTGGAATGCGCCAACCGTATTTCTCAACCGCGCCTTCACCGGCGTTGTATCCGGCCAGTGTGAGATTTACGTCTCCGTCAAACCGATCCAGGAGAAAGCGCACGTAGCGGGCGCCACCTTCAATATTCTGTCTGGGATCGAAAATATTCGTAACGCCAAAACGTACGGCCGTTCCCGGCATTAATTGCATCAGGCCACGCGCGCCCTTGGGCGAAATCGCGTGCGACTTGAAACTCGATTCCTGATGCATGATTGAATAAAGCAAGAGCGGATCGATTCCATTCCTCGTTCCTGCGTCGATCATATAGCCGTCGACTTGCGCACTGCCGGTCGTATAACCGCGCAGAGGTGAATCGCTGTTAAGTGAAGATGAAGTCAAAGGAGCATATGACATCAGGGTAGGTTCGACCGTGGCCGGGGGAACATTCAGCGGCGTCACAATACTGTGATTGGCAGCCGTCTTGTTGGAGGGGTCGCTCTTCTTTCCCCGTCGCGATCGAGGGCTGGGCAGTGGTGCAGCGGGCTCGACATAAACCTGCACACCATTCCTCGTATCAAAGTTATCGAACGAGTAGGAGGCGCTCTGGGCCAGGGCGGGCACACCAGTGAAGATTAGTACGAGCGCGGCCAGGGGGAATCTTGTCATGATCAGCTTTGGAAGTCCTCTCTTCGGATTCTCGTCGGTGGGGTGTCAGGGGTGCGGTAATCAGTAGCTCCGAACGAAGCTGACCTATACTAGCAGAAATTGTTTAAAATATGCCAACCATTTTGAGCGCGGAGCCAACTAGCTTATTTTGCCACGATTACAGCAAAGGCCCTTTAACCTTGACGGCTCTTTCACCTGACTAAAAACGTCCTTTTTGTGATTGACAGCAACGATATGATGACGCCTTAGAGCGGCTGATCCCGCCTACGGCTTTATCATTTTCGCGCGTTACGCGCCCCTAGATACCAAGGAGAATGAGATGAAAAAATTTCTGTTACTCGTGCTCTCACTGCTGTTGGCCTTTTCGCTCGCGGCGGCAGCGCAGAACAAGAACGCGAACAAAAGCACGAGCGCTAACAAGGCTGTGAACCGAAAGCCGATCTTTCGGGCCAGCGCCGACCAGGTCAAACAGGCGCAGTTGATTCTCAAGCAGCGCAGCTTTTACAGCGGTGAACAAACGGGCAAGCTCGGCGACGACACTCGCGATGGGCTCAAGAAATATCAGCAGGCGGAGAGTCTGAAGGTAACTGGTACTTTGAACAAGGTAACCCTGGAGAAGATGGGAATCGCTCTTACCGACAAACAGAAAGTGATGTAAAAACAGACCGAGAAGATTGCACTCCGCGAGTTTCTCTATTTCACTTCGGTCACTGCTGGTCGTTTCCACCGAATCAGGGCTGCAAGGGATCCAGCCTTGCAGCCTGATTCAGCTAACAAATGGAGCTTTTCAAGTCGTCAAAGGAATACTCGCTACTCAGTGCGCACATATTCAGCGCCGATGTCTTCGAGCAGTGTTTCCAGCTTCTCAACTTCGTCGCTGGTTTTGGCTTCGACGCCTAACAAGATTCCACCGCCGCGCACGCCCGTGTCATAAACCTTGGCATGATGTTCGGGAATGCCGGTACCGATCAGTAGACCTATCAATCCGCCGGTAGCGCCCCCGGCCCCTGCTCCGGCCAGGGCACCGGCAATCGGGCCCGCTATAAAGAGGCCCAGGCCGGGTATTGCGATCGTTGTTCCGACAGCGGCAATCGCCAGCAGTACAGCGCCGACCGTACCGCCGATCGCTCCGCCGACCCCCGCACCATCGACGGCGTGCGATTTTGTCTGAACGGCAAACTCTTTATTCTTGGTAGAATCCGACATCAATACGCTAATGTCGTCACGCGTGTAACCGCGTTTGATAATCGCGTCAACCGCGGCTTCGGCGGCCGCCCTGGTCTTGAAAAGTCCGCTAACAAAAAGCTTCGACATGGATCATCCCTCCTCGGAAGCAAATCATTCCTTAGGCAATTTTTTTAGAGCGGGGGAATCACAAGCACACTTCCGACCTGAACCGGCGGCGCATCTTGCTTTATTTTTGGGGGAATAATATCTTGCGGCCAGCAGCGCGCCCGTGTCAAACAGGAGCTACTTGATCTCATTAAGAACTACCTGTAGCTCGGACGGTAGCGGCGAGGTAAATCGCAATTCTTCTTTCGTTTGAGGATGACGAAAGCCCAATTGTTCCGCATGCAGGAACTGGCGGCCCAGGCTGGCAATTGCCGATCGCAGCCTATGATCGGGAATGGTCTTGTCACGGCCGCTACCGTAGGCGTCATCGCCGACAACCGGATGTTTTAGCCAGGACAAGTGCACTCGGATTTGATGAGTACGGCCAGTCTTCAATTCAACGTTCAGCAGTGTGAATCGTTCGAAGCGCTTGCGGACCCGGTAAATTGAAAGGGACGGGCGCCCGCCGCGCACCACTGCCATGCGGGTGCGGTTGCCCCGGTCACGCGCGATTGGCTGGTCGATTTGCCCGGTTCTCTTTTCGACGTGACCATGCACCAGGGCCACATAGGACTTAAAGATCTCGCGGTCGCGAAATTGATCGGCGAGGTCTTCGTGGGCCGCTTCAGTCTTGGCCACTACCATCAGACCTGAAGTTCCCTTATCGAGCCGGTGCACAATCCCCGGCCGCACCGCTCCACCCGAGGTTGAAAGCTGCTGGAAATGAAAGGCGAGAGCGTTTGCCAATGTTCCCGACGTAACGCCTGCAGCCGGATGAACTACGATCCCTGCGGGTTTGTTAACGACGATCAACTCGTCGTCCTCATAGACAATGTCGAGCGGAATATTTTCGGGCGAAAACGATGACGACGGAGGCGGAGTCAGTTCAACTTCGATTTCGTCGTTCAGCCGTAGTTTGTAGGAAGACTTGACGGTGTGGCCGTTCACCAGAACGTCGGCTTCTTCGATCAATCGCTGGAGTCGTGCCCGGCTCCAGCCCTCAACATACGACGCGAGAAATGCGTCCAGACGTTCGCCTTCATTGCTTGCCGCGACTGAAAGGTGCAAGGACGGATTTTCGCTAGGCGCGATGACGTCTGGTGCTGTCACTGCTTGCACGGGGTGATCACGGCGTTTGTAGCGAGCCGATCGTGAATGAATTTGTCGACGTCAGCCTCGATTAGCTCGCCGTTGACAACCCAGGCCTTTTCCATGAGCACATCGCCGTTCGAGTTGCACTTCGAAGGTTCGAGAAAGATATTCCAGGGGGAGCCCCACTTGCGCGTGTCACCGGTCAACTGGCGGTAAGCATAGTGCGGGGTCTTGTCGCGGTCCTCGCGAGACTCTGATTCACTGACTACTGGATAAGGCGCACCGGTCGGACCAAAATAAGCTTTCACGTCGTCGCGGGTTCCGTATTCACTGACGCCTATGATCTCGAAGCCTTGCGACTTGTACTTCTGATACAGACTGGCGGCCACCGGCGCTTCGTTTTTCCAGTTCGGGCACCAGGGTGCGAAATAAAGCACCATTACCAACTTCTTGCCCTGCATTAGAGAGCGCAGTTGCACCGGCTTGTTGCTGGCCAGATCATTGAGCTGCCAATTTTTGTAGTTAACTGTTTTTTCCTGCAGCGGCGAATATTCGTGGCTCTGCGCACGCAGTGCTGCGGGAACGATCATTAGAACGAATAACAAGAGTACGAACTTCTTCATGGCATTACTCCATACCAGGATTTCAGAATCTGACTGCAGATTGCTCGTTGTTCTTTTGCGCGGTTGCGGGTGCCTCCTCAAGCACGGGCTTAATCGCGGCTTCAAATTGTGCGCGCGTTTGCGGTCCGTTGAACTTGTGGCGGATACGACCTTTGCGGTCAAGCAGGTACGTAACCGGCAGGCCCGGACCGTTGCCAAACTGTGAGCCGATCGTTTCGGCGCCGCGCAAGACCGTATAGTCCTGCCTGATGTCTTTTTGAAAACTGCGAATAGAATCTGCCGTATCGACTGGCGAAACCGAAACTCCGACTACCGACAGGCCTTTCGATTCAAGATCGCGTTGCAGAGCATTGAACTCCGGAATCTCAGCACGGCACGGCTGACACCAGGTGGCCCAGAAGTTCAGTAATACGACCCGGCCATGCAGAGAAGAAAGGCGAATAGGCTTTCCATCAAGAGCCTCGAATTCGACATCGGGCGCAGGGGCAAAAGTGGAATTACCTGGTGCTGGAGCAGCGGGCGTCACCGGCGCCACCCACTTTTCGAAGTTTGGCAACCAGCCGGCAAATCTCGAACTCGCAAGCAAACTTGAATAACCGGTGGCGATTAATAAACCGATTGAAATCAAGACCACCCCTGACACTACCTCGACCTTGTGCAGGTGTTTGCGAAACTTCGAGTAGAAACCGAGGAACTTATTTATACCCAAACCAGTAATCAGGAAAGGCACCGCCAGACCAGCCGAATAAAACGTAGCCAGAATGAATCCGCCTTTCCAGCCGCCGCTGGTCGCAGCTAGTGCCATGATCCCTCCCAGGATCGGTCCGATGCATGGCGTCCAACCGGCGGCGAAAGCAATCCCGAGGGTCAGGGATCCGAGGACTCCACGCGGCTTCTCGTTCGAGAACTGCCTCGTGTCTTTGTATAGATACTTAATTTTCAGCAGACCGATCAGGTGCAACCCGAAAACTATTATGACGATGCCGCCGATGATTCGTATCCACGGGTTACTGAGAACTGACGAACCAACCAGACCGGCGGTAGCGCCCAGGGCGATGAAAATGACTGATAGGCCGATATTAAAAGCGATGGAGTTGATGACGACCGCGCGCAGAGCGCCACTGCGGGAGCCTCCCTCGCCTTTCATGTGATCGATACTGACACCTGACATTAGCGAGAGGTATCCGGGCACCAGCGGCAGGACGCACGGGGACAGGAAAGATAAGAGTCCCCCCGCGAACGCAATCAACATATTAAGAAAAGATATCTGCATGACCTTAACTTCGCCTGAACAGTTTCCCAGACCACATCGACAAATTCAAATACAGGCCTGCCAGGGCTGAGATGCTCGCCAGCGCGGCGAAGGCTATCAGAAGTGGGACCTGCCACGTCCCGGCAAAAAAATAAAAGTGTGCCTGGCGAAAATATCTGGTCAGGACGCCGGGTGGCGGCGTCTTTACCACTCCGCCTGTCTCGGCATCGATCAGCAACGAATCCGCGCCCATGCCGCCGATAGCCTGATATACGGGGCGCCCATTGCGCATCAAAAGCGTCAGAGCCGTGGTGGGCAGCTTGCGGCCGGCAAACTCGCTGGCCTTTGCCAAAGCTTCCGAAGGTGAGACGCGCACTCGCGTCGCTTCGATGCTTTCGATCTTCCCGCCTTCAACCGCGTTGGGCCAGGCATACAGCAGACCGCTGGTTGCCCAGGCCAACACCGGAATCGCGACGATCAGTCCGACCCAGATATGCAGTTTGTAAATTAATGTTCGCACCAGATCATTTGCCGCATTTAATTGGATTGGGCACGGCCCGTTTTCCGAACTGCAAAGGTTCTAATGGGCTGCGGAAAACTCAATCACGATCCACGAAACCACGCTAAGCAACACTGGGAAGACTACTATCTTGACTTTACTTCGTGTGATTTCGTGGATGGCTTTTGCTCTTCCTGACGACTTCAGCTGTCGATTTAGTTGCCAGGTTCCAACAGACAGAGTCGCCCCGAGAGCCACGATGGCCCTCACTTCCTTGACGCATCCGCGGTCGTTGGTAGCGACGCCGGCTCATCAATCAGCTTCTTGATCATCTTGTTCAGCGCGGCATTCTCCTGGTCGCCTGATCCAGTACTAATGAATCGCACCGCGCCGCGACGATCTATTAGAAACGTTGTGGGGATGCTGGCGACTGCATAGGTTCGATCATTGTCTTCCGAATCCGCGACGGCAAAGCCATACGACAGTCGAAACGTCTTCTTGAAAGTGCGCAGGTAAGCCAGCTCCTGCGGACGCGTCAACTCTTTGCCTTCAGCCCGGCCATAAAAGTTAGTCACGCCCAGAATGACCAGTCCCTTGTCTTTATAGCTCTCGTGCCATTTTTGCAAACGGGGAAAGGTTACGCGGCAGGGGCCGCACCAGGGCGCCCAGAAATCCAGCAGCACTACTTGCCCGTGCAAGTCTGAAAGCTTCGTCGGCTTTTGGTCGATCCATTCATCTACGTGAATCTCCGGCGGTCCCGCGGCCGAAGACATTACATCAGAGAGCTTGAATGGATCGATCGTAGGATCGATTTGGAGCAACCGCCGCATCGCCAGTTTGTATAAGTTTCCCGATGGCAGACCAAGGGCCAGGACGCGCATTGCCAGCACGGAGGCAATCGCTTCGTCTTTCTTCTGCAACTTCAGATTAGCTTCCGAGAGCAGCGTGACTGCGTCGTTTAGCATCGAGTCCCGAGCGAACGAAGTTTTCTTCCTTGCAGCTATCTGGGCCGCAGCCCAAAGCTCTTTCGCATGCGGCAATGCGTGTGCATAGTCTTTGTTCTTGAAATACCCTGACACCAGCCAGTCCTCAAGCACGTAGCGATCGTCGACTACTTGCGGCTGGTTCTGCGCATACTCCGCCAGGCGCCCCTCCGCTTCCGGCAACAGCCCTTTTTTCGCGGCCTGGATCACGATGATGGAGCGCGCATTCTGAGCGGGCTCGCCGGTCGCGCTTTTGTCCTCAACGAGAAAGCGGCGCATTGCATCCAGCGCGGCATCGAAATTCTTTGCCAGGTTGTAAAGCAGGCCGAGATAATAGACTTCCTGCCCCGCGAGCTTGCGCGCTGCTAAAACCGTCGCGTTTCGCGTTGCCAGGTCGCGTTGCTCCTGCTTAATCTTTTCCTCGAGCCTCTGGTCATACGGCATTTTTCGCTTTTCGAACTCGGCAAACTTCTTCTGTGTATATGTGTCCGCGTCTTCAAACAGCTGCACGGCTGTCCGCGAGTCATTCAGATCCGGTTTTTCCTCTTTGGGTTTGTCATCCCCCTTAGTCACCGGGGCCACAGCAGCATCCTTCACTCGTCCAGACTGGGCCGGCACAGAATTGCTCAGGACAAGTATGCCGAGCGAAATAAGCAGCAAGAGTTTGAGTTGTTTCATTAGCGGTTCATGGAATGCGGCGATGTTAACGAGCATTCACAGAGAGACGCGAGCATGTTAGGACACGGTGCCGGGGCTGTCAAAATGTGGCCTTTAACTATGCTGCCGGCTCAGTACGCAGCAGGCATTCGCCGTGCGCCGGTAAACTTTGTCTGATAAGATTCGCCGCTCAAATAAGAATTTGCCTCGACAACTTTATGACAGCAAAAAAATCAAAAGTTCTAATCATCGGCGGAGGGTTTGGCGGGTTATTCACCGCCCTGGATCTTTCCGGCGCCGGAGAAATTACTCTGGTCAACGATGAAGACCATTTTCTGTTCAAGCCAATGCTCTACGAGTATCTAAGCGGCGAAGTGGAGGCCTGGCACATAGCGCCCGAGTGCAAAGAACTTCTCGACGAAAAAGTTCGCTTTATTCGGGGCGCAGTTACGAAAATTGATCTCGAGGCTCGGGCCGTCACTATAGCCGGCCGTTCCGAACCACTCGAGTATGACGTGCTCGTTTTCGCTCCTGGAGCTGTAACCAACTATGCGGGAGTTGAAGGCGCCGAACAGTTCGCTTTGCCGTTCCGCGCCTTGAACGATGCCAAACGGTTGCGGCGAGTTATGACGGAAGCTCTCGATCATGTGCAGCCGGATGCTGCGCCGCAGGACACTCGCAGCGCTTTGACCTTCGCTGTGGTGGGCGGAGGCGCCAGTGGTGTCGAGCTCTCGACCAAGATGGCCGACCTCTTGCGCGACGCGGTGAAGCGCCGCGCCCTGAAAGGCGAACCACGCGTGCTGATCATCGAAATGGCTGATCGCCTGGTACCTGGAATGGGTGAAGAACTGCGCCGCTTCGTCGAAGGCGCTTTGCACGAAGCAAGGATCGAAGTTCATACCCAGACGCGCGTGGTGCGAGTAAGCGAAAACACTATCACCCTCGAACACAACCAAACGCAAAGTGAAATTCAAACTGCCGGCGTCGTCTGGGTTGCGGGAGTGGGGGTGAGTCCGTTGGCTGAGAGTCTTGAGGTTGAGAAGGATCGGCGTGGACTCATCCTGGTCGAGCACACACTACAGTTACACGGATATCCGAATGTCTTTGCGCTCGGCGACGTCGCTTTTTATCCTGAGGTCGTGCCCACCCTTGCGGGCACAGCCCAGCTCGCGCTGCAGGAGTCGGGATTGTGCGCTCGAAACGTGCGGGCATTCCTCGCGGGCAATCCACTGAAGACCAAACGTTTCGTTGAGCTCGGAGAAGCCGTCAGCCTCGGTACGGAACACGCAGCGGTGCTTTCTGCCGGCAAAGTAATCAGCGGTCCGCTCGCCCGTCAGGCGCGTTTCGCGATGTACACCGCGCGCCTGCCGACCTGGCATCATCGGCTGCGCGTCGGGGCGAGCTGGTTCTTCGAAGGCACCCAGCCCCGGCCGCTGCAGCCGCTGGGGTTTTAGGTTTTCCTTTGCGGCTTTGCGCCTTTGCGTGAGATGTATTTGAACTCCCATGACTGAAAACGAAATCGCCAAGCAAATCGTGGACGTTGCTTTTAAGATCCACACGACATTCGGCCCAGGTTTGCTCGAGTCAGTCTATGAAACAATCATGGCTTACGAACTTCAAAAGCGAGGCCTGCGAGTCCAACGGCAGCAGGCAATACCGGTATTTTACGAAGACGTTAGAATGGATCTTGGTTTTCGCGCCGACTTGATCGTCGAAGGCAAAGTTGTAGTCGAAATTAAATCTGTGGAAGCGATCGCTCCAGTACACAAGAAGCAACTACTCACTTACCTTCGACTTACTGATAAGAGACTTGGATTACTGATCAACTTCAATGTTGAGCTTATCAAGAATGGTATTTCGCGAGTGGTGAATGGTTTGTAATCTCACGCAAAGGCGCAAAGACGCAAAGGAAGACCTGATCGATCATGCCTGACGTCGCGAAAGGGCCAGTTACTCAAGCACCCCCCACCGGCGACATGTCCGCCGCGGAATTTCGCCGCTTCGGTCACGAGATTGTCGACTGGATCGCGAATTACTTTGAGCACATCGAGGAACTCCCGGTGCTCGCTCAGGTAGAACCCGGCGATCTCAAGGCCCAGTTGCCTGCTGCTCCACCTGATCAAGGCGAACCGATGGAGACTATTCTCGCCGATGTCGATCGCTTGATCGTTCCGGCCCTCACGCATTGGAGCCATCCTTCTTTCTTTGCCTACTTCGCTACCTCGACCTCGGCGCCGGGAATCTTTGGAGAGTTATTGAGCGCGGCCTTCGATGTGAAGTCGATGCTGTGGCGCACCTCGCCGGCATCTACTGAATTGGAAGAAGTGGTGCTCGACTGGTTGCGACAGATGATAGGCCTCGACCCCGGCATGAGCGGCATTATCTATGACACCGATCTATGACACCGCCTCAGTTTCGAGCATGCACGCGATTGCCGCCGCGCGCGAAGGAGTCGAAATGCGCATTCGCGAAGAAGGCATGAGCGGACGAAAGGATCTGCCGTTGCTGCGCGTTTATGCTTCCGACCAATCGCATTCTTCGATAGAAAAGGGAGTCATTACGCTTGGTTTGGGACAGCGCGCTTTGCGCAAGATACCGTCTGACAGCGAATTTCGCATGGACGTGAATGCGTTAAGAGAAGCAATTGATGAAGACAAGCGCAACGGCATTCTTCCGTTCTGCGTTGTCGCGACCGTCGGTACGACTTCCACTTCCAGCATCGATCCCGTGCCTGAGATTGTCCAGGTCTGCGAACCACATACCATGTGGCTACACGTCGACGCGGCGTATGGAGGTTCGGCGGCGATCGTTCCGGAGATGCGGCATATACTCGAAGGCTGTCAACGCGCGGACTCGCTGGTGCTCAATCCTCATAAGTGGTTATTCACGCCTTTTGATCTTTCGGTGCTTTATTGTCGCCATATGGACCTGCTGGGTCGGGCCTTTTCCCTGGTGCCGGAATACCTGCGCACGCCCGAACAGGCACAAGTTCGGAGCGGATCAGATTATGGCGTTCAATTGGGCCGCCGTTTTCGCGCCCTCAAACTGTGGATGATCATTCGCTATTTCGGAGCCGCAGGACTGGCCGCGCGCATTCGTGAGCATTGCCGTCTGGCGAAACTGTTTGCGTCGTGGGTCGAAGAATCAACGGACTGGGAGATGATGGCGCCGACGCCGTTTGCGCTCGTGTGTTTCCGCGCGCACCCTCGCCTGCATGATGAAACACTGGCTGAGAGTAAAGACCTGGATACGCTTAACGAAGCGATCATGCATGGCGTTAACGCGACCGGTAAAGCATTCCTGTCTCATACCAAGCTGAATGGGAAACTCACCCTGCGATTGTCGATCGGAAACATACGCACGACTGAGCGACACGTGCGGCAGGTTTGGGAATTATTGAACGAACAACTGAAATTGCTTTCTTCAGGACCAGAATGAGGTCAGGATTCTCCAGCGCGGCGTGCGAGCGTTGGGTCAGATTAGGATTCGGAAGCGTCATATCAATAGGTTAGACGCGGCGGACTTGTTTGCTCAGCTGCGACAGGCTGGCAGCCTGTCGTACTGCGGGCTGCCAGCCCGCAACTACCCGTATGAGCGGAGGATTCAAGTCGAAGAGCGTAGTCAGTACCGCGAGCGGTAGCGACCGGGTCTCAACGCGCCACAGTGAACGTGATCGGAGGACGAAGGTCAGATGGGCTCGCGATCAATGACCTCACGAGCGAAATCCGTGACGAGCTACCCGGTCGCTACCGCTCGCGGTACTGATCTCATAGCTGCGGCGGAACGTATCATGAACCAACCAAGAAAAACGGCGGTCAGCAGCCTGCTATTCAGCGCCATCCTCTTCTCGCTTTGCGCTTCAGTCCGGGCCCAGGCGCGTCGCCCCATGGCGCCCGCGGATATTCTTCGCATCGCCAACGTCAGCGACGCGCAAATTTCGCCCAACGGTGAGTGGGTCGTCTATACCGTTTCCACAATTGAGGGGGATCAGACGGTCAGCATTCCGTGGCTGGTTCGCGCTGGCGAAAGACTTTCCAACCTACCGCCCACGAGCCGCCAGCCTGAACAACGCCGTAACTGGGAACCCTCAAGAGCTCAGGCCAGACCTTTGCTGCCGCCTGGTTGGAGCGGAGTTAATCCACGCTGGTCCCCCGACGGCAAAAGCATCGCCTTTCTTTCGAGTCACGAAGGCCAACACGGGATTTGGGTTTCC
>WNFL01413700.1_pt1 | contig 13783 bp, 14 predicted proteins | sample 5400361 | NCBI WGS metagenome assembly WNFL01 (sample SAMN13153351, study PRJNA577476) | soil metagenome | isolation source: 40 cm soil on Douglas fir-dominated hillslope | place: USA:California | collected 2013-09-17
AAGCGAAATGCCGGCCGGCATCTGCACCTGGAGCCAGATCGAGCCCTCATCAAGCTCGGGCAGGAATTCGCGTCCCACCGTTGCGCCGAGCCCCACGACGACCGCCGCCGCGGCGCCAGCGAGGACTGTGGCGATGCCCGGCCGCCGCAGCGATCCCTCAAGCGCGCGGTCATAAAGCCCATGGATCCAATCCAGGACCGGATTGTGGAAGATGTGCCGGGGCTTGCGATAGGCCATGTAGGCGACCCCCGGAATGACCAACAGCGCAAACAATAGCGCGCCCAATTGCGCATAGCCGACCGCGTAGGCCATTGGCAGAAACAGCTTGGCTTCGACGCGCTGGAAAGCGAACAGCGGCAAATAGGCGGCGATGATGATCAGCGTCGCGAAGAAGATCGGCTGGGCCACTTGCAGGGCTGCGTCGCGGGCGTCGGCCTCGAGGAGAGGTTCGTGCGGCTTCGCCTCGCGCCGCCGCAGGATCGCTTCGGTCATGACAATCGACGCGTCGACGATGATGCCGAAATCGATGGCGCCGAGCGACAGCAGGTTGGCCGGGATCTTTGTGAGATTCATCAGGGTGAAAGCCACAAGCATCGCAAACGGGATGGTGAGGCCGACGATCAACGCGCTGCGGGGGGTGCCGAGAAACAAGATGAGGACAATGAGGACGAATCCGATTCCTGTGAAAATGGTATGCGAGACTTTGTCCACCGTGGCATTGACGAGGCCCGAACGGTCCAGATACGGCACGATCTGGACATCCTCGGCTTTGAGACGCTTGTTCAGCTCGGCCACCTTGGCATGGATGCCGTCGAGGACGCGCGAGGGATTTTCGCCGCGCAACAGCAGGGTGATCCCCTCGATCGTATCGTTCTTCTCGTCCTTGCCCAGAATGCCGTGCCGCTCCTGGTTGCTGAGCTTCAAGGTGCCGAGGTCGCGAACGAAGATCGGCGTTCCGCTGCGCTGCGTGACGACGATGTCACCCATGTCTTCGAGCGTCTGCACGAGGCCGATGCCGCGAATGACATAGCCGAGTTCGCCGCGCGTCAGGACGCTGCCGCCAGCGTTGGCGCTGTTGGCGTTGATGGCATCGGTGACATTCTTGAGCGACAGGTTGAAGCGCATGAGCTGCGTCGGGTCGAGCTCGAGCTGGAATTGGGTCGTGATGCCGCCGAAATTGGTGACATCGGCGACGCCTGCCACCTGCTTGAGCGCCGGGATGACCGTCCACCTCTGGATTTCGGACAAGTCACGCAGTCCTTTGGTGTTCGACTGAAGCGTATAACGATAGATTTCGCCGATTGGCGATGTCAGCGGGTCTAGGCCGGGAGTGATGCCCGACGGCAGGGTGACGTTCTGGATGCGCTCCAAAATGCGCTGGCGCGACCAGTAGTCCTCGGAGCCGTCGCGGAAGACAAGGACGATCAGCGACAGCCCGAAGGTGCTCTTGGAACGCATGACGAACAGCCCGGGCGTCCCGTTAAGCTCACGTTCCAGCGGAATGGTGATTTGCTGCTCGACCTCCTCGGCCGCCAACCCGGGCGCCTGAGTGATGACCTGCGAGGTGACGTCGGCGATGTCCGGATAGGCCTCGAGCGCCAGTTGGGTCCACGAGTAATAACCGTAAATGGCCGCGAAAATGCAGATCATCGCCACCACAAGGCGCTTATGCAAGGCGAAGGCGACGAGGCGGTCAATCATTGAGGAGCACTCCGCCCTTTACGACCACGCGATCGCCGACCTTGAGACCGCTTTGGACCACGGCCTCGTCGCCTTGCTGGAAACCGATCTCGACCGGGACGGACTCGAAAGTCCACGGCGCCACTTCGACGAACACTTGATTGGCATCGTCTTTGAGCACCAAAGCTGTCGTCGGTACGATCGGCATCGTCTGACTTGGGGCGAAGAACGTCACATTGGCGAACATGCCGGGCTTAAACCGCATGGCCGTGTTGTCGATGTTGATGCGGACCTTGGTGCGGCGCGTGTCCGGATCGAGAACATTGCTGACGAAGAGGACCTGGCCGTTAAAGACCTCGCCCGGATAGGCAGCGAAGATGATATCGACCGACTGCCCCTTGGCGACCAGGGATGTATCTTTCTCCGGAACGTTGGCGGTGACCCAAACCGTGCTGAGATCCGCAACCGTCATCAACGCGGCCGTCGAATCGTTCCAGAGAGCACCAGGCGCGACCGCGAGATCGATCACGCTTCCCGATACGGGCGCCGAGATCGTGACCGTGCGGGACTTGTTGGCGGGACTTGTTGACCGTGTCGCTGGTGGTGTCGAGATCGACGCCGATCTGCCGCAGCCGCGCTGCGGCGCGCTGGTTCTCCACCTCCGCCGTTACATAATCGGTCTCCGCCTGCTGCAGTTCTCGGAGGGCCGCGCCGCCGGACCTTGCCAGGTCGCGCAACCGGTCGCGATTGCGCTGCGCCAATATCAACAGCACCTTGGCGCGATCGTAGTCGGCGTAGGCGGTCGCAAGATCGGGCGCGTCGAGGACTGCGAGCGGCTGGCCGCGGACAACCTCCTCTCCAAGTTGCACCCTAAGCTGCGTGACGCGCCCCGCAAGCGGCGGCAGAACCTTGACGAGGCGGGCGGGGTCGGCTTCGACGACGGCCGGAAGCACCAAATTGCGTTTGATCTCCTTCTGACCGATGGCATCGATCGTCAACTTGTCACGCAACGGCGATCCATCGGGAATTTCGATTCGCCCGCCTTTTTTGATGAGATTAGGCGCGCCAATCTTTGGGATCGTCAAAGCCTCGCTGCCTGACGGCGTCGCGATCAGGCGATAAGCGCCGGCGCCTATTCCGGCCCCGATCACGAGGAGCAGAAATCCCCTCCAGACCCGATGGCGTTGCAAAGTGCGATCGTTCTTATCAACGGGCTTCATGTGACCTCTTTTAGAGCTTGCAGGCCCATCGAACAGGGCAAGCAGCCGGTGCGCACGTTTGAAATGCCTTTTGTGGAACGCCGAACGCGTTGTTTCAGCCACGAATTGAATATGCTGGATCATTTCATTTTTATGACACCGAGAAATCCGTGGGGCAGCCGTTGCTCGCTAGAGCATTTTTCGATCAGGTCGACCTCCCTCTGTGCTGTCATCGCCCGGCTTGACCGGGCGATCCAGTAACCACAGACCGGGGATACTGGATTGCATCGAAATCGGATGTTTCCGATTTCGACAATTTAATGCCGAAGTCGGGCAGGCCCGACTTCGGGTCAAGCCGGGCAATGACACTGGCGAGGTCAACCTAATGGAAAAATGCTCTAAGCGTTCAAAGCCTAAGCAATCTCGAAAACGATTGAAGGCTCGCCGGAACAAGTCCAGTCCACGCGAGTATTGATCACAATGATCTCCATCGAGCAAGCCATCCTCAATCTGGCAGTGGCACTCTGCCTCAGCGCCGCCATCGGGTTTGAACGGCAATGGCGCAACCGCCTTGCCGGCTTGCGCACCAACACGCTCGTCGCGCTCGGCGCCGCATCCTTCGTCATTTTCGAAGAGCTCATCCCCGGCGAATCGAGCCCGACCCGGGTGGCCGCGCAGGTGGTCTCCGGCATCGGATTTCTCGGCGCGGGCCTGATCTTCCGGGAGGGCTTAAGCGTGCGCGGGCTCAATACGGCTGCCACGCTGTGGTGTTCGGCCGCGATCGGCGTGATCGCCGGCGCGGGCTATCCGCTCTACGCCGCGGTTGCGACCGGGTTCGTGGTCTTTGTCAACCTCCTGCTGCGCCCGATCGTGACCTTCATCAATCGCCAGCCGCTGATGTCGACGGAGCTCGAAACCGGATATCTGGTGTCCGTCACCTGCCGCAATCCCGACGAGGCGCATATCCGCGCCCTCCTGTTGCAGGGCCTGGCGGGCTGCGGACTGATACTGCGACGCCTCGAGAGCAACGATCTCGAAGGCTCCGCGCGCGTCGTTGTCACAGCCTTCACGACCGCATCACAGCGGGTCGATGCCGAGGTGGAGAAAATCGTCGGCAGGCTCAGCCTCGAGCCGACGGTTTCGGCGGCGAGGTGGCAGGCCGAAGCGCGGATGGAGCAGGAGTTCCCGCCGCCGCCCGAATTCGGCGGCAGCCCCTCCCGCCCTGGTCGCGAGGACGGGGCAGCCACGACTTGACGGCGCGCCCTTCCTATGAAATGTAGCCATGGATACATATTGACGACGATACTTCATGACTGCCGGCGAGAACAAGTTGCTGTGTTGCACTCTTGCGATGATCGCGCTGATGTTCGGCGAGGATGCGCGGGCGGCTGATTTCTCGACGACGCCCCGGGAGACGCGTGACACCAAAGCGCCGTCCGACGTCCCCGCGGCGACGCCGCTGCGTTCCGGCTGGACCGGCTTCTATGTCGGCGCCCATGCGGGCGTGTCGGGCGGCTACTCGGCTTGGTCGGCGACGCAGCCGGGCGGCCCGGACCTCTCAGGCTCGCTTCATTTCTTCACGCCCTACGACGTGTTTAATGGTCACGGCACTCACTTCGCCGGCCTTACGGCCGGTTACAATTATGCCCTGCCCTCGCGCCTCGTCGCCGGGCTCGAAGCCGACGTGTCCGTTCCGGGATTTCTCGATGCCAGCCAGAGCTTCTCTTCGGCTGCGACCGGCGCGGCGAACTTTGAGGACACTGTGAACATGTTCGGCTCGGTGCGCGCGCGCATTGGTTATGACGCTAATCACTGGCTCTACTACGCCACCGGCGGCCTCGCCTGGACCTACGATCAGTTCACCCGCACCCAGTTCGGCGCCGGGCCCGCGTTTGGCGCGCCGGCCGGCACGGTTGAGACGTCCTTCGCGGGCAGGGTCGGGTGGACTGTCGGGGCTGGAGTCGAGGCGCCGATCGTGCCGGGTTGGACCGCGAAAATCGAGTATCTCTATTCGCAGTTCGGCACCAGCGCAGCGACTTTTCCGCTGGGCGGGCAAAAGTTCGAATCCGATCTCTCCATGCACCAGGTCCGGCTCGGCCTGAACTATAAGCTCAGCGACCAGTTAATGCCGGATTGGACGAAGCCGATGCCGCCTGCGTTCGAGACGGACAATTGGGCCATCCATGGTCAGACGACGTTTGTCGGCCAGTTCGCGCCCGCGTTTCACGCGCCCTACCACGGCGCCAACAGTCTGGACTCAAACGCCGGCCGCGAGACCTGGGACCTCACGGTTTATATCGGGCGGCGGCTGTGGGACGGCGCGGAGTTTTGGATCGATCCGGAGATCGACCAGGGCTTCGGATTGAGCAACACGCTGGGTATTGCGGGATTCACCAGCGGTGAAGCCTACAAAGTCGGCAATACCTACCCGTATTTCCGGATACCGCGCGCCTTTGTCAGGCAAACCTTCGATCTCGGCGGGGACACCGAGAAGGTCTCTTCGGGCCTCAACCAGATGAGCGGTTCGCGGACCGCGAACCGGGTGGTGCTGACGGTCGGAAAATTCAGCGTCTCCGACATCTTCGATACTATCGCCTACGCGCACGATCCCCGTAGCGACTTTATGAACTGGTCGCTGGTCGACGCCGGCACCTTCGACTATGCGGCCGACGCCTGGGGTTACACCTATGGGGCTGCCATTGAATGGTATCAGGGCAACTGGACATTGCGGGCCGGCCTGTTCGACCTGTCGATTGTTCCAAACAGCATCGAACTCGACCATCGCTTCGAGCAATTCCAGAGCGTCTACGAACTGGAGCATCGTCATCAGCTGTGGGGACAGCCGGGAATGATGTCCATTGTTGGGTTTTTGACTCGTGGACGGATGGGGAGGTTCGATGACGCCATCGCGTTGGCCCAACTGACCGGAGGGGCGGCGGACATCGCGGCGGTGCGCCGCTATGCGAGCCGCGGCGGCGTGAACGTGAATTTCGGCCAGCAGATTGCGGACGGCATCGGCATATTCGCGCGCGCCGGTTTTGCGGACGGCAATCGCGAACCGTACGAGTTCACCGACATCGACCGCACCGCGTCGGTCGGGGCATCGGTTTCCGGGAAGCGGTGGGGCCGGCCCGACGACACCTTCGGGATCGCCGGCGTTGTCAACGGCATTTCGGGCGTGCATCAAGCCTACCTCAATGCCGGCGGGCTCGGCATCCTGGTCGGCGACGGCCAATTGCCTCATCCCGGCCTCGAGCAGATCCTGGAAGCCTACTACAGCTTTCCGGTCGGCGATTGGCGTGTCACGGCCGATTATCAGCTCATCGTCAATCCCGCCTACAATCGGGACCGCGGTCCCGTGTCGGTCATCGGGGCGCGGTTGCGGACGCAGTTTTAGCAGTCTTGAGCGCGAGTTCCGGCGATAACGAGCAACCCGAGCGGTGTTGCATGCGTTCGTGCTGTAATATTATGTAAGATAAGTTGAGCCGCCGGGTCGGGCCTTCGGCCGGCCCGATGATAGACTTGGGCGAAACCCACCGGCAGCCCTCGCGCGTGGCGATGCATAGGATGGTTTCGCGACAGCTCAACCCATCCTGCGCGATCCTACCCCGCCGGCGGCGGAGACCATCGTGACTATCTCGACCGACATCGCCAAGCGGGTCTACGACCACACCTTCAAGCTCGATCCGATCGTCCGCAGCCTGCTCGATACCGATACCGACTTCTACAAGCTCATGATGCTCCAGATGATCTGGGGCCTCTATCGCGACGTTCAGGCGACATTTTCGCTGATCAACCGCACCACGCGGGTGGGCGTCGCCGAGGAGGTCGACGAGCGGGAACTGCGCGATCAACTCGATCATGCGCGCACGCTGCGCTTCACCAAGAAAGAGATGATCTGGCTTGCCGGCAACAGCTTCTATGGCCGCGCGCATATCTTCGATTCGAAATTCCTCGCCTGGCTCCCGGAGTTCCAGCTGCCCGAATACGAGCTTCGTCGCGTCGACGGCCAGTACGAGCTCGACTTTAGCGGACCCTGGACCCACACCACCATGTGGGAGATTCCGGCGCTCGCCATCATCAACGAATTGCGCTCGCGCGCGGCGCTACGGCGCTACGGCCGTTTCACCCTTGATGTGCTCTATGCCCGCGCCAAGGCCAAGCTGTGGGCGAAGGTGGAGCGGCTGCGGGCGCTGCCGGCCTTGCGCATTTCGGATTTCGGCACCCGCCGGCGGCACGGCTTTTTATGGCAGCGCTGGTGCGTGGAAGCGCTGAAGGAGGGGCTCGGCGCGGCCTTCATCGGAACCAGCAACGTGCTGCTCGCCATGGACTCAGACCTTGAGGCGATCGGCACCAACGCCCATGAACTCCCCATGGTGCGGGCGGCGCTCGCAAACAACGACGACGAGCTGCGGGCCGCCCCCTACCAGGTGCTGCGCGACTGGGAGCGCTACTACGGCGGCAATCTCCTGATCGTGCTGCCCGATACCTTCGGCACCACAGCGTTCCTGCGCGCCGCGCCCGACTGGGTTGCCGACTGGACCGGCTTCCGGCCGGACTCGGCCCCGCCGGTACCCGGCGGGGAGGAGATCATCGCGTGGTGGAAAGAGAAGGGCCGCGACCCGCGCGACAAGCTTCTCGTATTCTCCGACGCGCTCGACGCCGACACCATCGTGGCCACCTATCGGCATTTCGCCGGCAAGACGCGCATGAGCTTCGGCTGGGGCACCAACCTCACCAACGATTTCGACGGCTGCGCCCCGCAACCCGACGACGGCCTGCGCGCTATCTCGCTGGTCTGCAAGGTCACGGCCGCCAACGGCCGGCCGGCGGTGAAGCTGTCGGACAATCCCAGGAAGGCGACCGGGGCGGAGGAGGAGATTGCGCGGTATCTGCGGGTGTTCGGCGGGGAGGGGCGAACGGAGCAGGAGGTGGTGATTTGAATCCGCTATAGAGACTTGAAAATTAACACGTTTTCCTTCGTCAGAAAAAATATTGCGAAGAAAATTTTATTTTTCTGATGAAATGTTGACGAATTTTTGCAAGATATGTATGGATATTTCGCAAATATTGCACGTCCACGTTGAGGGAGCTGATGGACATCGCAAAGTCCGGAAGTTCGGGCAGCAAACACAGCAAATTCCGAGCCCTTGCCGAGAGCCGCACGAACAAGGCGATAGAAGCGATCGCGCGCATCGGAAATCTCTCGAACCGGCAAATTTATGAGTTCGATGAGTCCGAGGTGCGAAAAATCGTTCGCGCGCTAAGGGATGCTGTCAGCGCGGTCGAAAGCCGATTTGAGTCGCCGCGAGGGAAAAGCGGCGGCGCATTCAAACTGTAAGAGGAATTCATGACAACGCACGCCGTTACACCGCTTGATGTTGCTGACGAAGAATTTTTGGTCGCAAGTCTGATCGAGCGCTGCCCCAAGACGGCGATGATACGTGAGTTGATGATGAACGCTCTTGAGGCGGCTCGCCACGCGCAAGAGGGTCACCGGCTGGTTGAAATCACGGCTAAGCCTGTCGATGGGGTCAACAAACTCACTATCTGGAATACAGGCCCCGGAATGGATGCTCCAGAACTTCTCCATATCTGCAATATCGCGTCATCTCTTGGAAAAGAAAAAAGCCTTACCGGAAATTTCGGTATGGGTACCAAGGTTGCGTCGCTGCCATCGAATCAGCGCGGAATGCGTTATCGCTCATGTAAGAACGGTCGCGTGCACGAGGTAATATTGTGCAAGCGTGAAGGCGTATACGGCCGCCTCAGGCTTTTTCATCCGGACACTGGTGAATATCTTGAAGTTATAGATGTTACGGATATCGCCGCCTCCGAAGGAAGACGACTCGATTACGAGTGGACAGAGGTTCTTCTTCACGGAAATGATGCCCAGCAAGACACTGTCAGAGATCCCTATAACGGTGATCCTGAACAGGACGCCCAGTGGTTAGCAACCTACCTTTATCATCGCTTTTATCGATTGCCGAACGGCGTTAGGGTTACCTTGCAAAAGGGAACTAACAAGCTCGATGGAAACAGGCAATTTCTTCCAATTCCTGCGCGCCTCAATCTGTTCGAAAGACATGAGACAGTCGAGGCGCTGAACGGCATAAAGGTGCACTATCTATATGATGCGCCATATGACAAGGCGAAGGGGACGGGCCATAACAAATCGATCAGCGGCGCTATCGCTTCCGCCGTCAGCACGTGTGCCGTTATATTCAAGGATGAAATGTACGACGTGCGCAAGGGTAAGGCGTGGACCTTCGATGCCCCAATATTTGGCATTCCGTTCGGCGCCAAGCATATTTCCGTTCATGTTGAACTTCCCTCTTCCTTCCCCATCGTGCCCGATGGCTATCGGCAATTCCTGCGTTATGGCCAGGGTGAGCAAGCCGAAGTTTCGGCGGATGATTTTGCCGAAATTGTACGCGAGCAGCGGCCGCAATGGCTGATAGACCTCATTCGCTCGTTCGCCCCCGACAGTGCATCGAGCGACGACATTCGAAACGAACTTCAGAACCTGCTAAATCACTTGCGCGTGAAACGCTTAAGCCCCAAGCTCACACCTACAGGGAACACGAATGTCGCTGCTGGTCCCGGTCCCGCAAGTGAAAGTGGTCGAAGCGGTGGAGGAAATGGCAGCGGTGATGTTTCACGTCAAAAGCCTACTGATCTGTCAATTCTTCCTACCGGAGCAAAACGTGCCGAGATATTTAAAAACCTTGAACGTGCGCCGGAAATTATTCCCCTGTACGAAGACAGCGAGATAGAAGAGAAAGGAATCAAGGGGCGCGCTGCTCGGTATGTAATGGAGGCAAGTCAGCTATTCGTCAACATGCAATACCCCGCAATCGCTGAAATGCGCTCGCAGCTTGAATCCGAATACGCCGACGCGCCTGAAATCGAGACGATGCGTTTGCTCGCGAAACAGCATGCAGAGCGGACGATCATCCTCCGTGTAGGGCGCACGGTCGTCTACGCTCTTGCAAAGCAGTTGAACAAAGAATGGGATCAAAAGGCGCTCGAGACGGCCTCGTCCCCGGAGAGCCTCAGCATGGCAGCAGATGATTTCACGGATGCGCTTCAAAATGTACGACGTGATATGGGGAGGAAGCTGCGTTCAAGCCGATCCTCGGGCGAGGTAGAAGAATCTGGTTCGGCCAAGTCTACAATCGAAGCAGCCTGAGTGTCTCGGACCGGGGAAATTCAACAAGGCGGCTGCCATCCTTTGTGCCCGGAATCTTTCCCATCGGAATTGCTAGTCCTACGGATCGCGCCCGAGACTGTGGACATGCCGGTCCAGCTAGGAATAGCATTGGGCTAGTGCCATGCGGCTTTCGTCGCTGGATTTGCGGTCTGGCAGCGCCGTGACCCGCACGCGATTGATCCCCATGACATGAACCTCGCCCTGGCATTCCGCCCGCCGCGCTGATACAGCCCGGCCATGAACGACGTTCCCGGAACCGGCACACCGGACATATCCGTCGTGCTGGCGACCTATGATCGCCGGCACAGCCTGCCGCGGGCCATCGCGAGCGTGCTGGCACAGGATGGCGTTCGCTTCGAGCTGATCGTGGTCGACGACGCCTCGCGCGACGGCACGGCGGATTATCTCGCAACGCTCTGCGACCCGCGCGTCCGCGCAATCACGGCCGAACGCAATGGCGGGCCCGGTGCGGCGCGTAACCTCGGCCTCAAAGCCGCGCGAGCCGGCATTGTGGCTTTTATCGACAGCGACGATGCTTATCTGCCGCGTCGCCTTGCGGCCCCGCTTGCGGCCTTTGCGGCCGATGCGGGCCTCGTCTGCACGCTGAGTTCGGCGATCCGGCATGATCGCAAACGGTCCCGCGAGGCACGCATTCCGGCGGTGCGCCTTGCCGCGCTAGCGTTCGAGTGGGCGTTGATCTGCGATCTTGTTCCGGTCGAAGCGACCAGCATCACGGTGCGGCGCGTGGCGGCGCTGGCCGTGGGTGGGTTCTGCGAGCGGCTGCGGCTTATCGAGGATCGCGAATTCCTGATCAGGCTTGCCAGGCGCGGCGGAGCGCAGCTTCTGTCTGAGCCGCTATGGGAGAAGTTCTGGGGCGACGACAATCTCTCCAACGATTGGGCGAAGGCGGGGAGCGGCCTCGTCGCCTATGCACGCGAACGCCCCGAAATTGTCGGGCGCTATCGCAAGATAGGCACGTATCTGGCGACCAAGGTGCTGGTCGCCGATCTGAGGCTTCACCTGTGGCATGCGTTTTGGCGCGACCTTGGGGCATTGCGCGCGGCTGGGCTCATCGACTTTGATGCGCTGCGCCTGATCCGCAATCATCGCGAGGTGCGCCTGTATCGGCGCGCAATGTCGGGGGCGGAAGGGCTTGCCGCGCTCGCGGGGCCACCGGCGGAGTGGCGGTAACTTGTAGGATGGGCTTCGGCTCTAAGCTCTAAGCCTCTGCGAAGGTTGTGGGATCGAGTTACCGGCAGCCTTCGCTGCCTCAATCCATGCCTCGATAGCAGGCTCAAGTTCCTTAAGGGCCTCGGGCCGGCTTTCACCATACGCAGAGCAGCCGGGAAGATCGGGGGCGATGGCGATCCAGCCCCCGTCTTCCTCGCTCCAAAATACTTCGGCGGGATAGTGCAGGGTCACGAGCCTTGTTCCTTTTCGTATTTGTCCATCATAGCGATTAGCTGCCTCGCCTGATAGGCTGGTATCCGCCCGCTCCGGTCCTGGAAGTTAAGCCCGATCCGCTCACCGCTCCGCGAGAACGCCCGATGACTGCCCTTTCCGCCTTTATGAACGAAACCCAGCCACTCAGCCACGTTACCGGCGTCTTCGAACCGAACATCCTTCGGATTGTTGCGGATCGCAGCTAAAAGCTTCTTGTTCATTCCCCCAACCCCATCAATCAAGATAATCGCCTTCAGCTCTCCAGGCTAGCTTCTGGTGAACAAAGATTCTCAAGGATTTGGGCTTGAAATGATGCAATACCTCCTCAACGTCACCAATGACCACAACGGCTCGTTGCTCATTACCTGCCCGGCATTTCCCGAGGTGACAACCTTTGCGGAGGACGAGGCGGATGTGGCTCGGCGCGCCACGGCGGCGATCGAGGAAGCCATAGCAGCGCGCATTCACGACGGTGACGAGCTGCCACGCCCCTGCACTGACGAAGAGCTGAGGCGCGTGAAAGGCAAGTATTGGGTCAAGCTTTCGTAGATGGAAAGGGCGACACCACTTGGACCGCACAGAAACCACCGTACAACGGGGACAATCAGCGAGTTCCGGGACGTTTGTCGTCGTGCGTGGCGACGAATCGATGATCCGTTTCATCATGGCGACGGAACGTCTACCCGGATTCGAGGATCTCGTTGGCCATTGGGATGAGGCGCGTCACCGCTCCGCCCTTTCCGATGGCCGGCACGCCTATTTCGTTGCTTGGAATGGCTCGGAGCCCATCGGCTTCGCGATTCTGCGCGATTGGGACTCTCCGGAGCGCGTCACGCTGGTGAAGCGGATTGCCGTTTCTCGTCCGGGCCGCGGCTACGGCCGGTCGCTCTTGAGCAAGGTCATCGACGCCACATTCGAGGAAACTAACGCGTGGCGTCTTTGGTTGGGGGTCTTTCCGGAGAACAGCCGCGGACGCCGAGCCTACGAAGGTGTCGGCTTCAAGGCGGAAGGAATAGCGCGTGGCAGTGCGTTTTTTGGTGGCGTCTACAGGGACGAGCTCATCATGGCGTTGCTGCGCCCTGAGTGGCAAGCTGAACAGCGCTTCGCTTAGGTATCTTGGGCCGAACACAGAGTTAGCGGGAGTACTTCGTGTCCACATTCAAGGCGATCGTCATCACCAAGACCGAAAGCGGCACCGCCGCCGCGCTGACGGATTTCGACGCGCAGGACCTGATGGAAGGCGATGTCACGCTGCGGCCCGAATGGTCGACCGTGAACTACAAGGATGGCCTCGCCATCACCGGCAAGGCTCCTGTGGTGCGGCGGTTTCCCATGATCGCCGGCGTCGATGCAGCCGCGACGGTGGAAGCCTCTTCGCATCCGGCGTGGAAGCCCGGCGATCAGGTTCTGCTCAACGGCTGGGGATGCGGCGAAACCCATCTCGGCATGTTTGCCGAAAAGGCGCGGGTGAAGGGAGATTGGCTGGTTGCGTTGCCGCCGGGTCTGTCCGGCCGCGACGCCATGGCGATCGGCACCGCCGGCTATACGGCGATGCTGTGCGTGATGGCGCTCGAGCGCGCCGGGATTGGGCCGGGCAGCGGAGAGGTGATCGTCACGGGCGCCGCCGGCGGGGTCGGCTCGGTCGCGGTCGCGCTCTTGTCCAGGCTCGGCTACCGGGTTTCGGCGTCGACCGGCCGCTTGGCCGAGGCGGGCTATCTCAAGGACCTTGGGGCGACCGAGGTGATCGCCCGCGCCGACCTCACCGGCCCCGCGCGCCCGCTTGCCAAGGAACGCTGGGCCGGCGGGATCGACACTGTCGGATCGACGACACTCGCCAACATGCTGTCGATGACCCGCTACGGCGGCGCCGTCGCGGCCTGCGGGCTCGCAGGCGGCATCGATCTGCCGACCTCGGTTGCCCCGTTCATTTTGCGGGGAGTGTCTTTATTGGGAATAGAATCCACCATGGCACCGTTGCAAATACGCAACGCCGCGTGGAAGCGACTCGTCACCGATCTCGATCGGCACAAATTGGCCAAAATGATTGAGGAAATTGACCTTACAGGCGTTATCCCGGTAGGGAAAAAGATCGTTGAGGGCGGCATCCGGGGTCGAGTTGTGGTCAAAATCCAGTAAATACGTTTAATATTTATCCACCGAATCCAATCATGCTCGTTTCGAGTTAGGTATTTTTCGAGCACAGTCAGGGTGGGCTTAACAGGGCTGGTTAAGACAGGTTATGGAAAGT
>WNFL01046461.1_pt1 | contig 13781 bp, 16 predicted proteins | sample 5400361 | NCBI WGS metagenome assembly WNFL01 (sample SAMN13153351, study PRJNA577476) | soil metagenome | isolation source: 40 cm soil on Douglas fir-dominated hillslope | place: USA:California | collected 2013-09-17
ACCAACCTGCGCGACGAGGACGACGACGGCCTGCTGCCGGCGCTGGCGCTGCTGCGCAGCCGCCACCTGGTGGTGCTGGCCTCGCTGCGCGAGGCGATCCTCTCGCGCGCCCTCACCGCCCGCGTCGACAGCTTCGACCGCGCCGTGACCCACGCCGCCGCGGCCGATTACCTGGCGCTGCGCGAGCGCGTTTTCCGCCGCATCGGCGCTTCGGGCGTCATGACCCTCGACGTCGAGCCGGAGAAGCTGCCGATCGCCTTGGTCAACCGCTATCTGGAGCTGAAAAGAGGCGGACGTCTCTGAATTTCTTGTATAATCCGCGCCCTATGAAAACCGGCATCCACCCCGAATACCGGGCGGTGATCTTCCTCGACACCAGCTCGAACCATTCCTTCCTCACCCGCTCGGCGATCGACACCAAGGGTCGCGAGACGATGAAATGGACCGACGGCAAGGAGTACCCGGTGGTCAAGGTCGAGGTCTCGTCCGAGTCGCACTCGTACTACACCGGCAAGACCAAGATCATGGACACCGCCGGCCGGGTCGAGAAGTTCAGGCGCCGCTACACGAAGAAGACCAAGTAGCGCCGGGGCATGCTGCCCCTGAGGTTCAGGCGGCTTCTTGCCTCCCCGTCTTAAGCTACCGCCCTCTCCCGTCGCGCTCGTTCTGATCGCGGCGGCGTTCATCCTGCCCGGCCTCACCGGCCACGACCTCTGGAAGACGCACGACGCCGTCGGCCTGGGCATCGTGCACGGCATGTCGGCCACCGGCGAGCTGCTGGTGCCGCGCGTCGCGGGCGGGCTGTGGCTGTTCGACCCGCCGCTCTACCACTGGATCGCCGCCGCCTTCGGCGTGGCGCTGCGCTCGCTGCTCGAGTTCCACGCCGCGGCGCGCCTCGCGAGCGGCGCGCTCGTGGCCGCGGCGTTCTATTTCGCCTGGCGCGCCGCGCGCGACTGGGAGCCCGAGGACGAGAAGCGCCCGTCGAGCGCCGCGGCGACGATGCTGCTCGTGCTCGGCGCGGTCGGCCTGATGGTGCACGCGCACGAAGCGGTGCCCGAGCTCGCCGGCCTCGCCGCGCTGTGCGCTGCGCTCGCCGCCCTGCCGCACGCGCCGCGCCGGCCGGTCCCCGCCGGGCTCGCGTTCGGCGCCGCGCTCGGCCTCGCCGCCCTCGCCTCGGGCTGGATCGCGCCGCTCGCCTTCGCCATCGCCGCGCTCGCCGCGCGACTCGCCTGCCCCGCGTGGCGCACCCGGTCGATCTCGCTCTTCCTGCTGGTCGCGCTGCCGCTGGCGATTCTGATCGCGGCCAGCTGGCCGCTGGTGCTCGCGCTGCGCGCTCCCGAGGCGTTCGCCGAGTGGCGCGCCCTGACCCTGCCCGTCTACCTGCGGCCGATCCAGGGCCTGCGCTTCTACCTCGTGACCGGCAGCTGGTTCACCTGGCCGGCGTGGCCGATCGCGCTCTGGACCGCGTGCTACCTGCGCCGGCAGTGGCGCGAGCCGCGCCTGTTCGTGCCGGGCGCCGCGGTGCTGGCGATGCTCGCCGGCTTCTCGCTCTGGGGGTCGACCGAGGACGTCGACCTGATCCTGTTCCTGGCGCCGCTGGCGCTGGTCGCGTCGCCGGCGATCTTCCTCATCCGCCGCGGCGCGGTCGGCGCGCTCGACTCGTTCGGCGTGCTCGCGTTCGGCTTCTTCAGCCTGGCGGTGTGGTTCTTCTACGTGGTGCTGATGCTCGGCCTGCCGGCGCCGGTGGCGCGCAACATCGAGCGCATCGCGCCGGGCTACGTGCCGCAGTTCTCGTTCGTCGCGGTGCTGGTCGCGCTCGCGCTCGCCGCCGCCTGGCTCTACCTGATCTTCTTCACCGAGCGCGGGCCGACCCGCTCGCTGGTGCGCTGGGCGGGCGGGATCGTGCTGTTCTGGGGCACCGCGGCGATGCTGATGATGCCCTGGGTCGACTACCAGAAGACCTACCGCTCGGTGGCGCTCGAGCTGCGCGCCAGGATCCCGGCCCGCACGGGCTGCATCGCGCAGAAGGGGCTGGGCGTGTCGCAGGCCGCGGCGCTCGACTACCATGCGGGCATCCGCGCGCGCGCCTTCAACCCGCTCCGCCCCGACGCCTGCCGGGTGCTGATCGTGCAGGGCACGGAGACCGAAGACATCGACGACCCGCCGAGCGCCCGCTGGCGCAAGGTCGCCGAGGCCGGACGCCCCGGCGATCGCATCGAGCGCTATCGCCTCTACCTTCATAAATGAAAAACACCACGCCGCCGACCGAGTGCCGGGCCTGGGCGGACCTCGCGCACCATGCCGAAAGCTTGCGCACGGTGCGGCTGCGCGATCTGTTCGCCAAAGACGTGGTGCGCGAGGCGCAGTTCGTCGCCGAGGCGCCCGGCCTGCGTCTCGACTACTCGCGCCAGCGCCTGGGCGCGATCACGCTGCGCCTGCTTTCCCATCTCGCGGTCGATCGCGGCCTGCCGGAGTGGCGCGACGCGCTGCTCTCCGGCCAGAAGGTCAACTCGACCGAGGACCGCGCCGCGTGGCACACCGCGCTGCGCTCCGGGGGCTCGCTGCCGCCGGAAGTGCACGCAACGCTCGAACGGATGAAATTGCTGTCCGAAAAGATCCGCAAGGACGGAAAGGTCCGCCGCGTCGTCAACCTCGGCACCGGCGGCTCGGATCCCGGTCCGCGGCTCCTCGCCGACGCGCTGGGCGACGGCCGGCTGGACGTGCGCTTCGCCGCCAACGTCGATCCCTTTGATCTGCAGCGGGCGCTCGACGGCGCGGACCCGGCGAGCACGCTGTTCATCGTCGCCTCGAAGACCTTCACCACCCAGGAAACGATGGCCAATGCGATGGCTGCGAAGGCTTGGGGAGGAAGATTTTTTTATGCAGTAACAGCAAACACAAAAGAAGCACACAGCTTCGGCGCCACCGAGGTATTGCCGATGTGGGACTGGGTCGGTGGCCGCTTCTCGGTCTGGTCGGCGGTGGGATTCGCGGCAGCTTGTGCACTGGGTTTTCAAAGATTTGAAGAGTTTCTTACTGGCGGCCACGACATGGACAAGCATTTCGCCGACGCGCCGCTGGAGAAGAACGTGCCGGTGCTGATGGCGCTGTGCGGCGTCTGGAACGCCAACTTCCTCGGCGCCGCCACGCACGCCGTGCTGCCCTATGCCAACGCCTTGCGCCTCCTCCCGGCCTACCTGCAGCAGCTCGAGATGGAATCGAACGGCAAGCGCGTCGACCGCGAGGGCCGCCCCGTCGCGTACGCGACCGCGCCGGTGCTCTGGGGCGCCGAGGGCACGGTCAGCCAGCACTCGTTCCACCAGCTCCTGCACCAGGGAACGCAGATCGTCCCCTGCGATTTCATCGATCCAGCGATTGAAAAAGACCTGAGCGCCAACGCGAGGGCGCAAGCCGATGCCTTGGCCTTCGGCACCGACGACCCGTCGCTGCCGCCGCACCGGCAGTACCCCGGCAACCGTCCTTCCTCGCTCTTGTCTTTTGATAAGGTCACCCCCCGAAATCTGGGAAGGCTCATCGCCCTCTACGAGCACAAGGTCTTCACCCAGGGCGTGATCTGGAACATCAACAGCTTCGACCAGTGGGGCGTCGAGCTCGGCAAGGAACTGGCGAACAAATTTCTCTCCGGAGGCAAGTAATGGACCAGGAAACGTTCAACCTCAGCATCCGCAAGTTCCTGAAGATGGTTGGCGTCAACTCGCAGCGCGAGATCGAGCAGGCGGTGCAGAAATCGGCGGGCAAGCTCGGCGACGGCTTCCCGGTGAAGATGACGCTGGAAATCCCCTCGTTGGGGGTGAAGGTGCCCTTCGACGGCGAGATCAAACTAAAATAGCCGCTCATCACCAAAGGTGATCCATTGAACAAGCCCCGCGAATTCGACCAGTCGGTGCTGGCCGAGCTGAAGGCGCTGCTCGGCGAGCGGGTGTCGACCTCGGGCGCGGTGCGCGAGCACCACGGCAAGGACGAGTCGTACTTCCCCTACGCCCTGCCGGACGTCGTGGTGTTCGTCGAATCCACCGAGGAGGTGCGCGACGTCGTCAACATCTGCCGCCGCCACCGCGTGCCGATGATCCCGTTCGGCGTCGGCACCTCGCTCGAGGGCCACATCCTCGCGGTCGAGGGCGGCGTGTCGATCGACCTGTCGCGCATGAACCAGGTCCTGCAGGTGCACCAGGAGGATCTCGACGCCGTGGTGCAGGCGGGCGTGACGCGCAAGCAGCTCAACGAGTACATCAAGCACGCCGGGCTGTTCTTCCCGGTCGACCCGGGCGCGGACGCGACCCTCGGCGGCATGGCGGCGACGCGCGCCTCCGGAACCAACGCGGTGCGCTACGGGACGATGCGCGAGAACGTGGTGTCGCTGAAGGTGGTGCTCGCCGATGGCCGCGTCATCCAGACCTCGCGCCGCTCGAAGAAATCGGCCGCGGGCTACGACCTGACGCGCCTGTTCGTCGGCTCGGAAGGCACGCTCGGCATCATCACCGAGGTGACGGTGCGCCTCTACCCCGTCCAGGAGGCGATGTCGGCGGCGGTCTGCGCCTTCGATTCGGTCGACGGCTGCACCAACACCGTGATCCAGACCATCCAGGCCGGCATCCCGGTGGCGCGTTGCGACATCGTCTGCGAGAAGACCGTCGCGGCGATCAACAAGTTCAAGAAGACCAGCTACCGCGTCGCGCCCACCGTGTTTTTTGAATTTCACGGCAGCAAATCATCCGTCGTGGAGCAGGCGGAAGCGGTGCAGGCGATCGCCCGGGAGCACGGCGGCACGGACTTCGTCTGGGCGACCAGGCCCGAGGAGCGCACGCAGCTCTGGCAGGCGCGCCACGACGCCTACTTCGCCTGCCTGCAGATCCGCCCCGGCTCGCGCGCCGTCTCGACCGACGTGTGCGTGCCGATCTCGCGCCTCGCCGAGTGCGTGCACGAGACGATGAAGGACGTGCAGAGCTACATCGCGCCGGTGCCGCTGCTCGGCCACATCGGCGACGGCAATTTCCACCTCATGTTCCTGGTCGACCCCTCGAAGCCGGAGGAGACCGAGCTCGCGAAGAAGTTCAACAAGCGGCTCATCGAGCGCGCCCTGAAGATGGAGGGCACCTGCACCGGCGAGCACGGCGTCGGCCTGGGCAAGATGGACTCGCTGAAGATGGAGCTCGGCGACGACGTGATCGACGTGATGCGCGACATCAAGCGCACGCTCGATCCGGAAAACCTGATGAACCCTGGCAAGGTCGTGCCCGCGCCATGAAGCGGGCCCTGCTCCTCGCGCTGGCCCTCATCGCCGCTCCCGCGGCCGCGCAGGCGCCGGCCGAGAAGCCGGCGGCGACGCCGCCCGAGCAACCGAAGGCGGAGCGACCTGCCCTCAACCTCAGGCTCGACAACCCATCGTCCTTCGCGACGAGCACCAGCCCCGACAAGGGGCCCGCGAAAGGCCTGCCGGCGCTCGGCGGGGACGCACGCAAGCTGAATCCGAGCGGCCCGCGCGCGCCGTCCTCAGACCCGATCCCCAAAGACACCAATCCGATGCGATGAGCGCCGAGAAACGCCTGAAGGAGCTCAACCTGCAGCTCGCGCCGGTGGCGCCGCCGGTGGCGAACTACGTCAACGCGGTGCGTGCCGGCAACCTGCTCTTCCTCGCCGGCAAGGGTCCGGCGGGCTCGCCGCCGGGCGTGGTCGGCAGGGACTTCACCGTCGAGCAGGCGTACCAGCACGCGCGCTCGACCGGCCTGGCGCTGCTCGCGGTGATGCGCGACGAGCTCGGCAGCCTCGACCGCGTGAAGCGGATCGTCAAGGTGCTGGGCATGGTCAACGCCGTGCCCGGCTTCACCGACCAGCCGAAGGTGATCAACGGCTGCTCGGATCTCTTCGTCGAGGTGTTCGGCGAGCGCGGCAAACATGCGCGCTCCGCGGTCGGCATGGGATCGCTGCCGAGCAACATCCCCGTGGAAATCGAATGTATCGTGGAAGTCAGCTCTGGCTCGACGCGCCGTAGACCAGCTGCACGTTCTGCGGCGCGAGCCAGGCGCCGAGCTCGTCGATAAGCTTGCCGTCGGGGCGCACGCGCCAGGCGTCGCCCAGCACCACCTCGCACGCGGCCTTGCCGTTGCCGTAGGAAACCACCACCTGGCAGGTTCCCTGCCCCGTCGCCCGGTAGGGCTGGAGCATCTGCTGCAGCCGCTTCGCGTCGGCACCGCCGTTCATGGCGATCTTGAGGCGCGCCTGGTAGCGGCCGCTCAGCCCTTCGAGGTCGAGGAGGTCCTCGGCCAGCACGCGCAGGCCGCCGGAGAAGTCGTCGCGCTGCACCTTGCCCGCGACGATCAGCAGCGCGTCCTCCTTCAGCTTCTCGCGGTGCCTCTCGAACAGCTCGTTGAACACCGTGACTTCCACCTGCGCGCTGCCGTCGTCCAGCACCACCACCATCATCCGTCCGCGGCGCGTCATCTGGCTGCGCACCGAGGCGAGCGTGCCGGCCATCCAGACCTTGCTCTCGGATGACGCCAGGCGCGCGAGCGGCGTGCGCGGGAAGCCCGAGAGCAGGCCCTCGTAGACCGAGAAGAGATGGCCGGAGAGCGTGAAGCCGAGCGCCGCCTTCTCCTCCATCAGCTTCTGCTTCAGGTCCCAGGCGGGCGCCTCGACCACGACGTGCGCGCCGCCGCGCGGCGCTTCGGTCTCGCCGAACAGGCTGTCCTGCGACGCCTGGCGCTCGGCCTGCTCGGCCGCCTCGAGCGCGCGGCCGACCGAGGCGAGAAGCCTTGCTCTTTGCGAATCGATGGAATCAAAAGCACCCGCGCGAACCAGGGCCTCGACCACGCGCCGGTTGACGATGCGCTTGTCGACCCGGCAGCAGAAGTCGTGCAGGCTCTTGAAGCGGCCGTCCTTGCGCGCTTCGAGCACCGCGGCGATCGCCGACTCGCCGGTGCCGCGCACTGCGCCAAGGCCGTAGCGCACCGTCTTCGCATCCACCGGGACGAAGCGATACTCGGACGCGTTGACGTCGGGCGGCACGATGACCAGGCCGTTGGCGGCCGCGTCCTCGACCAGCGGCCGCACCTTGTCGGTGTCGTCCATCATCGCGGAAAGGTTGGCGGCGCTGAACGCGGCGGCATGGTGCGTCTTCATGTACGCCGTGTGGTAGGCGAGCAGCGCGTAGGCCGCGGCGTGCGACTTGTTGAAGCCGTAGCCGGCGAACTTCTCCATCAGGTCGAAGAGCTGCGTCGCCTTCGACCGGGTCAGGCCGTTCTTCTCCGCGCCGGCGACGAAGATGTCGCGCTGCGCAGGTCGGCGCCACCGAGCGTGTAGCCGCCGATCACCTGCCCGATCTGCATCACCTGCTCCTGGTAGACCATGATGCCGTAGGTCGGCCCGAGGATCGGCTCCAGGCGCGGATCGAGGTAGTCGACGCGGCTCTGCCCGTGCTTGCGCGCGATGTAGTCCGGGATCAGGTCCATCGGCCCGGGCCGGTAGAGCGCCACCAGCGCGATCACGTCCTCGAAGCGGTCGGGCCGGGCGCGCTTGATGAGGTCGCGCATGCCGCGCGATTCCAGCTGGAACACCGCGGTCGTGTTCCCGGCCGAAAGCAGCTTGTAGGTCGCGGCATCGTCGAGCGGCACCTTTTCCAGCGCAAAGTCCTTCTCGCCGAGCGCTTTCACGTAGCGCGTCGCCCAGTCGAGGATGGTGAGCGTGGTGAGGCCGAGGAAGTCGAACTTGACCAGGCCGACCGCCTCGACGTCGTCCTTGTCGAGCTGCGAGATGACGTGCGTCGTGCCCTCGGCCGCGTACAGTGCGCAGAAGTCGGTCAGGCGTCCGGGCGCGATCAGCACGCCGCCGGCGTGCATGCCGACGTTGCGCACCAGCCCTTCGAGCTTCTCGCCCAGCTCGAGCAGCTCCTTGACCTCGTCCTCCTTCTTCTCGCGCTCGGCGAGCAGCGGCTCCATGCCGCGGGCGTCCGCGAGCGTGATCTGCCGGCCCGGCTGGAACGGGATCAGCTTGGCAAGCTGGTCGCAGAAGTTGTAGCCGAGGTCGAGCACGCGGCCGACGTCGCGCACCACCGCGCGCGCCGCCATGGTGCCGAAGGTGGCGATCTGCGACACGCTCTCGTCGCCGTACTTCTTGCGCACGTAGTCGATGACGCGGTCGCGCCCGTCCTGGCAGAAATCGATGTCGAAGTCCGGCATCGACACCCGCTCGGGGTTGAGGAAGCGCTCGAACAGCAGGTCGTACTTGAGCGGGTCGAGGTCGGTGATGCCGAGCGAATAGGCGACCAGCGAGCCGGCGCCCGAGCCGCGTCCCGGGCCGACCGGCACGCCGTTCTGCTTCGCCCAGTTGATGAAGTCGGCGACGATCAGGAAGTAGCCGGCGAAGCCCATCTGGATGATGGTCTTCAACTCGAATTCAAGTCTTTCGACGTTATCCAGACCACGCTTCTGCAGGCCGGCGTGTGCCTGCTGCCTGAGGTAATCGTCGACCGACATTCCCGACGGCGTCGGGAAGGCCGGCAGGCGGCTCTTGCCGAGCTCGATCTGGAGGTTGCAGCGGCGCGCGATCTCGACCGAGTTCTGCAGCGCCTGCGGGATGTCGGCGAACAGCTTCGCCATCTCCGCCTGCGTCTTGAAGTACTGCTCGGCGCTGAACAGCCTCGGCCGGCGCTGGTCGCCGAGCACGTACCCCTGCGCGATGCACACTCTCGCCTCGTGCGCCTTGAAATCGTCCGGCGCCAGGAACTGCACCGGGTGGGTGGCGACGACCGGAAGCTTGAGCCTCGTCGCCAGCGCCACCGAGCGCGAGACCAGCGCCTCGGTGTTGGGCTGCCCGGCGCGCTGCAGCTCAAGGTAGTAGCGGCCGGGGAATGCCGCCGCCCAGCGCATCGCCTCGCGCTCGGCCGCCTCGGCATGGCCGGCGAGCAGCGCCTGGCCGATGTCGCCCGCCGGGCCGCCGGAGAGGACGATCAGCCCGCCGTTGTCCTGCTGCAGCCAATCGCGGGCGATTTCACCGCGGCCGCGATGCTGGTTCTTCAGCCAGGCGCGCGACAGCAGGTCGCACAGCCGCAGGTAGCCCGCGTGCGAGGCGCAGAGCAGCAGGATCCGGTAGTAGGGCTTGTCGCGGTCGGCGTCGTTCCGCAGCCAGCAGTCGGCGCCGACGATCGGCTTGACGCCGGCGGCGCGGGCCGCGCTGTAGAACTTCACCATGCCGAACAGGTTGGCCGCGTCGGTGAGGGCCACGGCAGGCATCCGATCGTTCGCCGCCTGCCGCACGGCATCCTCCAACCGGACGATGCCGTCATTCACCGAGTATTCACTGTGCATCCTCAGGTGAACGAAAAGCGGCTTTGCCATGTCGAAAAATTCTACCGGGAAAGGGTTCGCATGAAACGGTTCCTGATACTGCTCTTCACTCTCTGCGCCGGCGTCGCGGGCGCGCAAACAGCGCAGCTTTCCGCGCTCGACAAGGCTTACGAAGACGCGCGCGCGGCGCAGCTCTCGCTGCAGGCCGCCGAGGCGAAGCGCGACCAGAGCGTCGAAACCCAAGGGGGCGAACGCACCGGCAGCGCCACCGGCGGCAGCCGTCCGAACGAGAACTACTTCGCGCGCCAGGCCCTCCTCGAACAGGAAGTCGCGCAGGCGCGCAAGCGCTACGAGGACGCCCTGAAGCGCTGGAACGACCTGAAGTAGTTAACATCGCGGGCCGTGAGGCCCGCCCTCGTAGCGCTCTTCTTCGGCGCGACCTGCATCGCGCTGTCCCCCATCTTCGTCAGGCTGTCCGAGGCCGGCCCGACCGCGACCGCCTTCTGGCGGGTCGCCCTCGCGCTTCCGGTGTTATGGATTTTCTTCAGAACACCCCTCAAGGGCCCGAAGCTGCTCTTCCTGGCTGCCGGGATCGCGTTCGCCGGCGACCTCGCCTTCTGGCACCAGTCGGTCCAGCTCACCTCGGTGGCGAACTCGACCCTGCTCGCGAACCTGGCGTCGATCTTCGTCACCCTCGCCGCCTGGATCGTCTTTCGCGAGCGGCCGCGGCCGCCGTTCCTCGTCGCCCTGGCGCTCGCGCTCGGCGGCGTGGCGCTGCTCGTCCACACCAGCCTCGATTTCTCGCGCACCGCGCTGCTCGGCGACGCGCTCGGCGTCGTCACGGCGATGTTCTATGCCTGGTACATCCTCGCGGTGAAGGGCTTGCGCGACCGCGGCGCGGCGACGCTGCAGGTGATGGCGGTGACGAGCACGCTGACCGCGGTGCTGCTCTTCCCGGTCGCTCTCGCGTCGGGCGAGCAGATGCTGCCGTCGAGCGCCTCGGGCTGGTGGATTCTCATCGGCCTCGCGCTCGTCTCGCACGCCGCCGGGCAGGGGCTGATCGCCTACGCGCTCGCGCACCTGCCGGCGCCGTTCTCGTCGGTCGGCCTGCTGCTGCAGCCGGTGGTGGCGGCGTTCTTCGCCTGGCTGCTGCTCTCGGAGCCGCTGGTGGCGCTGCAGATCGCCGGCGGGCTGGTGGTGCTCGCAGCGATCTGGCTCGCGCGCCGCGGCTCCTAGATGCTCATCACCGCCTTGCGGTAGTACTTCAGCTCCTCGATCGACTCGAGGATGTCGGCGAGCGCCTCGTGCTTGCCTTCCTTGACGAAGCCCTTCATCGCCTCGGGCTTCCAGCGCCGCACCAGCTCCTTGAGCGTCGAGACGTCGAGGTTGCGGTAATGGCAATGCGCTTCGAGGCGCGGCATCCAGCGCGCGAGGAAACGCCGATCCTGGCAGATCGAGTTGCCGCACATCGGCGACACCCCCGCCGGCACGTGCTCGCCCAGGAACGCGAGCGCCGCGCGCTCGGCCGCGGCTTCGTCCATGGCCGAGGCGCGCACGCGCTCGATCAGGCCGCTTTTCTTGTGGGTGCTCTGGTTCCACGAGTCCATGGCGTCGAGCACCGCATCGGGCTGGTGCACGACGAGGACCGGACCGGTGGCGACGATCGCGAGCTGCGAATCGGTGACCAGCATCGCGATCTCGATGATGCGGTCGGAGTCGGGCTGCAGCCCCGTCATCTCCATGTCGATCCAGATCAGGTTGTTCTGATCGGCGGGCATGCATAATTCTACTTTGACGCCCATGAACGCCTTCACCTGGCTGTTTTTGACGGCGCTCGCCACGGCAACGGCGACGCGCTGGTGGCTCGCGCGGCGGCAGATCCGCCACGTGCGCGCGCACCGCGGCGCGGTGCCGGCGATGTTCGCCGAAGCGATTCCCGCGGAAGCGCACCAGAAGGCCGCCGACTACACCGTCGCCAAGACGCGGCTCGGCATTCTCGCGATGCTGCTCGATGCGCTGCTCGTGCTCGGCCTGACCCTGGGCGGCGGCGTGCAGCTGCTGTCGAACCTCGCCGCGCTCGCTTTCCCGGCGCAAAGCCTGCTGCACGGCACGGCGTTGCTCGTCGGCCTGTTTCTGGTTCAGTCCGCGCTGCACCTGCCGTTCGCGCTCTATCGCACCTTCGTCATCGAGCAGCGCTTCGGCTTCAACCGGATGACGGCCCGCCTGTACGCGTCCGACCTCGCCAAGCAGCTGCTGCTCGCCGCGTTCATCGGCGTGCCGCTGCTGATGGCGATCCTCTGGCTGATGCTGCGGATGGGGGAGTTCTGGTGGCTGTACGTCTGGCTGACGCTGAACGTCTTCCTGCTCTTCCTGCAGCTCGTCATCCCGACCGTGGTCATGCCCTGGTTCAACAAGTTCACGCCGCTCACCGAAGGCGAGCTCGCGGAGCGCGTGCGCGGCCTGCTGCAGCGCTGCGGCTTCCGCAGCCGCGGCGTGTTCCTGATGGACGGCTCGAAGCGCTCCAGCCACGGCAACGCTTTCTTCACCGGCTTCGGCGCATCGAAACGGATCGTGCTGTACGACACCCTCGTCAACCGGCTCGATCCGCCCGAGGTCGAGGCGGTGCTCGCGCACGAGCTCGGCCACTACAAGCTGCATCACGTCCTCAAGGGGCTCGCGCTCAGCGCCGCGCTCACCCTCGCCGGCTTGTGGATCCTCGGGCAGCTGATCGACCAGCCCTGGTTCTATTCCGGGCTCGGGGTAACGACGCCGAGCCTCGCGGCAGCGCTGGCGCTTTTCCTCCTGGCCGCGCCGGAATTCAGCTTTTTCCTGGATGCGTTCGCGAGCCGGTTGTCGCGCAAGCACGAGTTCGAGGCCGACGCCTACGCGACGAGCAACGCCGATCCGGCGCAGCTCGCGCAGGCGTTGGTCAAGCTCTACCGCGACAATGCCTCGACCCTGACCCCCGACCCGCTGCATTCGGCGTTCTATGATTCGCATCCGCCGGCAGCGGTCCGCATCTCCCGACTGAGGACTATATGAACGATCTCGCGAAGAAGAAGTGCAAGCCCTGCGAAGGCGGCATGGCGCCCCTCACCCCGGAGCAGGTGAAGCCGATGCTGAAAGGCCTGCAGGGCTGGAACGTCGAGGGCGGAAAGCTCGCGAAGTCGTATTCCTTCAAGAACTACTACGAGACCATGGCGTTCGTGAACGCGCTCGCCTGGATCTCGCATCGCGAGGATCACCATCCCGACCTCGCGGTCGGCTACAACAAGTGTCGCGTCGAATACATGACGCACGCGGTCGGCGGCCTGTCGGAGAACGACTTCATCTGCGCCGCGAAGTGCGACGCGCTGTTCCAGCTTTGAAAAGAATCTACAGCTCCTTCAACCTCGCGGCCGTGCACCACGCGAAGAACGTGCTCGAGGTCGAGGGCATCCGCACGCTGGTGAAGAACGAGATGCTGTCCTCGGCCATGGGCGAGTTGCCGCCGGCCGAATGCCAGGCCGAGCTGTGGGTGCTGCGCGAAGGCGAGGCCGAGCGCGCCGCCCGGCTCCTCAAATACGAGGTTTGGACCGAAGGCGTACCATGGCGGTGCACGGCGTGCGGCGAGTCTTCGGAACCGCAATTCCCGCAGTGCTGGCGCTGCGGCGCCTACCGAACCTGAAGGGAGATCTCATGAAGAAGAATATTGCCGTCCTGATCGTCCTCCTGGCCGCCGGTTGCGTGGGGAGATTCGACGCCGACAGTGCCGCCAAGCGAGACTCCGGGACCGCGGCGAACCCGGTCGTCGAAGAGGGCTACGTGCCGCCGATGGACGAGCGGCGCAAGGTGAGCGAGCAGGACTGCAGCAAACCGGTCGACATCACGGCCGGCAACCTGATGTGCAAGGAAAAATGAACAAGAACCTCGCCGTCCTGCTCGTCATCACCTCCGCCGCCGGCTGCACGGGCACGGGCGGACGCTTCGATCCCAATACCGTCGAGAAGCGCGACCAAGGCACCGCCGCCAACCCGATGGTGCAGGAGCTCTCCGTGCCGCCGATGGATCCGAAGCGTAAGGTGAGCGAACAGGATTGCAGCAAACCGGTCGATAGCGGCGGCGGCAACCTGATGTGCCGCGAGGCCACTGCGGCCGAGCGCCGCGCCCAGCTCGAGGAAGATGAGCGGCAGGCCAAGGCCCGCAGGGAAGCCCAGGAGCGCGCCGCGCGCGAGCGCCTTGAGCGTGAGCGCGCCGCCCAGACTGCGCTGGCAGCGGCTGCCCTGGCGGCGCGGAATGCCGAGATGGAGCGGCTCGCCGCCGAGCGCCGCCGGCTGGAGGAGGAAGCCGCGCGCAAGGCCCGTGAGGAGCGCGAGCGTCAGGAGAAGGCAGAGGCAGACGCGCGTGCCCGCCTGCTCGCCGCACAGGAAGCGCGTGAGGCGGCCGAGCGTGAGTGTCAGCGTCTCGAGCTGGAACGGAACGAAGGCCGCGCCATGCTCGAGA
>WNFL01067338.1_pt1 | contig 13780 bp, 14 predicted proteins | sample 5400361 | NCBI WGS metagenome assembly WNFL01 (sample SAMN13153351, study PRJNA577476) | soil metagenome | isolation source: 40 cm soil on Douglas fir-dominated hillslope | place: USA:California | collected 2013-09-17
ACGCGCTCCTGGCCGAGCTGCGAGTCGCGAAGGCGCGACACCGCGTCGTATTCGTACAGCCCCTGCTGCGCCTTGGTCGTCGACTTGATGTGCCATTGGAAGAGCGGCTTGCCGAGCGCGCGCGCGACTTCCTCCGCGAGCATCGTCTTGCCGGTGCCGGGCTCGCCCTTGATGAGGAGCGGCCTTTGCAGCGTGATCGCGGCGTTCACCGCGAGCTTCAAATCGTCGTCGGCGACGTAGGTGTCGGTGCCCTGGAATTTCATCGCGGCGATGCTGGGAGACGAGCCGCCAATTCTACCCTTTGCGCGCTTGCCTCAAGGAGGCTTAACCCTTTTGGCGCGGCGCCTCGTTTCATGCAAGGAGACCCCAACAACGAGGACCGCCATGACCACCCTTCGCCCGCTTTGCATCGCCCTCATCGCCGCCCTGCCCGCGCTCGCGCCGGCCGAGACCGCACTCACCATCTATTCGAGCGCGCAGCCCGGCACCCTCAACGCGCAGACCTTCCGCAACGGCGGCGAGGGTGTCGTGGTTCCGGGCTATGCGCTCGTTCGCGACGACCGCGAATTCGCGCTGAAGAGCGGACGCAACGTGCTCCGCGTGAACGACGTGCCCGCGCTCATCGACCCGACCACGGTCGCCTTCGCCTCGCTCACCGACCCGAAGGGCACGCGGGTGGTGGAGCAGAACTTCGAGTTCGACCTCACCAGCGCGAACAAGCTGTTGTCGCGCTACCTCGACCGCGAGATCACCGTCGAGCAGGTGCGCGGACAGGGGGTGGGCACCTTCACCGGCACGCTCGTCGGCATCCAGGGCGGCCTCACCCTCAAGCAGGCCGACGGCGGCGTGCGCGTCATCCCCCACCATTCCGGCGTGCGCTTGCCGGAGCTTCCCGGCGGCCTCATTAGCAAGCCGACGCTCGTCTGGGACCTCGATGCCGAGACCGGCGGGACCCACAAGGCGCGCCTCTCGTACCAGACGGGCGGCATGACGTGGTGGACCGACTACAACGTCACCTACTCGGAGCCCAAGCCGGGGGCGTGCAAGCTGGATGTGGGCGCGTGGGTCACGATCGTGAACCAGTCCGGCGCCTCGTTCGCGGATTCGCGCCTGAAGCTCATCGCGGGCGACGTGCAACGCGCGCAGCCGCGCTATCCCGCGGCGCAAGCGGCGATGGTGATGGAAAAACGCGCCATGGCCGATCGCGCCGAGGGCTTCGCGGAAAAGGCGTTCTTCGAGTACCACCTCTACACGCTCGGACGGAAGACCTCGATCGCGCAGAACTCCACCAAGCAGATCGAGCTATTCCCGATGGCGGGCGGCGTCGGTTGCGAAAAGACGCTCGTGTACTACGGGCAGGCGGGGTTCTATCCCTACTATGGGTCGCCCATGACCGACCGGAACTTCGGCAACCAGTCGAACAAGAAGGTGGACGTCTACCTACGCTTCAAGAACGCGGCCGCCAACGGGCTGGGCGTGCCGCTACCCGCCGGAAAGATCCGCGTGGCGAAGCTCGATACCGCCGACAACAGCCTGGAATTCATCGGCGAGGACCTGATCGACCACACCGCGCGCGACGAAACCGTGCAGATCAAGCTGGGCTCGGCCTTCGACGTCGTCGGCGAGCGCCGCCAGGTCGATTTTCGCGTCGACACGTCGGCGAAATGGATCGAGGAGGACATCGAGGTCAAGGTCCGCAACCAGAAGCCGGCCGAGACGATCACCGTGATCGTGAAGGAGAACCTCTACCGCTGGAGCAATTGGACGGTCCTGCGCAAGACGCACGACTTCACGAAGGAAGACGCGCGCACCGTCCACTTCCCGCTTCGCATCGCCCCGAAGGGGGAAGCGGTGATGCGCTATACCGTCAGATATACATGGTGAGCAAATGGCCCCCGGCCGTAACCCCGCCTCGCGGGCGCCGGGGGTTCGCTCGCCCTGCTCGCTACCCCTTTGCGATCACCGCGCAAGCGAGGCGTGGCCCGGCGTTGCCGGTGGGCTGCGTCTTGTAGTCGTCGGCGTCGCGATGAACGATGAGGCCGCGGCCGACGACGTCCGTCGCTCCCGCGCCCACCGCGATGGTCGCAAGCGAGAAGCTCGCGCTCGCGTTGCCGTTGGCGTCCGCCTTGAGGTTCGGCATGTCGCCCGCGTGATGCTCGGGCGCGACACCGCCGTGCCCGTGTGCTTTGGCGCCCGGATTGAAATGACCGCCGGTGCTCATGCCGTCACCCGAGCTGCAGTCGCCCTTCTCATGCACGTGGAAGCCATGCTCGGCGTTGGGCTTGAGGCCGGTCACCTTCGCGTTGACCAGGACCTTGCCGCCTTGCTGCGTGAAGGTGACCGTCCCCGCCGTCGAGTTTCCCTTCGTCGCCTCGAGGGCAGCCACGGCCCGCTGTCCGTCGCTTCCGCCGCCGCCCGTTCCCGTCGCCATTCCCGCGCAGCCCGCGAGAACCGCGCCCGCTGCCGCCATGCACCATTTTCCGTTCATGTGCGCTCTCCGTTCTTGTTGCGTTCGGTTCGGACGAAACCTACGACTTCTTCGGCGCGTCCTTCGCCGGCGCCTTTTCGGGGGCCTTCTCGCCGGGCTTGGCCGGCGCCGCTGCCGGAGCAGCGACCGCAATCGGCGTCGGCTTCGGAATGGGCTTCCCCGCCTTCTTCATGTTCGCCTGGTAATTCTGCACTGCGCGATCCTCGGCCGCGGCCTGGTCGGCCTTCGCCTTCTCCGCGGTGGCCGCATCCTTCGCCTTCTTCTCTTCCGCGGCGGCTTTGGCTTTCTCGTCGGGGGGCGGCGGGGGCGGGAGCTTGGCCCACGCGTTGGCGCCCATGAGCAGGACTGCGCAAATGAATGCCGTTCTCTTCATCGTCAGTCTCCCGTCACCGGTTGCGCCGCCCCCGGCACGATCTTCTCGGGGCGCTTGCCCTGCTTCACTTCCTCGTACCACAGCGCGTGATGCTCCTTGGCCCACGCTTCGTCCACGTAGCCGTCGCGCATGGCGCGATAGGCGCCCACCATGCCGATCGTGCCCATGTAGATATGTCCGAAGGCAGCAGCGATGAAGAGCACCGCCGCGATCACGTGGATGAGGTTCGCCTGCTGCATCGCCTCGCGCGTCTGGTTCCAATTGGGAAAGTCGAGGATGAGTCCGGTCACGCTCATCACCACGCCCAGCAGCACGAGGCCGCCCCAGAACCATGCCTTCTCGAGCCCGTTGAAGCGCCCCGATGGAACCTCCTCGCCCGAGAGCATTCCGCCGAAACGCGTCATCCACTTGACGTCCGCCGACGTGATGAGGTTGTCCTTCACGTACAGCAGGAAGGTCACGGCGATCGCGAACATGAAGAGCGGCCCGAGGAAGTTGTGCAGGTTCTTCGAGACGATCGACAGCCACGAGAACCCCGTGTAACCGAGCCACGGCAGGACGATGTGCTTGCCGAAGAACATCACGATGCCGGTGATCGCGAGGAACACGAAGGTGATCGCGGTCGTCCAGTGGGCGGCGCGCTCGACGGCGTTGAAGCGCTCGATGAGCCTGCCCGTCGGCTGCGAATGCAGCCGGATCGGGCCCTTCACCAGGTAGAAGACGGTGATCAACGCGAGCACCACGACGAGCAGCCAGCCGCCGACCTGCGTGACCGGCCCATTGCGGAAGGCGCGCCATTCGCGCCCGGCCCCCTGGATCAGCACGTTGTATTCACGGCCGGGCACCGAAGCGTACTGCGGCTTCTCGCTGATCGCTCCCCACGAAGACGGCGGATTGTTCCAGCCGGGAACCGCGGTCGAGCCCTTGCCGGGCACGGGCGGCGAGGTCGCGGGGGGTGCGGCAACGGCGGGCGCGACAGGCTTTACGTCCTCGGGTTTCACTGGCGCGGTGGTCGGCGGCGGCGGAACCTGCGACAGCGCCTTCGTGCCAGGCGCCTCCGGCGCGGCCGTCTTGCTGGCTGGCGCCTGGGCGACCGCGGCGAGCGGCAGGGCGATCATCGCGCCGACAAGCAGCGCGCCGAGCCCGAACTTGCGAAGAACCATGGTCTCTCCTCCAGGTTTCATTGCTTGGCGTCGCCGGTGCGCAAGTATTCGTTCTGATGGTTGGCGCGCTCCGCCAGCGTCTTCTCGTAGTTCGCCTTGTCGCCCTTGAAGCGGTCTCCGGCGTAGGCCTTCGTGTCCTCCTTGCCGGCGTAGGGCTTCGGCGCGTCCTGCGGGATCTCATGGCAGGCCGCCAGCAGCAATGCGGCAATCGCGACCGTGATTCTCATGTCTTACCCCCACCGGGCTGGTCGGATAGCTTGGCGCTGCCACCGTAGGCCATCGCCCAGCCCCAGATCTCCTCGCCCTTGCCGCGCGTGAGGACGCGGGTCTTGTAAATCCGCGCGATGACGGCCGCGTCGCCCGCGAGGAGCGCTTTGGTCGAGCACATCTCGGCGCACGCGGGAAGCTTGCCCTCGGCGATGCGGTTGCGGCCGTACTTGCGGAATTCCTCGACGGAGTGATTCTCCTCGGGGCCGCCCGCGCAATACGTGCACTTGTCCATCTTGCCGCGCAGCCCGAAAGCGCCCGCTTGCGGGAACTGCGGCGCGCCGAACGGGCACGCGTAGTAGCAATAGCCGCAGCCGATGCAGAGGTCCTTGTCGTGCAGGACGATCTGGTCCTCCGTCCGGTAGAAGCAATCGACCGGGCAGACCGCCATGCACGGCGCGTCGGTGCAGTGCATGCACGCGACCGAGATCGAGCGCTCACCCGGGACGCCGTCGTTCACGGTCACGAGTCGGCGGCGGTTCACGCCCCAGGGAACCTCATGCTCCTGCTTGCACGCGGTGGTGCAGCCGTTGCACTCGATGCAGCGCTCGGCGTCGCAGATGAATTTCATTCTGGCCATGGTGGTCTCCTTATGCCCGCTCGACGTCGCAAAGCGTGGTCTTGGTCTCCTGCATCATGGTGACCGAGTCGTAGCCGTAGGTGGTCGCTGTGTTGACCGCCTCGCCACGGACGATCGGCGCCGCGCCCTCCGGATACTTGTCGAGCAGGTCCTTGCCCTGCCACCAGCCGGCGAAGTGGAACGGGATCCAGGTCGTCCCCGGGCCGACCCGCTCGGTGACGAGCGCGCGCACCTTGAGCTTCGCGCCCGTGGGCGTGTTCACCCAGACCCAATCCCAGTACTTGACGCCGCGCGCCGCGGCATCCTTCGGATTGATCTCGACGAAGCACTCCTGCTGCAGCTCCGCGAGCCATGGGTTGGAGCGCGTCTCATCGCCGCCGCCTTCGTATTCGACCAGGCGGCCCGACGAGAGGATGAGCGGGTACTTCTCGTGCACCTTGTCCGCGAGCGCCTTCTGCTGCACGGTCTTGTAGAGCGTCGGCAGGCGCCAGAACGCCTTCTTGTCGTCGTGGCTCGGGTACTTCGCGACGAGGTCGGGACGCGGGCTATAGAGCGGCTCGCGATGCTGCGGGATGCCGTCGGGGAAGTTCCACACGACGGCGCGCGCCTTGGCGTTGCCCCAGAAGTGCACATTGTGATTCACCATGCACACGCGCTGGATGCCGCCCGAAAGATCGGTTTTCCAGTTCTTGCCCTCGGCCGCGGCCTGCTCCTCAGGGGTGAGCTCGCTCCACCAGCCGAGCTTCTTCATGAGCACGTGATCGAATTCGGGGAAACCGGTGGTGATCTCGGAATCCTTGGAATGCGAGCCGTCCTCCGCGAGCAGGCTCACGCCGTCCTTCATGATGCCGAAGTTGGCGCGGAAGCAGCCGCCGCCGTCCATCATCTTGAGGTCGGTGCGATAAAGGACGGGCGAACCCGGATGCTTGACCGCTGCCGTCCCGTAGCACGGCCACGGCAGGCCGTAGTAGTCGCCGACGATGTCGTAGCCGGTTTCCTTGTCGATGACCGACTTCGTGCAGCGCAGGGTCTTCGGATCGAAGTGCGCCTGCAGGCGCATATGCGCTTTGAGGCGCTCGGGCGTCTGCCCGGTGTAACCGATGGTCCAGTTGCCGGCGTTGATCTCCTTCGTCATGTCCTCGACCAGCGGCTCATCCCAGCCGGTCTTGTCCTTGACCAGCTTGATGTTCTTCACGAACTCGGGCCCGAAGCCGAGCTTCTTCGCAAACGCGTACATGATCGTGTGGTCGGGCTTGGACTCGAAGAGCGGCTCGATCACCTTCTCGCGCCATTGGATCGAGCGATTCGACGCGGTCACGGAGCCGGACGTCTCGAGCTGCGTTGCCGCCGGCAGGAGATAGACGCCGTCCTTGCGGTCGGGCATCGCCGCCGTGGCGGTCGGATACGGGTCGATGACCACCATCAGGTCGATCTTTTCCATCGCCTGCTTCATCTCGAGGCCGCGCGACTGCGAGTTGGGCGCGTGTCCCCAGTAGAGGATCGCGCGCAGGTTCGAGTCCTGGTCGATCAGCTCGTTCTTCTCGAGCACGCCGTCGATCCACCGCGACACCGTCATGCCCGGCTTTTCCATCATCGCCTTGGAGGCGAAGCGTCCCTTCATCCATTCATAGTCGACGCCCCAGACCTTGCACCAGTGCTTCCAGGAGCCCTCGACGATGCCGTAGTAGCCCGGCAGCGAGTCCGGATTGGGGCCGACGTCGGTCGCGCCCTGCACGTTGTCGTGGCCGCGGTAGATGTTCGCGCCGCCGCCCGAGACGCCGATGTTGCCGAGCGCGAGCTGCAGGATGCAGGAAGCGCGCACGAAGGCGTTGCCGATCGAGTGCTGGGTCTGCCCCATGCACCAGATGATGGTCGAGGGCTTGTTCTTCGCCATCGTTTCGGCCGCCGCGTACACCTCGGCCTCCGGCACGCCGGTCACTTCCGTCACCTTGTCGGGCGTCCACTTCTTGAGCACATCCTCCTTCACCTTGTCCATGCCGTAGACGCGGTCGTTGATGTACTGCTGGTCTTCCCAGCCGTTCTTGAAGATGTGATGCAGCATTCCGAAGATCAGCGCCACGTCGGTGCCGGAGCGGAAGCGCAGGTACTGGTCCGCCTTCGCAGCGGTGCGCGTGAAGCGCGGATCGGCGACGATCATCTTCGCGCCGGTCTCCTTCGCGTGCAGCGCATGCAGCATCGAGACCGGATGCGCCTCGGCCGCGTTCGACCCGATGAAGAACATGCACTTCGAATTCTGCAGGTCGTTGTAGGAGTTGGTCATCGCGCCGTAGCCCCAGGTGTTGGCCACTCCCGCGACGGTGGTCGAATGGCAGATGCGCGCCTGGTGGTCCATGTTGTTGGTGCCGAACATGGAAACCATCTTGCGGAACATCTGCGCCTGCTCGTTGCTGTGCTTCGACGAGCCGATCCAGAACACCGCGTCCGGGCCGCTTTCCTTGCGGATCGCGAGGAGCTTGTCGCCGATCTCGTTGATCGCCGTGTCCCACGAGATGCGCCGGTACTTCCCGTCGATGAGCTTCATCGGATACTTGAGGCGGTGCGAGTGCTCGGTCATGCCGTGCTCGCGAATGCTCGCGCCCTTGGCGCAGTGCGCGCCCATGTTGAGCGGGGAATCGAACACCGGCTCCTGGCGCACCCACACGCCGTCCTGGACCACCGCGTCGATCGAGCAGCCGACCGAGCAATGCGTGCAGATGGTGCGCTTCACCTCGAGCTTTCCGGTCGCTCCCGGCGCGGCCCTCGCCTCGCCGATCAGGTTGAGCGGCAGCTGGCTCGCGAACGCGGCGGCGCCGACCGCAACGCCCGAACCCTTGAGGAACGTGCGCCGGTCGACGGAGCGCGCTGACATCGCGGACATCGCGCGCGCCAGCGGATTGCGGCTCTGGGCCGGGCTTTCCGATTTCTTCGTGAGCAACATGGCGGCCTCCTCAGACTTCGGTGGTCTTGTAGTACTTCAGGACGTGCTCGGAAGCGCGATAACCGTCGGACTTCTCCGCGGTCAATGCCGTTTCGCCTGCGACCTTGGCCTTGGATTTGCCCAGGGTCGCCACGGTGGCGACCGCCCCGGCGCTGCCCAGTCCGGCGGCGAGCAGGAAATTGCGGCGGGTTGTCGATTTCGTTTTCATCTCACGCCTCCTTTTGCAAAGACACGGTGATTCAATCCAATTCGAACGATTCGGCCTCGATCGCCATGAAAGCAAGCCCGAACGCGGCCACCTTGCGGTAGTAGTTCGCGTGCGCGCAGCCGATCACGGCGTTGAAGAATTTCACGGCGCCGGCCCCGAGATAGGACTCGAAGAAGCGCTTCTGCACCTCGATCTTCGCGCTCGCGCGGCCCGCGCCGCCCGCGGCGAGGACGCGCATCACGTCGAAGAGCGCGGCGAAATGGTCCTCGGGCTCGGTCGCGTGCTCGCGGCGAGCGAGACCCAGGGCGGCGAGCTCGGCTTGCAGGCGCACGCGCGGATGATCGATGGCCATCGCACCGGTGTAGAAGCCCGCGTAAACGGACACCGGCGCCCTTCCGACAGCGACGAAGAGCGCGTCGTACTCCCCGGCGGCCGCCTCCTCGTCCATCACGGAAGAGGCCAGCGCGAGTTCGTGCCACGCCGTCGCCAGCGCCCGATCGCCGCCGGCGGCAAGGGCGCCGGCGTGCGCGAGCGAATGCAGCAGCGCCTGGTCGGGTCCGGAAAAGAAGAGCCGCCCGAGGAGAGCGTAGAAGTCCCCGCGCGCCGCTTCTTCGGGAGGCAGCGTCCGGTGGATCGAAACCGGGGCGACGGCGGCCATCTAATTCCTGTCTCCGAGGGAAAGGATCGAGACCTCGTTCTTCGACGACATCATGTCGACCACGCGGCAATCGGCGCACATCTGCAGGCGGCGCAGCGCCTGCGGCTGGGAGAACATCGAATGGCCCGCAAGCCTTCCCAGCATCACGTCGACCATCTGCTTCGTGCCGAACGCCTTGCCGCAGGAAACGCAATGAAAGGGTTGCGTCTCGTTGAGGAGGCGCGCCTCGCGCACGGCCGGCGTGAGGAGCAGCCGCGGTGCGAGCGAAATCGCCTGCTCCGGGCAGGTTTCCTCGCACAGGCCGCACTGCACGCAATTGCGTTCGACGAACTTGAGCAGCGGCTGGTCCACGCCGTCCATCAGCGCCGATTCGGGGCAGGCGCCGACGCAGGCCATGCACATCGTGCATTTTTCGCGATCGACCCGGATCTCGCCGAACGGCGCACCTGCCGGAAGCGCGATTTCGTCCACGCGCCGCGGCGCGTGCTTCGCGAGGTGCTCGATCGCGAATTCGACGGCGGTGCGCTTGTCGTTGGAGAGGAGGAACGTGGCCGGGGTCGCTACCCCGGCGGCCGGCGCCATGTCCGCGATCCCCTGCTCGAGCGCGGCAACGTCGCCCGCCTCGAGCACGACGAAATGACGCCCGTCGTAGCCCAGGCCGGAAAGGATCGCTTCGCCGATCGCCATCTGCGCGCGTAGCGCCTGCACATATTCGCGATCTTCCGAGGGGGCCGCGAGCACGACGACCCGGGAGGCGCCAAAGGCGATCGCGGGCAGCAGCAGATCGAGCCCGATCGCGGCGATGTGCCACGCCTCTAGAGGCAGCGCGTTCGCGGGCAGTCCGCGGCTCGTCAACGCCGCCGCGGCGAGCATTTCGCGCCCGCCGCCTCCATTGTGGAACAGGACCCAGGCGTCGCGGCCCCCGGCGTGGCGATACGCGGAGAGCAACTGCTTCAGCTGCGCGCCGCGATCGGCGACGCGCGGGAATTGATAGGACATCGCACCCGAGGGACAGACCGTCGCGCATGCGCCGCAGCCCATGCACAGGTGGGGATCGACCTTCACGTGGTCGCCGTCGGCCGAAATCGCCTCGGTCGAGCAGATCTCGATGCACGCGTTGCAGCCGACGATCTCGGAGCGCTGGTGCGCGCAGATATTTTCGCGATAGGCGAAGAAGCGTGGCTTCTCGAAGTCGCCCACCGCTTCGCGCAGCTCGTCCAGCACGAGCTCGAGCGCGCCGTCGTCGCCGGGTGCGCGGAAGTATCCCTGCGGCGGTGAGCGGCGATCGAAGAGCGGCTCGCGTGAGAAATCGAGCACGAGGTCGAAGCGCGCGGCGGCCTCTTTCACGAGCGCGACGTTCGCCTCGGCGCGCAGATCGGCAACGGTCGCCTTGAACTCGCCGAGGTAGCCGGTGAGCGATTCCACGCGTCCCGACCAGAGCGTGAGTCTCCCCTCGGCTCCCGGTTCGCCGGCGCCCAGCAGAGTCACGTGCAGGCGATCGGCCAGCGCTTCGGCGGCGTGGCGCGCACGTTCTGGCGCAGACCCTGCGACGACGAGAAGATTGCCGTGCGACGTAAACGAAACGCTCGCGATGGGATCGGGCGATTCGAGATGGGAGAGCGATGCGATTGCGGCGACCTTCGGCCCGCATTCATCGAGGCGCGAGGACCAGCCCCAGGATTCGAGGACAACAGGATCTCTACGGATGCCGGATCCGCCCGCCGGGGGCGCCGTGACGAGCGGCGCCGACTCGTCGAAATGCAACGTCATAAGTTCGACGTTCGCTCCTCGCCGATGTCCGGTCGGGGAGCGCTCCTCTCGTTGATGGACCCCATTTCTTGGCGGGGATTCTCATGCGGCTGCTCGACCCAGTTTACACCAGCGTATAGGGGCCAGACGGCCTATTCCCCGGGCGATTCCTTCACCGTCGCGGAGGGCGATGGTGGAGCCGTGGTATGGGATGAATCGGTCGCCTGCGCGGCGTCGCTCGGCTGTTCTGGCGGCGCGATTTCGGGAGTTTTTCCGGCCGGGACGGCCTCGACCGGCTCGGCCTCCTCCGCCGCCTCCTCGGGTGCGCGGTACTCGCCCAGTCGCGCGACCTGGTTCATCTTTTCGAGCCAGCCCTCGGGCAGCGGATCGGGCTTCGAATAGTCGTCGATGTAGACGTCCAGCCCGTCCATCACGTTGTAGCGCGGGTCCTGGAAGAGGGTCTTCAGCGCGCGGCGCTTGAGATGCTCGGCGACGTCGCCCTGCATGAAAGGCGAGAAATCGGATTCGGGGGTGAGGGATTCGATCGGGGGTAATTGGGTCCCCGCCTTCACGGGGACGACGTGCGCGGTCGGCCGATCCGGCCCCGCTGCCGACGTCGGCTGCGCGGGGACGTCCGCGGCCGGCACCGCCGGCGCCGCTGTTGACGCGACTTTCCGCCGATGCCAGCGCGAGAGGAAGTTCTCGTCTTTCACGAAGGCCCCTTCTCGCGAAGGCGCCCTTCCTTGCCGGCGAACGATTGCGGCCGGCGGCGCTTCTTCGGCTCGGGCTTGTAGTTCTCCTGGACCCATTCGGCCATCCATGCGGCGAGCTCGGGCCATGCCACCGCGCGCTCGACGCGCTCGTTGGAATCCATCCAGCGCGCCGCTTCGTTGTACGAGAGCGTGGCCTGGAACGGGTACGGCTCATCGCTCGCCTCGTCGAGGCGCAGGCACACGAACACGCTCGGCACCTCGCTCGAGACGTTCAGGTAATAGCCTTCGGCCTCGTCGCGGTGCAGGCTCACTTCGAACCCGGGATGGAGCCGCTGAAAGGTGGTCTCACTATCGACGATGGCGCGCGCCTCGCCACCCTGGTCGGGCAGAACGCCCAGGAGGTCCCAGCGATGCGTGGCCCAGCGGCTCTCGATGGGCGCGCGCTCGAGGATCACGGACAGTTTCTGCGTCGGGATTTCGCGCATGTCTCCACTATAATCGTTCCATGCCGAAGACCGTCGTCGCGTTGCACGAAATGCGCGGCCCGCTGCCGATTCCGCCGCAGGGCGAGGACGCGCGCGGCCCGCTTGCCGACACGCGCGGCCGGGCGCTTCGCGACCTGCGTATCTCGGTCACCGACCGGTGCAATTTCCGCTGCGTGTATTGCATGCCGAAGGAAGTTTTCGACGCCGACTATGCGTTCCTTCCCCACGGCGAGATCCTGACCTTCGAGGAGATCGTGCGGCTGGCGAGAGTCTTTCGCGCGCGCGGAATGGAGAAGGTGCGCCTCACCGGCGGCGAGCCGCTGCTGCGCAAGAACATCGACCGCCTGGTCGCGATGCTGCGCGAGGCCTTGCCGGACGTCGACCTCACGCTCACCACCAACGGATCGGCGCTCAAGCCCCAGGCCCGCGCGCTCGCGGCCGCCGGCCTCGATCGCCTCACGGTGAGCCTGGATTCGCTCGACGAGGCGACGTTCCGTGCGATGAACGACGCTGACTTTCCGGTCGCGAAGGTGCTCGCTGCGATCGACGCCGCGGCGGCGGCCGGGCTCTCGCCGATCAAGATCAACATGGTGGTGAAGCGCGGGGTCAACGACCATCAGGTCGTCGACATGGCCAGCCATTTCCGCGGCACGGGTCTCATCGTGCGCTTCATCGAGTTCATGGATGTCGGCTCGACCAACGGCTGGCGCATGGACGACGTCATCGCCTCCGCGGAAATCGTGCGCAGGATCGGCGAGCGCCATCCGCTAGAGCCGATCGACCCCGCGTATCCCGGAGAAGTCGCGGCTCGCTGGCGCTACGCCGACGGTTCGGGCGAGATCGGCGTCATCTCTTCGGTCACACGCGCCTTCTGCTCGAGTTGCACGCGCGCGCGGCTTTCGACCGACGGCCAGCTTTACACGTGCCTCTTCGCGCAGCGCGGCTACGACCTCAAGAAGCTCGTGCGCGGCGGCGCGGGCGACGAGGAGATCGGCGGCGCGATCGGGGCCATCTGGCGCGCTCGCGCCGACCGCTATTCGGAGATCCGCACCGCGGAGACCGCGCGCAGCCGCAAGGTCGAGATGTCGTTCATCGGGGGCTGAATACTCTCTTGCCGTATCGACCGCAGCTCACGCACAACGCGCGCCCCGCGACCTTCACGGTGGAAGCCCGCGACGAAACCGGCCGCCTCGTCCCGACGCCGATCGCCGGCGAGCATCCCCTCACGCTCTACGTGGACAAGCAGGAAGTCGTGACGCTGATGACGCTCGGCGCCGCGCCCGAAGCGCTCGCCATCGGGTTCCTTCGCAACCAGCGGCTGGTGAAGGCGATCGAGGAGATCGTTTCGGTCCAGGTCGACTGGGAGGTCAACGCCGTCGTCGTGACCACCCGCGACGGGCTCGCCGACCTCGAGAAAAGGATGGAAAAGCGCACTGCGACCACCGGCTGCGGCCAGGGCACCGTATTCGGCGACCTGATGGAGGACATCGAGGCGGTGCGCCTCGACGACCAGGTGCGCGTGGAGGAAGAAACGCTGTTTGGGTTGCTCAACGCCGTGCGCGTTCACGAATCGATCTACAAGCAGGCGGGCGCCGTCCACGGCTGCGCGCTCGCCAAGGGGGCCGAGATCCTCACCTTTGTCGAGGACGTCGGGCGCCACAACGCGGTCGATGCGATCGCGGGATGGATGTGGCTCGAGGGCATCGACGGCCGCGACAAGATCTTCTACACCACGGGACGCCTCACGTCCGAGATGGTGATCAAGGCGGCGCAGATGGGCATTCCCGTCCTCGTGTCGCGCTCCGGCCTCACCAAGATGGGCCACGAGATCGCGCAGAAAGTCGGCATCACCATGATCGGCCGCGCGGTGAACAAGCACTATCTGCTGTTCACGGGCGAGCATCGCCTGTTGAAGACCAACGCCGCGCATGCCTGAGAAAGTCACCGGCATCGTGCTCGCCGGCGGCCAGGGCAGCCGCATGGGCGGCGTCGACAAGGGGCTGCAACCCTTCCGCGGCAAGCCCATGGTGCAGCACGTGATCGAGCGCTTGGCTCCGCAGGTGGACGAGCTTCTCGTCAACGCCAACCGCAACCCCGGCGCCTACGCGGGCTTCGGACATCGCGTGATCGCCGACGAGATCGAAGGCTTCGCCGGACC
>WNFL01224408.1_pt2 | contig 13778 bp, 12 predicted proteins | sample 5400361 | NCBI WGS metagenome assembly WNFL01 (sample SAMN13153351, study PRJNA577476) | soil metagenome | isolation source: 40 cm soil on Douglas fir-dominated hillslope | place: USA:California | collected 2013-09-17
GCGGTCTACTTGTGTGACCAATCCGGCTGTATCCTGCGCCCAAAACGAGAGGCTGTGTGTACCGTCGGTGAGGGTGAGAGGCGCGGCGTAGGTTGTCCACGTGCTGTTGTCGAGGCTGTATTCAAAGACATCAATGCCGGAGGTGTCGTCGCTGGCGGAAGCGGTGAGCCTAAGATTGGAGGTGTACCAATCGTTCGAACCTACTGTGCCGGTGGGGTCGAGTGTAACGCCCGGAGCGATGCTATCCAGCCAGAAGAATTTAGATGAGGAAACCGTACGACCAGCATGATCTACCGCGCGAATGTCCACGCCATGTTTGCCTTCCGGGAGCGCAAGCGTGCCAGAGGCGGGGAAGGTTGTCCAGCCGCTGTTATCGAGGTTGTATTCGAAGGCAGATAGGCCGGAGCCAGGTATGGGGTCGGAGGCTGTGGCGTTGAGCGTTGCAGCGTTGTACCAATTATTTGAACCCAGTGTGCCGCTGAGTGAGGAGGTGAGGCTGGGGTTTTGTATATCGAGCGAGGCGTTTTGCGTAAGGGTGCGGGTGTTCCCGGCGTTGTCGCGTGCGATGAGCACAAGCGTATGTGCGCCTTCGCTGTTGACCGTAATGGAATTGCATGAGCCGAGCGCGGCACCGTCCAGTATACAGGTGAAACTCGCCAGTCCAGAGGTGGCATCGGAAGCGTTGCCGTTGAAAGAGACCGGAGTGAGATACCAGCCATTCGACCCCGCGGTGCCGCTGAATGTACCGGTGATAGTAGGTTGTTGCGAATCTACTTTGGCGTTCACCGTGCCCATCGTGGAACTATCGCCATACGATGATAACGCCCAGAAAGTGAAGTTGTTATTGCCTTCGTTCAGTGGCACACTACAAGTGGAGTTTGAACAGGCGAAGGTCTGTCCGTTACGTGAGCCTTCGATGGCGAGAATATGGTAGCCTGATAGTGGTTCGCTCGCGTTCAAGGATAGTTGCGGCGCAGCGACGCACCAGCCGTTGTTTAAGTTGCAGTTTTGCAGGGATCCGTTGATCGTCGCGGGAGGCAGGTCGATTGTAGTTGTAACCACTTCTGATTTTGTGCCTGTTTTATACCAGTATTCCGCATCGCCGCATGGGTTGCCAGGGCTATGTTTCCATGTGCAGACGATACAGTCTGAGCCACCACCGGTATGATGACAAGTTGGATTGCTGGGATAACCCGGATCATCTTTTGCCCACACACCATAATCGTAGGTTTCGACATGGCTTTCTGTTGAAGTACGGTCTGGACCGAGATAATCTGCCAATACGGGCGTTGCGATTCCGAACATGAGCACTAGGACTGCAAGATACAAGAGCGCTTTGCGTCCCCTGGCACCGTGTCCCGCACGACCGCGCAGCGCAGTGCGGGATACAAGGGCAGGTATGACGCGAATAAGATTAGATTTGACTTGCATGATTTTCCCTATCAAAGAATAAAATTGTTTTGAAGCGGCGGGACTGTACATGCAAATCCATCAATCCCCATTTGCAGAGTTGTTATGTTCAGTACAGACGCGCAAGGTGGTTAAAGTTTGTAATCGCCTCGATACGACTTAGGCAACAGGCTTGCTGGTGATTCCTTTATGCCATCATCGATTGCACTTGGTCGAGAAAGTGTGCCATGTTTACGATGGGCTTCTCGAGCACCATGTCGGCAACCCCGTTGAACTTTTGGCACCAGGCTATATCGGCAGAGGCCACAATTATTTTTGTCTGTGGCCAGACCTTGCGCATTTTCTCGAAAAGCTCGCCACCATTTACTTCGACGCCATTTTCTCCTCGCAGGTGTAGATCTAATATCACCACTTTCGGGGGCAACGTATCCTGACACTCAATCCGTCTCAGCGCGGCTGGTCCAGTGACTTCTGTCTCCGCGGTGATCTTAATAAGCGATAGCGCCATTTTATATAAATTCACGAGATCCAAATTATCTTCAATAATCAACAACATTTATACCTCCAGGGGAATCATCACAGCAAAGGTGCTTCCTGCGCCCACGCTGCTGTTCACTGTAATCTTGCCTTTCATAAGCTCGACTAATTCATGCACAATGGATAGACCTAATCCGACTCCACCATAGAGTCTGGTGTCATAACTTTGACCCTGAACAAAAGGCTTGAACATCGATCGAACCTTATTCTTAGGAATGCCAATCCCTGTATCGGTAACCGTAAAAATCAGCGTCCGCTGTTTGGCGGTACGGAAATCTACTTCAAGCGAGACGCTCCCTGCATCCGTATACTTAACCGCATTCTCTAGAAGATTGGTAAGAATTTGCCCCACACGTAGAGGATCTATCACCACATGTTCAGGAACTGATTCCTTGATGGAAACAGAAAATCGTAGCGCCTTTTCCTGTGCCAGGGGTCGAATTAGCTCTGAGATTTTTTTCACCAGCTCTCTGACATTTACTTCAGATGTCCGAAGCTGGACCTTCCCCGATTGAATATGAGCCTGGTCGAGCAGCCGGGAAATGATTTCGTTCAGGGACAGAGCCGGCTTTTCAATTTGTTCCAGGAGTGGATGCATGTCCCCGCCATATTGCAACTTGAACATGGAAAGGCGACCAAGAATTACACCGAGCGGCGTGCGTAGCTCATGAGAAGCAATGCCCAACATGGCATTACTTCGATATGTCTCTTCACGAGCCTCTCGGATCGCTTTTTCCATGATGTAGCATGCTACCCAGATCACTAATGCCAATCCGAAGACAGAGCTCCACGCATATATATTCACGTCAAGAATAGTGCGAGGAATCAGAATGAATGGAATAAGAAGAAGTATCGTAACGATCAAAGCTGCCGATGAGTGAATGAGGACAGCGCTCATGAATACTGGAAAAAGCAGGAGAGTTGTCGAGCGTCCTCCCACTAGCTCCGTAGGCGAGTCGCTTATAAAGAGAATCACAATAGTTCCGATCACCAGAATGCCGCTCAAGATATTCGCGGGTATCTTTGTTTTTGTCAGCAGAAGAAAGACTGCGGAGAAAATCAAAGTGAGAATAGTTGCCCAAAAAAGGAGCACGAAGTCGTTGTCGGCAAAATTACTCCATTGGAATAGTCCGCCTGGATCGGAGTAGTAAAAGAGTGAAAGCAGAGAAAGGAAGCCTAACCCAAAAAGTCCCCAGGCCAAGATCACTGCAATCCGCCGTTTACGCAAATCATCGTGGCTGTTTATTACGATATTCAGCAAATCAAGATTTTTCATGGGTGGTACTCTGTTCGCACTTCAATGGCATCGAACCTGAAGTACTTTTCCCCATTCTGGAAGCTTATCCGCGGTGTGCGAAGTTTCCACCACGGAGATGTGGATAAAAAGTATCCATCCGACCAAATTTGAAGTTCTACCGGCCCAAAAGGCGGGAGTTCCATTCGACAACGCTCTGCTCCGTCCACCGTAATAATGCCTAGCCAAGAGAGTTCAGATAGCCATTGCAACCGGATCTCGTACGCGTGCGGCTCGAAAATATTGAGGCCTCCCAGCGACGAGGCCGAAGGCCACCAATTCACAGCCAGACTGCACACCGCGCCAGAGTTGCCATATATCTCGGACTCAGGACCAATAATTGATGCGCCGAACATATTGAATGGGGCGCTAGGTTTAAAAGCTCCGTCCTGCTGCAAGGTGTGCACTGGCTCAAAAACAATTCCGGCAGTTCCGAAAAACCCCGGACCCGCCTGCATGATTGCGCTTGCCACAATGTCCCTATCAGGAGCTGGCGAATAGCCACGAAAGCCGATCAAGGCAACGTTGTTGTAACGCTTCGAAGTGGGCTTGTTCTCAAAATCTGGGTCCCGGCTGAGATACATAAACAGGCCCCCGTCTTTTACTTCAAACTTTCCCGATGAAAATTCAGGACCGGGATCGACCATACCCGAACCATTGATCACACGGGTTTCCCAATTTTCCGAGAGCCCGTTTTCAAAAGCATCAGCAGCGTCCGGAGGATTGTCAAGAACAACTTTCCCTGCGGCGTTCTCACGAAGTCTCCATGCCTCAACCTGTGCTCCTACGAAACCAAGAACGAACTGATAGTTGACAAACATGAACGCGAAAAGAAAAATAGATGAAATTAACACAGCCAGTTTCATTTGTGATGTAATATCTCCTTGTCAGCTGGAGATTATAGATATTGAAAGCGGGGGGTCCCCTGCCAAGTGAATATCTCGTTGGATACATGCAGAAATCGGGGCTACTTGTTGGCAAAAATACTAATCATTGCAGACAGGCATCTACCGCTTTCTCTGTGCCTGCTTGTCGAATGGGCATGAAAAATGCCCGCTTAGCCATTGCTTCTGGTCTTTGGGGTTGGCAGCGAACAACGCAAAAACCAGAGGCACAATCTGGGGCTATACAACCCAAAAGCAGTATTTTTGCAAAAGTCTTCATTGACAGTGAAAACTTTTTGCTGTATTATTTCACTATGACTGAAAACTTTTGGAAGTCAAGATGGACGAGAGACCAGATCAAAAGCATGGTTCTGGAGCAATTTCAATTTTTCTGGGAGCTGGAAACCGGCATTCTACGCTCGCAACTCACGGAAGTGGAGCAGGCTGGCAAGGTTCCTCATGCCGTAATTGTCTCCGGGATGCGCCGCGTCGGAAAATCCACCTTATTGGCTCAAATGGCACACCGCTTGGGCAAGGAACAGTTCTACTATATCAACTTTGAAGATGATCGTTTTCTCGGCTTTCAGGCCGAGGATGCCAATGATCTGTATCAAGTGTTGATCGAGGTTTTTGGCGAACGCAAGATCTTCATTGTTGATGAGGTTCAGAATATTTCTGATTGGGAGCACTTTGTCCGGCGGTTCATGGATATGGGCTTCAAGTTCTACATCACCGGCTCGAACGCATCCCTGTTGAGTAAGGAATTAGGGACGCGTTTGACTGGCAGATATGTGCCCATCGAACTTTTCCCATTTTCGTTCAAGGAGTTTCTGGAATTTCGGAAGGATGCCACGCCCGATTTTGGCCGCATGACCACCGCAGATCATGGCCGGCTGCAAAGTTTCCTCCAAGCTTATTTGCAGTCCGGCGGCATCCCGGATGCGTTGAAATATCCGGAAATGCCTCTGCTCCGCACGTTGTATGACGATGTCTTATACCGCGACATTGCGACGCGTTATCGCCTGGATGATGTTACGGCGATTCGAGAACTGGCTTTTTATCTCATCAGCAACCCAACCGGTCTGATCTCGTTCAACAAACTCAAAGACCAGTTTCGGGTTGGGAGCGTAAATACCATCAAAAACTACATCGGTTATATGGAAAATAGCTGGCTCCTGTTTACGTTGAATGTTTACGCCTACTCTGTGAAGCGCCAACAAATCGCTCCCAAGAAGATCTATTGCATCGATGCAGGCTTGGTCAACGCAGTTGGTTTCGGCTTTTCGCCCAACACGGGCAAGCTCCTGGAAAACCTGATCTTCCTGGCACTCCGGCGCAAAACAAAAGATATCTATTATGTCTCGTCACCCGGAGGCTATGAGGTTGATTTCTATCTTCCCGACACAGGTCAGTTGATCCAGGTAACGCAGAATCTCAGCCAGCCGGCCACGCGCGATCGCGAAATCCGCGCACTGGAGAACGCCATCCAAAACATAAAAGTGCAAAACGCTCTGATCCTGGCAGATGCCAATGAAGATTCTTTTGAGATCAACGGCATCCCGGTGGAAATACGCTCTGCCGCGCAGTGGTTGCTCAACGATTAATCTCTGCCCATGTTTCATGCTCACCGATCTCTCCGTATAATTCAATCTGTAGCAGATTGTCGGATCATGGTTTCCATCGAGGTTAATTTTGCAGTGGGGCAATAGCACAGCAGGTTCGAAGCCATTAGACTTCGAACCTGCCATTTTCACCAGCCCAACATGCGCCTCGAACGAATCTGTTGCAGACTTACTATGGTGTTTATACCGATTTTTGAGTGACGATCCCGTATCTGCTCAGATAGGAAACAAGTTCATCCCTGCTCAGCACTCTGCCATTTTCTCCAATCTTCCAATCATTTTCGCCGCACGGAATACAGGGAATGGGTTCAAGGTTCCTGGATAACCCTGGCCAGAAGAACAGACGGAATTCAATGCACATATGCCGGATCTGTTTCAGCAGTGTGGCGGGGCGAACATCCTTCTCACTGCGCTTGCGGCGGGAATACAATTTGACTCGGGATGCTATTGAACCTGCAGTTGGCGCGGACAGAACAAGCTCCACCAGGTCAGAGGGAAATTGCTTCAAGATTTCCGACACTCCATTCCGACGCTCTTCAACGAGTGAAAACAGATTCAGGGTCGCATGACGTTTTCCCCCTGATGGGTATACAGTTCCATTTAGTACGCGTTGCCTTGAACGAAAACCCTTTCCAGTATTTGCAATACCAGCGCACTTCGGCCCCATTCCGCGAGCCACGCTTACCGGATCATGCAATAGCCTGCCACATTTCTTGCAATGAGCTTCCATCGGACCTCCTTTCATCTTCTTAGCAGGTATGGCGTGATCCCGGCCCGCTTCATTTTTACAATTAACCTCTGCAAGGTTTCGGGCGAGCATTTTCCCAAGGCGCTGATATTACACTTCACGCCCGATGCCGCTATTTGCACTTTCAGGATTCGAGTAATCAAATAGCAGTCTTCCGTTGAAGCCCTCCCTGACCTGTAGCGCTCAAACGCGCGGCGCACGTGCGGGAACTGATCGGCATATTTTCGCCAGTCGGCATGTACACGAACAACCGGCGCACCGGTTGAAATGAAGCGCAGACGTTTATGTTTCTTGATCAGGTTTGGAGCCAGGCGCATCTTATCGATCATGCGCATCCGTTTATTGATCGTCTCTCCCGAAAGCCTACACAGGATCGCGATGCGCTCATTGCTGAGTCCGATGGCTCGTGCCAACAACATAAAGGCGTGCAAATCATCCATCAGATCAACGGCCGGCGCGTTGTATTCCCACTTCAGCGCGTCCGATCTCTTGACTGCCCAGAATGCCCAAACCGCTCCCGAATGACGGCCGTCTTTCTCTTGAATGTGGATAGCGGAGAGCTGTCCTCGCTTGACTGCCATTAGGACGGTTTTTGTATTCGTGCCCTTCATGTCGGCGACTTGGCGGGTGGAGAGCCAGGTGTCATTCCAGCGATCCTGAGCGAGCTTCACCAAGCGCGCCAGTTTCTTGTCAGTGATGCCAGATGGATCGAAGTATGCCCAACTCAACGAGGAGGTGATCCAGCGGCGCAACGAGATCTCATGCACCATCCACGTACTATCGCCATTGATCTGATGGCCGAGCACCAATCCCTTTTTGATCCACCCAATGATAGGCCGGCCATCTGCCATCCCCAAAAGAAGTCGTACCTGGTTTGCAGTGACCCATCCCTCGGATTTGCTGCTCGCCTTAATGCCCTTTCTTTGGCGGATGATCTTGATCGCGTTTCCGCTCCTGCCCAGCATCTCTCCAACCTTATTTGCACTATGGAACGGCAGAAGTTTCTCGATTTTGCCCAGCTCATCCTCGGACCATCGAGGAGCTTTTGCCTGAGGCTTCTGGAGCATAGCGCCTGAGACAGCCGATTGAATTAATTGAGAGCTTATCAGCATGATTGCGCATCCTTTCCGTTGTCATGAGGGAGATTTGCCATTCCTGCCAGCATCTGCGCGGCTGTGCAGGCCGAACACATCTGAGGTGAGGCGATATCGCGCAACTCGCATCTCCTACAGACATCAATGGCTGCTTGAGTCAGCAGTGGCCATTGTGGAACATCACCTGCCTGTTTCAGAACATTCCAACCTTGTGGTTCTTCCACATCAATGTCTGTTTTCGCGATAAAGGAGGCAACTTCAAGAACCGGAGCGGACTTGCTTTTGGCTTTGCTTCTGCTCTTTTTGGCTCTCAGGTTTTGGAGATAAGCCAGCACTCCTTCCGCCGACTTTTTGGCAGCCTTGAGTCCTGGTTGCTGCTTCACGATCTCCTTTGCCAATTCGTCGCACGCCGTGAGGTCAATCGTTGCGATCTCAGTCATCACGGAAATAAAGTTGTTCGACTTATATAATGTGCCAGCGTGCACCATCTCGCGTGTCCGGTCGGGCAGCGAAGCACAGTTGATGCAGTGCCCGACGCGAACATCGTTCGTACCGATCATCCTGGCGATCTCCGAGTTGCTTTTTCCTTTTCTCCGCAGTTCCAAATAAGCATCGCCTTCCTCGACCGGTGACATGTCGTCCCGGATGACATTTTCCACCAACGCGAGAACTGCGAGATCATCCGTCTTCACATCGCGGATGATGGCGGGCACAGTTTCCAGTTCCGCGCCTTTCGCGGCGCGCAGTCTGCGTTCTCCGGCGATCAGGATATGAATGCCATCCTGATCTGCGGGGCAAACAAGCAGCGGCTGAATGACGCCATGCTCTTTGACGGAAGCCGTCAAATTTTCAAGCTCTTCCGGGTCGAAACGTTTGCGAGGCTGCTTCGGATTGGGCGTGATCAAAGTCACAGGGATTTGAAGGATACTCGTTTGACTTGTTTGTGTAACTAACATATAAACCTCCTGAAAGACAAGCGCCCGGTCACGGCCGGGCGCTCACTTAATATCGTTTTGTATTTCGAAGATTGGAGCAGTGTGTCCGCAGACACACTGGTCTTTACTGGCTGGCATCTTCTTTCGAGTCATTCATGAACGCATCGAGTTCATTGGTCATGGCTTTGACACTCTTGCTCATCTTCCTGGTCAACGAGCGCGCTCTTTTTGCCAGACGTTGCACATCTTGAGCGGCATCGTACTGCTTATCCGGTTGCTCGCTCCTGCCAAGGAGATTCTCGGCTTCGTTCATAAAGCGTGCCGCCTGATGGAGATTCCGCAGAGCGTTCTCGTATGCGCCCTTCATCTGAGCCGTCCTGAGAAGCTCGGGCGCGCCAACAGCGAGCGCATCCTGACAGAGGTCGTCGGCGATATCCGAAGTGCGCAGATCAAACTCAGCCTCTCCCAGTTCGGCGTATTCGTAAGTTTCACCCTCCCGATACAACTGCCAGACGACCAGGCTCACCCACAGGTTGCTGTCGGCATGCTCTGCTTTGACACTCCTATAAAACTCCGCAGGACTCAGCGAGGTAATGAACAACGGCCCCTTTTTTCGGTAATCGTAATCATGGTTGAGCAGCCATTTGACCGGCGTTCCATTCACAGTGATTTTCTTTGCGAAAGCTATTAAGCTGTCGGGCTTATAAACCTTGCCGGTGATCCGTATCCTGTCCCTCTTATCCTTCCTTTCTTTTGTGTTCACCTCTGCGTACACGCCCTGGCTGCATAGCGACTCCGCAAGAACTTCATTGCCAACAACCATCACTGGCGTGTTGCGCACATAATGTCGCAGGCAATCCCACTCGATCTCGATGGTCATTCCATCGTCCTGGATGGTAGAGTACGAATAGCTTGTGAGTTCATCCCAGGAAATTTCTTTGTATCCGAAGTGCCTCAGGATTTCTGTTTGAAGTCCCCAGCCTGAACTCACAACCTTTCGTATGGTCGCATCCTCGGGAACATCCATGAACAGGATCTTGGAGACTGGCTCTAAATCAGATTCAATCCTGGGATAGCTATAGCCGTTCACGCGATCCGGCCACAGGTTAGGCTGGAGTGGTTTCAGGAGATAATTCATCACCTCGGCGACGATCTTTTCGGTAGCGGAGTCCAGGTGAGCATCTGCGATCACGTCATCACGGTCTGGCAGCTTTGGACGAATGCCTGAATTGGGGTCCACATCCAACACGCAATTGATGTACTGGAAAATGCGGTTTGCCAGAGGGCTGTGCTTTTGTGACGCGTTCAACAAGGCGTCTCGAAGTGCGGCGGAGTCGATCACGGCATGCTGCCACACAACAAAATGCTGGGTGGAAGAAAATGAATTTCGCTTTCCGATTTCCAATTTCCCGACACCTTCAATGTCCAACGTGATCCAATGGGCGACATCCAGAATTAGTTCAGCCTTGACAGTCGTGACTTCCTTGGAAAGTTCCTGCCAGGTGATATTCATTGGATAACGACCGCGCGCCTTCTGAACGAAATGTTCTTTGGCGAAGTCTGCCTTCGACGTCAGGATGATCGTGATTGCCATCCCCGTAATATGCTCCTCGAGGTAGGCCACCTCTGCCTGCGCGGTCTCCAGGTTTTCGGGCGAGATAGTCATCTCCCAATCCTTCGAACGGTAGGTGACCCGTTCGCAATACTCCGGACGAAGGATGCTGAACACGCCGATGCCAGCTGGGTCAATTGCCGGGGAATTCTCATCCCAACCCGAATCGCCGACCACAACCAGATCCTCGGGATTACAACCGCGGCCGTCATCCTTGAACTCCAGGACGCGTGTTTCAGGGTTCCATGTAATGCGGATGTTCTCAGCGGCGGCGCGATAGGAGTTCTGGAATAGCTCTGTCAGGATGGATTTGGAAGAGCCAAAGAAACGTGGCGCTTTCGTCAAAATGGCGTCCGAGACACCCATGGTAATGGTTTTGGAATTAGTAGTAGTCTTCATAGCGATCTCCTTGTGTTTTATGAAATATCAAAACCGGGCACATGATGGAATGTGCCCGGCCGTGAGTAATATGTGGAGCGTGATGCCACGCTTATCCGAGTCCGTTGTGTTGGACCTTAGTCTTGATCCCCCAGGACCAGCCATAGGTATCATCACAATACATATGAATCGATTCGATGATCCCATGACCTCTTGATACGATCATACGATCATGACCATACGGTCGAGAATGTCGGCAAGCAGGAACGAGAGGGCTGGATCACCCGTATGCAAATCCATAGTTCACGTCCGTTCGTCTAAGTATTTGCTCAAGAAGTGCTGAACATTTCGCTTGAGATAGTCTTCCACGATGATGTCCTGGTTGAATGAATTTGTCTCAATGGGGAGGATCTGGCCAAAGAAGTAGACTTTCAACCACATCGAAAATCTTTCAGTGTGCACTTCAACAGCGTACACCTTGGCATCCTGAGTCATGGGCGCAAAGTACTTATCCAGCACAGCACTCGTCGCATATCCTCCAAGATTAGCCAGTTCGCCCAGGGACAGGCAATCGTATGGTGCTTCGTCAGCGGATGTGTCATCGTTGGCACCAAGGAAATCCTTGCCTTCATATTTAAGACACTTCACATCGAACGCGCCGGCCCTGGTCTCGAAGACTGCCATCTTGATACCGCATAGTCGCAATACAGATGTCACCAAGTTCATCCCAACCAAACGGATCAGTGTTGATGGACCAAGCTTGATCGATATGTGAGTACAATCAAGCCTTCCTGGATTTTCCACACACGCAAGATAGTGGCTCAGTTGATCGGATAAGGGGAAAGAAAGAGAGTTATTGTTGTTCATATTTACATCTCCAATTTGTTAATGCTCTTCATGTCAGGTTCTGCCGCCTAATATTCCCCGGGCAATAGGATGATCAAGCATAGCTTCCCTGGTTCCAATTCATCCCGTGATGCATAGAGCAGCGTCTCGCCGTCCAACAGGAAGTCTGTAAATTCGATCTCCTGTTTTACGATGGGCTTTTGGACTTCGCCGCATATCAACACAGCGGAACGGGATTTGTTTTCACTTTCAGGCGTGACAATCAGCCTCCATGTTTGGAAGTGATGGCGCGCAAGCTTTTTCCCGCTTTGATAGGAGGCGATGGCATCCATCAACCAGAACGCGGATGGACCCGACCCGCCGCCGTTCTCAGCAAGATATAACGCACCATCCGTCAGAAGAATGGGCAGAGGCGCAAAGCATCTGTGACGGTGCCATTGCTCTGTGCCATAAAATCCCGCCAGTGCATGCCTCAGGTCTTTTGCCATTGCTTTCCGCAGGTGTTCTCGCTCTACACGGTTGCCAGCTGCAAGCAAATCCCTTTTCGTAATGTCGGTTTCAGAAAGAACCCAATCCAGCTTTATTTCATTTTGCCTTCAGAACCGCCTCTTTATCGCCCGCGCTGGGCATGGCATCCTGCGGTGTACCAAGTCGCTTGAGCATTGCGATATACGGATGACTCACCTGTCTATCCTCGATTTGAGCAGGAACTTCTTCCAATCCCTCCGGCGGTCCGTGGGAAAAATCGAAAAGGGAGAGTTGTGTATTGGTCATGAGTTGCTCTCCTGCTCCTGGCTAATCAGGAACTGGCGGACGAAATTCTCATACTCAGAAGTTCCAAGCTGAAGCTCGGGCTCGTTGTATTCCAACTCCATGCCATCCGCATAAACCGCATCGTTGATTACGCATGCAACCAGACCCAAACTCCCGTCGGCGAGAATTTTTGGCGACAGATAGCAATGGCTGGTGATGTACGCATTCACAACTTGCAGGCTGTACGCTCCCTTTGCGATGGTCAACAGAGACTGAATGGCTCGCGCCGTATCCTTGTTTGGGCAGGTGCAGATCAAGTGCGGGAGATTATCTTGGCCCGTGGCAAAGATGTTGAAGCCTTCCACCGAAAAGTCTCGGTAACCGGACACCAGATTTTCGATATTTACATTTTCAAATTGCATGGGGACCTCCTGAAAATAGGATCAGCCCGGATGTTCATCCGGGCTGACTACCAAATGTCTTACGAACACGACCACGCGGGAGTCTAGAACAGACTTAGTTGTCCCGCCAACTGCTCCTTTTTTCTCGCAGACTTTTTCACTGGGCGAGCAGCAGTCTGGCCCAAGTCCAACAGATCGGTGAGCCTCAGCTGCGTGCCGCTCAGGATGCTCCGGCCAAACTCCGCCATCACCAGCGCGCTTTCTCCCTGACGTTCGAGGGCCGCCACGGCTTCCGGCGTAAGGGGAATGCTTCCTGAGGCTGGTAAAAGAATGGGTGCAGCTTCTTCTTCGATGGGTGCCATCGAGGCATATATTTCCTCAATACGAGTCAGTATTGCGGTGAGGTCAAAGCTGATTGACTCTTCCTGTTCAGATTCATTAACTACTTCCTCTACCGCATCGATCTCCACTACGCCGTCATGTGCCTCATCGGAATCTTTCTCTTTCTCCACGCTGATGCCTGCGGCAATCAACTCCTGATCCAGCTGGGCCAGTTTACCTGCCAGGGATTCCAATTTCTCAGCATGTTCCCATGGTTCCGTGAGCAACTCTGAATTTCCCTGGCAAGATAATCCCGGCGCTCGACGCTTTTATTGATTTCGCCATCAATCGAGCGGATGGCCGAATCGATGCTGGCAATGGTCCCGGTATCAGACTCTGAAACATGCGCCACCAATACCTGCGGAACGTTGTAATCCAAAAGGATGTCGACGCCACCCATCGGGTCTTCTACGAGGGACTGCATACTTCGCTCGCGGTTTGGCTTTGCGCGGAGCCATACGACAAAGCCTCGATAAGAGCCGACCTTCTTTCTGGACTCATTACCGGTGCGCTCGGTCTCGAGCTTCACGCCGCGCGCCAATTCAATCAACTGCTGGCCGGCAAGGCGTCTTTCTGAGTAGCAAGTATCTCCAGTCTTCATTGAGAATACTTCAGTAGTATTCATGTCGCGCAGCTGTGCGCCTGTGTTCAAATGATCAATTCGGACTTTCACCTGCTCAAGTTCTCCCTGAGTCGCAGAAAGCCGGCGCTGCGAATACCTGCGTTCGTTTTGCCAGGACAAACGTAGTTGTTCCAACTTGAGAATTTCATTCTGTGCCATGACGCGGTCCATGATTTTTGGATTGCCACTTGCGAGCGCTTTGATCTCCGCCATGGAAAGCACAGTCTCACCAACGTCGTCCATCTCACGCACATCGGTCTG
>WNFL01416558.1_pt1 | contig 13774 bp, 18 predicted proteins | sample 5400361 | NCBI WGS metagenome assembly WNFL01 (sample SAMN13153351, study PRJNA577476) | soil metagenome | isolation source: 40 cm soil on Douglas fir-dominated hillslope | place: USA:California | collected 2013-09-17
CGCCGTCCAGCTCGCGCCCTGGTTGGTCGACTTGATCGTCGTAGCCGTTGCCCCGACCGCCAGGAGCACCCCGTCGCTCCCATGCACACGCAGCAGGTTCTGCGTCGTCGTCGCACCGGCGTTGAGGACACTCACGCCCGCCGTGATATTCGTGCTCACATAGATGTAGCCACCGTTCGCCACAAAGATGACGCGGTTCGGGCTGATGACAAACAGGTCGTTCGGCGTCTTGGTCGCGACGAAGCCCGTGCTGATCTTCGTCCATGCCCCCGGCACGCCAGTGAGTTGGTTAATCTGCGAGATGTAGTAGGCGTTCTCGGTGCTGCTGACGACGACGAGGTACTGGCCAACGATATCCATCGCGCTGACGAGCGAGCCCGCCGCGAGTCCGGTAATCGCGCTATCGGTCCAGGCGCCCAGGCCGAAGTTGGTGTTGTACTTCACGACGGCGTTGACCGCACTGCTGCCACCGGCCGACTGCTGGAGCGCATAGATCCACTTCGTGCCGTCGTTCGGTACGCCGCAGTTGGCGCAGTTTTGATAGCCGCCGTAGACGATATCGATCACCTCGGTCGTCACCTCGGTCGCAGCAGTTTCGCCCAGCGTGATCCCGCCGACGGTGTAGACATCGCCAGCCCAGGAGAAATCCACGTCCGTCGTCGTGACGTCGCTCTCGTCAAACGGCGTGCGTCCGGCGTAGCTCTTGTTCGTCGAGAGTCCCTGACTGAGGATGTTCAGCGTGATCCAGCCGTTCAGGAAGTCGGCCGGGTCGCCGCAGAGTCCCTCTGCCTCATAGACATTGATCGGGCAGTCCAGGCGGAATTTGTACCAGGCCGGCCCCGCAAAGTACTGGCGAAATGTGACCGTGTTGCTCGGGATATCCGGCGCATCGATCGTGATACCCGTCCGCTTGAACAGGCCACGCCGGCGCGGGTCGTTCACGTTGATCGCCGTGATGCCGCCACGGTCGGGGCGTGTAATGTCGCCGACGCTCAGGTACTGCTCCGACTCCCCGGCGTAGCGTCGGGCGACCGTCGGCCCCGGCCCGCCGCGCTGGGTGAAGGCGCGGATGAAGTTGCGCGTAACGTTCTCGTTCGGTTGGCTGTTGCCGGCCATGGATGCCTCCTATGCTGAGATGCCTCGTCTCAGGATGTCGTAGCGAACGGCTCGCCAGGCTTGCACATGGCCGCGCCGTGTGCCGAAGGGGTTTGATAGGTCTTCTTGCGCGACGGCGTAGCGCTCGCTCTGGGTGCTCTCCAGTGTCAGATCCTGCTGGAGGTCGTGCAGCTTCTCGTTCTGCTCGCGGCAGGCGCAGACACGGCGCTTCAGCTCGGCCGCCGCGAGCCGCGCCACGATCTGCTGAAACTTGCGCGCCATCTGACCGTTTTCAAGCGGGAACCCCGCGAGATACCGTAGCTTCACCCGATCGGGGTTGCAGAAGGCGCCGCTACAACACCACTGGCTCAGCCACGTCGTGCCGTCGTAGACCGCCGCGGCCGGCGCGATCAGGCCTAGCACAGCATCGCGGATGCCCGCCCGCGCAATGACTTCGCCGATCGCGCCGGGGTCGCTCGACGTGGTGCCCGTAGAGCAGCAGCAGCGCCCCCAGCAGCGGCCACAGTCGTTCGTCTCGTACACCAGCGTCGCCTGCGCGGTCGTGACGCTGGTGCCGTCCCCGTCGGTCATGCGCTGATACACGTCGAGCGACGTGACGAAGTTCGCCGCCGTCTGCGGGTTCAGCACCGCTGCAACGGGGTTCTCGTACAGGATCGGCCGACCCGCCAGCCACTTGCGGCCGACGATCACGACGTTGCCGCCGCTGATCGAGACCTGGATCGGCTCGATGCGCCAGCGTTCGCCGACCGCCGGGTCATCAAACCGATCGCCGACGCTGAAATACACGGCGATCTCGTTCGGGTCCGTGGCCGTCGTCGGCAGCGTGATCGTGAAGGTGTCTTGCAACGCGGGGTTGAACGCCGCGCTATAGACCAGCGTAAGCCCCGCCACCGTCGCCGTGCCGATCAGGGTCAGCTGCTCTACCCCCAGCGCCTGCACGTAGCCCTCGGGTGCCTGCACGGCCACGCGCCGCCCGGTGGCGTCGGCGTCCCACAGGCGCGCCATACTCGCGTCGTAGTGGCGCGGCCAGTCCACCAGCGCGAAGTCAACATACTCCGGCATCGGGCGATAGTTCAGGTAGTCTTTCAGCTTGTTTTCCGCCTCGCTGATCGCCTCGCGCACGTCGGCGCGGCCCGCCGCGTCGCTGCCCTGCCACGAATATTCGTACGTCAAGGTCGAGCATTTCGAGACGATCGGCACGATCGCGTTGCCGCCCGGCCCATCGGCAAACTGCCAGAAGTGCCAGGGCGGGAGCCCCAAGAAGGCTCTCCAGGTGTCGAGTGGAAGACTCACTTGCCCCGCCTCCATCGGTCGTAGATCGCCGCGCCGTAGGTCATGCCCAGCGACGCCAGGGCCGACACGGCCAGCCCGCTTACCAAAAGGAAGCCCACTGCGAACGTCGCAAGATACACCAGCACCAGCCCAACCCAGAACGATACACACCAGATACACGCCATCCCCTTGCCCAGCCATGTCTTCTGATCGGGATCAAGCGCGCCGCGCAATGTGACGAAGATGTTGAACGGCCCATCCTCGATCAGGATGATCCTGGTGATGCGGTAGGTGGCCAGGGCGCAGATCAATAGCGTCACCACGTCTTATGCGCGAATAGGATCACTTCGCCCCCCACCGTTGCCACGCCTTCCTCCCCCCAGCCATCGTAGGGCGCGCCGGGGTAGCCCCAATGCCCGTGCGTGTGGAATGTCTGCGATAGCACGCGGCGCTCAAAGTGCCGATTGATAACTAGATTGAGCGTCCATTGCTGCACCGCGATATGCCCAAAATTCGGCGCGGTGTTCAGCCAGTGCCGCAGATAGAGCATCCAGAGCTTGATCCAGGTCTGCCGTGTGGCCACGACACAGCCAGCGTTGCCGATCGGGTCATCACGACTCACGCCGTAATACGCCATGATGTCGGCTTCGTCGAGTAGCGGCTGGATGCGGCACAGTTCGTTGATCATCGAATCGCCGCCCGGCTTCGGCTCGTTCGGGCCGATGCCGATCACGCCGTCAGGCCAGCCAGAAAGGCCGCTGCATCTTCACGTCGCCGTCGATACAGATGATCGCCGCATCGGCGGCACACGGCAGATACGGGAGCCACGAACCGTGCTGGATACAACCATTTCCTGGATTGCCCAGCGACCTATCGAGCATTCCAGATGGGACAAGATAGCAACCGACATGGCCTAATTCGACCTCCTCACACGGATCGCAGCCGACTGCACCGAGGTAGGCCGACTCCGCGTGCTGATCAAGATAGCGGACACACCACTGCGCACGCGCGAGATAGTTGCGCGTTGCCAGCGTCGTGATGACGATCGGGCGATCTACTTCGTGAACACCAGCCCCTGGCGCTGGCTGAAGACGTGCCCACCGTTTTGCCGTACCCATCGGGTTGCCTCGCGATCCAATGCCCAGCCGCGTGCCTCAAGTAGCGCGATCCAATACTGTTCAGGTTGGCAGTTGACGTGATGCCAGCCGGGGAAGCCTGGCGGCGCAGCGGTCAAGAACAGCACCCGGCCAGCGTCGAAGGTTGCGAGATAGTTATCCTCATACTGCTGCTCGATGTGCTCGACGAACTCAGTACACCAGATGAGATCAAAATCAGTAATCGGCATTGAAAGCGGTCCGGTGGTGTAGTCGTGTATGGATACCCACGCCGACCGCATGAACGGATCACCGTCGATGCCGTGCGCATAAATGTTCCGCTGATGCGCCGCATCGACCATCCCGCCCGGCCCACAACCCACATCGAGCATTGAACGAATATCAAAGCGCGCGATCAGGTAGTTGAGCGTCGCCTCGTCCATATTCGTCTGGCCAAAATGGCCACCTAAATGTGGAGGTAATGTTCGCTCGGCATCAGTCAGCGGCTGATCAGTTTGCATACACCACCTGTACCCCGTGCTCAATCAGACCGAACGGCACGGCGCGCAGCCGCGTCGCCCGCATAATCGCCGCGTGGTCCTCTGGCCCGGCAAGAAAGAGCAGGAAGCCGCCGGCGCCCGCGCCGCAGACCTTGCCGCCGATGGCCCCAGCCTGCTTCGCCGCGCTGTACCACCCATCGATCTGATCGTTCGATGTGCCCAACGCGCGCTTGAGCCCCCAGGCCGTCTCCAGGATCTCGCCGACCTCATGCACACGCCCGCAGCGTAGCGCATCGTGCATGGTCTGGGCGAGGTTGGCCATCGCACGGACGTTCGCCCGTGCTCGGCTGTCCTGCATCGCCGCCTGCTGCGCGGCCAGGATCACCCCAGCGTCGCGCCGCAGGCCAGTATCGAGCAGGAGTAGATGCGACACGAGCGCGTCGTGCGTCTCGATCGGCAGCGGGATCGTCTCGCTTGACACGCCGCCGCCGGGATAGAAGGTATATTTGCGCAGCCCGCCATGAGCGGCGGCGTACTGATCCTGCTTGCCGATCGGCTGCGCGCAGCGTTCGATCTCGATCTGGCAGGCGTCGTGCGCGAGGCTATCGGCCGGTCGGAACTCACCAAGGTGGGCATACAGTGCGGCGAGCAGGCTGACCGTGAAGGCGCTGGATGATCCCAGGCCAGTCCCGTGCGGCACATCGGCCACGCTGACGATCTCGATGCCTCGGCGAATGCCCGCCATTTCGAGGCAGGCGCGCACGAGCGGATGGGCCACATCGCGGGCATGCTCGACGTTCTCGGTTCGGGTATAGCTCACGCGCACGTTGCCGTCGTACTTCTCATTGACCATCAGGTAGACATACTTATCGATCGTCGCGCTCACGACGTGCCCAGCCTCCTCACGATAGAACGCCGGGAGGTCGGAGCCGCCACCCGCGAGCGAGATGCGCAGTGGTGTGCGCGTAATAATCATACGGTCGGCCATCCTTGCGCCTTGCGCTGCTCATAGAGGCGCTGGTCCTGGGTTGTCTGTGCCCTTCCCTCAGCATAGGTGGCGTCGTCCATGCCGCCCCAATACGGGTGATCGTGGTAGAGCAATGCCCACGGCGCCTTGGCATAGACCCCATCGGCAATCGCGCGCTGGCAGAGTTCGGTATCGCCGAACGCATGGTCGTACCACACCGGCCAGCCACCGTAATCCGCCAGCAGTCGGCGGTCAATCAGGAAGTGGCAGCTGTGCAGCAGTTCGTGACTGTCGCCATTAAAGCCGAGCAGGCCCGGCCCGTCGCCGAATGCCTGCTGGTAGCTTGTGACCGCGCGCCTGAGCCAGTGCTGGCCGGGTACCAAGTCATTCGCCAGCCCGATCAGGTGCGTAGCGTCGCGCTGCATCGTCGTCTCGCGCGCCAGCGCCTGCCAATAAGTCAGCCGCGCCACGTCGAGATAGTGCCGCGCGCCCGCGCCCGCCGCGCTACAGGCGAGTAGGATGTCCTGCTCATCCGTGCCGCCGACGCAGACGAGCCGCCAGTCGTCGTAGCCCGCCGTGGCGAGCAGGCGCTTGACGTTCGCCACGGTCTGCGCTGGGCGGCCTCGGCATGGGAGGATGGCGACGATGTTCATGCAGGCTCCAGCTTCTGCGTCGTGCGCCGCGGACGCAGCGCCTTCGTCTCGGCGGCATCCGGCGTGAGCACATCCGACGCCTGCAGCACCGGCAGCGGCGTAGGCGCCTCGGGGCCGTCGAATAACGGGACCACCCGCACCGGAATACCCATCTCGCGCAGCCACTCGGCTTGCTCTATCGTCACGTCCTTGTAGCGATCGATCGCGTTGTTGCCCAGGCGGATCTGCACACCCCAGGGATGCTCCCAGGTCTGCGCTCCCCGATCGTCCCCGATGTATTCCACTCGGACGAGGCCGCCCACCATCGGCGCCGCGTGCGCCAGTGGCACGCTCTGTGCGGCCTGCGCCGCAATCGCGGCCAGTCCCGCGTCGCCGCCACAACATGAGGCCATCGTGATCCGTCCTTCCTGATTGCGGTACAGCCCCCAGACCCGCTCCATCAGCTCCGGCGCACCGCGATAGAAGCGCTGCATCCGATCGCCCTCGTACACGCGGTAGGTCAAGATCGGCTGCGGGAGATGATGCCCACACACGCCCGCGATGGCGAGGCGCAAATGTCCGGTCCAATCCTCCCAGGCGTCGACGCGCTCGTCCCAGCCGCCGACCGCGCGCCAGTGCTTGGTTGGTGTGAGCGCGGTGACGACATGGATATTGAACGAATCCATTCCGCCGAACACTTGGCCAGCGCCGTCAGTAAAGGTCTGCTGCACATAGTCCGGTGCGCCACGCAAGAGAAACCGACCATCGCGCTCCTGGGTATAACTGTCGCCGTAGATATAGCCGTGCGTGCCGCGGCCGTACTCGCGCAGGAGATTCGCCACGCTGCCTGGCAGCAGGTAGTCGTCGGCGTCCAACGGCAGAATGAACAGCCCGCGCGCCGCTGCAAGGGCGCGATTGCGGGCGTGCGCCGGTCCTCTTCGCTCGCCGTCCGAGGGGAGGATCGCGACGCTACCGGGCATCGGCGCAACCTGAGCATCCCCGTCGCACGCGATGATGTGCTCACACAGGTGCGCCAGGCTCTGCCAGGCCACGGAGGCCGCCGCGGTCCTGACGTGCTCGGTGTGGCGCGGGCCGCACGGGGTGATGATGCTGACGAGGGGTGCTACCATAGTTTCCACCACGGACGGCGTAGCTCTAAGGCTGCGATACGCCGGCTCAACTCCTGACGGGCAAGGATTTCTTGTTGTAAGTGGTGATACGTCACCAGCCAATCCTCGTGAAAGAAGTAAGCCGGGTACTCTGGCGCTATCTTATCGGTCAGCACCTTATCGATCCGCGCCTTGATCAGATCCCACTGATAGGATGTGAAATCAAGCGGTGCCTTACTATCGATCATTTCCTCAATCTCAGCGCGTTGCGGTGGAGTGAACCACTCACTCTTGTTCGGTTGTAAAAGTTCGATGTCCGATGGCCTCAGATTGCGGATATCCGCATCCTTTGCCGTGTCGTACCACATTTCTGCATCTTCGTGCCAATAGACCGTGCGTGTGTTCTGTGCCATGCTGACCTCCTATCAGCCTCCGGTGTTTCGAGCTGGCAGGGCGCCGGAGTCAACGCCTTTTCGGTTGCAAGCCTAGCCAGCTCGTGTATCGCCTTAGCCGCCCGAAATATCCACCAACCGACGATCAATCACGTACTCGGCTTTGATGCCGAGCAACTCGCGATCGAGTAGCGCCGCCATTTTGGCAATGATTATCGAGTGCAGATGCCCAGGATCGCCATGGCCGAACTGTGCCGCGTAGAGCCGCGCGTTATCGATACTCTTCTGCTCGCGCGGATCGAACTCCTCCAGCCACCTTTGTCCAATTTCATCCATCGGTTGTTTCTCCCTTTGGGCGTCGGGGGCGCTGGGTTGGCTGGCGCCCCACATCGGTTATCGGTCCTAGCTGTTGGGGTAGAAGTACGGCTGCGGGTTCGCTGACACGCCGCCGTCCACGAAGTACGGGTTCGCCGGATCCCACTCGCGCTCGTGGATCGAGTAGGTATATCTCAGATTCTGGAAGCGCGCCGCGAGAAACGGCGTCAGGAGAATGAGCCGCGGGCGCTCGACGATCTCCACCTGTACGCAGGTGTGCGTCGGCGCGAGCTTGGAGAAGAGAAAGCGCCCGTTGTCCAGCACCTCGAAAACCCCGCCCGCCGCCATCCGCGCCGCGGCAGCCACGGCCTCGGCGTTCATGTCGAAGTACTCCCAGAAGAGGCTCGGCTGGCCGTTGACCGTGAGCGGCAGTAAGAACATGTCTGACTGATACGTGCCGACCACGCCGCCAGCCGCGATCGTCTCCACGAGAGTGTCATCGACAATGACCTCGTAGTACTTGCCCTCGATCGGGATCGTCCGCTCGCGGCGCATCCGATCGCGCAGCTCCACCTGCTCCTCGAGCGAGGATGTGCGGACGATGTTCGCGCCCGCGATACAGCCCGTGGTGGCGTAGATGCACGGCCAGACATTCGTGAGCGTCAGCCAGGCACCGTAGCGAATGGTCAAGGCCCACTTGACCTCGAGCCCGAGCTGCTCAGCCAGGCGCTCCATATTGTTGATCGCGTTGGCCAGCAGCGCGTAGACCGTGCCGCCGCTGCTATTGATGCTCGCGCCGTTGAAATCGATCACCAGGCTATCGACGGCGAAGCAGCGCGCACCCGTGCGGCTATCGATCTTGCCGGTCTTGACCTGCTGGTTGAGGCCGTCGTACTGCTGGTAGCCCTGCGAGCCGGCCGTCGTGACTTTGTTGCCGGTATAGACATTCGGCGCGTAGTCCCTGGCATAACCGTTGAATAGCTCACCCAGCTTGTACTCGTACTCCGACTGGAAGATGCGCTGCCAGTTGATCGGCCCTGGTGTGGGCACGTCGCCGCCCGGCCGGCCCAGCAGCACGTTGTCGCGGAATTCGCCGCGATTGATGGTCTGGCCGGCGTACTTGATATTGAGCACCTGCGGCATGCGACCCTGCTGACCAAACGGGAAGGTCTGCGTACAGGTCTTGAACGCCCCCACGATCGGCCAATCCGCGCAGGCCGCTGTGGGCTCGTTGCCGGTCGAGGCAAGCTGCCCGGTCAGCACGGGGTAGAGTTCGTTCGTGTTTGTTGACTTCATCACTGGGATGCGCCCAGCGACGCCCTTCGGCATGATCATCGCGTTGACGATCTGCTTGTTCAGACCAGGGAAGCCCAACAGACTTCCCGGCCCGTGCAGCATCGTGCCCGCGCTGGTGCCGGCGTCCTTGTACGACGCCAGCCAGTTCATCATCTGGACGGCATCGGGGGTTAGGGCTGGCGTCGGTTCCATCGGCTCAAACTCCTTTACGTCGGCTGAAGAACGGCTTCAGTCTGGCTATAATTGCGGCGGCTGCGGCGGCGTCCAGCCGTTGAATTGACCACCCGGCGTCGTCGAATAGAGTTGCGGCATCGTGCGCGCGGCCAGGTGCTGCAACGGCGTGGCATCGGCCGGGATCTGCGGCGCGGTCGGGTCGGGCGGCGCGGTCGGGCCGCCGCTCTTCAGCGCGGCCTCAATGTCAGCCGGCGCAATCACGGCGGGCTGATCGCCGGTCAACTGGGCAAGCCGCTCGGCCAGCTTCGCCTGCTCAGCTTTCAGGCTGGCGATCTCGGCGGCGCGGCCCGCGTCCTTGGTCGCCATCCCGCTCATCAGCGTCTTGAACTCCGACAGCTTCATGTCGCCGAACATCGGCGCGATCTTCGCCACCACGGCGTCCGCGATGGCGGCGATCAGCGCCTGATCGTCCATCCCGTCGCCGCCGTAGTCCATGCCGTCGTCTATCCCGTCGTCCGGCGGCGGATCGCCGATCGCCTTATCCGCGGCCTGCTGGTCGAGGAACTCAGGCGGCATGGCCTTGTAGGTCACACCATCGATCACGACATCGGGCGGCGCGGTGGGCGGCTCTGGCGCGGGATCGGCCTTGTACGTGATGCCATCGATCACCACTGTCTCAGGCGCGGCACTCTTGTAGGCGATGCCCTGCTGATGGGCGCTCTTGTCGGCCTGGAGCAGGCCGGCGGATAGCGACTCGGCCTGCTCGGGCGAGAGCCGCAATTGCTCGATCACCGCCTTGAAGCGGCGTTCCATCTCAGTCGGGTCCATGCGAACTCCTTTGACCGTCAGGCCAGTGAAGAGGTTCGACGCGCGGCCGTACCTGATTGGCACGAGGCTGCGCTCAAACGTGCGAATAGCGGTAAACACGCCCGCGGCATCGGGCTGATCGGGTGGGTGAAAAAAGCCAGGCGATAGCTCGTACTCCGCAGTGGTGTCGGCGACGCGCTGGGCGATCATGGGATCGCGGAATGTGCCCGACTCCACGCGGGTCGTGCCGATCTGCGTCGAGAAGTCGCAATCGCCAACATCCAGGCCCGGCCCCCACGGCGCAATCGCATCGAGCGGATCGGGGTAGCCGAGATGCCACAGCCGGAGTGGGCCGAACTGCCGCGCGGCGGTCATGCGCTGGCTGTCGGCGTCCAGTGTTTTGATCGCGATGATCTCGCGGTCCCGATCGCGGTAGGCGGTCGTCGTGCGCGCGAGCCAGCGCGGCGTGCCGTCGTGCGATTTGTAGACGAGGAAGGATTTTATCTTCGGAGTAGTAGAGTGCTTATTAGGAATTAAGCGCTTACCGTCGCTACTCATGTGATAGCCCGCGCGATCAATCACTTTGAGATCGTGCTGATTGGCCGGATGTGTATCAAGTCCGCGGTGTTCGCTGCGTAGCTTTTTGGCTTGGCTTTGGAGATGATCGGCGCGTGTCGTATCGCCCGCCCGTCGCGCGGCACTGGCATGGGCGTCGGCCTGTACCGCTTCACGGTTTTTGCCCTGCGCCTCATCTCGTCGCGCCCGATAGCGTTTTAGGGCGTTTTGCGCCGCGCCCTTCGGTGGCGCGCGCTTACCGCTTTCGGCATCGCGCGCCCACAGCTTATCCCCGCCCGCCCCGCCCCCACTACCGCCCTTCCCCCCACCGCCCATCTTCGCAAACATCGCGCGATCTTCGGCGGTCTGCGCCTTTAGCGCGGGCATCGTCGCGTCGGCCAGCGGCTTCCCACGGCGCGTCATCCGCGCGATCTTACGTCGGCGCCGTCGTTCGGCGCGGGTCATACGGCGCGGTGCAACTTGCTTGGGGGCCGGCTGCTTTTTCGGCCCGCCCCCGCCGCTGACCTGCTTCGGCCGTCTCTTCTTGCGGTCCGCTGCGGCAGCTTGGCGCTCAGTGCGTGCCCCGGTCCGATCGCGCCCGCCTGAGATCGTATCGCCAGCCCGGCCCCGATCACCCGCATCGGCCGCGCTCAGCAGCGCCCGGCCCGCCGGTGTCATCCGATACGAGCCATCACGCGCTTGCTCGACCAGCCCCGCCGCGACAAAGCCGCCGCGCGCGAGTGCCGCGGGATCGGGCTGCTCGCCATTCCGCAGCGCCTCCAGGGCCTGCTGCCCATCAGGCGCGATATTGAGGCTGCGCAGCACGTCGGCGCGCTGCTTCGCCTGCTCGGCCCGGTGCGTCGATTGGCGCCCCTGTGCAGCCTGCTGCCGTGCGGCGGCGCGCTCCTGGTCCGTCTTCGCGGGCTTGCGGCCCTTCGGCGCGGGCTTGGCTTTGCGCGGCGTCTTGTCCCAGCGCGCGTGCGCGGCGACGCTGGCGGCCTCGCTACGGGTCATGGCCTTGAAGCGCCTGCGGATCGTGCGGCCCATCCCTGGATAGCTCAGCAGTCCGCCCGGCCCTGCGAGCGGCGTGCTCGCCGTCGTACCCGCATCTTTGTGCTCAGGCAGCGCGGCGAAGCTGGGCGTCTCTTTGGCCCAGCGTTTGGCAAAGGGCTTCTTGTTGGCGAAGGCCCAACGTTGCTGTCTGCGGGATGCGAACGGCATGGCTTTTTAGGGAATCAAAAAGGCCCTGCCACCTTCAGAGGCTCAGGGCCTAGGAAGGGACAGGGCCTAAATCGTCAAGCGAGAGAGACCGTTAAATTAGATCAGACGTGGTATCGTCGCTCCAGATACCGCACGATCATCAGCAGCGCCGCTTTGAGGACGCGCGCGAAGTCGCGCATCTCTGAGTCCACCTCAATAATAGCATTATTGTCAAGCGGCGTCAATGTTTTCATTGCCGTATCATCGGGAGCCACACCCGCGCTCGCACGACGAACGGCCCCGCCTGATCAATAAACTGCCGATCGCGGTAGCGCAGCAGGTAGAGCCTCGAGCCGCCCTTCAGCGCGCAGCGCGCATCGTAGGGCGGCCCGGCGGGCACCTGGGTGATGACCTGACCCAGCCACAGCCCGTCGCTGATCGTCGGGTAGGGGCAGTCAGGGCTGCTCACGTTGAATATCGTCACGCTGTCCGCCGCCGTATTCTGCCAGACGATGACCACGAGCCCATCATCGATCGCCACCAGGCGCGGCGGCGCGGGTGTGAAGAGGAGGAGGATGGCAAGGATAAAGTTCATAGCTTCACTTTCAGCGATGCGCGGCTGTTCTGCCGCATGAACGTAAACGTCACGCGCTGGCCATAGTGCGTGCCCTCGTGCGCGACTTTCGCCTTTTTCGCGAGCCCAAGTTGCAGCTTCAGCCAGTCCGCCGCGCGATCCCACTCGGGCCGGAGCGCGCACAGCACCAGTAGCATGAGCGTGCCGTTGCGCCTAGCCAGCGCGAGATCGTCATTCGGGAAGATCGCCGCCAGCTCGATATGATCTTCCCAGATATCGCACACGCAGCCCACCGTCGTGCCGATCGTGCGGCGACCATCCTCGGACGACGACCAGACGAAGGACGCCGGCGGCTGAGCCAGCAGGGTCTGAAGATTGGTTGTGGTTTTGTTATCGGTAGTCAATGATCTGATCGCCCTTGCTGCTATTGCACGATCTGCATAACAGCATTCTAGTCACTTAATCGCGGCATCTATACTGCGCTGAAAGATGTCGCCAATACGCTCCCTCCACTTCTTGCCTATCACCCGATCCCAGTTTCTGGCGCGAGTCCCTGGATGATGCACGCCGTGTGACCACACCGTGACGTTGCCCAGCGCGCCCTTGTTCGATCGAATCTGATCCGGCACAGTCTTCGCCCGAAACGGCGTGCGAAAGCGCAAGATGCCGCCGGATCGCGGCTTGATATCGTGCGCCCGCGTGCCGGCGTTCAGCATCGCGTAGATCTCATCGTCGACCGTGATCTGCCGCTCGTAGGGCGTGGGCGCGTTGATCGCCACATTAACCTTGTGATCCCAAGTCGCTGCCGGTAAGGCGAGGTCGACCTTGATTGCTTTGGCCTGAGCACTGAGCGTGTTGCTAATGATGACGCGCATCGGCTTCGCCAGCGAGCGCCCTTTGGGCAGGATGGCGGTGCTGTTCGCCATCAGCGCAACTCCCCGTTGCGCACCTGCAGCGGCGCCCACTCCTGCTCGCGCTGGATGCAGCCCTGACAGCTATCGTTCTTGCCCCGTCGCCAGTAGGCATCGTAGCTGTCTGCTCCGACCTCCTGCACGTCCCACGCACATCCGCAGTTCGTCAGGCAGGCGGTCGACCCATCGCCCGGCATCGCCGGTAGCGGCAGCAGCTTTGTGACCCCGCGCCAGTACGGCACTTGGATGCTTTTGGCGTACATCGCCGCACGCGCGTTCCATCCCACCTGCCATTCGGGCGCGCCCTGGATCTCGATCTTGAACTGCTTCAGGAACTGCAACTGCGTCGCGATGTCCTGATCGACCGCTCGCCGTGCCGCGTCGCTCAGATCGCGTGTGCCCGCGCCGTTCAGGTAGGCCGCCTGATGGTAACGCCTGATCTGCGCGCTCACTTCGCTATACCAGCCGTCGACTCGCGCCGGGTCACGCTCGAGCGTATCGGTCGCGGCGCCGATCAGCGACGACAAGCGAGCGATCAGGCGGTCAAGGCTCGGCATCCGCCCACCTCGCGAGGCTGCGTGCGATCCGTAGCTCCTCCGCATACAGCGCATCGTAGCTCTTTGTCACCGGCGCCTGGCCAGGGATCGTGCCGCGCTCCGTCTCGGTCTGCCGTGGCGGGATGCCCGATGGTTCGCCGGCGATCAGCGCCAGCGCGGCCGGGTTGGTCACGTTCTGCGCGCCGGGCTTCTCATCGTCGCCGATCGACCCGCCCGGTGTCACGTCGTCCTGCAAGAGTTCCTGCGGCAGATCGCCGTCGTCTGCCGCGAGCTGGCGTGCGATAGCCGCGCTGATCTCGCCTC
>WNFL01055797.1_pt2 | contig 13772 bp, 16 predicted proteins | sample 5400361 | NCBI WGS metagenome assembly WNFL01 (sample SAMN13153351, study PRJNA577476) | soil metagenome | isolation source: 40 cm soil on Douglas fir-dominated hillslope | place: USA:California | collected 2013-09-17
TGGACTGCATCGAGGCGGAGTGGGACCGTCGCACCGCAGTCGGCGTGGTGATGGCGGCGGCGGGCTACCCCGACAACCCGCGCAAGGGCGATGCGATAGACGGCCTGCCGGCGCCTGTTGCGGCGCTGCATGTATTTCACGCCGGCACCGCGCTGCACGCCGGGAAGCTGGTCACCAGCGGCGGCCGCGTGCTGTGCGTGACCGGGCTCGGCGACAGCGTCAGGATCACGCGGCAACTGGTCTATCGGGCTGCCGACGCGATCCGCTTTGCCGGCAGTCAGATGCGCCGCGACATCGGCTGGCGGGCGCTGCAAGGCCAACGCAAACCGGCGTGAACGGTCGTCGCGGAAGCGCGCCGCAGCGCGGATTGCGGCAGCGCTTGAAACACGGTGGGCTGATTGCCTACGCCACTGCGTCCTGCTTCGGACTGGGTTGCGATCCACGCAACGTGCGCGGGTTGACCGCACTGCTGCGTCTCAAGCGCCGGCCAAAATCGAAGGGGCTGATCGTCATCGCGGATCATTTCGCGCAGCTTGTGCCATTCGTGCGCGTGACAAGCAGCGAAGATCTGGCGCCGGTTGTTGCCTGCTGGCCCGGCCCGCACACTTGGCTGCTGCCGGCGTCACGCCGTGCCAGCCGGCTGCTGCGCGGCAGGCACGAATTGGTCGCGGTACGTGTCGATGCTCACCCGGATGCCGTCGCTGCTTGCCGGGCCGTAGGCGGCGCGCTGGTCTCGACCAGCCTGAACATCACAGGCCGGCGCCCTGTCACCCGCCTGCGCGACGCGCTGCGCCAGTTCGGCCGGCGTGTGCTCGTGCTCCCCGGCAGAATCGGCGCAGACCGTCGACCCTCGACGATTCACGACTTCACCACCGGCCGCATCCTGCGTTCATGACCATCGACAGCCAAGCCGTGCGCGGCTATCTCACAGACTTGCAGGCACGCATCGTCGCCGCGCTCGAAGCCCTGGACGGCAAGCCGTTCGTCGTGGACGCGTGGCAACGCCCCGAGGGTGAGCGCGGCGCTCGCCTGGGCGGCGGAGGAGTCAGCCGCGTGCTCGAGGAAGGCAATCTGTTCGAACGCGGCGGCGTCAATTTCTCGCACGTCAGCGGTGCTGCGTTACCACCTTCGGCGACTGCCGCAAGGCCGGAACTCGCCGGGCGCGGCTTCGAGGCGATGGGCGTGTCGCTGGTGCTGCACCCGCGCAACCCTTACGTGCCCACCGTACACATGAACGTGCGCTTTCTGCTGGCGCGCGCGCCCGGTGCGGACGCTGTCTGGTGGTTCGGCGGCGGCATGGACTTGACGCCTTACTACGGCTTCGAGGAGGACGCGCGCCATTTTCACGGCGCGTGCCGCGACGCGCTCGCGCCTTTCGGCGCCGGGTTGCACACGCGCTTCAAGCGCTGGTGTGACGAATACTTCTTCCTGAAGCACCGCAACGAACCGCGCGGTATCGGCGGCATCTTCTTCGACGACTTCGCGGAACGCGATTTCGAGCACAGCTTCGGCATGACGCGCAGCGTCGGCGAGCATTTTCTCGCTGCCTACCTGCCGATCGCCATGCGCCGCAGGGAGATGCCGTACGGCGAGCGCGAGCGCGACTTCCAGGCGTACCGCCGTGGGCGCTACGTCGAGTTCAATCTGGTTTACGACCGCGGCACCTTGTTCGGGCTGCAATCGGGCGGACGCAGCGAATCGATTCTGATGTCGCTGCCGCCGCTGGTGAAGTGGCGCTACGACTGGCATCCCGAAGAGGGCACGCCGGAGGCCCGCCTGTACAGCGAATTCCTGCGTGCCCGTGACTGGATCTAACCGATCAGCAGTTGCGCGCGGGTTACTCCGACCAACCGCCGGCGTGCTTAGCGCAACCCCTTGACCACTTCCTGCAACGACTGCCGCAAGCGTCGGTCATGAGCTTGTCGGTATTTTCGCGCCACGACGTGACCAGGTTCTCAGTTTGCTCGGGGATGGGCTGCGGGGCGATCTGCGCCAGGTCGCGGATGTAGAGTACGCGCCCCCAGCCGACAGTGAGGTCGCCGCGCTCCATGTCTTGCTTGTAATGCGCGTAGTCGACGGTCACTTGCAGTTCGCCCAGGGTCTTGAGCATTTCGAACGACGCCACGCGCACGTTGCGATTGATTTCGGTTTTCTCGTTGCGCCAAGTGTTGTAGGCCAGCCCCGACATCGCCACCAGCACGCTGGCGATCGCGACGATGTTGGTCTTGAGCTGCTGTTTGATCGATGGCAAGGTGAATTCCACGAGTGCTATTCCCCCAGGTAGGCCAGCCGCACCTGCGGGTCGGTGAGCAGGCTGGCCACGTTATCGGAAAGTATTATCTTGCCACCGTCGAGCACATAGCCGCGATGGCTCGCTTCCAGCGCCAGTTTGGCATTTTGTTCGACCAGCAGCAGTGTGACGCCTTCGGATGAGATGCGGCGGATCACCTCGAAGATTCGCTCCACCATCATCGGCGCCAGCCCCATGCTCGGTTCGTCGAGCAGCAGCAGCTTCGGCCGGCTCATCAATGCGCGCCCGATCGCGAGCATCTGCTGCTCCCCGCCTGATAACGTCCCGGCTTGTTGGGCGCTGCGTTGGCGCAGTCTATCGAACAACCCAAAGACGCGCTCCAGATCGTCCCGGATCTGCGTCGCGTCGTTGCGTGCGTAGGCGCCCATGGCGAGGTTTTCTTCGACCGTCAAGCGCGGGAAAATGCCCCGGCCCTCGGGAACCAGCGCCAACCCGCGCCGCACCAGTTGGTACGACGGCATTCCCGTCACATCGTTGCCCGCGTATTCGACCCGTCCGCCGGCGGGCCGGACGATGCCGCTCAGCGCCTTGAGGATGGTGCTTTTGCCCGCGCCGTTGCAGCCGATCAGCGCGACCAGCTCGTGTTCGCGCACCTCGAAGCTGACGCCCTTGACGGCGTTGATGCCGCCGTAGGAAACGCGCAGATCGGTTACCTTGAGCATCGCCGCTCAGGCAGCCGCGCCGCCGAGGTAGGCGGCAATCACTGCCGGATCACGCTGCACGCTGGCTGGCGGTCCCTCGGCGATCTTTTTTCCGTAATCCAGCACCGCAACTCGATCGCACAAGCCCATCACCAGCTTCACGTCGTGCTCGATCAGCAGGATCGTGATGCCGTCGGCGCGGATCTTCTCCAGCAGCTTGCGTAACGCCTGCGTCTCGGTGGCGTTCATTCCCGCCGCCGGCTCGTCGAGCGCGAGCAGCAGCGGGGAGGTGGCAAGCGCACGCGCGATCTCGAGCCGGCGCTGGTCGCCGTAGGGTAGGTGTTTTGCCACGTCGGCGGCGCGCCCGCTGACGCCGACGTACTCCAGCAGTTCCTGCGCGCGGTGGCGGATCTTCGCTTCCTCGGCGCGGGTGGCGCGGTCGCGCAGCACGGCCCCGAGCACCCCCGCCTTGGTGCGCACGTGACGCCCGACCATGACGTTCTCCAGCGCGCTCATGTTGTGGAACAGGCGGATGTTCTGGAACGTGCGCGCAATCCCGGCCTTCGCCACGAGGTGTGGCTGGCGTGTGTCGAGTGCTTGGCCGTTGAACGTGAACTCGCCGCTGCTCGCCTGATACAGTCCTGTGAGGGTATTGAACAGCGTGGTCTTGCCGGCGCCGTTCGGGCCGATGAGGCCGTAGATTTCGCCCTTGCGAATCGACAGCGAAACTTCGGAGAGCGCCGCAAGGCCGCCGAAATGCTTCGAGATCGAGTGTGCTTCCAGCAGCGTCGCGCCTTCCTGCATCGTCATGCCGAGACCCCGGATTGGCCGGATTCGGTCAACTCGCGCTGGCGCCGCTTGGATGGCACCAGCCCCGCCGGCCGGTAAATCATCACCAGCACCAAGCCGAGGCCGAACAGCAGCATGCGCAAATCGGCCGGATCGATCAGCACGCGGCGGAACAGCCAGTGCTGCAGCGGGCCGACGTAGCGCAGCGCCTCCGGCAGCACGGTGAGCAGCACCGCGCCGAACACCACGCCGGGCACGTGGCCCATGCCGCCCAGAACGACCATGCACAGGATCATGATCGATTCCATCAGGTTGAAGCTCTCCGGGCTGACGAAGCCCTGAAACCCTGCGAACAGTCCGCCCGACACGCCGCCGAAAGTCGCCCCCATGGCGAACGCCAGCAGCTTGACGTTCCGGGTGTTGATTCCCATCGCCGCGGCCGCGGTCTCGTCCTCGCGGATCGCCACCCACGCGCGGCCGATGCGCGAATCCTGCAAGCGCAGCGAGATGAAAATGATGCCGAGCGCGAGCGCGAGGAATAGATAGTAGTAGTTGTGTACCGCAGCGAAGGTGATTCCACCGATCCCGTGGCTGCGCGCCAGCGAGAATTCGCCGAAGCGGATCGGGTCGATCAGGTTGACGCCGTAAGGGCCGTTGGTGATATTGATCGGCGCGTTGAGATTGTTGAGGAAGATGCGGATGATCTCGCCGAAGCCAAGCGTCACGATCGCCAGATAATCGCCTCTGAGCTTGAGCGTCGGCGCGCCCAGCAGCACGCCGAACAACGCCGCCACCATTGCGCCCAGCGGGAGCAGCGCCCAGAACGGCAGGTGCACGCCGAAGTGCGGCGAGGCGAGCAGCGCGTACAGGTACGCGCCCACGGCGTAAAACGCGACATAGCCTAGGTCGAGCAGCCCGGCGAAGCCGACGACGATGTTGAGTCCGAGCGCGAGCATGATGTACAGCAGCGCGAAATCGACAATGCGGACCCAGGTGCGACCCAGGACGGCATCGACGAGAAAGGGGAGTACGGCGAGGAGAATTGCGAGGAATGCGTAGGCGATCCAGGCGGCAGTCTTGCTGCGCGGAATCATGCTGCTTATGGCGCTACGAGGAAAGGGTTTTCGATGCGCACACGGCTGATGTTCGTGTCGTGCTGTCGGTGTTCGGTGAAAAGGGGTTTAGCACCTTCAGTCACGCCCTTTCTCCCACGTGCTCTCCCAGCAATCCGGAAGGCCGGAAGATCAACACCATGATAAGCACGAAGAACGCGAACACGTCCTGGTAGTGGCTGCCGAGGAATCCGAAAGTGAGGTCCCCGATATACCCCGCGCCGAGCGACTCGATCACCCCGAGCAGCAATCCACCGAGCATCGCGCCGGCGAGATTGCCGATGCCGCCCAGCACCGCTGCAGTGAACGCTTTCAGCCCGAGCAGGAAGCCCATGTAGTAATGCGCCTGGCCGTAGTAGGCGGTGACCATCACCCCGGCCACCGCGGCCATTGCGGCACCGATTACGAAGGCAATAGAGACGCGGGCGAGCCGGGTGGTTTGGACCAGCAGCAGCAGCCCGGCCATCAGCGCGCCCGACAACACGACGATGAACACTTGCAGCGTGGTCATGGTGGCGCCGCCAATTTCGAACGGCGTCCCGGCGAGCACGCCTGGCATCGGCAGATACTGCTTGCCCCAGATGATCGCGGCCAGATTCTGCAGCAGGATCGACACGCCGATCGCGGTAATCAGCGGCGCCAGGCGTGGCGCGTGGCGCAGCGGGCGATACGCGACGCGCTCGACGGTGAACGCCACCGCCATGCACACGACGATCGCCACTGCCAGCCCGGCGAATACGATCAGCGGCCCCGGCAGCCCGCTGCCCGCGAGCATCTGCATCACCGACAGCGCCACCATCGCGCCGATCATCAGGATCTCGCCGTGGGCGAAATTGATGAGTTCCAGGATGCCATAGACCATCGTGTAACCGAGCGCGACCAGCGCGTAGATCGCGCCGAGGACCACGCCGTTGATGATCTGCTGCAGGAGAATGTCCATGGGGTTGGGCGTTGAGCGTTGGACGGTAAGTCAGGTGGGTTGGCTTTTCACGCTCAACGCCGAACGCCCAACGCTCAATGGCCTTTCACGCCCAGCGGCCTCACTTCGTCGCGCCGCCGACCGTCTCCAGCGGCTCCCATTTGCCGTCCTTGACAACGAAAATGGTCATCGGGCCATCCTTGATGTCGCCCTTGTCGTCGAAGGCGATCGGGCCGATGACGCCCTTGTAATCGGTCTTGCCGACTTCGGGAAGATATTTTGCCGGGTCGGCTGAGCCGGCACGCTTCATCGCTTCCACCAGCACGTGCACGATGTCGTAGCCGAACGGGGCGTAGAGCTCGACCTCGGCGCCGTACTTGGCCTTGAAGCGATCGAGGAATTCCTTGCCGCCAGGCATCTGGTCTTTCGGCAGGCCGGGCACCGAGGCCATCGCGCCTTCCGCGTCGGCGCCGGCGAGCTTGATGAAATTGGGCGTCTGCCAGCCGTCGCCGCCGAGGAACTTGGCCTTGATGCCGAGCGCTTTCATCTGCTTGGCCATCGGCCCGGCCTGCGGGTCGATGCCGGAAAACACCACCACGTCGGGTTTCCTGCCCTTGATCGTGGTGAGGATGGCGGCGAAGTCCACCGACTTGTCGGTGGTGTGCTCGCGCGCCGCGACCTTGCCGCCCGAGGCCTTGATTGCCTTCTCCACTTCGTCGGCGAGGCCCTGACCGTAAGGCGTCTTGTCGTCGATCACCGCGACCGCCTTGGCGCCGAGCTTCTTCACCGCATATTCGCCCAGCACCTTGCCCTGTTGCAGATCGTTGGCGACGACGCGGAACGTGGTCGGGTAGCCCTTCAGCGTGTAGTCGGGGTTGGTCGAGGAGGGCGAAATCTGCGGAATGCCGGCGTCAGCGTAAATTTTCGACGCGGGGATCGACGCGCCGGAATTGAAGTGGCCGACCACACCGGCGACCCGGGCGTCCACCAGTTTCTGCGCCACCACAGTGGCGGTTTTCGGATCAGCCTGATCGTCCTCGGCGATCAATTCCAGCGTCACCTTCTTGCCGCCGATCTCCACCCCCTTGGCGTTCAGATCGTCAACCCCCAGTTGTGTGCCGTTCTTGATGTCGTTGCCGATATGCGCCTGCGGGCCGGTGAGCGGTGCGGCGAGGCCGATCTTGACGATCTCAAGCGCGGCGGGCGCCGGCGCGACCGGTTTTTCTTCCACTTTCGGTGCGGCCGGCGGCTCGGACTTGCCGCAGGCGAGCAGCAGCGAAGCAGTTGCGATCGACAGGCTCAGTTTCAGCGCGACATTCATTGTGGCTCCAGTGGAGGGAAAACTTCTCGGAGAGGTAAAACCTGCGCACGGATTATGGAAACCGTGTGCGTCATTGTCAATTTTGCGTCGTGGCGCACCAACAAAGAAGCCGGCTGCGCCGGCTTCCTGGAGGCAACAGTGGAGCCGCTCTTACATCGCGAGGATCCACTTCACCAGTGTCTTGATGTCGTCGTCCTTGACAGCCGTGTTGGGAGGCATCGGCACCTGGCCCCAGGTACCTACGCCGCCTTTCTTGACCTTCTCGATCAGCTTGGCTTCGGCGGTTTTGTCGCCCTTGTATTTTGCCGCGACCTCATTGTACGACGGGCCGACGACTTTCTTGTCGACTGCGTGGCAAGCCATGCAAGCGTTCTTCTGCGCCAGCTCCAGGTTGGCGCTGGCCTGCCCCGCCAGCAGCAATCCGGTCACGGCGACACCGATCAGTAGGACACGTTTCATTCGCTTTTCTCCTGTCAAGGGTTGATTCTAGGCCCGACGGGCCGGCGCGACCCGCAAGCGCACGATTTTACGCCACATCGCCAGATTCGAGAATCGCCTCGAGGGCTGCCGGCGAATCCACGGGCGGCAGACAACTAACGCCCTTGCACACCCAGGCGTTGACGGCTCCGCGCGGCGGCTTGTCGAGCGCCTCGGGAAGCCCGGCGAGTTCGTCTGCCAGCAACAGTGTCAGCGTCGTCGGGCGGTACCGCGCACCCAGCGCGGCGCGCCATTCGGCGAGTTGTGTCGCCGCACCGCGTATCACGATCAGAGTAGGTGGCCGCAAGGTTTCCTCCAGCGCCGTCAGCAGCGTCGAATGCCCCGACGCATGGGCGGTGATGTCGTGCCAGAACAGCCGCAGCGTGCGCTCGGCGGCCATCCGGTAGCGCGAGTCGCCGCAGAGGAAGGCGAGGCGGTTCAGCGCCTGCGCCGCGACACCGTTGCCCGACGGCGTCGCGTTGTCGTATCCCGACTTGATGCGGTGGATCAGCGCTTCGTGGTCATGCGCGGTGAAATGGAAACCGCCCGCATCGGTGTCCTCGAATGCGTTCAAAAGCACGTCGGCCAGTTGACGCGCGAATGCCATATCCTCGCTGCGGTATTCGGTCTGCATCAGTTCGATGAGTGCCGCGAGCATGAAGGCGTAATCGTCGAGATAGGCATTGAGGTGTGCGTGCCCGCCCTTGCTGGTGGCGAGCAATCTGCCGTCGCGCCACAGGGTATGGCGCACGAAGGCGAGCGCCCGCTGCGCCGAGCGGACCCAGTCGTCGCGGCCGAACACGCGCCCGGCGCGCGCCATGCCCGCTATCATCAGGCCGTTCCACGAGGTCAGGACCTTTTCGTCGCGCCCTGGCGGATGCACGCGCTTTTCGCGCGCCTCGAAGAGCTTCTTTCTGCCGGACGCGAGGAGATCCTGCCCGCCCTGTAGCGGGCTGACGACGCGCAGATGCCAGAGCTCGTTCTCGAAGTTGGGAGGGCCGTCGAGCCCATAGTGGGGCGCGAGCACGGCGTACTCTTCCGCGGAGACCAGCGAGCGGACTTCGTCGGGCGTCCAGACGTAGAACTTGCCTTCCTCGTGCTCCGAATCCGCGTCGAGCGTCGAGTAGTAGCCGCCGTCCGGCGCCTGCATCTCGCGCATCACCCAGCCGGCCGTTTCTTCGGCCGCGCGGGCGAATTTGGCGCTGCCGGTCGCGGCGTAGGCATCGGCCAGCAGCTTGAGCAGCGGGCCGTTGTCGTAGAGCATCTTTTCGAAATGCGGAATGCTCCACTCGCCATCGACGCTGTAGCGGCAGAAGCCGCCGCCGAGCTGGTCGTAGATACCGCCGTCGATCATCCGCTCCAGCGTGAAAGTCGCCAGGTGCAGCAGGTCGAACTCCTGCGTCGCGGCGAAGCGCCGCAGGCACAGTTCGATCTCGGCGGCGTGCGGAAACTTCGGCGCGCCGCCGAAGCCGCCGAAGCGCTGATCGAAGCTCGCGCGCAGTTGCGCGATCGCGGTCTCGAGCGGCTGCGGCGACAGGCTCTCGTCCCCGGCAGAAGGGCGTGGCAGCGTGCGCTGCAACGCGACGAGCAGCGACTGATTCTGCTCCGCAATTTGCTGCTTCTTGTCGCGGTATGTCTGCGCCACCTGCACCAGCAGATCGCCGAAGCCCGGCAGGTTGTAGCGTGCTGTCTTGGGAAAATAGGTGCCGCCGAAAAACGGCTTGGCGTCGGGCGTCAGAAACATCGTCAATGGCCAGCCGCCGGCGCGCTGGGTCAGCATCTGATGCGCGAGCTGGTAGATCTGGTCGATATCGGGGCGCTCCTCGCGATCGACCTTGATGTTGACGAACAGCGCGTTCATCTGCGCGGCGATTTGCGGATCCTCGAACGACTCGTGCGCCATCACGTGACACCAATGGCAGGCCGAGTAGCCGACCGACAGCAGGATCGCCTTGTCTTCGGCGCGCGCGCGCCGCAGGGCTTCCTCGCCCCACGGGTACCAATCGACCGGGTTGTCGGCGTGCTGCTGCAGATACGGGCTGGTTTGCTGCGCGAGACGATTGGGCACGATGCGGACTATTGCGGGACAGGGGCTACCGGCAAGTTTACTCTCGCTGCGGCGGCGTCACCGAGCCTTGACGGGTGATCCACGGCAATGCTTCCTCGTTTTGCGCCGTGCACGGGTTGGCAGCCCGATACGTCAACCAGCCTAAGCGGCAACGAGTTCCCGCGCTATTACCGGGTGTTGTCCCGGATGCGGGCATCCAGTGTCAAAGCGGAACCACGCCGGGACAACCGCGAAGCTCATTCGAAGCGGTAGAAGCTATCGTTCAGATATTTGATGAGGTTCTGTGTTTCGGCCTGCGAGAATTCCTTCTTGGCCATGCGGCTGCATCCCTGCACTTGCTGCCTGAGTTCGCCCAGCGAACGGATCGTGCGTTCCTTCTGGGTATAGACGCCGGAGTCGTGGCAGCCCGTGCAGTTTGCATCATGCAGACGCTTGCCCTCGGCGGCATTACCAGGCAGCGCAGCAGCCTGCACGCCTGTGGCGAGGGTCCAGACGAACAATGTGCAATGGATGCGCTTCACGAACCACCCCCGGACGGTTGCTGATGTTCCCGCAGGTACCGCGAATTAACAAGTACCCGGTCCGATTACGTCGTGATGCATAGAATACACCGTCGGGCGCCTGCAGCCGGGCGACCGCACGGAATCAAAATACCGCCGCTGGTGTGGACGGGGCAACCTGTGTGTGGTGCGCTACGACAACGAAACCAGCAAGGGCGCTCATCGAGCGGCGGCCGGAATTGCTGCGCCACGTCGGCCCGCACACGGGCTTGAACATGAGATGGCACGCTCGCCGCGTCATTCGACGAACTCGTCATCCATGCCGGGCAGCGACATGGCGGCCTTGGCCTTGAACAGGTAGGGGTTCTTGCGCCTAAGGACGCTCTTCAATCTCAGCCCGCCCAGGCTCTCCAGTCTGCGTTGGTGGAAAGTGGGGATAGTGTCTTCGATATAGCGAGCGATCTTAGCCTTCATTCGTGACCCGGTATTTCGCTGCTGCTTGCAGTAGCGCCACTTGCCTGTCTTCCAGGACCTTGCGCGCCTTCTCGCAGTATTCGGACGAGATTTCGATACCCACCGCATGGCGCCGCAATTCCTTCGCAACCTCGAGGGTGGTGCCGGAGCCGGCAAAAGGGTCCAGCACCCGGTCGCCTTCATCGGTGAACAGCTTGATGAACCATTCCGGCAATGCGCGGGGAAAGGCGGCGCTGTGGTTCTTGTTTCCGCATTCGGTGGCAAGGTGCAGCACGTTGGTTGGGTAGGCCATGCCGCGCCGTGCCCAGTTGGCGATGTTCTTGCCGAAACCGCTGCCGACCTGCGAATCGAAACGCACCACGTCGTTCTTTCCCAGCGACTTGAGCCGGGTTTCGGCCCAATCGCCCATCGGCACCATGACGCTGGCCTGGTTCATCTTGAACTTCCGCGCCTTGGTGAAGTGCAGGCAGCGTTCCCACGCATCGCGAAAGCGGTTCGGCCACTTGCCGGGGTAGCAGTTTCTTTTGTGCCAGATGTATTCCTCGGTCCACAGCCAGCCCTGCTTTCGCATCGCCAGAATCAGTTCGAGCACATAGGTATGGCGCTCGCCGTTTTCGGCCTTCTCCTTGATGTTGAGGACGAACGAGCCTGTCGGCTTGAGCACACGCAAGAACTGCTCGGATCGCGGCAGGAACCACTCCACGTAGCGCTCCGGCTTGATGCCGCCGTAGGTCTGAACGCGGCGGTCTGCATAGGGTGGCGAGGTGACGATGAGGTCGAAGCTGTCGTCGCTAAGCCCCTTCGACGCCTCCAGACAATCGCCTTGTATGATCTCGGCTTGCAGTTTCAAACCAACCTCTTTTCATGGGTCGTCAAGGTTGCGCATTCGCAGTGTGGATATCGTCCGGCCGGCCGCGAGTTCCGCGTCGGATAATTCTACAGTCAATTATGTCCGGGGCCACTGCCTTCCAGGCATGGTGTCGATTTACTCCGGGTCGAAACGAAGCATCTCCGGGGTCGTAGCAATTTCATCAGCGGGTTATCGAGCAGACTACGGAGAAAGTGCTGCATTGACGTAGAATTCCAGCGTGCCATGAACCTCCTCGCTATCGAATCCTCCACCGCGCATCTGTCGGTCGCGCTCGCTTGCGGCGGCGAAATCATCAGCCGTGAGTGTGACGCTGGCCAGCGCCATTCGGAGTTGGCTTTGCCGATGGTCGAGGCGCTGCTGGTCGATGCCGGGATTGCGCGCGACGCGCTCGATGCGCTTGCCTTCGGCGCCGGGCCGGGCTCGTTCACCGGCGTGCGCATCGCCTGTGGCATCGCGCAGGGTCTGGCGTTCGGTCTCGGCGTTCTGGTGGTCGCGGTGCCGACGCTGCTTGCGCTCGCCGACGACGCCGGCGGCGAGCGCGTGATCGCCGTGCTCGATGCGCGCATGGGAGAGATTTACCACGCGGCCTACGTGCGCGGCGCAGGCGGATGGCTGGCGGCCGTCGCGCCCTGCCTGTGCAAGCCGGGCAATGCGCCGGCCGTTCCGGGCAGCGGCTGGACCGGCGCCGGCAGCGGCTTTGCAGCCTTCGCCGAGGTGTTGGGTGAGCGCTATTCGGGGCAATTGCATCGTACCCGCCCGGAACTCGTGCCGCGCGCCGCTGCGGTCGCACGGCTGGCGCGCGATGGCTTCGCGGGGCGCGAGTTCGTGCCGGCGGAGCAGGCGGCGCCGTTGTACCTGCGCGACAAGGTGGCGCTGACGATGCGCGAACAGCAGGCGGCCCGATGAGTGCCCTGCCGCGATTGCAGCCGCAGTTCGTGCGGCTGGCGCTGTCCGAGGTTGCGGCGATCAGCGCGATCGAAGCGACGCTGTATGAATTTCCGTGGACCGCGGGCAACTTCCGCGACGCGTTGCAGGCCGGCAATGAATGCTGGGGCTGCCGCGTGAGTGGCGAACTGGCGGGCTACATGATTGTGATGTTCGCAGTCGACGAAGCGCATCTGCTGAATCTGAGCGTCGTAAAAGACTGGCAGGGGTGCGGGTTGGGACGCGCGTCGCTGGCCTGGGCAATCCGGCAGGCGACCGGGCACGGCTATATCCGTATGCTGCTCGAAGTGCGCCCTTCCAATCCGGTTGCGCGGCTGCTCTACGAATCTGCGGGCTTCCGTCGTATCGGCGTGCGCCGCGGCTATTATCCGGCGCGTGTCGGACGCGAGGATGCCTGGGTCATGGAGCGGTTGCTGTGACGCTGCGTCGACTGGCCATCCTGCGCGAGCTGGAACTGACGCCGCGGTATCGGCTGCGGAAGGTCGAGCCGCCCGTCGCTCCCGAATTCCAGCCCAAAGTCGATGTCTCGGTGAACCGCGCGACGGGTGATCGGCGTGCAACGATCATGCAAATGGATTGGCTGGCGCTCAAGCAGGCGGTTTCCGGCTGCACCGCGTGTCCGCTGCATGCCAGACGCAACAAGACGGTGTTCGGCGTCGGCGATGAGCGCGCCGCGTGGCTGTTCGTCGGCGAAGGCCCCGGCGCGGACGAGGACCGCCTGGGAGAACCGTTCGTCGGCCAGGCCGGCAAATTGCTCGACAACATGCTCGCGGCGATCGGCCTGCAGCGCGGCACCGACGTGTACATCGCCAACATCGTCAAGTGCCGGCCGCCGGGCAACCGCAATCCCGAGCCCGCCGAAGCCCGTGCCTGCGAGCCTTATCTGGCGCGGCAGATCCAGCTTATCAAGCCCAGGCTGATCGTCGCGCTCGGCAGGATCGCGGCGCAGAACCTGCTGGGTACCGACGCAACGGTAGGAAACTTGCGCGGACGCCTGCTCGATTACGATGGCATTCCGCTGCTGGTCACCTACCATCCGGCGTATCTGCTGCGCAACCTGACCGACAAGGCGCGTGTCTGGGAGGACCTGTGCCTGGCACGCGCGACGATGCGCAAATTGCAGTCGCCAGCCTAGCCCGGATATTTCATCAGACGCTCGCTTCCCATGACCGACGTCGCTGCCAGGCGCGCATTGGCGGCGCGCACGCCCGAATTCCAGTTTGAATTCGGGCGCTCGCTGTTGCAGCGCTCGCTTGATCCCGCCCCGCCCGGCTTGCCGCCCGCTCAGGACGTAGCGTCAACTACGTCCTTCGCTCCGCGGCGGCGCCGGATCGGGCCGATCTC
>WNFL01300278.1_pt2 | contig 13772 bp, 16 predicted proteins | sample 5400361 | NCBI WGS metagenome assembly WNFL01 (sample SAMN13153351, study PRJNA577476) | soil metagenome | isolation source: 40 cm soil on Douglas fir-dominated hillslope | place: USA:California | collected 2013-09-17
CGCAGGGCGAGGGCATCATGGACGTCACCACGCATCTGGTCGACCTGGTGCAGTGGATGACCGGCAATGGCACGCACTTCGATTTCGAGCGGGATGTCGACCGGCTTTCCGCGCGCCAGTGGCCGACGGCGGTGCCGCGCGACGTTTTCTCGCGCATCACGGGCCTCGAAGATTTTCCGGAAATCCTGCGTGACAACGTGACCGGAGATGCGCTGCAGTTTCTTTGCAACGCCGCACTGTCCTATCGATTGCGCGGTATCCCGGTGGAGATCGAAACCTTGTGGGGCCTGGAAGAACCGGCGGGCGGCGGCGATCTCCATCAGGCGATCCTGCGGGGGAGCAAGGCGGATCTGGTCGTCGACAAGGGGGCGGAAACGGAATTCCTGACCACGCTGACCATCAACCCGGTCGAAGGCGGCAAGGCATACGCCGAAACCCTGGACAGCGCCGTCGCAGGGATGCAGGTCGAGTTTCCCGGCATCGGCATCGAGCCCGCCGGCAAGGGATTTCGCGTCGTGATACCGCGGGCCTTGCGCACCAGTCACGAGCAGCACTTCGCCGCCGTGCTGCAGACCTTTCTGACCTATCTCGACGAAGGAAATCCGCCCGGCAACCTGGGTTCGGATCTCGATGCCAAGTACACGTTGCTGGCGCGGGCACACGTTGCTGGCGCGGGCGCTGGAATTGTCCCGTCGCCCGGCCCCGGTTGCGCCATCGCCGTGAGAGATATGCGGACGAGTAACTTCGGATCTTACCACGAATACCCTCGCGTAGCGTGGAGTACCGTTTTAGGCACGAAGACACGAAGAAAACCGGGAACAGAAGCTTCCGTTCGAATCTCGTTGCATCGGTGGATACCGGACCATTTCAACGCCGCGCATTGTAATTGCATGTCAATTCTGGAATTGCAGTCGCTTCTCTTCGTGCCTTCGTGGTGATACGTTCGGTGCATCGACAGAAACGACTCGTCATTGGGCCGACAGCGCATGCAATATCAAGGTCAACCCTCTACATACATGCTGCAAACTCGAGTGAGCGGAATCGTATGAACAAGATCCTGATCGTGACGGGCGGCAGCCGCGGCATCGGCGCGGCGACCGCTTTGCTGGCGGCGCAGCGCGGCTATGCCGTTTGTGTGAACTACCTGCATAACCGCGAGGCAGCCGACGAAGTCGTGCGCAATATCGAGAAGAGCGGCAGGCACGCCATTGCGGTGGCCGCAGATGTCGCATCGGAGCCGGAGGTGATGCGCCTGTTCGATACGGTCGACCGGGAACTCGGGCGCGTGACCGCGCTGGTCAACAACGCCGGCATCCTCGAAAAGCAGACGCGGCTGGAAGGCATCGACGCGGCACGCCTGAACCGCGTGTTCGCAACCAACGTCACCGGAAGTTTTCTCTGCTCGCGCGAAGCGGTAAGGCGCATGTCGACGAAGCGCGGCGGCGAAGGCGGCGGCATCGTCAACGTTTCCTCGCGCGCATCCCAGATCGGCTCGCCGGGGGAGTACATCGATTACGCGGCGTCCAAGGGAGCGGTCGATTCGCTCACCGTCGGCCTGGCGAAAGAGGTCGCGGAGGAAGGCATCCGCGTCAATGCCGTGCGGCCGGGTGTCATCTATACCGGGATGCATGCCAGCGGCGGCGAGCCGAACCGGGTGGACCGGGTCAAGGAATTCGCGCCGATGAAGCGCGGCGGCACGGCCGAAGAGGTCGCCAGCGCCATTCTCTGGCTGCTGTCGGAGGAGGCGTCCTATACCACCGGCGCCTTCATAGAGGTGTCCGGCGGGCGCTAAAAAACCTCGAAACGAGGCTGCAAAAGGCCGCAAACAGTTCAAAGAAAGGCGATAATTGCCTTGCACGCGGTGGGAGGTTCGTTTTCAACTACTTTTGAGAGGTGACAGATTTGGCCAAACCCAATTACGCATTCGAAAAGCGCCAAAAAGAAATCGCAAAAAAGAAAAAGCAGGAAGAAAAACGCCTGCGCAAGTTAAGTGAGAAAGGCGAGTTACCAGCCGAGGGCGATGGCACAGCCCCGCCGCCGGCCGCAGGAGAAACCCCCACCCAGGGCTGAACGGGAGCCCGGTGCATGCGGATATGGGTCGATGCCGATGCCTGTCCGAATGTCATCAAGGACATCCTGTTTCGCGCCGCGGAGCGAGCGCGCGTCACCCTGACGTTGGTCGCGAATCAACCGATCAGAACGCCGCCATCGCAGTACATCAAGGCACTCCAGGTGCCGGCTGGTTTCGATGTGGCCGACAACAAGATTGTCGAGCTGGCCGAAGCCGGTGACCTGGTGGTCACCGCCGACATTCCCCTGGCCGCAAGCGTGATAGAGAAGGGCGGCCATGCCCTCGATCCCCGCGGTGAAACTTACACCAGGGACAACATCAAGGAGCGCCTTGCCATGCGCAAGCTCATGGACGAGCTGCGCAGCAGCGGCATCGATACCGGCGGGCCGGCGACTTTCAGCAATGCCGACCGGCAGGCTTTTGCCAACAAGCTCGACCGCTTTCTCGCCGCAAATCCGCCGTAGAACTTTCCACCCAACACGGAGGCACAGAGGACACGGAGGACACGGAGAAAACGGAACGAAGAAACCGTGGCGCGCATCTTTGTCGATTCATTTGATGGCGGGGCGCGTTCTGGTAAGGTTGAGTACGGGTAGTGGATTTTCCGGATATCTGAATTGGGGTGAGATTGCATGAAGAGACTGGACAGGCTGCTCACTAACAACCGGCTGTGGGCTGCAGGGATACGCAGCCGCGAGCCGGATTATTTCACCAAGCTGTCGCAGATCCAGGTGCCGGAGTATTTATGGATCGGCTGCTCCGACAGCCGCGTGCCGGCGAACCAGATCACCGGCCTGGCGCCGGGCGAGGTCTTTGTCCATCGCAACGTCGCCAACATCGTCGTCCACGCCGACCTGAACTGCCTTTCGGTTTTGCAGTACGCGGTCGATGTGCTGAAGGTGAAACACATCATCGTCTGCGGTCACTATGGCTGCGGCGGCGTGACGGCGGCGCATGACAACCTCAAGCTGGGCCTGATCGACAACTGGCTACGCCATGTGCAGGACGTCGGGCAGAAGCATCGCGACTCGCTCAACGCGATCCGGGACCGGGAAGGGCGGATCACCCGCCTGTGCGAACTCAATGTGATCGAGCAGGCCGTCAATGTCGCCCAGACCACCGTGGTCCAGGACGCGTGGGCGCGCGGGCAGGAAGTCGCTGTGCATGGATGGGCTTACGACCTGAAGGACGGCGTGATACGGGACCTGAAGATGTCCATGGAAGCGCCCGGGGAACTGGAAGACTGCTACGCCACCGCGCTGCTGGCGTCTGGCGATGCGGTAACGGCGGCGCTTGGTTCGGGCGGTCTCAAACTTTAAGGACTACACCCAACGCAGAGACGCGGAGGACGCGGAGGGCGCAGAGGAAAACAAACTGAGATATCGGATATAAATCCCGGCAGAGTTGGATCAGTGGTATCAGCGGAAAATATGCTTGTTCCCGCTGACTCAAATGGAGGCCGCTAATGGAAGAGCAGAACATTCGGATGGCCATTGTCGGCATTGGGCAGCGTCTGCTGCGGGTGATCAAATTGCCGAGCATGAAATCTATCACGACGATGCTCTCTGTGAGTATCCACAGTCAGGCGAGGTCATCCCCGGTCGGCGCAACCTGCAAGCGCTTCGTAGCCATCACCCTGGTAGACCATCGGGATTTGAGGTCCGGCGGATCGCGGGAGAGGGTAATTTCTGGGTTACCGAGTATGTGATTGTCTACAAGGGCAAGCGCGCCTACACCGTGAGTATCATGGTGTTCCGGGATGGAAAGGTGTTGCACGAGACTCAATACTTCGCCGATCCTTTCGACGCTCCTGCCTGGCGCGCTCAGTGGGTCGAGCGGGGGACATGATCGATGGCATGTAACACCGGCATGCAGGCGACGTCAAAACGGCGCGGCTGATGCAGAGCGTTAGCGTGCAGGGCCAACATACGGTTGAGTGAACACCTTTGAGGAAGCAATGCCCTACATCTCCCGGACACCAAAGCCACCCTACTATGCAGTCGTGTTTACGTCGATCAACGCCAATGTCGATCACGCTGAACACACGGAAATGTACGGTCGTTTGGTTCAGCTCGCGTCAACGTACGATGGCTTTCTTGGAATCGAAGGAGCCCGAAACACCGACGGTACGGGCGTGGCGGCCGTGTACTTCAAGGACCTGGTATCCATTGACGCCTGGGCCAAGGATCCAGAACACGAGATCGCAAAGCGCAAAGGCCGCGAAATCTGGTATTCGCACTACATGATCCGCATCTGTAAAGTCGAGCGCGCGTACGGTAGAGCTGACTAGTGGCATTTCAGGTGCACTCTAACCACGGCGTCAATACCGACCCTCGCCGGCGGGGCTCCGCTTTTGCGCTGCGGGTGGGTTATGCGGAAAGCTGGGCGTCAAGACAGCGCAACGTGCACTTTCTTCAAGGAACCTCCATGCTGCGACGTACTCTGCTGGTCATCGTGTTTGCTATGGTTTCCAGCCAATGCGCTTGGTCTCAGGGCTCTCCGCCGGACTCAGCGGAGGCAAGGCGAATTGAAGCTCTGGTGAACAAGGCGGCGGCCCTCGTCGAAAGCAAAGGAAAGGACGCTTTCAGCGAATTTCGCCAGCGCGGAAGCGAGTGGTGGTCCGGTGATGTGTACGTGTTCGCGTACTCGCCCGAAGGTATAGTAATTCTTAACCCGGCCTTCCCGGCGCGCGAAGGACGCGCATACCACGGAGAGAAGGACAAGAAGGGCAAGGCCTTTCACGACGAACTCTTGAAGACTGCGCAGACCAAAGGTTCGGGATGGGTCGACTATTGGCTGCCTAGACCCGGACAGACTGAGCCATCGCAGAAGTGGAGTTACGTGAAGGCGGTAAAAGCAAATGGCGTTCTGTTGGTGGGTGCGGGCTTTTATCCCGACTGATAGCCGTCACATCGTATTGTGGAACTGAGAGGCATATGCACGGAATCGCCGGGGGGCGGACCATCCCGTGGCGCCTCGCTTCGGCGACCGCTACCCTAGCGCATAAAATCGCGAAGAACACCAACTCTTGACGACTCCCCAACCTATTTCGAGAATTGCCACGTTTCGGCGCTGGCTGTTGAGAATCCACGGCACGATTCTGATGCTGGTTGCGCTGGGGAGTGCCGTCGCCACAACCGTCGGCTGGATGACTGGAACTGGCCCATTTGGATTCATGCAGCAGAATCCGATGGTCTGGGTTGGGCTGATCCAGGCTTATCTGTTGATGACGATTATTGCGGCATTGCTGGTACTTGGCTCGGGTCAGGTGCATGCGAGGAAATGGAATGTGGTTGGCGCACTGGCGCACGGTGCCCCTCTGATCGCGGCGCTCTCTTCACTGGATGTATTCGAGTCGATGGGGGCACTCGCATTTGTCCGGGCAGCTATTGCGTTCCATTTTGTCTGGCTCTGCCTCGAAACATTCGCAGCACTTTATCCGGACCCGAGTCGCTAGTCAGCGCCCGGAAGAGACGTTCCACACATCGCGCGCCTCATAGTTCGTCGCTTGATGCGCCAGCATGCCCCAGGAGAGCCAGGGCATCCACTTGACCGGCGAGGTCGCGCCCGGCAGCATTGAAGTCCATGGACCCCGACACCTGGCTCATCTACCTTCTGGCGGCGATCGGGCTTTCCCTGTCGCCCGGACCTAACGGGCTGCTTGCCCTGACGCATGGGGCATTGCACGGTCGGCGCAAGGCGTTGTACACCATTTTCGGAGGCGCCTTCGGTTTCATCGCCGTCATTGCCCTTTCCATGTTTGGCATTGGCGCGTTGCTCAAGGCTTCCCTGGGTTGGCTGACGATCATGAAATGGGTGGGCGGTGCCTATCTCGTTTGGCTCGGCATTCAGGTTTGGCGTTCGCCACCGATAGGCATCGAAATCCGCGGTTCAGTGCAACCCCGATCAGGCTGGTCGCTGTTCCAGCAGGGGGCACTCTCCGCGCTGACCAATCCCAAGGCGCTGCTTTTCTTCACTGCTTTTCTTCCGCAGTTCATCGACCCCGCTCGAAGCCTCCTGGTCCAGTTCGTCATCATGGCTGGAACGTTCGCAGTGATCGAAATCGCGACCGAGGTGTTCATCGCCAGCATGGCGCATCGCATCAGCCCATGGCTCCGGCGAGTCGGGCGGCGTTTCAACCAGGCCTGCGGGGGCGTGTTCATCGCGATAGGGGCCGCACTGCCCCTGCGCAGTTGAGCGATGGCGGGACCGCTGCCAGAAATATCAAGCGCATCTTTACTCCGCTTGTATTCAAAAGCGATCCGAAAGACCGGGGTGAGGACGCGTAATGGAGGATTTCGAATGACCATGACAAGGCCATTTTGAAATATGGATTCCCCCGGCTAAATGGATACTGATGTCCTGATCGTCGGAGCTGGTCCGACCGGGCTGATGCTCGCCAATCAGCTTGGGCGGCGGGGCGTGCGCACGCTGATCATGGACCGGCATGCGGGGCCGTCGCTTCAGACGAGGGCGCTCGGCGTGCAGGCGCGCACCATGGAAATCTACTCGCAACTCGGTATCGTCGATCGGGCGCTCGAACTCGGCAAACGCGGCACGGGCGCAAACATCTGGGCGCAGGGACGGAAGATGGCGCGTGTCCCGCTGGGCGAGGCCGGGAAAGGCGTAACGCCGTATCCATTCATTTTCATCCTCGGCCAGGACGACAACGAACGGATCATGGGTGAAAGGCTGCGTGACTGGGGCCTGTCGGTGCAGTGGAATACCGAACTGGTCGGCCTCGACCAGGACACCGGCCAGGTCACTGCAACCCTCAAACAAACGAACGGCGTGACCCGGAAGCTGACTGCCGCGTGGGTTGCGGGATGCGACGGGGCGCGCAGCGCGGTGCGTGAACTGAGCGGCATCACGTTCCCGGGCGCGCCCTACGAGCATGTGTTCTTCGTCGCCGATACGGAGGTGATGGGGAGCATGGTTGCGGACGAGGTCAACGTCTATCTGTGGAAGAAGGGATTCCATCTGTTCTTTCCCATGCGGGGAACGGACCACTGGCGGATCGTCGGCATCCTGCCTTCGAACTTGCGGGACAGGGACGCTGCGACCTTCGAGGATGTGGTTCCCTCGGTGCGCGACGAAGCGGGCGCCGGATTGTCCTTCAAGGCGTGCACCTGGTTCTCCACTTACCGCATCCACCATCGGAGTGCCTCGCGTTTTCGCGACCGCCGCTGCTTCCTGCTCGGCGACGCGGCACACGTCCACAGTCCGGTCGGCGCGCAAGGCATGAACACCGGTTTGCAGGATGCGTACAACCTGGGATGGAAGCTCGCCCTTGTCGTCAAAGGACAGGCGGATGCCGCGCTACTCGATTCGTACGAAGAAGAGCGCATTCCCGTCGCGCGGCGATTACTGGAGACGACTGACCGGGCGTTCAGGCTGGTCGTCTCGGACAACTGGCTTGCCGGCTTGCTTCGCACCCAGATTCTCGCCAGGATCGCTGCCGTTGCGCTGAGCATCAGCGGAATACAGAAAGTCGCGTTCCGGGTCGTCTCCCAGATTGGCATACATTATCGCAACAGCCCTTTGTCTCAATCGATCGGAGGCCTGCCCGGCAGCGCACCGCGCGCGGGCGATCGCTTTCCCTGGCTGCTGCTCAAGTTCCGGGCCAATGCTTCGATCGAGGATCTGTTCCGGAAACTCAACGACACGCGATTCAACCTGGTCGTAATCGGGCAGCCGCCGCCTTCCGAGGGAGCACTGGAGCTTGGAGGCTTGCTGAGTATCCATACGATTCCCGATGATCCCGCCAACGCGAAGGAATTGGCGCGCGCGCAGATTCCCATTCCTTCTTTCTATCTGGTTCGGCCCGATGGCTATGTCGGGCTTTGTGGGACACGCCTGGAAGTTGCCGCGGTTACACGCTACGTTTCCGAACGACTACGCCTTCAGGTTGGAAGCGCATGAGAGGTAAAGAGTGCAGGACAGGCACGGTGAAATGAAAATAGCTGTCACAATGATCATTCGTGCCGACTAGTCCCGCGCAGCCATCCGGGGATTTGCTGCGGCAGCATCCCGCCTTCATCCAGTTCTGGCTGGCGGGCGCCGGTTCCAGCTTCGGTTTCCAGATGCTCTCCGTGGCAGTGGGCTGGCAGATCTACGCAATCACCGGACGTGCGCTGGATCTCGGTCTGATCGGGCTGGCGCAGTTCATTCCCTCGCTGTTGTTGGCCTTGCCCGCCGGGCATGTTGCGGACCAGTTCGAGCGTCGCCGCATCATCCTGTATGCGCAGATGGTGGAGTTTCTGGCGATCGCCGTTCTCGCCGTGCTCACACTATCCGATCATATCGATCAGTGGGGAATTCTGGCCCTCGTCTTCGTGATAGGCGTGGTGCAGGCGTTCGAGTTTCCGGCGCGGATGTCACTGCTCCCGGCGCTGGTACCGGCCCGGATACTGCCGCGCGCGATGGCCGTGAATTCGTCCGCGAATCAGGCCGCGATGATCGTGGGTCCGGCGCTGGGAGGTTTTCTGTACATGGCGGGGCCGGGTACGGTCTATGTGATCGCCGGGATTCTGTACCTTGTCGCAATTGCGTTCATGGCCCGCTTGCGCCACGAGCATGTGCAACCGCGTCGCGAACCGGCTACGCTCAAGACCGTGTTCGCCGGCGTGCATTTCATCCGCCACCGCCCCGACGTTCTCGGCGTGATTTCGCTGGACCTGTTCGCCGTTCTGCTCGGCGGTGCCACCGCGCTGCTGCCGATCTTCGCGAAAGACATTCTGCATACCGGTCCATGGGGGCTCGGGCTGCTACGTGCGGCACCGGCAGCCGGCGCCCTGGCAATGTCGTTCTGGCTGGCGCGGCACACCTTGCAACGGCGCGTGGGCATCATCATGTTTGCTTCGGTCGCCGGTTTCGGCGCGGGCACGATCGTTTTTGCGTTGTCGACCACGTTGTGGCTTTCTCTCGCCGCCCTGTTTGTGCTCGGCGCGTTCGACATGGTCAGCATGGTGATCCGCGGCTCATTGGTTCAACTGGACACACCGGATGATATGCGGGGCCGGGTCAGCGCGGTCAACGCGATCTTCATCAATACCTCCAACCAGTTGGGTGAATTCGAATCCGGCATGCTCGCTGCCTGGCTGGGAGCGGTGAATGCCACCGCGATCGGCGGCATCGGCACCCTGGTGGTGGTCGGTCTTTGGATGGTGATTTTTCCGACCCTGCGCCGACGACAGAAGCTGCAGGCGGAGCCCGCGGAGACGGCGACAAATATGCGCTGAACATCTTCGTCAGGGTGCGGGATCGCGCAATCTGCGACAATCCTGTACGCTCGATGCCATCACCGAATTCAAGAATGCACGTTGCAGTGCATCACGACCTGAGGGGGAGAGCATGGCATCAAGGACTTCACGCGCCGGCCTGGCCGTATTGGCGATGCTGGCGCTCGGCTGGCTGCAGCCCGCTGCGGCGGAGGCCATCACGCTGCATGGGGCCGTGCAGTTCAACGACGACCACGTGTTCACCCGGACGCTGTTCAAGTTCGAAGAGCTGACCAAAAAGTACTACGGCAAGCCGGTCAACTTCGTCCTTCACCGCAACAGCGAGCTGGGCCTGGAGAAGGACTACTTCGTCTACATGAACCAGGGCAAGGGGGTCGACTATGCGATCGTCTCTCCCGGCCACATGTCGACGTTCTCGCGCGCAGCGCCGTTCATTGATGCGCCGTTCCTGTTCCGTGATCTCGACCAATGGCGCAAGGTGCTCGATGCGGACCTGTTCAAGCCGATCGCGGACGAAGTCGCGCAGAAAGCCGACGTAATGCTCCTCGGTTACGCCGGCGGCGGCACGCGCAATATTTTCGCCAACAAGCCGATGCACAATATCGCGGAATTGAAAGGCCTGAAGATTCGCGTCATCGGCGCACCGATCTGGACCCGAACTTTCGCCGCCGCCGGCATGGCGCCCTCGGTCATCGCCTACAACGAAATCTATAACGCGATCCAGAACGGCGTGATTGCAGCGGGGGACAACGAGGCGGCCGGCGTGGAGCAGATGCGGTTCTACGAGGTCGGGCCGAATCTGGTCATGACGCAGCATGCGATCACCGTCCGGCCATTGTGTTTTTCCGGCAAGACGTTCAAGACGCTGCCGGCGGACCTGCAGGCGGCGATCGTCAAGGCCGGCAAGGAGGCGGGGGCCTATGGGCGCCAGCTCGAGACACAGGAAGATGCCACCAAGCTCGACGTGATGGAAAAGGCCGGCAAGCTCAAGCGCATTGCCTTCCCCGAGCGTGCACAGTTGAAGAAGCTGGTCGATCCAGTCATCGACGCCTATGCGAAGGATGTCGGCGCCGACCAGATCCTCGCCAGGATCAACGCGATCAAATGAAGTTCCTGTTCGACCTCTATCACCGGCTGCTGATCTGGCTGCTGGCCGGCACGGTTGCGGTGCTGATCGTGCCGGTCACGATGCAGATCCTGTCGCGTTTCACCAATTTCGTGCCGTCGTATATCTGGACCGAAGAACTGGCGCGCTTCATGTTCATCTGGATGGTGATGATCGGCGCCATGATCGGCGTGCGCGAAGGCACGCATTTCGAAGTCGATGTCCTGCCCATGCTCGGCGTGCGGGCGAATGCACTGATGCGCATCGTCTCCCATATCTTCGTGCTGGTCTTTGCGATCGTATTCATCTGGTGGGGCATCGAGTTCACGCGTTTCGGCTGGGATCAGTTGTCCGAGATAGCCGAACTGCCGATGTGGACTATTTTCATCGCCTGGCCGGTTGCGGGGATTACCTGGACGCTGTTCATCGGCGAAGCCTTCGTCGCGAACTTCCGCATCCTGCGTGAAGGCGTGCCGCAATGACCGGCGTTGCCCTGACGGCAGGCTCGGCCGCCGCGGTCCTGTTCGGGGGATTCTTTCTGCTGCTGATCCTGAGGGTGCCGGTCGCCTTCGCACTCGGCCTGGCCTGCCTGCCGATCCTCGTGATCGAACCCCGGCTCTCGCCGCTGACGTTGTTCAACGAAACGTTCAAGGCCTACAACTCGTTCATCCTGCTGGCTGTGCCTTTCTTCCTGCTGACCGCGAACCTGATGAACATAGGCGGCATCACGGACCGGCTGGTACGGCTATCCCGCACGATGGTCGGGCACTTTCCCGGTTCGCTGGCGCAGATCAACGTGGTCCTTTCGGTGTTCTTCGCGGGCATCTCCGGTTCCTCGACCGCGGATGCGGCGAGCCAGAGCAAGATCTTCATCGACGCGCAGGTGAAGGAGGGCTACGGCTTGTCGTTCTCGATCGCGATCACCGCGGTATCGGCGGTGCTCGCGGTCATCATCCCACCCTCGATCCTGATGGTGGTCTGGGGCGGGGTCATCTCCACGTCGATCGGCGCCTTGTATCTTGCCGGTATCGTGCCGGGGTTGCTGATTGCCGGAGCGCAGATGGCGACGGTACACGCCTACGCCAAGATTTATCACTATCCCGTTTATCCGCGCGCCACATTGAAGGAGTTTCTGGTCGCCGGCCTGCAGTCGTTGCCGGCGCTGTTCACGCCGTTCATCATCGTCGGCGGTATCCTGCTCGGCTGGTTCACGCCCACCGAATCGGCGGCGGTCGCCGTGATCTACGCCGCCGTCCTGTCCATCTTCGTCTATCGCGAGATGGATATGAAGAAGGTGTATCAGTCCCTCGCCGAAACCGGGCGGCTGTCTGCGGTCGCGCTGTTCTGCGTAGGCACGGCCTCCGTCTTCGGCTGGCTGCTTGCTTATTACCAGATCCCGCGCGTGCTGCTGGAGAACGTGACTTCCTGGGGGCTGGGCATCACCGGAGTGGGTTTCTTCATCGCCTTCGCATTCCTCGTCGTCGGCTGCTTTCTCGACGCCATTCCCGCGATCATCATCGTGGGCACCACGCTGCAACCGCTTGCCGAGTCGGTGCATATGCATCCGGTGCAGTTCGCCATCATCGGCATCATCTCGCTGGCATTCGGCCTGGTGACGCCGCCCTACGGCTTGTGCCTGATGATTTCCTGCGCCGTCGCCAAGGTGCCGCTCCGGTTCGCCCTCAAGGACACGCTGATCATGCTCGTCCCGATGCTCCTCGTACTGGCCGCCTGCATCATCTGGCCGGAGATCGTCATGATTCTGCCGAGGCTGATTTCACCCGAGTATCTGAAGTGACTTGAATCGCGGCGCCGTCCGATCATGCCGTACGATCCATGAGAAAGGTCAATGCATGAACACCCTCTCGTCAATTCAGGAGCAGTTTGCGGCATTGTTTCCCGGGCTCATGGGCATGGAGCTTCTCGAAGCGACACCCGATCGCGTCATCGCCTCCATGAAGGTTCGCCCGGATTTGTGCACGACAGGCGGCGTGCTGCATGGCGGTGCGCTGATGGCCTTTGCCGATACCCTCGGCGCGGTAGGCACTTTCATGAATCTCGCCGCGGGTGCCCGCACGACAACGATCGACTCCAGCACCAAATTCATTGGTGCCGCAGCGGCCGGGACAACGGTTCGTGGCGAATGCACCGCATTTCATCGTGGCAGGACCACGATGGTGTGGCAGACCCTCGTAAGGTCCGAAACCGGAAAGCTGTGCGGGGTAGTTACCCAGACTCAGCTGATACTTTCTGCCTGACTCGCTCGCCGGCCGCGTACCGGGGCTTGACGGCCGGGTCGGACGCAACCCACAATGCATGGCATGACACTCCGGTCCTTCTTGTTCCGACGCCGTTGCGCAACCCGCGCGGTGCGTCCATGCGGCCGACGACCGTAACCATCGAACTGCCGGATGTAACGACAAGGCCGCAGAATTCTGCGGCCTTTTGGTTTTCTGGCTGAATCAATCCGAGGATGGAATCATGAAATTCGCTGATTTTCCCGCGCAATCGCTGATGGACATCACGTCCCGGCCTGCGCTCGTTTTCGTCCGCGGCGAGGGCGCCTGGCTTTGGGATCACGAAGGCAAGCGCTACCTCGATTTCGTGCAAGGCTGGGCGGTGAATTGCCTGGGCCACAGCCCGGCTGTCATAACGAATGCGCTGGTGGAGCAATCCCGCAAGCTGGTCACGCCGAGCCCGGCTTTCTACAACGAGCCGTCCATGCGCCTCGCGCAGCAGATCGTCGGGCACAGCTGTTTCCAGAAAGTGTTCTTCACCAATAGCGGCGCCGAAGCCAATGAAGGTGCGATCAAGCTTGCGCGCAAATGGGGCGACAAAAACAAGGGCGGGGCCTACGAGATCATCACGCTGGAGAATTCCTTCCATGGCCGTACGCTCGCAACGATGTCAGCGTCGGGCAAGTCGCAGTTTCGCGACTTGTTCGAACCCAAGGTGCCGGGCTTCCCGAAGGCGAGGATCAACGATCTTGCGTCGGTCGAGGCGCTGATCACGGACAAGACGGTGGGCGTCATGCTCGAACCCATCCAGGGTGAAACAGGCGTGATCATCGCGACGGACGCCTTCATGCGCGGCCTGCGCAGGCTGACGCAGCAACGCGAGCTGCTGCTGATCGTGGACGAGATCCAGACCGGCGTGGGCCGCACCGGCAAGCTGTGGGGCTACGAATATCCGGATATCGAACCGGACATCATGACGTTGGGCAAAGGGCTGGGCGGCGGTGTCCCGCTTGCCGCGCTGGTCGCGAAGGAAGCGGTGTCCGTATTCGACCACGGCGACCAGGGCGGCACGTTCAACGGCAACCCGCTCATGGCCGCGGTCGGCTGCGCGATCATGG
>WNFL01322105.1_pt1 | contig 13771 bp, 11 predicted proteins | sample 5400361 | NCBI WGS metagenome assembly WNFL01 (sample SAMN13153351, study PRJNA577476) | soil metagenome | isolation source: 40 cm soil on Douglas fir-dominated hillslope | place: USA:California | collected 2013-09-17
GGCGGCGGCGCGGGCGGTGGCGGCGGCGCGAACCGCGCGCAGGTGGTGTTCGTGAAGACCGCCAACGGCATCGAGCCGCGACTGGTGCGCCTCGGCATCAGCGACTTCGACTGGTCGCAGGTGGTCTCGGGCGTTCAGGAGGGCGAGCAGGTCGTGCTGCTGGGCGTGGCTGCGGCGCAGGCCAACCGTACCGAGACCCAGCAGAACATCCGCCAGCGCGTCGGCAGCATGCCGGGCGGGCTGGGCGGGGGTGGTGGCGGCGCCGGGGCGCGGGGTGGCGGTGGTGGCGGCGGGCGGGGAGGGAACTGACATGCCGATCCTCGAAACCTTCGCGGTCGCCCTCGAGGCGCTGCGCGCGAACAAGCTGCGCTCGTTCCTCACCATGCTCGGCATCGTGATCGGCGTCTCGGCGGTGATCGCGATGATCGCGCTCGGGCGCGGGGCGCAGCAATCGGTGAAGGACCGCATCGCCTCGCTCGGCACCACGCTGCTCACCGTGGTGCCGGGACAGCAGCGCGGCCCGGGATCCATCGCCTCGTCGGCCGATCGCAGCCCGCTCAAGCTCGAGGATGCCCAGATGCTCGAGGACCGCGGGACGGTCCTGGCCGCGGTGCAGCCCGAGATGCAGCGCTCGATGCAGGTGGTGCTCGGCAGCCACAACACCAACACCAGCATCGTCGGCACCAGCGCTAACTATCTCGAGGTGCGCAGGTACGAGATCGCCTACGGCCGCATGTTCTCCTCCAGCGAAGATGCGGCCCGGCGGCGCGTGGCGGTGCTCGGGCCGCAGGTGGTCGAGGATCTCGGCGCCGGCACCGGCGCGACGCTGATCGGCGAGACGGTCCGGATCAACAGCGCGCAGTTCCAGGTGGTGGGCGTGCTGGCCTCCAAGGGCCAGACCGGCGGGTTCCAGAACCCCGACGACCAGGTGCTGATCCCGATCCAGACCGCGCAATCGCGGCTGATGGGCGGCGACCGGCTGCGCACCCTCAACGTGCTCGCGCCCACCGAGGATCAGATCACCGCCACCATGGCCGAGGTGACGCGGCTGCTGCGGCGCCAGCACCACCTGCGCCCCGGCGCGGCCGACGACTTCTCGATCCGCAACCAGGCCGACTTCCTCTCCACCCTCGGCGAGACCACCCAGGTGTTCACCTGGCTGCTCGCCGGCATCGCGGCGGTGAGCCTGATCGTGGGCGGCATCGGGATCATGAACATCATGCTGGTGTCGGTCACCGAGCGCACCCGCGAGATCGGCATTCGCAAGGCGCTCGGCGCGACGCCCGAAGTCATCCTCATGCAGTTCCTGATCGAGGCGGTGGTGCTGTGCATGCTCGGTGGCACGATCGGTGTCATTCTGGGGGCCGCGGCGGCACAGATCCTCCACACCGCGCTCCACTGGAACACCTCGGTGGGCGTGACCTCGGTGATGATGGCGTTCGGCTTCGCGGCCGCGGTGGGCGTGATCTTCGGCGTGTGGCCGGCACGCCGCGCGGCCTCGCTCGACCCGATCGACGCGCTGCGCTACGAGTAGAGAGAGCTGACCGGCGCGGCCGCGGCGTTGACAGCGGTCGCGCCGGGCAGTACAGGTCGCGCCGGTGAGTCCCGCCTACCTGCTCGCCGCGCTCGGCTCGCTGTTCTACGGCGCGGGCGATTTCTTCGGAGGGATCTCCGCGCGCCGCGGCCCGGCCGCGGCGGTCGCGCTGCTCTCCGGGTTCGCCGCGCTCGCGATCCTGATGGTGGGCGTGCCGATGACTCCCGGGGTGATCCGCCCGCACGACCTGGCGTGGGCCGCGGTGGCCGGGCTGTTCAGCGGCGTGGGTGTGATGCTCATCTACCAGGCGCTCGCGATCGGGCCGGTGAGCGTCGCCTCGCCGGTGCTGTGCATCGTGGGACTCGTGCTCCCGGTGATGGTGGGGATCGCGCTCGGCGAACGGCCCTCCGCTCTCGCGATCGCGGGGCTGGTCCTGGCGCCGCTCGCGATCGTGCTGCTGGCGCAGGCCGGCGGCGGTCTCCCGGAGGAGGAGCGCATCCGGGTGCGCCGCGTGCTGTGGCCCGCGATCGCGGCTGGGCTGTGTGCCGGATGCTTCCTCACCTGCTTCGGCCGCATCCAGCCGGGAGCCGGCCTGTGGCCGCTCGCGCTCGGGCGCGCGGTGGGCATGGCGGTGCTGGCGATCGCGATCCTGGCGCGCCGCGGGCCGCTGCTCCCGCCGCGTGCGGCCTGGAGCCCGGCGCTGGCCGCCGGCGCGCTCGACTCGCTCGCCAACGTGGCCTACGTGGCCGGGGTGCAGCGCGGCTCGCTGGCACTGGTCGCCGCGATCGTCTCGCTCGCGCCCGCGACCACCGTGGTGCTCGCGCGCGTGGTGCTGATCGAGCGCATGAGCCGCCCGCAGCAGATCGGGTTCGCGCTCGCGCTCGCCTCGGGGGCGCTGATCTCGCTCGGGTAGTGCGTCAGTGCTCGAGGACCAGCCGGCGCACCCAGCGCCGCCCCTCGGCCCGGAGCTCGACGAAGTAGAGCCCGGCGGGCGGCACGGCGCGCGCTCCCGTGGCCGGCCACTCGAGGTGGTGCCGGCCCGCGCGTTCCACGCCGTCCGCCAGGATCTCGATCGTCCGCCCCTGCACGTCCCGCACGGTCAGGCACACGCGCGCGTCGCGGGGCAGCGCGTACTCGACGGAGGCCGCGCCCCGCGCCGGGTTGGGTTCAGGCGAAGCCAGCGCGACCCCGTCGATCGGTCCGGTCGCCGGCGCCGCGGTCGTCCCGCTGGCGGCGAAGGCGATGCCCCCGTAGGTCGAGACCGGCAGGCCGAGAGCGGTGATGGTGCCGCCGACCGTGTGCCCGCTGCGGATCCGCTGCGCGCCCGCGCCGGCCTCGACCCAGTAGAGCAACTGCCCGACGGGATCCACGGCCAGGTAGGTGGGGTTGGCGAGGCCGGAGAAGATCGGCGTGACGCTGGTGCCGTCGATCCGGCAGCGACGCAGCAGACCCGTTCCGAACTCGGTCCAGTAGACACGGTGGAGGCTGGCGTCCACCGCGACTCCATACGGAGCGCTGCCGGCCCCGGTGGGGACGACCACCGGGGCGCTGCCATCGAGGTTGGCGATCACGATCCGGTTCTGGTCGAAGTCGGCGAACGCCATCTTCCCCTGGGACGGATCCAGCCCGATGCCGCGCGGATTGGAGATGCTGCCGAGGCTCATCAGCGTGTCGAGGGCGGCGCCGGCGAGGTCGCTCGATCGCACCAGCGATCCGGCGGCGAGATCGCTCGAGGTCCAGTAGAGCGCGGTGCCGGCTGCGACCGTGATGCCGCGCAGGCAGTCGAGCCCGCTCAGGACCGGCGTGGGGGCGGACAGCGTCAGCGGCGCGCTCATCAGGCGTGCCCCGGTGAAGTGGGCCTCGGTCCAATAGAGGCGGCCCCGAGAGGCATCGAGCGCCAGGCCTTCCGGCAGCGAGCCCGGAGTCAGCGGGATCGACACGGCCTGCGTGCCGTCGGCGTTCGCACGGTGCAGAGCGGGGGCGGAGTAGTTCGTATCGAGCCAGTAGAGCTGCTGGGCCGCGGCAGGTGTCGCGACCAGGCCCATCCAGAGCAGCGCGAGGGCGGGGCGGCGGATCGACACGGTTCAGCTCTGGCTGGGGTAGTAACCGTTGAGCGCGATGATGTAGTTCATGATCAGGAAGGGCGGCATGTTGGTGTGCGACTGCCCTCCGCCGGTGGAGCCGATGGCGCCCGCGCCCTGCACGCCGTCGGCGGTGGTGCCGTAGGTCGGGGTTCCGGCCGCGTTCCTCGCCGGAACGCCGTTCACCGGCGAGTCGCTGGTGCCGTTGCCGGTGCTCGCCCCGCCGGGATGCGCGTGCGCCGGGAGCTGAGCGCTGGTGAGCGTGACGTTCTCCGCTCCGCCGATCTCCCCCAGGATTCGGCTGGCCAGACCGGCGCCCTGGCCCTGATGGATCGGCGCACGCCCGCGCAGGTCGGGCAGGGCGAAGGTGAGGACGCCGTCGCCGCCGTAGGTCGATCCGAGCAGATTGAAGAGCGCCTGATTCTGGGCGACCGGCAGCAGCTGGCCGTTGCACAGCGCCCAGCCCTGGGGTGGAAACGAGAACGCCACCAGCGCGATCTCACCGATGTAGGGGTTGAGGCTCGCGGTGGCCGCCGATGCGGCGTGTGCGAGACGCGGAGCGCGGGTCACCAGCGCTCCGCCCGCGACGAACGCCGCGATCCGGGTCAGGAAGTTGCGGCGCGCGAGCGCGGGCTCGGGTGCCGCGGATGCGGGGCTTGGGCGGTCCGCCATGGCGATCCCTCCGGGAGGCGCCGGGCAGGCCCGGCGAGGACAGGGGTGGGGGCGCCGCGAAGCGCCCGTCCCTGCTTCCTACGTCCGGGAGCGCGGGAGCGAACGCTACTCGCCGCTGGCGGTGAAGGCCGCCCAGTAGAACGGGTGGGTGGAGCGGCCGGAGCGCCGCCGCTCGGCGAGCACGCGGCGGCAGGTGGCCTGCAGTGCCGCGGCGGCGCGAGTCTCGCCGCCGGTACGGACCTGGTAGAGCGTCTGCATCCACTCCACGGTGGCCTGGTCATCGATCGCCCACTGGCTGGCGATCACGCTGCGCGCGCCGGCCAGGGCGAACGCGCGCTGCATGCCGAGCGTGCCCTCCTGCGCCCAGCGCTCCGCGAGCCCGGAGTGGCAGGGAGGTCGAGCGTCACCACCTCGTCGGCGGTGAGGAGGCCGTCGTCAGCGTCGTTCCCGGCCTCCTGCGCACGGTTGGCCCCCGCGAGCGCGAGCCACACGCGGCGGCCCATCCACGGCGAGCGCACCGGGGGCGGCGGCGTGCGCGCTGGCGGCGACGACGACGCGACCGCGGCGATCGGGCCGACGCCGCCGAGGCCGCGCCGGCCGGGAGGCTCCGGGCGGCAGCGATCGCCGGTGACGATGCCGTGGGTGGCGAGGTGGATCACCGCGCATCCGGGCGCGAGCTGCTTGAACGCGGCCTCGGTGGCTTCCGGGCCACGCCGCACCGTCGCGCCCGAGGCCGGGTGCCACGCCTCGGCGACCGCGAGCGCCTCGCGCCCGGTGCCCGGCAGCCGGCCGAACCGCGGCGGTCCGAGCGCGCACGGATCGGCCGCCGCGCGCAGCCCTCCGGCGAGCGGGGCCTCGCCGTCGCGGTCGCGCCCGCTCGATCGGTCGTAGTCCGGATCGCCGATCGCGAGCAGCCCTCCTTCGCGGTGCTCTCGTGCGGCCGGGACCAGCTCACGCTCCGCCTCCAGCACGTGAACCACCGGACCCTGTTCGACGAGATAGGCGTTCGCTCCGGTCGGGAGCGCGTGCCACGGAATGTCGGTCAGCGGACCGTCCGGGACGAGGAACACCTCGGCGGCATCCCCGAGCCGCGGTGCGATGCGGTCCCAGGTCCGCTCGCGCACCGCGACGCCGGCGCGGCGGCAGGCCCGCTCGGCCCGGCGGTCGCCCGCGGCGGCGGGACCCGGGGACGCCGCCAGACGCTCCCGCCACGGAGCGATCAACGCCCGCAGCGAGTCCGAGCGTCCGATCTCGAGCCGCTCGACCCTCGCGTCCCCGCCACGCGCCACGAAGGCGATCACCCGGTCCATCTCGTCCCGCCCCTGGATCTCGGCGAACGAGACCAGGGCCTGGCCGGGCGCGAGCCGCGCGCGCACGTCGGCGAGTCCGACCTCGGCGCGTGCCGTGTCGGCGCCGCGCGCGCGCAGCGCCTGCGCGTAGTCGGCCTCGCACCAGTCGCTGGCCAGGCGCAGCGCGTCGAGCCTCGCGGCCGCGGCCGAGTCGCGGGGGACGCCGCCGGTCTGCACCAGGCGGCGCGACAGCGTGCGCTTGGCGGTGACCCACGCGTCGTGCCGCCGCACCACCGCCGTGTCGGCGTCGAGCCCGCGCGGCAGCCGCCGCCGCGCCAACGCGGCCCGTACCACGCCGCGGCTGCGGACCAGCCGGCCCCACGCCGTCTCCCAGCGCGACGGGGACTGCGGACCCGCCATGTCGAGCACCTGGTTCAGCATGTAGGAGCGCGTCGCCGCCAGCTCGAGGGCGCGGCTGTCGGGCAACGTCTCGAGGTTGAGCCGGGTGAGGAACGAGCCCGAGCGCTCCGCGTCGAGCGCTCCCGCCCAGGCGTCGTCCTGCCGCCCCCGGTCGCGGTCCGCGCGCGCCAGCCAGTACGCGATCGCCGGACCCGAGCGGGAGGAGCGCATCGAGAACCGGTCACGGATCCGTGCCAGATCGACCCGCGCGGAGTCCAGCGCAGTGGTGTCGCGCAGCGACTCGAGGATGCGGAGGCGAAGGTACCGGACGTAGGGCAGCGTCCACGGATCCGCGATCGCCGACTCCTCGCTCAGCTGGATCGCGCGCTCGTTCATCGCGCGCGCCTCGCGATCGCGGTGCTGGGCATGGAGCAGCTCGGCCTGGTACTGGACCGAGAGCGCGACCGTGCTGCCCTGCGGCTCCCGGTGGGCCATCAGGTCCTGCTCGCTCTGTCGGTCGAGCTGCATCGCGGTGGCGGTGTCGCCGAGGGCGGCGGAGAGCAGACCCAGGGTCTGGCGCAGGCGCCCGGTCATCCAGTGGGACCCGTAGAAGCGCTCGCACACCGGGAGCACGCCGGACAGCACTTCGCGCGCGCCGGCGTTGTCCCCGAACTGCTGCAGGATGACGCCCAGGTTGAACTCGCTGGTGATCCACGACGCGGTGTCGCCCGGCGCCACCGTCCGCACTCCGGCCTGGGCGGCGTCGAACGCCCGGCTCACGTCACCGAGATCGTTGCTCGCGCCGGCGATGCGGGACAGGATCTCGCCGCGCAGCCCGACGTCCGGCGTCCCGGAACGATCGAGCATGGCGAGCGCCTGCTCGCTGAGGTCGCGCTCGCGCTCGATGTCGTGGAGCGCGCCCCACGCCTCGCCCATCGCCGAGGTCGTGCTCGCGACCCGGTGGTCGTTCGGTCCGTAGGCCCGGATCGTGGCCTCGAGCGCGTGCTGGAGCGCATCGAGCGCATCGCGACCGCGACCGCGCGCTGTCTCCACCGTCCCCAGGTTGAACCACGACTCCGCGACCAGCGAGTCGTTGGGCACCGCCTGCCGGAGCCGGAGGTCGAGCCCCCGGCGGGCATGCGCGGCCGCGCTGTCGGCCTCGTTGTTCATGCTGAAGGCGACGCCGAGGCTGGTCTCCGCGTCCCCGATGGCGGCATCGTCGGGTCGCAGCCGCCGCTTGCGGATCGCGAGCGCCCGCTGCGACATGTCGACGGCGACCGTGTCGCCCAACATCCCCTGCTGGATCCGCGCCAGGCCGATCGCGTAGAGCGCGTCGGCCATCACCAGCGAATCGGCGTCGGCGCGGCCTTCGAGGCGGGAGAGCAGCGCGGTCGCGAGGCTCTCGGCCGACGCCCACTGGTTCGCCGCCTGGAGTCCGCGGAGCCGGGCGACCTCTCCCGCCACCGAAGGCGGGCTCGCGGCGGCCGCGGGGAACGACATCGCGACCATCGCGAGCATGAAGACGGCCGAGCCGGCCACGCCGCGGAGGCCGCGCGGCGGGGCAGGCCACGAAGAACGTGGAGTCGAGGGACGGACCACCAGCTGCTCTCGAAACGGGACGAGTCGCGCCTCGCATCCGCTTGGATGCGTGGAGAGTGTGCGACACGGAAGGGTACGCCCTCGGAACCGCTCCGGCCACGGGAATCCAGAGGTCCCGGGGCCTCGGGGCCGGCGTTCGCTTCCCCCGGCCGGGACGTAGGAAGGAGCGGACCGCAAGGGGCTTCATGGGGAGCCCCGCCGGCGGACCTCGACAAGGAGGTGCCATTGAACAGGATGCACGCCGTTCTCGTCTCGATCCTCGCGGCCGCGCTCACGCTGTTCCACGGGGCGATCGCCAGCCGGATTGCCGCCAACCACAACCAGACGCGGCTCATCGCCTAGTCCACGCGCAGCCGCCCGGGCGTCATCGCTTCCACAGCGCCCGGGCGCCGCGCATCTCCGAAGGGATTCCCCGTGCGACGCGCTTGGATGGAGCTCCGCTCGCGATGGCTCGCGATCCGCGCCGACGTCGAGGCGCGCGCCGGTCACTACCCGGCCGCTGAGATCCTGGTTCGCCGCGCGCTCGCCGCGATAGGCGAGCCCGATGCGCCGATGGACGTGCTCGGGATCTCGCTGCTCAACCGCCTCGGCATGATCCACAAGGCGCAGGGCCGGCTCGATGCGGCGGCCCGCGCCTATCGCCGCGCCTGGCGCGGGGCCCGGCAGCGCGCGCACGACCCGCTCGTCTTCGCCGCGCTCTACCACAATCTCGGCGGGCTCGAGCACGCGCGCGGCCGTTACGCGCGCGCCGAGCCGCTGGCGTGGCGCGCGGTCGAGCTGCGGGAGCGTGCGCTCGGGCCGGATCACGCCGACGTGGCCCGTGACCTGGCTGCGCTGGCCGCGATCGTGGACGGACGCGGCCGGCACCGTGCGGCCGAGGCGCTTCACCGGCGTGCGCTCCAGATCTTCGAGCGCCGGGGCCTGCGGTCCCATCGCGATACCGCGGCCGCCCTGGCCAACCTCGCCGCCTGTCTCCACGCGCAGGGCCGCAGCGCCGAGGCTGCGCCGCTCGCGGCGCGCGCGCTGGCGATGAGCCGGCGCCGCACCGGCGCAACGCATCCGGAGACCGCGCTGGCCGCCTCGAACCTGAGCGTGATCCTCCGTGCCCTGCCGGCCGGACCCGGATCCCGCGGCCTGCATGTCCACCCGCTCGGGCACCGGGAGTCATGAGCGATGCGCGCGCGCCGCGCTGCGGGCTCCGTGGAGGAGCGGCTATACTGCCCGGACCTCGAACGCCGCCGTTCGATTCCCCTCGAGGTTCGCCATGGGACGTCCGACGTCCCCGGAGCCGCCGGCTCCCGGGGACCCGCTCCTCGCCACCACCGAGCTGCTGCGTCGCGCGAAGGAAGGAGACCCGCGCGCGCTCGACTCGCTCATGGCGCGCTACCTGCCGCGCCTGCGCAGCTGGGCCAGTGGCCGGCTGCCGATGCGGGCGCGCAGCCTGCTCGATACGGCCGACCTGGTGCAGGAGACGCTGCTGCGCACCCTGGAGCGCCTCGATCAGGTGGAGGTGCGTGGGCCCGGCGGGTTCCAGGCCTACGTGCGCTCGGCGGTGCTCAACCGCATCCGCGACCAGATCCGCTGGGCCTCGCGAAGGCCGGCCTCCGATGACGCGCCCGAGGTGCTGCAGGACCCGGGTCCGACGCCGCTCGACCTGGCGATCGGGGCCGATCTGGTCGAGCGCTACGAGCGCGCGCTGGCGACGCTGCCGATCGAGGAGCAGCAGCTCCTCCACCTGCGCCTCGAGCTGGACTACGACTACGCCGAGATCGCCGCGATGACCGGCAAGCCGAGCCGGGACGCGGTGCGCATGGCGGTGACGCGGGCGCTGCGCCGCCTGGCTGGGGAGATGGGCGATGGCCACTGAGAAGGATCCGCTCGACGCGCTGTTCGACTCGGTCGCCGGCGGCGAGCCGGTGGACTGGGACCGCGCCGAAGCCGGTGTTCGCGACGGCGGGCACCGCTCCCAGGTGCGGGCGTTGCGCGACGTCTCGCGCCTGGCGAGCTTCCACCGCGGGCTCCAGCGCGAGGTCGCTCCGGGCGGCGACGGCCGGGAGATCGAGCGCTGGGGGGATCTGCTGCTGCTCGAGCGGGTCGGCACCGGCACCGGCGGCGACGTGCATCGCGCGTGGGACCCGACGCTGCAGCGCGAGATCGCGCTCAAGCGGCTGCATCCGCGCGAGGGCGCCTCACGCGCCGACCTGCTGGAGGAGGCGCGCGCGCTGGCACGCGTCCGCCACCCGCACGTGGTCGCGGTGCACGGCGCCGGCGAGCACGACGGGCGGGTCGGGCTGTGGATGGAGTTCCTCGACGGCCCCACCCTGGAGCAGGAGATCGCGCGCCGCGGGCCGCTTCCGCCCGCCCAGGTCGCGCGCCAGGGCGCGCAGCTCGCGCACGCCCTGGCCGCGGTCCACGGCGCCGGCGCGCTCCATCGCGACGTGAAGCCCGCGAACGTGATGCTGGCGCGCGAGGACCGCGCGGTGCTGATGGACTTCGGCCTCGGCCAGCGAGGCGCCGCCGGCCGCGACGATCCCGGCCCGTTCTCGGGCACGCCGATGTTCATGTCGCCCCAGCGGCTCGGCGGCGCCCCCGCGACCGTCGCCGACGACGTCTACGCGCTCGGTGCGACCCTGCGCTGCGCGCTCACTGGTGCGCCGCCGTTCGAGGCGCGGACGCTCGAGGAGCTGCGTGCCGCCGCGGCGGCCGGGCCGGCGCGGCGTCTGCGCGATCTGCGACGCGAGGTCCCCGAAGCGCTCGCGGCGGCGGTGGAGCGGGCGATGGACCCGCGCGCCGAGGCGCGCTTCGGCACCGCGGGCGAGATGGCCGCCGCGCTGGAACGGGCGACTGCCTCCGCACCGGCGTCACCGGCGCGAGCGGGCACCGGGATGGCCTGGACGGCGGTCGCCGTCGCGGCCGCGCTGGCGCTGATCGGCTGGTGGCGCAGTGCGAGCCGCGCGCCCGTACCCTCACCGGTCGTGCCGGCGCCGATCCAGGCCGCGGCGCCGGTCGCCGGCGCCTACGACATCTCGGCCATTTTCCTGAAGCGCGCGGCCGGCGGCGATCGCACGCTGGCGCCGGGCGACGACGTGGCGCCCGGAGATCGGCTCTCGCTCCGGCTCCACGCCACCCAGCCGGTGTGGGTCTACGTGCTCGACTCCGACGATCGTGGCGAGACCTACCTGCTCTTCCCGCAGCCGATCTTCGACCTCGCCAACCCGATGCCGCGCGACTCCACCGTGGTGCTCCCGGGCCGGCGCGGCGGGCGCGAGAACGCGTGGACCGTGACCAGCCGCGGGGGACACGAGCACCTGCTGGTGGTCGCGAGCCCGCGGCGCGTGCCCGAGCTGGAGGCCGAGCTGGCGCAGGTCCCGGCTCCGACCCCCGGCGCCCCGGTGCGCTACGCGCGGGTCGGCAGCGGAACCGTCGAGCGCCTGCGCGGCATCGGCGGCGTGAGCGAAGTGGCGCCGGCGCCGGGTCCCGGCAAGCCCGCGGCGCTGTTCGAGCGGATCCGGGCGCTGGCCGGAAGCGAGCAGGGCGTGCACGGCGTGTGGGTGCGCCAGATCACGCTCGACAACCCCTTGCGGTAGGACGGTTCCCCGACCGCTACTCCGGCCAGCAGCCCAGCAGCCGGCGCACCAGGATCATCTGACCGACGTGGTAGGCGTTGTGGTCCGCGACCAGCACCAGCTCGCGCAGGGTGGTCTGGCCGGTGCCGTGCGGGATGCGTGCGGTGAGCCGCGGATGCGTGCGGGCCAGCGACTGGAGCGCCGCCAGGTCCGCGCGGAAGGCGGCGATGCTCCGCGACCACGCGCGCGCATCCGGCGGCGCCGCGCGCCCCGGCCAGTAGTCGTCGGGCCACGCGCGCTCGACGTAGTTCGGGCCGCAGAAGTCGAGGATGTCGCGCTGGCAGATGCGGAGGTGCTCGAGCAGCTCCCACAGCGAGGGCAGGCCCTTCGGTCGCCGCCCGCGCAGCGCCGCCGGGACTCCCTGGACGGCGCGCTCGAACGGCACGTGCGCGTCGCGCCAGTCGAGCAGCCGCGCCAGCTGCTCGCGCACCGGGTCGGGACGCCGGCTCCTGTCTCGTCGGGGGGACGGCATCCCCCCAGTGTCGCGCGCGGCGCGCCGACTCACAAGCCGACGGTGGTGAAGCCTGCCCGCGGGCCGGTCAGGCACGGACCCTGCTCTTGTGGAGTCTCGTCGAAGGCCTGCCACCGCGCCGGGAACGGCGCAACGAAACGAGGAGCAACAAGGTAGCGGCGGGCCGGAGCGGTCGAATGCAGGCAGGCGGATGCGGATCTCCGCAGCGCCTGCGGAGATCGCAAGGAAGTCGGCAGGCCGAAGTCAGGCAGGAGGAGACCATGCGCGAGCGAGCGGGTTGGATGGAGATCGCGATTGCGCTCATCGTGATCAGCACCGCGGCGGGAGCCGCTGAAACCTCGGCATCTGGCGGCCGGGCCGCCGGCGTCCACGGCGCCCACGCGGCGAAGCGGTCCCGGTGCTCCGAGTACGGAATTGCACTGGCGATGTCCGGGGAGTCCCTGGAGGCGGAGTCGGTCTTCGCGGCGTTGCTCTCGTCCATGCCGGGCGACGCGCGTGCGCTCACCAACCTCGGCAACCTGCGGGTGATGAAGGGCCAGCTCTCCGTCGCGCTGGCGTTCTACGATCAGGCGTTGCGCGCCGCGCCCGACGAGGCCGGCGTGGTGCTGAACCGGGCGATCACGCTCATGCTGATGGGCGAGACTTCGCGTGCCGAGGCCGAGGCCGCGCGGGCCGTGACCCTGGCCGGCGGGGAGTCCCAGGCCGACTGGCTGCTCGGGATTTCGTCCGCGGAGCCCGCCCCCCTGTCGCGCGCATCCGAGAAGCAGTTCGTGAGCAAGGAGCAGATTCGCGCGCTGCTCCAGGCCGCTGCGCGGCGCGTGCCGACCAGCCCGCCTCCCTCCCTTGTAGCGCGTGACTCCGTGTCGTCCGAAGCCCGAGCCCGGCGTCCGAGCAGTACGTGGCGGTCGGCGGGGACACGCGCCGGCGACGGCGGTGAGATCGCGACGGTGCTCTACTGGAAGAAGTAGGGTAGGTCAGCGCACCAGCGTCATCCTCCGGGTCAGTCTCCCGTCGGCGCTGTGGAGCACCACGAAGTACATGCCGCTCGGTGCGTTCGAGAAGTGGTCGGTGCGCCCGTCCCACTCGCGCGTGTACTCGCCGGGCGCCAGGTCGCCGGACTGGATCGAACGCACCCGCCGGCCGCTCGGATCGAGCACCGAGAGGTCCACGAACCCCGGCCGTCCGACCCGGAAGGTGATCGCGCAACGGCCGGGCGCCGGGTTCGGCGACGGTCCGCGCACGAAGCTCACGATCGGCCCCGAGGCCTCCACGCCGTGGGTGGCGCTCACCGGGCCGAAGGTGTGGAGCTGGCCGTCGGTGTCGGTCGCGAGCAGGCGGTACCAGCTGGTGCGTCCCGCCGCTGCGGTGCGGTCCAGCACCGTCGAGGTGCCGTTCTTCGTTTCGACCGCGGCGTCGAGCGCGCTCCAAGGTCCCTGGTCGGAATCCCCGCGCTCGATCGACGAGGAGCGGATCGCGGCGGTCGCCCCGAAGCCCCAGGTGACGCGGATGCCCTCGGCGGCGTCCTCGGCCACGAACTGCGACAGCATCGTCGGCACCGGCCCGCAGCCCGGGAAGGTGAAGCTCGAGCCGCCGCGGGTCTGATCGCGGAACGCCCCGGCGCACTCGGTGACCGGCAGGCCGCTCGGCGTGCACACGCGCGTGGTCGAGGTCGAGCCGCGCAGCCCCCACAGCACGCTGCCGGGCCCGATCGGCGGACCGTGCGTGATCCACGGGTTGAGCTTGCTGAGCGCGACCTCGACGGTGATGCGGCTGTTGGCCTGGTCCATCATCCCGAAGTCGGCGCCGCCGCGCTGGGTGTAGGCGATCGCGCCGCTGCTGGTGCGGGTGGCGGTGCCGTAGACGAACTGCGCGGTGGGCGTGGTGTTCCCGGTGTCGGTGGTGGCCATGACGTAGAACTGGTCGCCGCGGTCCGAGACTCCGCCCGGCGCGTTGGCGGTGAAGTTCATGCGCCAGTTGGTGCCGGGCGGGATCGCCGCCAGGCTCGAGACCCGCATCGTGCAGACGATGGTCGGATTGTTGCCGGTGTCGCCGCACCCGTAGTCCACCGACAGGATGTCGTACGGATTGTCCGCCGGGAT
>WNFL01438656.1_pt3 | contig 13771 bp, 13 predicted proteins | sample 5400361 | NCBI WGS metagenome assembly WNFL01 (sample SAMN13153351, study PRJNA577476) | soil metagenome | isolation source: 40 cm soil on Douglas fir-dominated hillslope | place: USA:California | collected 2013-09-17
TTCCCGAGCCCAGCACGGCCCAGAGCAGCGCAAGACTGATGAGGATGCCCGGCAGGGCCCACGGCAGCCACGAGAGCGCGTCCACGACGCCCCGCCCCGGCAGGCGCGTGCGCACGATGAAATAGGCGACCAGCGTGTAAAACAGCGTGCCGGCGACGCTGGCGCCCAGTCCCAAAACCAGCGTGTTGCCGAGCGAGCGGAGAAAAATCGGATCGCTGAACGCCGCGGTCCAGTGCCGGGTCGTCCACGAGACCGCCAGATTGAAGAAGCCGAAGACCTCCATGAACGTGCCCATGACGAGCGTGGCGAGCGGCAGCACGATCATCGCCAGGATGAAGAGGGCCGACAGCGCGAACGTCGCCCAGCGCCAGCGGCCGAGGCCGAGCGGCCTGACGGCGTAGCTCCGGCCGGTCACGACCGTATACTGGCGCCGGCCGAGCAGCGTCTTCTGGATCCACACCAGGGCGAAAACCACGACCAGCAGGATGCTCGACAGCGCCGTCGCCTGGCCGAAGAGCGGCGGCTCCCAGTGGATATGCCGGCGGGAATTCCCAGCACCAGCTCGATCTCGAAGGACTCGAGGCTTTTGATGAACCCCAGCGCCGTCGCCGTGAGAATCGCCGGCGCCAGGACCGGCACCGTGATGCGCAGCAGCGTCCCGATCGTGCTGCTGCCCGAGGTCTGCGCCGCCTCCTCGAGCGCGGCGTCCATCGCCTTGAACGCCGGCGTGATCAGGAGAAACCGGACCGACGTGCTGAACGCGAGATGGCACCAGATGATCCCCCAGTAGGAAAAGACGTTGAACGGCGCGGCCGCCAGGCCGAAGAGCCGCATCAGCGCCTTGTTGAGCAGCCCGCTGTGCGGGTCCAAGAGCAGGATCCATCCCATCGTCATCGGCAGCAGGGGCAGAAAAAATCCCAGCCACAGGGCGAGCTCGATCGCCCCCTTGAACGGCGTGTCGGTCCGCGCCACCACCCAGGCGAAGAAAATCGCCAGCACGGTGGTGATGCCGATCCGCACCGTGGCGAGGCTGAACGTGTTGAGCAGCACGGAAAAGAGCGCGCGGTCGTTGAAGGCGGCGATCCAGCCCTGCAGCCCCCACGCCGCGGGCTGGCCGGGCCGGCTGAGGGCGAAGCTCTTGAGAAAGATGAGGCCGACCGGATAGGCGGTGATGAGAAAAATCAACGCGATCAGCGGGAACAGGAAGAGCCACGTCCACGGCGTGGCCGCCGCATGCGCCTTGGTCAAAAACAATGCTCCGCCTCTCTCCTCGCGAATGGACCGGGAGCGCTACCTGGCAAAGAGGTCCTTCAGGATTTTTTCCTCTTCGGGGGTGCGGGTCTGCGCCTTCTCGCTGTAGCCGGCCCAATACTTCATGCCGGGCTTGGGAATCATATAGGAGAACAGGTGATCGGTGGGCGCGTCCAATCTACGGCTCACATGATGCATGGCCTTGCTCCAGAGCGTCTGCCCGTCTTTGGTCAGCAGCCAGTTGAGGAAAACCGCCGCGGCGTTCGGATGCGGCGCTTTGTTGATGAGCATCGCGGTGCCGAAGCTGGCGCCGATATAGGTGCCGACGTCCTTGAAGTCTTCCAGCACTTCGAACTTGATGCCGCGCTGCAGGAGCTGCGCCATCACGCCGTCGCTCGGGGCGATCAGGACCGCGTACTTTCCCTGGGCGATCCACTCGATCTGCCGGCGCTGGTCGCGATCGACGACGGCCGCCTGCTCCCTCAGCTTCTTATAGTAATCCGCCGCCTTCTGCGGCCCCAGCGTCTCCCAGATGAAGCGGAACACCGGCACCGCGGCGCCGGACACGAGCGGGTCGTTGATGACGATCTTGCCCTTGAGCTTGGGGCTCAGCAGGTCGCCCAGCTCGTCGATCTCCTCGCGCTTCACCTGCCGCGCGTCGTAGATCAGCGGCGCCGAGACCTGCCCGACGAAGACGAGATCGTACAGGCCGTCGGTGTCGGAGAACTCGTGCCGGTTGTCGCGCCAGTGCTTGGTGTCCACGACCTCGGGCAGGATCAGCGCCGGCCGCACCGGGTCGAGCGCCTTCATCGGCTTCAGCTGGAAATTGGCCGTCGTCGGCCCGCCTAAAAAAACATCGGCGCTGTAGATGCCGCCGTCTCTCTCGGTGCCGAGCTTGACCGCCTGCTCGCCGCTGCGTCCGCCGGAATATTCCACGTTGATGCCGGGGTAGGCCTTTTTGAAGCCGTCCACCATGGCGTTGCGAATCATGTCGCCGGGAGGGCCGAGGACCACGACCGCCGCTTCTTTTCTCGCCGCCGCCAGGGTTTTGTCCCAGCGCTCCTGCCCGGCGGGCTTGGCTTGCGGGAAGGCGGCCCGGCCGCCGAGGAGCGGCGCCAGTCCCGCAACGGCGAAAAATATCCCGGCGGCGACGCCCCAGCGCGCTGCCCTACGGCGTGAAGTTTCCATGACGTGGCCTTTCTATCTCTAGTCGGAGCGGCCCGAGGGACCGTGGACGACCCATATCAAATTCGCCGGTCAAACCGAAACCGAGAGGCCCGCCTGGACGAGCGCGTCGACCAGGATCCGGCGGTGCTCCGGCGTAAGCGGCTTGGTGGTCCAGCGGGGAAATTTCTTGACGGCGAAGCCCCGGGCGCGGACCGTCTCGCACTGCACCGCGCGGCCGTAAATTCGGCCGAGCGGCCTGAGCGCGGCCTGCAGCTGGTTGATCTTCGTCTGCGCCCTGAGCGCCCGGTCGAGATCCTTGGCTTCGAGCGCGCTCCACAGGGCCACCGCCAGCTCCGGGTAGGCGACCCACGGCGGGACGATCGTGCCGCGCATGCCGTAAAGCGCGCCCGGCATGAGGCTCGACGCGAGGCCGAAGACGGCGAACTCCTTCGGCAGCTGGCCGAGGTAGCTCAACGCCGTCTCCAGGCTGTCGGCGGAGAGCTTGGCGCCGAAAATCTCCGGCACCTCTTCCTTCAGGCGGAGCATCATCGCCGGCGTGATGTCGTAGCCCGAGTAGGGCGGGTTGTTGTAGATGAGCATCGGCATCTTGACCCGCGCGCCGACCTCTTTGAAATGCTCCAAGACCTCGTATTCGGTGTGGTCGCTGTAATAGTACGGCCCCACCACCGCGAGCGCGTCGCAGCCGAGCGACTTCGCGTGCAGCCCCAGCTCGGCCGTCGAGTAGGCGTCCGCCGTGCCGACGTGCACGACCACCGGCACTCTCCCCCGGACGTGTTGCATAATGACTTCGGCGAAGCGCTTTCTCTGGTCCGCGCGCATCACCGGCCCCTGGCCGAACGAGCCGAGCAGGAACAGCGCGTTCACGCCGGCGCCGATGAGAAAATCCGCCAGCGCGCATCCCATCGGCTCGTCGAGCTCCCCGCGCTCGTCGAACGGGGTGAGGATCGGCATCACGATGCCTTTGATTTCTTTCACGCCGAGCGTCCTTTCGCCGCGGTCATTCTAGGCGCCTTCGCCCGCCTCTTCCCGGTAGAGCTTCAGCGCCTCCAGCATCGGCTGATCGTTCATCGAGAACAGGATCGTCTCTCCGTCGTTGGAGAGATTCTGATGGCTGTGCCAGCTCCACAGCGGCACGACGAAGCAGTCGCCCTGCTCCCACGGGTATCTCTTGCCGTCGATGACCGTGACGCCGCTGCCGCGAAACGCGTGGTACACGGTGCTGCTGTTGTGGCGGTGCGTGCGCGTGGTTTCGCCTTTGCGCAAGAGCTGGATGTTGCACGACATCGTGGGGAAGGTATGGCCGCCGTTCACCGGGTTGACGAATTCCAGCGCGACGCCGTCGAACGGGCTCCCCTCGCTGGCCTCGAGGCTTTTAAGCGTTTTGTAAGTCTCGGCCCATTTGTAGGCGAGCGGCCCCGCGGCCTTCTCCCACACCGGCCGCGCCATGCCGACGCGGTGCGCCGTCAGCTGCGACGCCTCCTTGATCGGCTGGAAGTCGCCGGGAAACGGCTCCCAGGTGATCACCTGGAGGGCGTTCAACAGCGGGTAGTCGAGGCCGTCGAGCCAGACGATCGGCTCGGCGTCGTTGCCGTGGCCGTGCCAGGTCATCGGCGGGTTGAGAATCAGATCGCCCGGCTCCACGAAGAACTTCTCGCCTTCGACGACCGTGTAGGCGCCGCTGCCTTCGACGATAAAGCGAAACGCGCCGAAGTTGTGGCGGTGGCTGCTCGCCAGCTCGCCGGGCTTCAAGAGCTGCACCGACATCTGAACGGTGTGCGTCGTCGCGCGCCGGCGGCGGCTCGGGAGCTTTTGATAGGCGGGGTTGATCAGGCGCAGCGTGCGCCGCTCGGCCATGCCCTCGAGGCCGCGGATGTCGCCGGCGCGCATCAGGTGCTTGTGGATCACGCTCCACTTCCACACGTGCGGCAGGACGGACGTGTGGGGGTCTTTCTCGAAGGCGACCTTGTCCTCCTCGGAAGAGCCGCCCATCCAGTGGCCTTCCAGGCTGTTCTCGGCCAGCTCGTCGTCGAAGCGCGCCAGCAGTTCCTTGTCCGCCATTTTTTCATCCTCCCGATTGTCGAGCGGTGGTTTACCGACCGTAGGTTTTATGCGCGCGGGCGCGGGCGCCCGATCTAATAATCCGCGTGCTCTCCCTGGTGCGTGAGCACCAGGCCCAGATTTTCCAGCGTCGGGCGCGTGCTGTGCGCCAGGATGCGCAGCGGCGCGTCGCCGGTGTTGAAATACTGGTGCCAGCCGAATACCGGAATCGCCAGCGTGTCGCCCTTTTTGATCTCGAAGGCCTGGTCGTCGACGATGCAGCGGCCTCTGCCGGCGAGCACGTAATCGATCTCGTCGTAGAGATGGCGGTGCGCGCCGGACCGTTTGCCGGGGGGAATCTCCGCGACGACCGTCGCCAGCGCCTTGGCGTGAAAGCCGATCCGGCTGTCGACGACGTAGGCCAGGCTTCCCATCGCGGTCGGCTCGAACTTGAGCTCGCTTCCCTTCACCAGCACGCGGCCCGCGCGCCGGCGGCGCTCTTCGTTGTAGGCGAAGGCGACCTGCTCGGCGTACAGCCGGCTCGCCTCGCTGTGGCCGCCGCCGTCGGGCGCCGCCGCGGCGCCGCCGGGGATCAGCGTGCGGAGCGCGTCCTCGCCCTGCTGCGCGTAAATCCAATATTCCGGGTAGCGCTCGTCCTCGTACACCGCCTGGCCGATGCCCATATAGAGCGGCCCGGTCGTCGACGCGACGTGGAGCGCCGGCTCGTCCGACAGGTTGACGTGGCGGTGCCAGGCGAAGACCGGGACGGAAACGAAGTCGCCGGCCTCCCAGTCGTAGCGCCGGCGGTGTGGCGGTGGCCGAGGGTCTTCCACGCCTGGCCGTCCTCGGCCTCCGTCGGCACGTGCTTGCTGACGAACAGCCGGTGCGTGCGGTTGTTGAAGCCCATGCGCGGATCGACCATGTAGACGCCGCGGTTCGTCTCGAGCAGCCTGGCGACGTCGTCGCCGGAGACGAAGATCGGCGATTCCTTGCGGCGCTTCTGCTCGTCCTTCCCGTATTTTACCTGCTCGAGGTAGAGCTTGTCGTTGGGGACCGGTCCGGAAAATGCCATAAGATCTTCAGCCTCCGCTGGGCGGGCGCGAGAAGGAGCGCGCGGCGCGGCGCCGCGGGCCGATGGACTAGCGCTCGAACAGCTCCTTTAAAATTTTTTCTTCCTCCGCGCTCCGCGTCTGGGCCTCTTCCGTGTAGGACTTCCAGTATCTGCCTTTCGGCGCCGGGGTCAGATAGGGCGGGACATGATCTCTGGAGACGTCGAGCCGGAGGCTCAGCTGATCGGTCGCCTTGCTCCAGAGCGCCTGGCCTTCCGCGGTCAAGAGCCAGTTGATGAACACCGCCGCGGCGTTCGGGTGGGGCGCTTTGTTTATCTTCATCACCGTGGCGGAGCTCGAGCCGGTCAGGCCGCCGATGTCCTTGAACTCCGGCAGAAATTCGAATTTGAGCCCGCGCTTCTGGAGCTGGCCCGCGGTGCGCGGGCTCGCCCCCATCAGCAACGGGTACTTCCCCTGCGCGACCCACTCGATCTGGCGCCGGAGGTCGCGGTCGACCGCGCCGAGCTGCGCTCTGAGCTTGCGGTAAAAATCCGCCGCTTTGTCCGCTCCGAGCGACACCCAGATAAACCGCAGCAGCGGCACGCTGGCGCCGGAAACGGCGGGGTCGTTGAGAACGATCTTCCCCTTCCATTTCGGCTGCAGCAAATCGTGCAGTTGATCGATCTCCTCGCGCCGGACCTGCTTGGGATCGTAAATCAGCGGCGGCGACAGCTCGATGCCGAAGACGAGATCGTACTGCCCCTCTCTGTCCGAGAACTCGAGCCGGTTGTCGCGCCAGTTTTTCAGCTCCGTCACTTCCGGCAGCATCAAGAGCGGCCGGATCGGGTCGAGGGCGCCCATGGGCTTCAATTGGAAATTGGCCGTGGTCGGCCCGCCGACAAAAACGTCGACGCTGTAGACTCCCGCGTCGCGCTCGGACTGCAGCTTGACGGCCTGCTCGCCGCTCCGGGCGGCGGAAAACTCCATCTCGATCTCGGGATAGGCCTTCTTGAAACCGTCGACGAAGGCCCCGCGGATGAGCTCGCCGGGCGGCGCGAACACGACGACCTTCGCTTCTTTCCGGGCGTCGGCGACGGTTTTGGCCCACCTTTCTTTCGCGTCCGGCTTGGTCTGCGCCACAGCCGGAGCGGTCGCCAAAAACACGACCAGGAGCGCCGCGCACAGACCGCTTTTTTGTTTCCGCCGCGTCATCTATCCCTCGCCCGGCTCCTCGCGGTAGAGCTTCAAGGCCTCCAGCGTCGGCCGGTCGTTCATCGAGAAGAGAATCGCCTCTTCGTTCTTCGATCCGTTCTGGTGGCTGTGCCAGCTCCACAGCGGGACGACGAAGCAATCGCCCTGCCGCCATTCGTATTTTTTCCCGTCGATGACGGTCGCGCCGCCGCCGCGAAACGCGTGATACACCGTGCTGCTGTTGTGCCGGTGCGTCTGCGTCGCCTCTCCCGGCCGCAGCATCTGCACGCCGCAGGACATCGTCGGGAACGTAGGCCCCCCGTCGACCGGGTTGACGTACTCGAGCGCGACGCCGTCGAAGGGGCTGCCCGCGCTCGCCTCGAGATTCTTAAGCGTCCGGTACGTGTCGTCCCATTTATACGCCAGCGGCCCGGCGGCCTTCTCCCATGTGGGCCGGACCATTCCCACGCGGTGGCCGGCGGATTGGAAGGATTCTTTAATCGGCTGAAAATCCCCGGGGAAAGGCTCCCAGGTCAAAACCTGGAGCGAAAGAATCAGCGGATAATCCAATCCGTCGAGCCAGACGATGGGCTCGGTCTCGTTGCCGTGGCCGTGCCACGTCATCGGCGGATTGAGGATCAGATCGCCCGGCTCCATGACGAATTTTTCGCCCTCGACCACGGTGTAGGCGCCGCGCCCCTTGACGACGAAGCGAAACGCCCCGAAGTTGTGCCGGTGGCTGCTCGCGAGCTCGCCGGGCTTCAGCAGCTGCACCGACATGTGAATGGTGTGCGTGGTCGCGTGCTTCTGCCCCTGGAGATGCTTGAGCCCGGGGTTCTGCAAGCGGAGCGTTCGTCTCTCGACCTTGCCTCCCAGCCCGACCAGCTCTCCGGCCTGGAGCAGGGACTCTTCGATGTCGGTCCATTTCCACACGCAGGGCTGGACCATGGTTTTGGGATCCCTGGTCATGAGCTTCGCGTCGGAATTCCACAGCGCCTCGTTCCACAGCCCCTGGAGATTTTTCTCTTCGAGCTCCCGATCGAGCTGCTGGATGGTTTTGCTCATCTCTCTGACTCCCGTTCGCGGACTACGCGAGCCGGCGCTCGCGGTTTTTGCCGTGGGTCAAAAAATAGCGGAAAATCAACTGCCGGCCCTTCTCGCTGATCTCCCGTCGCAGGCTCTCCGCCCGGTCCGGATTGTTCTTTTCGATGGCGCCCGCGATGCCGGCGTGAAACCGCACCACCTCCGCCATGTAGCCGGGCACCGACGCGAGAAAAGCCCGATACTTGAGGCAGGGGTTGCCGAGCATCTCGATAAAGCGCTTGAGCCGCGCGGAGCCGCACTGCCGGGTGAAGAATTTTTCCACGGCGGAGGTGATTTCCAAAAACCTGCCCGCATCGGACTGCGCGGCCGCGCGCTTCAATTCCTTGATCCAGTTCCGGTATTTCCAAAGCTCCCGGGACGTCAGCTCGGAGGTCGCCAGGCGCACCGCCAGCCCGATCAGGTAGGAGCGCAGCAGGAAGATCTCGCACGCGTCTTCCGGCGTCACCTCCAGGACGTGGGCGCCTTTTCCGGGCACGAGCCGGATCAATCCGTCGCGCTCGAGGATGCGGAACGCCTCCCGGATCGGCGAGCGGCTGATGCGGAGCTGCTTGGCGATCCGGTTCTCGCTGATTTTCTCGTTGGCCCGCAGACGGTCCCGGGCGATCTCCGTCTGAATATGCCGGACGACCTGATCGACGAGAGTTTCCTCGCTGCCGGCGCTCTTCATCCCTGGCCTTTCGCCTAAAGCTGTCTACCGACCTGTCGACAGCTTTCTACTAAGCGGGTTTTTCGTTGTCAAGCGCCGGAAAGATAAGCCGTTCGCAGGGGCGGGACGATCCGTTCCGCCGGACGGCGGGACTCTCGATGCCGAATTTAAGCCGGAGCTTCGCCGGCGGCGGGAAAGATGAGCGACTTGATCACGACCGGCACCGCGCCGGAGGACGGGATCAGCGCGCCGATGTCGATGTAGTCGAACTCGCTGAGGCCGATGCCGTCGATCGAGATGACCGGGTGGGCGAACTTCATTTCTTCTTTGAAGTGGAGGCCGAGGATGCCGCCGATGTCGCCGTCGTTCACGAGCGTGAGCGGAAAGCCGGCGGCGAGAACTTTTTTCAAGCCCGCCGCGACGCCGGTGGAGAACGCCTGCAGGCGCTGAAACGTCGCCGAGCCCTCCCAGCGAAAGCCGAGCGCCACGGGCCGCTTGCCGTCGGCGAGGTCGAGGCGCGCGAGCGCCCGGCCGATGGCGCGCTCCACGTCGGCCGGATCGATGTCGTCTTCCGCCAGGGAAAAGTCCGGCGCGACCACCGGGACGTTTCTGACCGGCACGGCGTCGAGCGGGTCGACGAAGATCGTGCTGCCGCTGACTTGAATGGTGTACTGCGACGCGCCGATGACGGTGGCGCGGATTTTCGCCGCCGGCTCGAGCACGGGGATGCCCAGGCGCTCGACGCGCTGCTTGACCGCGCGCGCGAGCAGCGCGCCCAGATCGCCGAAGTCCATGGCGGCGTCCTGGCCGTAGATGAACTCCGAGACGCCGCCGGAGAAGGTGATCGCGTCGATTTTACCGCGGTAGGCCAGCGGCGGCAGGCGGAACAGCTTGCGGTCGTCTTCCGCGGGCGATTTCAGGCTCACGGCTTCGAAGAGACGGTCGGCCATGAGCGCGGCCAGCGCCGGGAGCTTCGAGCGGTCGGCCTTTTGCCCGAGCGCGGCGTCGAGCCCGGCGGCCCGGGCGAAAAAGCGGCCCGCCTCTTCCAGCCGCACGACGACGCCGTCCCGGTCGAGCACGATGAGCCGCGCGCCGACGTCGAGGGCGGTCACCTCGCGCACCTTGCCGGCGGCGCAGACGGCGATCTTGCTCGTGCCGCCGCCGATGTCGACGTTCATGCAGACGCCGCCGGAGCGGGCCGACCGGGCGGCCGCGCCCGAGCCGTGCGCCGCCATCGTGCTCTCCAGGCTGTCGCCCGCGCTCACCGCGACGAAGCGGCCCGCCTCGCCGGCGAACAGCTCGGCGATGGCGCGCGCGTTGCGCCGCCGGACCGCCACGCCGGTGAGAATCAGCGCGCCGGTATCCACGTCGTCGCGCTTGAGCCCGGCGTTGTGGTACTGCCGGTCGATGAACTTCTCCAGCGCCGCCACGTCGATGGTGAGATCGTCGCGGTAGGGCGTGAGCAGGATCTCCGATTCGCTCAGGACCTCGCGCCGCGCGACCACGTAACGCGTCCCCTGCTGCTTCATCTCCAGGCGCGAGAAGACGAGGTGGGAGGTCGAGGAGCCGATATCGACGCCCACGCTGGTGAGCTTGATCTCGTCTTCGGCGACGATGTGCCGGCCCGAGTTGCTGAAGCTAGCCTGCATATTTTTCACCCTGAAAAGAAGTAGGGGCAGGCTGGCGGCCTGCCCCTACGGTCCCGGACAATTTTAAGCGCAAAAAGATATCAAGGCTTGCGGTAAAGCGCGTCGTCCATGCGCGAAGCGACGCCCTCGTTTTTCAGCGTCTCGACGTATTCCTTGCGCAGGTAGGGGTCTTCGTCGTAGTAGGGAATCGCGGTGCCGCCGTCCTTGATGTCGATCGCGCCGTAGTCGTTGTGCTTCTCCCCCGGACGGCCGCGCTCGCGCCCCGGCGCGTTCGGCCCGAACCACGCCGACAGGCGGAGCGGCTCCCTGCTGGTGCCGAAATGCGCGTGGAACCAGTTGCCGCCCATCGGCGCCGCGCTCACGAGACCCACCGGCTCGTAGTCCTGCCGCCTGACCTCGTCGCCCTTGCCGTTCGCCCACGGCTGCTGCCCGAGGTTGGCCGGCCACGTGTAGGTGTAGCCCTTGCCGGTGAGGCAGACGAGGACCGCGGCCGAGCCGTGCGCGTGGGCCTTGGAATACCTGCCGTTCTCGTGCTGGCCGATCCAGAGATAAAAATTATTTCCCGTCATGTGCGGCTCGATGCGCCGGTAGCCGGGCGAGCGGCGGTTGTCGAGCGGCAGCTCGCAGTTGATGACGTCGGGAATGATGTTGGTCTGGCGCATCGCCAGCCCGCGCAGCGGGTCGGGCTCGACCTCCTCTTTGTACTTGTAATAATCGTCGGTCGGATCGAAGCGGTCCTTGAAGGCGTAGGGGCAGTTGAAGATGAACTCCGGGTTCGACATCAGGTTCATCATGTTCGGCGCGGTCGTCCCCGCGAGCAGGAGCGCCGGGCTGGAGGTGGCGTTGACGATCCGGTGCGTGGCGTTGAGCGGGATGGAGAAGAGCGAGCCGCGCTGCCACTCGAAGGTGAGCTTTTTGCCGCCGTTGCCCTCGCTCCAGACCTCCGTCGTGCCGCGCCCCTCGACGACGAGGTAAATCTCCTCGTAGAGATGTTTCTCGGGGTTGAGCGCGCCCGCGCCGGGGACCTCGACGACGTAGCAGCCCCACAGCCCCTCGGTGCCGAGGAGCTGGATATAGGTCCCCTTGCCGCCGGTCCGCTTCCACGGGAGCCGCGGCAGGTCCTGCACCCGGCGCACGCCGATCTCGCGGTAAACCGGAATGCCCTCCGCTTCCATGAAGAGATCGTAGGGCGTCTTCGGCCGGAGAAAGATGCCGTAGCCGGCCTTGGTCTTCTCGTCCGTGGGCGCCTGAAATTTTTCCGTGGTTCCGTGGTCCATAGCGGCCTCCCTGCTCCCTTTCGTCTAAGCCATTTAGAGATAAAATTCAACGTTGCGGATAGGTGACGCTCTCGCCCTCGACCGCCGCGAACGGCGTCAGCTGGTGGATCTGCTGGTTGGCGGTCGAGAGGATGTGCCGGACCTGCCAGCCGCGCACGACCAGCGCGTCGGCGACGAGCGAGCGGTGGCAGCGCCAGGGCACCGCCTCGGCGCACATGAAGGCGGTCTTTTTCTTCGCCGCCAGGCTCTCGAGCTCCGCCAGCCCCTTTTGGAAATCCTCCGACTGCATGTAATCGGCGTAGCCGCGGAAGCTCAGGTTGCGCCAGCCGAGATTGAGCGACTCCTTGGCCGGCTTGCGCAGCCCGCCCAACTGCTTCAGATGGCGGTAGTCGATGTTTTGATGCCCCAGCGCCCGGGCGAGCTGCCCCGAGTTGAAATGCGGCACGTGGCGCGAGCGCGGCACGGTGCGGATATCGAGCAGGAGGCCGATGGCGAAATCTTCCAGGAGCTTCTCGAACTCCTCGATCGTCCGGGTGGAGTGGCCGATGGTGTAAATCGAGCGCGACATTCGCTGCAAGTTTCTACGACAATCCCGGTCGATGCAAGCATAACGGTCCTATCCGGCCGGCGTTTTTATGAGACGCGAGGGCTACAGCTCCTTGCGCAGCGCCTCGGCGGCATGGACGAGCGACCTCGTCTTCGCCAGCGCCAGGTCGCGGCCGATCGTCATGAGGCCGCAGTCCGGCGCCAGCAGGAGGCGCTCCGGCGCGACGTGGTCGAGCGCGGCGCGGACGCGCGCGGCGATTTTTTCCGCCGGCTCCGGCGGCGTGTCGCCCGGATCGACGCAGCCGAAAACGACCAGCCGGTCGCCGCAGGCGTCGAGCAGCGCCGGGTCGAAGCCGCTGCGGGCGAACTCCAGCGAGAAGCCGGCGATGCGGGTCTGCATGAGCAGGGCGAGCAGGCCGGGATATTCGTACTCGTGCTGGCGCTTGCCGCCGCCGGGATAGCCGTAGCAGAGGTGAACGATCACGGGCATCGTGATGCCTTCGAGGCAGCGGTCGAGCGCCCGCGCGCCGTAGGCGGCGGCCTTTTCGTGGTAGCGCGTCATCGCCGGCTCGTCGATCTGCGCCACCTCGCAGCCGGCGGCCTGGAGCGCCAGCATCTCTTCGTTGAGCGCCGCGGCGACGTCCAGCGCGAGCTTCTCCTCGTCGCGATAAAACTCGTCGTAGGTGCTGTCGACCACGGTCATCGGACCGGGCACCGCCATCTTGACCGGCCGGGACGTGTGCGCCTTGGCGAAGAGCAGGTCGCCAACGACCGCGACGGCGCGCCGGCGCACCGGCCCGACGACGCGCGGCACCGGCCGCTCGACGTCGGTGCGGCGGCGGATCGCCTTCGGGCGCCGGTGGACGAGGTCGATCCCTTCCATCGCCGCGAGCACGTGGTTGATGAACTGCGGGCGGCGCTGCTCGCCGTCGGTCAGGAGGTCCAGGCCGACGCGCTCCTGCTCGTGCAGGATCGCGATCGTGGCGTCGTCCTGCGCCTCGCGCAAGAGCTCGCCTTCGAGGCGAAACGTGACCTCGCTCCGCTCCCGGTCGGAAAGCCAGTTCGGCCGGGGAAAGCTGCCGACGGTCGTGGTGGCAATAGGAGGTAGATTCATCTCATCATTCTTTCAGCCCTGAAGCTCGACGAAACCTAGACGCTTGCCGACAGTCCACCCCTCTTCTCCCCGGGCGCCGCGGCGCGGAGTCCGAAGGCCGCAGGCACAGGACGCGCAGGCTCCCCGACGTTTAGGGTGCTTGGCACTCCGCGTGACACGTCCCCGCACTCGTCCAATCAAACCCGCTAGCAGACTTCCTCAAGGCACCAGCCCATTGCCTGCGGCCGAGCGGAATCCGCGCCGTGGCGCCGCACTCCCTCCCCATTGCCTGCGGCCGAAAGCGCCGCGCGGCGGCGCCTATATCCCCGTTATTTTCACGGTCGCGTGCTTCGACTTATATTTGCGGTTGAGATAGATCAGCACGCCGGTGATGCCCTCGATCACGTAGGCGTTGCCCGCCGGGCCGGCGTCGTACGGCTTGGCGCCGATTCTCCGGATGATCTCCATCACGCTCTCCTTCGCGGCGTCGTTGTCGCCGCACACCAGCACGTCGCCGAGCGGGGCGTGCGGGTCCTGCAGGTCGAGCGCCGAGATATTGTGCAGCGCGCCGACGACCGGCGCCTCGCCGCCGAGGATCGTCTGCGCCTCGAGCAGGGCGGAGCCGGCGGGCGGCACGAACGGGCGGCCTTTTTGCAGCGGCACGACGGCGTCGATGATCGTCTTGCCGCCGAGCTGGCCTTTCAAATCCGCGACCGTCTTGGCGTGCCCCTCGTACGGCA
>WNFL01164679.1_pt1 | contig 13770 bp, 15 predicted proteins | sample 5400361 | NCBI WGS metagenome assembly WNFL01 (sample SAMN13153351, study PRJNA577476) | soil metagenome | isolation source: 40 cm soil on Douglas fir-dominated hillslope | place: USA:California | collected 2013-09-17
ATATTTCCGGTTCTCCATGGCCACTCACTAGATAGACACAAACTGTAATCTTGGACGTCAGGTTGGCTCAGCTCTGAAGCAAGCACGATGCATTGGCTCACAAAGAGGAAGCATATAGAGCAGAAGCAAAGGCTTGACCAATTTCCATTTATCTTGCATCGTCAAGTGAGAATGGGGACTACACAGAGGTCCTTGAGTCTGTTCTAAACGCTCTTCATCTTCATTTTCCTCTGTTGGTACCGGCGCGTAGGTTTGTATAGGAGAAGTCGCGACTTCTTCTTCCGTAAGGGCTTTGACTGTTTGAGGTTGCGGAAGAATGGCCCCATATGCAATTGGCAACACGAAAGGGAGCAGCTGTTGGGGCCCTGTGTGAGACCGACCTGGGTAATCAATGGGCACAGGTCATACGCACGGACGTAATTCCGACACCAGTTCGTACACCCAATGTTCGGAGGAACCACCAAAGACCTGCGCCTGCAAGTCCCGCGCCACCGGTACCACTAGCAAAGTACCTGAGGTGGTGTGAGAGCACAAAGCCGAGTAGAGTATATGACATACCCGACACAGTGGCCCATCACGGAAGGCGGGTGGTACCGAGTTGATAACTGCAGGAAAGTAAGCTCACCCAGTCCTAGAACAGAGGAAATTAGTACTGAAGGGACAAAATAAAGCTTTCAGATAACGTACCAGATGAGAATGAAGCCAAACATATCCCGACAAGTCTGGTCCATAAGCCATCAAACATTGCCACCAGCTAAAGGCGGCCATCAACACATCTTTGCAAGCATGCACTATACCAATTGCTTACAATCATTCCAAGGAAGCTCAGCAGGCAGCAGGAAATGACACGTCGCCAGTATCGTATTCGTCCACGCAGCAAGTATGGCCAACCACCTTTCGCAATCTGAAGGCATCACTAATGGTTAGACATAAACAAGGGGCATGATATGACACGTACAAGTGAAGGTGCGATATTACAGAGCGCCACTAGGCCTTTAGGTGTTGATGGCGGAACCAGGTCAAGTGCAGCAGACAACACGATTACGTAGAGGACTGAGAGTATAGTAAGAATCCGTTCCATATATAGCAGAACAATGGTGCGTACCATTATTTATCAATCCGAAGAGGAAGAACGAGATAGCTAGTTGTCGCAAAGCACGCCGTTCAGCAGCTTCGGCCTGGGGCCCTTCTCCATTCGCTATTTCTTCTTGATTAGTTTGAACATTGGTAAGATCGAGCATTGGCATCAATTCCCCGTCATGCATATATTGGTGGTGGATTCCAAACTTCAAGTGTTCACCGAGGTATTTGCGAAATTCTCGAAATGTCTTCGGAACCTCAGGAGCCCAGATCTCCTCCACTTACTTGCCATAACAACTACCATTGAAATTTCAAGTATAGCAACCGACAGGCGCGTGGATCCATGCTACTTAGATAAAACTTTATGAGGGTATATTCAAGCGTGTAAACAATGCGGCGAGTGGTATTAGAGTTGGTGCAAATAATGCCTGGGATATAGAGCGAAAACGTTTATATGGAAGTCGTTGCGCTAGGGGTAGCTCCAGAACCTCAGGAGGTAATCCGCCCAGGATTCTTGGGGCAGCGAGAGATGTGAAGTTTGATATTCTGGCGCTGCTTGGATTCGCCGCTGGATGATCACGTTAACCTTCGCCCCTTGGAGGCCTCGAGGGGGGGTTTTGAACATACCAGTAAGGGCAGTTTCTCAGGTCAGGCTTGATGTGGGTTTCCAGGTAGCGCAGGGCGAAGAAAGCTTCCTTGCTAAGTAATCGAAGTCAACCAACTGCCGTTCGGAGCTCACAAAATTGCGACGATGGACTTACCATCCTTGCTGCCCGCACTTACCATCGCAATTAAAGGGCCGGTAGTGTAGGTGATCTCGCACATGCGAGAGTATACGGTTCTCCCTCCCAAGTACCTTGCCGCAGTAGTCTTTGCCGTTCTCATTGGCCGGAATTTTGCAGTGGAAATCTCCGTCTACTTTTTCGAAGAAGGCCTTAAGTTTGTCGTCTACAGCCTTGCTGTCAAGGTGAGCAGCCTTCTGCTGCAGGTCCGCCCAGCCTATCGTGCGTCCCCACAGCTCAGAATCTAGTGGCTGGACTGCCAAACCGGAGAGGCTTTGGATGGCAGCCTCAATCCAGGAATCATCTAAGGTGCCTGATGTGTGGGAAGCGGTTTTGAGGGGTACAAGCGCAGCAGAAGAAACGGAAAAGAGAGGAAAGCTACGACTAAGGAAACAAGGGCTCACTGGTGTGAGGAGTGGCCATGTTCGTTCGGACAATATTGTGGATCTTCGATACCCTGAGCACCCATCTCATCTGTCCTCTATTAAATACTTCTCATCACTTGCCAGATTCCTTATGGATCCTGGCTAGGGATTACAGGTTGTGCTATAGTGGCTATGGGACCATGGCCTTACAGGAAATTGGACGATATTGGACTGTCCCTGACGGCTTTTGGACAACACAACCGTCCATCGGGGTAATGAATGTGAGACCTGGGTGCACCTGAGGCCGAGCTGTCCAAGATTTGTGGGTCAGACTCGGACGCGAGACGAGTTGGAAAGAACCTGGGCCTATCAGCCCGATGCTTCGAGCTCCTCCGAGTTCTTTAGCTGCATGTTATGGCGAAGAGGAGAAAGTTGTCGTCGCTAGGAGGTTGGCCAAGCCACTGACTGACCAGAGCCGGCCAATAGTAGCGCCACGGTAAACCCGAGTGATAGGTCAGTGCTGGTCGATAGACCATTTGCCGAGACAGACTCCGCAGCCATTACCAAAACTCGTGTGTAACCAGCCTTGGTTTGCGGTCTGAGCTTCTGGACTATACGGGTTATGTTTTGTCCTCTCCAGAGCCGGTCCAAGTGTCTGTGCTCCTTTTCCTGATGCTATCATGAAGAAGCGGGCGTGCTGACAGTCGTGCTTTAAATGCCGTTTTCACTCCACGTGCTATTCAATTGTCCGCCTCCACATCTAATACGCCCAGTGTTATGGATCGCTTGTGCAGCTTATCATCACGAGAGACACCAAGGGATTCCAGTACAGTTTGATCATGGTCTTCCTATTCGTTGCTGAAGGCCACAGCTTTTGAGCTTGAATGACTGGTGGTTCGTACGATATCTCGATCAGCAGAGTGTGAGAACTGATCGGACCATCGAGGTGCCACTAGCTTGTCAAGTTTGCGGTCAACGTCAAAGCCGGTTGAGAGTGTTGACAAGCAAACCATCTCTAGATAACCATGTTTCCTTGCAATATGAAAGCGACATTTTCGGCTGGACTATGTAGGACATGTACCGTATACTGCAATGTCGGATTGGACCATGGAATGCGAGCGAGGATACGACCGGTAGCCGCTTCGGGAGTCCACCTATCAGTTTCGATTCTTCACAACAATTGAGGCCAAAGGGAGAAACTGTAGGTGTCTAATTGAGAGGAAATGAGGGTGTTGAGTCTGAGTCAATGCTATTCCCTTGTGTGAGATGACCAAGCGGCAAAAATGTACTGCAGATTGTTCAAATTTCGTGGGTTTCAGTTCAGTTGCCGAGTATTGAATACGAAATCACTAGTAAAGTTCGTCAAAGTATGGCACGATACGATACTATTGTGGACCAAATCGGGCTTCCACTGCAAAGGTTTCATCGTAATCACAAATATGTGATCGAATCTGTCCATCAAGGACCACCTCAGCAATCGACCCGAATTCCATGCCCTACGTCACTCACGAGCCTCAACGAAGTTCAGAGTGTGAGCTCACTGGCACCCAATCCATGTCGTCCATACCCTTCATACCCCCAACTCGCTGTGCTCCTTTCTGTTCTCTGCTTGAAGGCGCAGATGACTTTCAATCAGTTTGTATTTCCTTTTGTTTCCCATTGGTTCTTCGTCATTCAGACTGCGTCGCGGTACAGCTTGTAGAAACAATATAGGATCATGTATATCGTTGATCCAAGTTCCAGTCTGAATCTCGATTTAGAGTTCCTTCCTTCCTTCTTTCTTTCTTCTTTCCGACCCAAGCTACACTGAATCAATTAAATCAAGTGGCCGAAAGTAATACTTTCAGGAAACATGCGCTCTTCCGCCCGTTTTAGTATCTTAACTGATACTGGATGCTTCTCAGATAGAGCAAAGGGGTGTATCCTTCGACCATCTGCTCTCATCTTCTCATTCTCGCTCATATATCTCATTAACTGGTAGCTCCGATTCTATTGACCTTTCCATTCCATATAATTACGCTTTAAGAAGGAGAATAATCATAGTAGGTCCGTTCATGAAGTACAAATCATTTGTACAACTCATGTCTGATGAAGTACCCAACAATATTTGCCGTCTACATCTAATCGATCCGGCGTAAGGAGCGGGACTTTGACGTCGAATCGGGCAGGTTTCTCGCATCAGAAGTCACATCCTTTCGGCATGAGAAAAGAAAAGAAACGATTCATTTGAATTTCACCAACTAAGAAGGCCATTAGGTTAAGTGTATTTGTATTTAAAACGATCCTCTGCAGGCCTGGTGGTCCCATCCGTGGAAGAAGCCATCAAAAGTGGGGTTGTTGCCAGCGGCAGGAATGAAGTATTCGTTAACTTGGGATCAAGAGCCGTCGAAGTGCATAGATAGAAGCCACGATGAAATGGCACCAGATATGTCCTCCGAACTAGATTTTCGCTGTGATCAACCATCAGTACAAGCGCAAAGTGACCACCTCCTGACGGGCAGTGATAGGAAGTGCCTTTCCAGCCATCCTGCGCTCGGAATCGTGCTGAAGGTCCGAGGTGGGTGTAATGTGACATTATCACGAGGGATAAAGAACACTTGGTGTTTGGGATCGTATTTTAATTTCCATCCATGGCAGCTAGCGCAATGTCTATACCTCTTAAAAATGCATGGTTGCGTAAGAAAAAGCGAGGTAACCACGTAGAACAGGTCAAATCGGTCCGGGCTAAGCGTAAGGAGATCATACAACGAGTGGAATCCCTCGAACAACGCGTACAGGACCTAGTGCGTCCCAATCTTTCTCCCTCATCACGTTTAATCAACATTCGAACCTTAGGACACCTCGATCACCATGGGGACATTTGCCGAACTCCCAATTTCAGACTTGACAAAACGAGGTTCGTTTCGTGCCCAAATTCCCCTTCATTCCCCTCTTTGATGTGTTCGTATCAGGCCTCAAGAAGTCTTTCTTCGTAGAAATGACTGACATACAAGCCAAAAGCCTGCCTTACTCGCTCAAATCCATGGACATTCTTGGCGCGGCACAGACAGGGAGCGGAAAGACTCTCGCTTTCCTTATACCTGTACTTGAAATGCTCTATAGGGTCAAATGGGGCCCGCAAGACGGTTTGGGTGCCCTGATCATCTCCCCTACGCGTGAATTGGTTAGTGTTCCCTGACCGCTCTTGACTTATTCATCCACCTCCTTATAGGCAGTGCAAATCTTCGAAGTTCTTCGCTCTATAGGAGTATACCACTCCTTCTCAGCGGGTCTCATTATAGGCGGAAAAAACCTCAAAGACGAAAGGGACCGCCTGAGCCGCATGAACATTCTTGTCGCCACACCTGGTAGATTATTACAGCACATGGATCAAACGATTGGGTTTGAGTGCGATAACCTGCAGCTGCTAGTGCTGGACGAGGCAGACCGAATTCTCGATATGGGTTTCACAAGAACTCTCAATGCGATCGTCGAACACTTACCAAAGAGCAGGCAGACATTGCTATTTTCTGCTACGCAGACGAACAGCGTCCGAGACCTGGCCAGGCTGTCATTGAAAGAACCTGTATCCGTGTCTACACGCGAACCACACGAGGAAGAGCCCGACAACGCTATCAATGGCACGTACAAAGGAAACCCAACACCAAAAAATCTGGAGCAACATTATATCCTCACTGCTCTCCCTCAAAAACTTTCCATGCTCTTCTCCTTCATAAAAACCCACCTTCAATCCAAGCTCCTCGTTTTTTTCTCTACCTGCAAGCAAGTTCGCTTCACTTACGAAACCTTTTGCAAGCTCCACCCTGGTATCCCCTTACTTCATCTCCACGGAAAACAAAAGCAATTCAAGCGGCTAGAGGTATTCCAAAAGTTTATGAAAAGCAAGCATGTGGTATTATTCGCTACGGATATCGCCGCCAGAGGACTAGATTTCCCAGGTGTGGATTGGGTCGTGCAGGTCGATGCGCCTGAGGATGTGGAGACATATATTCATCGTGTGGGGCGGACGGCGAGGTACAACAGCCAGGGGAAGGCGCTACTCTTCCTTCTACCGAGTGAGGAGGGGGGCATGGTTACGAGGTTGGACGAAGGCGGGATCCCAGTTGGGAAGATTAGGGTAAGAGAAAGCCAGGTCTTGGATTTGCAGAACCAGCTCCAAAGCTTTGCATGGCAAGACCCCGAGATTAAGTATTTGGGTCAACGGGTGGGTCGTGTCACCTTCGACAGTTGGTCATGCTTCTAAGGTCGGGTGATACAGGCCTTCGTTTCCTACCTCCGCTCGATATACTTACAGAAGGACAAGTCGATCTTCAAGCTAGAGCAACTACCTCTGGAACTATTTGCCGAATCGCTTGGGTTGCCTGGTGCGCCACGAGTCAAGTTCCTCAGTAAAGAGCTCGCAAAGCAGAGGAAGAACGCTTCAAGGGAACTACAGAGCCCCCTTGATCGGGAGGAGGTTTCCGAGGGAAATAGCGATCCGGACAGCGGAAAGGAGGCAGAGAAGCCGAAGAAGACAAATGTGAGTAGCGGTCTCGCGATACTTTATCACATCTCAGAGCTATTTTCAGGGAATTAAAACGAAGTATGACCGTATGTTCGAGCGAAAGAACCAAAAGCTCGAGCACTACAGTAAACTTGTCGACTATGAAGGAGATACGCTTCTCGCTGGCGGAAACGACGGTGGTGGATCTGATGACGAGTTCATTACCATCAAACGTGCAGACCATGAGCTCGATGAATCCCTCGCTGCCGAACCTCCCGAGACACACCTTTCTAAGCGAAAGATCAAGGTCGGCAAGTCCAAGAAAGCGATGATCAAGTACAAGGAGGCAGGAAAGAAACTAGTTTTTGACGATGAGGGTGTAGGACATTCGATATACGAAACGCAGAAGCCCGAGGAGGACGTGAAGAAAGTGAAGAGTGCGGGGATGGAGTTCGCAGATGCGGGGAGAAGCAAGCTGAAAGAGGTTGATGCGGAGGACAAGATGATCGCAAAGGAGAAGAAGAGGGAGAAGAAGCGGAAGAGAAAGGAGCGGGAACGCGTAAGTTTATACGGGTTCGAGGGTAGAGCATGGCTGATTAGGTATTGATAGGAGGAGCAAATACTTGCCCCCGCTATCGTAGCAGAGATTGGGAGAGACGAGGACGACGGTCATGTTTCTCTGGAGTTTGCTTTACCGTTAGGCTTGGATGAGGATGACCGACCACGCAAGCGGAGCAGGAACGAGCATTCGCCTACAAGCAAAATACTTATTGGGAGTGCTGTTGACACGTTGGGAGACGACGAGGCCCTGGCCCTGGCAATGCTGCGGACTCCGAGGTGACATCGAGCATCGAAGTCGCGTCGTCGCTATTTTCTCTTTACTAACGCGTATTTCGTACTATTATATGGTTTGTTGTCACCACAGGTTGTCGGATTCGCGTGTACCGTGAGATCGAAGCTGTTGTTTTGGAACCAAAATAAGGACGGCTCTTTGACCAGCGCTCCTCCCATTCTGGACTGAGAAGATGCATCGGGCGCGGCAGAGCGCAGAGAGCCTCCACCAGGTGTTCAACGGCAGCCAGACTTCAATCCAGCAGCGACGGATGACCACCGGGAACTTGTATGCTCCTTCGGTACGTTGTCCGCAGGCCAGCGCTTACCATTATCGCTGATATCTCTCTCTCGACTTATTACCTGGAATAGACGGAGTCACTCTCTGCTGTCCAACGACCTCGTTCTCCCCTCCGTAATGCTATCACGGCCAGTCCCCACAGCCGGGACGGTTCACCACTTCCTTTAGAGGAGAACGATCCTTGGGGGAATTCCCAAGGGCGACTTACATCGGAACCACAGTCTCCCACGCTTGGAGCCACCTTTGCGCGAGTCGCAAACTCGGTCATGTCCTCGCTCAAGGGCGGTCCTATTCCTCTTCCAACGGAGGCAGAGATCGAGGCCCAGGCAATCCGAGAACGCGAGGCATCACGAAGGGAAGCGGAAAGGATACTCACACAAGAGGCTGAGCAACGTCGTGCAGTGGAAGAGCGAATCCTGGCCATGAAGTCAGTGTCGCAGACGAGCTTGCCACCTCCTCGGAACCCATCCGCAGCAGCAATTACCCCTACGGGCTCTCCGCGCCAAGACAAGGATGACAATATCCCGAGCTGGTGGTCTGCAGCGAAGTCGCGGATCACGCCGACCAAGGAACTCACGCCCGCGCAGCAGATTATTCAGGAGACGAAAGTGAAGAACAAAACTGAAGAGAAGGTGCTCAAGAAGCGGGTAAAGGAAAAGAAGCGGGCCACGATGGACCCAAACCTCAACCTCAACATACCAGAGCCGTTGCCCACTTCGCGTCCAAACTCTGCTCCTAGCTCGCCTGGTGCTATCTCTAATAGCAATGTTAGCTCAACTCCAGCTCTGGGGTCATCTACTACCAAACTCGCCATGCTCGATCGCGCGTCTTCACCTAATTCTGCTGTTGCGAATGCTTCCAAAGACTCACCACCTCTCTATGCCAAATTTGACTCTACAGGTCGATTAGATATCCCCGAGACCCTACTCGCCATCGCGCGTCGATTCGAGAAGCTCGAGCGATGGGCAGTGGGACATGTGAGGGCACTGGAAGATCGCGTGGGCGACATAGAGAAGTGGCTGGTGGACAAGGAAGAGGCTCGACAAAAATCGGAAGAAGAATACAAGAAGGAGAAGGACAGTTGGGTTTCGCACTCTGACCTTGAGCGCGTCTCGAGCAAAGTATCCGCGGTCAAGGAGGGGCTGTCGGGGGTCAAAGCACGGATGTTGGAAATGGGAAGGACGACCGGGGCGACAGCGATGACGTATAAACCGGCTTCTGGTTCATCAGGGAGCTATACCTCTTCTCACACACAACCACCTCCGCCTATTAGCGCCACGACTTCAGACGAGGCCATCGCTTCCACCAGCTCTCGAACCAGACTTCCTTATCCCACAGGCGACTACGCCTCTCCTGGCGACGTCGGATTCTCCCCGCCCGCATCCCCACCCCCGCGGGTGCGTTCGCCTCCCACTCGTTCCTCCTTCGCAGGCGCACTCACAACACCTTCCGTCACCTCGTCTGGTTTATCTGCTCCCGAGTTGAGCACGGAGGGCAAAGAAGGCAAGACAGCGCCACGGCGTCAATCTGTATCACCCACACCACGGAAGCGGTACACCGTTGCATTGGGTGGACCGCTCACATCGCCTTTGGATCAGCTAGCGAAGGATTTCGATCCCTCTCATCCCTCTGACCGAAGCGACAACGAAGGTGGATTCTTCTCCTCAGCGGTACCAGATTCTCCTCCATTGCATGCGAGGGAGGACACAATTGGCGGAACACCGATAAACCTTTCCAGACTCGACACCCTTTCCTCACAACAAAAGAATTCCGCTTCGAACCTCAATCAGCCTACGGACGGAACTCCGAATTCGAATCGGATCCGCGCGCAAAGCTCATATGGCGCACTTACGGGATGGGATGCCTCAAGTATACAGAGTGCAACGCCGCCACTGCGCATGCGAAGGAAGAGCGGGGGTTCAGCAGATGCGGGCATGGCGATTGGCAGTCTCGATACGGGTAAATCCACTAGTACTACAGCGGCCACTGCGGTGGGAGCGGGAAAGTTTGTCGATCCACTTATTATCAGAAAGAAGGAGAGGGAGGGGATTACCAGTCCGCGCACACCTGTTGGGGGCCGAGGACGGACTGTGGGTGAGTTGGCGGCGTTCTTCGATGGGGAGAAGTAGTTTATGAATGAGATTGCTGATTTGGGGAGGGAGATCAAGGGTTTGGCGAAGTTTTGTTCCGTCAACTCTACGTTTCCGAATGGATTCTCTCCTTTCGATATTTTTGCGTTTCCCTTACATCCCACTGTCCGTCTTGGATGGTTGTTGTCTCAAGGTTTCTTTTCTCACGATCCTGTTCCTACAATATTTCATCTGAAAGCGACTGCGTAGGCGTCTCGATCGTAATCTCTCGTTTTGTGCCTTTCTTTTTTTGTATTTTTCTTGCTTCTACCACTTATGGACGCATTATCCTTGGCATTATTCAACGTTAAGGTGTACTGTAATACCTTAGCCTTCGAGGGCGAGGAACTCGGTTGTATGGTGGGCTCGGGAGAGTGCGGAGCGCACAGTGGAAGCTAAGGTAGGCAATCAATATCCAGGAAGATTTGGGAGTGGAGGGAGGCGAGAGAGCTGGCCCAAAGTGATTGTCCGTGTGTCCATATGGCCATGCCACCTTCATTGAACAACCCACCATGATTGTAGCTTATCTAGTTCTGAATATTACGCGGTGTGGGTCTCACCTCCGCTGGCTCGTACTACGCGCGGATCCATTTTGCCTTAGAGTACCGTACCGAGTGCAGAGCCTGCAAATGCCATAGTTTCCGAGGACACGCTCGGACTACCAATGTTGGCAAGTTGATCAGTCCGCTGCCAAGTTGAAACTAGCCCCTCACACTGCATACCTAAATATAATGCAAGGGTGGAATGAGGAGCCACCGCCGTGAGCCTACCCATACCCCTAACGTCACATACAATGAGTGAATCGATATGGTAGCAGCGATTCCCCAATACGTATACGTGCGGTGTCGCTGCGTTGCAATTATTCAAACGCTATGTGTCAAATGCTGCGCATAGGTCCTTGTTCTCTTGTGACTCGGGCTTATATCCTATCATTATTCACTCATCCGCTGCGCCTGATCGCAATCCGCAATCCGCAATCGCACAGACCGCCAGGCTGAACTCACCCCCAACAATGTCACAAGCAGATCGGGAGGTGCAGCGAGCACAAGTCCCAAAGTACATAAAAATGCGTCACAGCTCCAAGAGACCATTCTAACCGACCTGATACCAACAGCACAGCTACAAACGCTCGATTACCAGATGAAGTCCTCCGGCTCACTTTCCGACTGGCAACTTTGGATGAGGATAGCCTCAAGCCCACATTCCTGAAACCGAAGGAGATCGCTACATACCGATTTATGGAGGGTGAACGGAGCTACGAGTCGTATGCGAACAAATGGGCGTTTACGAGAGTTTGCAAGCAGTGGAGGGAAGTCGTCGCGCAGTTCTTGTACGAATACGTGAGAGAGATGTCCCTCGTAGCCACAGTATCGGAACTGATGCCCTTTCAAGGTTATCATAACCTCCTCAAAGCAAATCCCGCTGTTGGCTGAGTTATTGGATGAACGAGTCGGTGGGGTCAAACGAGGATGGTGGACAAAGCGACTTGACATCGATCCTGATTTGTTCATCAAGTCGCTTCACTCCTTCAGCCTGATTGCAGAAACCTTGCGGTTGCTCGAACCGCTGCCCAATCTGGAAATATTCACCATCCCCTCATTTGAAAACCCTATCAACGATCCGGTCAGCCAGAGCTGGCTCATGCATGTCCAGCTCGACCTCGGCAAGCTGACACGGCTGCGCCGCGTCGAATGGCACGGGTCTGGCTACGACCTGCTCGATCTTCAGCGCCTCACACAGCTATGTACTGATCTAGAACACGTCGCCGTGACTCTTGAGGCATCGTCGGAGGCATCGCCAGACGCTGTACCCATCGTGCATGACAAGATTCAGACCTTACTTCTCAACTGGCACGAGGAGTTCAACGTTGCCTCACCCTCCTTCACTGAGTGGTCTCTTCCGGGTCTCCAACATATCAGTTACTTTGCCCATTACGACCAATCCATCCCTATGCTCCTTCCTCTTTTGCGTATGCATGGCGCGCACCTACTCTCCCTCGAGATCCCCATTCTCTATCGGTGGACTGTCCTTCCCTACTTGAGCCTCGTCCTTCCTCTTGTGCCGAACCTTGATACGATCATCCTTGACATCTTCAAAACCGACTTCGTCGGGATATCCAACCCGGGCCACGCCAACCTCCGTTGTATAGGTTGGCGCCTTCGTGTAAATGCTGCGATGAACGACTTTACAACCCTCCATGCGGCCACGCAGTATTTCAACAAAAGCCTGTATCCCAAGCTGGAGCGTATTGAAATCATTCACCCAGATCCGTTGAGCACGTACACGGAATGGATTTCCCAACATTTTGCGCAGGAATGGAACGATCTGGTGGATGGACCAATTCCTGTGTTTGATTATCACGGGAATAGGGCAGTAATATCGGTTGATGACGAGGAAAGCGACGGGGATCATGGGTGGGATGGCATGCAAAATCTCAGAGAAGAAACCTATTTTGAGTAAACACCCAAGTGGGTCGCTCTTGCACTCGTTGTGGAGATCTACTGCTAAACGGCAGAGTCCAGATGTAACATCTGGTCGATCTACTTGCTTGGTCTAACAAAGAAGCATAATATTACGGCACTACTCATGTGGAGTCTCAATCCTCGTCAGTTTGTGGTCCGCCGATTGATATGCATTCTCAGTGAAGCCGGTGAAAGATGGACGCCGCTCGGACATTCTCCCCATCAACCCCAATGTTGCCGTTGGTGTGTCCTCTTGCCTCTCACCTGGTTTCCTCATTTGTCTGGCAACCACCATGATGAATAGTGAGTCAGACCGCCTCTTGTGTGATCGCATTCCAACGTGTCTTTACGTTATGCAACTGGACGTCGAGCAGTCTCCGTCCACCTCGTGTACTGTTGACGGGCTTCAGCATTCCAACAACGTGTTCGAGTCCTTCCTTTTAATTTCTTTAATTTCTTTATTGTACATTGGTCGTCATTTGGAGCAGTCCAATATCTTTGGCAATATCTGGGAAGCAATTAAGGTACGAAGTGAGTAGCTTTGAGGGTCTAGCGAGTACCTTGAATCCTTGACTGCGTGATCAAGTTCCTAGGGAACTTGGGAAAAAATCTGGCTCCCAAATACAAGAACCAAAATCCTTGCGATAACCCGTTCACAGTAATCGATACAAAAATCCAACCACCAATACTGGGAATTCTATTTTGCGACTTCCCAATGTCCGCAGTCGAAAATTTCTACAGAGAGCATGTCTTCCTGGGAAGTCCGCCTTGCATGCACGAAAAGGAGCAAAAAAGAATGGACTGACGGCGAGACAGCTCCAGTCTACAAAAGGATATCAGCCTTGTGCTGTAGTTTGATCATCCACGTCTGCTGTCGAATAAGAATTGCTCTTGTGCTTTGGTGTGAATGTCCAGCCTGCGGGTGCAGGACCGAGAAACATTTCTGAAATTTGAACCCATACACGGCTGTCGCCACTAGCCAAGAGAGTTTCTACAATATTGGATATATAAGCAATGACCCCGGGTGTCCGTGGATGAGATACCTAGTTCATCTCGACCTTGATATGCCGGTGGCCGATCGTTTAGTTTTGGTGGCAGGTATTCCAGGAGACCGACAGGAATGTAGCGGTACCAAAAAGAGAGCGCCTCACATAAATACCTCCTTGTCGTATTCACGCCGGCCGTGTCCGTTCCCCAATGGCTAGGATGTCATAAGTCAATTGAAACACACGAGGAGGAATGGTCGGACCTTAATCCAAATTCCGCGTACTGACCAAAAAAAAGTAAGCTTTGGGCTGCTTTCATCACGTACGAATGCGTTACCTGGCGAACAAGAT
>WNFL01369960.1_pt1 | contig 13769 bp, 17 predicted proteins | sample 5400361 | NCBI WGS metagenome assembly WNFL01 (sample SAMN13153351, study PRJNA577476) | soil metagenome | isolation source: 40 cm soil on Douglas fir-dominated hillslope | place: USA:California | collected 2013-09-17
AACTCTCTTAGGAAGGGGATCATTAAAACGTCAAGGAACAAGGCTCAAGCACCATACACCATTCTTCTTGTTGGAGAGACTGGTACCGGAAAGTCCTCATTTTTAGAATTCATCGCCAATGTCCTTATTGGTACACCCCTTGATGACTACAACTTCGACCTTATCGACCAGAAAAACGAGCAGGGTGGTTCTAGCGGCCAAAGTCAGACCAATTCGGCCCGTATTTACGAACTTACAAGTAATAATGGCATATTGGTAAGTACGGGTGTCTGTGAATATTAAAAAAAGTGTAACCTTTCGCGAAGGTTCGCATCCTCGATGCGCCTGGATTGGCCGATACTCGCGGTATTCATCAAGACGAGCTCCACAAGGAGAGTATTGCGACCGAGATTCAGAACCATGTCGAATCTGTCACTGCCGTTCTCATCCTAGCAAATGGGTCCGTCCCTCGTATCACTGTCGGGACGGACTACGCTCTCTCCGCTCTTTCCGCTCTCTTCCCCAAAACCCTGGCTAAGAATATTGCCTTCCTATTCTCCAATTCCCCGACATCCTCTCTTTGAACTTCGCACAAGACGCCGTCCCAGAGATTCTCAAAGACGCTCCCCAGTTCCTCCTCGACAACCCAATCGCGCTCCAGAAGAAGTTCCTCAAGTTCAAGGATGACCCGACTAAGAGGAAAATGAGGAAGGAAATGCAGAGAGAGGTGAAGCACGTGGAACTGAGAGCTTTGGAAATGATGTGTGATCTTTTTGACTGGTTGGACAACCTTGAGCCGCAGCCAACGACAGAGATTGTGGCTCTCTACAAGAAGTCTCATGTTATCGAGTCCAGAATTACCGATACTCTCAATCAGATGGATCAAGCGTCGGACCAGATGGCGAAAATCAACAAGATGGTGGAGGAACTCCAAAAGAAATCTGCTGTGAGCATTTCACCTCACTTGCATCTGGTGCGCGGTTCTTATGCTCGTTGGACGTAGGACATGGATGGTTTGTCCAAATTCGAAAGGATCATCAATGCGCCAGTCTGGAAGCAGCAACCAGCTTCCACTCTCAATTACCTCTGCATCACGCCTGATTGCCATTCCACCTGCGGCGTGAAACATTCCTTTGCTGGTGTTTTTCTGCTTTGGCCGAGGCAATTCTCGTCGTGCTCCCAATGCAGCCACCCCCACCTGTCCCATTTCCACTTGCACTCCACGTGGGAGCAAGTGCATGAGGCCCAGTTATCAGTTGACGACGACATGAGGAAGCGGTGGGAAGAAGCAAAGGACGAGAAGGAGAGGACTGAGGCACTCCTCGCAACGAGTAAAAGCGCAGTGGAGGATCTCAGTCGGATTATAGACGATGCTATGGACGACCTCGCGGGGTTAGCAGAAGAATATGCGAACTTGTCACTCTCGGGGAGCTTCTCAGCGCCGTTGGAGAAGGAAATCTCACTTTTGGAACAGCGGTGCAGGGGAATGGAGGAGAAAGGAGTTGGTTTGGAGCTGCTGATAAAGGTGCATGCTAGCTTGGAAAACATGAAGGGGAGACTGGACGTTCTCAGACACGCCAGGGAGAAGGTACGGGAGAGGGTTCGGAGAATTGAGGGAAGGGCTTTGGGTAAAGTTTGGAAGGTTGAGGAGAAGGTGGAGGGCAGGGTGAGGAAGGACGAGGTGAAGGTGAATAAGGCAATTCGGACGATCGAGGGCGGGTTACAGGACGAAGTAATTGTTTTCTGGGGGGCAATCAAAGAGAAGGTAAAGGCAGGGCTTTGGAAATAAATGCTTGTCGATGTACAGTATTACAGTATCTCCTCTGCCCTATATACCCTTATGCATTACGACTAATTTATTTAATCCGTGTGCTTGGAATTTGTTTCGCGAAAGGTCGCTCCGAGACCAAACTTCAGGATCGGAGGATTTTTAATTATTTTTGAAAAGTAGACGCGGAATAACCATCGAGTGTAGTAAGTCTGCCACTTTTTTTTTTAGGGTTACCCTTTGCACGAATGTTAATGCGTACCATTGATAGAAAAGTTTATTTTGCTATTGGGTTGACTCGCCACCCAGCCTCCCAGTCCTCGCTCTCGATCCCTCCCACAACCACTGAAAATGTCCAAGAGTGCGTATGCACTGTCCTTGATATCTCAACAAGAAGCGTTGCAAACGAAGCTGCAAACACAATACGATATTCTCAAATCGCACAACTCGACCATGTTCACTCCACTGGTCGACACCGAAGGCTTTCCACGGGCGGATATTGACATATGGGCTATTCGACATGTATGAGTACACACTGATGAACTACGGAACGATATCTCCGCAATCGTGCGCGCTGGAGGAGGCTGCAGCAGGAGATGCGTCAGCTATCGCCGCGCCTACGACGAATGGCGTTCTAAATATTAACGGCATCACTAACGGAGTCAATGGGGGTTATGAATTGAGACCACTCGGAAAGGTCAATGGGGTGGCGCCAGCCTCTCCGGCCTCCACTGCAGTGTGTTGGAGGCCACTGTGATATGACAGCGACTAAATATTCTCCTAGGGCCTGCAAAGGGAAGATTTGATAGTCCACTTTGGTCGTTTGACGTACAGAGACTTTGCGGGTTCATCGCAGCCTCTGGCCGATCTTGTCTCAGTGTACGAAAACATAAGGGAGACTAGGTACTGCTACACCTCTCGCTGTTTGACATCAGAGAATACCAGCGTCCATTGGAGATTGTGGTACTGCGCGACGGTCAGGGGATGTACGCCGACCTCTTGCTGCACTTATTGCGTCATAGCTATGTCGTTAATGGGCTTTTCCTCACCAGCGTCTGCGTTCTACGTCTGGAACCGGAACCGGAACCGACAGTCACCCGAAAAGCCTGGCATGGTGCCAATCGCCCGTCATCATCTGGTTATGAGTGGATTCTCTTACTCAACTTCGTTTCGACACACAAACACAGATGCACAGATGCACAGCAGAGAGCCAGAGAGTGGAAAACCAACCGTGCAAGCGTATAAAAAACCCACTTGTCGAATACTAACCCTCACTCTTAGCCTCCTCTCCCCTCCTTACTCCGTTAATTCAAAATGCTCTTCGATAACAAGGTTGTCCTCTCACTTGCACTTGCCTTTCCCGCCGCGCTAGCTGTAGTCCTACAGGATATCTCTGGTCAACCGTTCGGCAGCGGACACGTTGATTACCTCGTCAACCTCGCCAACACCGACATTCAACTTTCCCTCTCCTTCCTTGTCAATACACATTCATTGTCCATCGCTTCTAGGATGGGTACACTCGCTCTGCTGTTCTGGTCAATGGGTGAGCCTTCAGGTCACCACGTTACTCTCCCTGCCCAATCTCACCTGCTCCGATTCGTACCTCAGTCAATTCCATGGCCCCACCATCTATGCCACTAAAGGCGATCGCCTGAATGTATGCTGTATTGCGCAACCCCTTTATACGTTCTCACACGACTTTAGGTCCAAGTTGACAATCAATTGACGGTCCGTACCATGCGCCGGTCCACTTCCATCCTCTGGCAAGGCATTGTACGTCAAGAGTGCTGAAAGGACACTAATTGAAAAACATTAGACTCAGCATCGAACTAACTACCAAGAAGGCCCCTCATTTGTCACTCAGGTGCGTTAGCCACCGTAGTACACAGCGGGCGGTTAATATCCTTGAACCATCCAGCGTCCGATCGGCCCCAATTCGACCTACACGTCTGTTCTCGCTTTGCTGACACCCTTTGTCCTCACAGCAATGAACCTTCCCTCCGCTGGCACGTTTTGGTATCACTCCCATCTCTCGACGCAGTATCTTGACGGCCTTCGTGCTGTGATCGCCGTCTATGTACGCCAATGATCTCAAACACCTTGAAAAAACTCACGGATTCCATAGGACCCCAACGACCCACACAAATCATTGTACAACGTGGATGACGAAGGAGCAATCATTACACTAGCAGACTGGTGGCATGAGCCCGCACCTGCCGTCATTCCTTTGCGCCTCCGACTCTCACTAATATTGGTCTGCTCCAGGCCACCGCCACGTATCTCACTTCCAGCAATACGGCCGCGAACGAAAGTGCTCCTGACTCGGGTCTCATCAATAGCGCCGGGCGCTACGTCGGAGGGCCCGAGGTGCCGTGGAGCCGCATCAATGTCTTGCAAGGCAAACGCTATCGCATGCGGATAGTGAAGATTTCTGGGGACGCTCGCTATCGTTTCGCCATCTCAGGTCATTAACTTACTTTAGGGCTGGCCGTATCCATTGTCATTGACTATACCATTGACAACATCGGGGGCAGGTCATTGCAGTAGACGGGATCAGCCATCAACCGCTGACTGGTGATTACATCGACATATACACTGGGCAACGCTACAGTGTCATAGTCACTGCCAACCAACCCGTGGACGATAACTGGATCACGCCTCCCGCCAGCGTGCGCACGTCTGTGAACAACCCAACTTGTGAGGGGTTTCCGGTACAGAATATCACGAAATCGGTCACGCTAACTGATCACGTAGTTGACCCCAACTCTGTCTTTGCGGTCCTCCACTATGAAGGGGCAGATGATTTCGATCCAACCCCGCCAATTACAAATGGCACCCAGCTGCTTGAGCATAATTTTGGTATGTGAATATTTTTCACCAGACCACAGACAAAAGGCTGACCTGTTCGAACGTACCTCTTGACAACCCGGGTATCACCGGTTCAGGTCCAGCAGACCAAGTTTTCAATTTGCGCTTCAACTCCACGGTCGATGCCTGCGGTACCAAGGGCTTCGCCTTCATAGTCAACAACGTGACGTACAAGGCGCCCAAGCTCCCCGGGTTCTCTCTGGTGCCAGCGCATCAATCGATTTTGACCCTACTAAGAATGCCGTGATCACCATACTGGGTTCAATCGTAGAAATACACATTACCGACTTCCCCGATTATCCCTTCCACTTTCAGTACGTATCTTTACTCCCCTTCATCACTCCACATGCACACATAACTCACACATTCTCATTCTCTCTCTTTCGAAAAGCAGCCATGCCTTTGATGTCATCCAAAGTACCACTGGACCTCCCAGCTACATCAACCCCCCTCGCCTCGCCGAGACGTTTTAGCTACAGCCGGTAAGTGGATGCGTTGTCGACCCTACGTACGATTTCTAACGAGAAGATCTGGGATTGCTTGTAGGTGCAAAAACTGTAACTATCCTTTTCATTGCAGACAACGCCGGTCCCTGGCTCTTCTATTGTCTAAGCCAAAAAAAATTGGCGGCCGGCCGCGAAAAGATCGAGAAAGAGCGAGATGTTAACCGCCACCCTCCCCCTCCCTCTTCCTCCTCCTCCTCCCCCTCCTTCTCTAGATATGCACCTCGAGGCCGGACTTGCAGCTCTTTTATAGAAGACCCTCAGGGAACGCGCGATGGACCGACATCGGTGGTTCCTGATCTGGCCTGGGAGGGACTATGTAAAGCCTACTACGCGCGTGATCCCGCTCTGCATTAAGGGCCTACGAGCAAAATTCGCTTTTCCTAGGCTTTTCAACAATCAACGGCCCGTTCCTACCCTCAATTATCTCTGCACCGAGCCTAGTTGCTATTCCACCTGCGGTGTGCAATATTCTGTTGGCCGTGTTTTGCTACTTTTTCCGATGCAGCTCGCGTCGTGTTCCGAGTGCCACCACTCCCATTGGTCCCATTCGCATTGGCTTTTCTGAATGGGTACTGGTGCAAGAGACCCAGGTGTCGATTGACGACACCATAGAAAAGCAGTGGAGGCGGCAAAGGACGAGAAGGAGAGGACCGAGGCATCGTCATCGCGAGCAAAAGAGCACTTGGTGATCTCAGCCACGCGATGGATGAGGCGACGGATGAGCTCGCGCGGTTAGTGGAAGACTATGCTTGCTTGTCACTTTCAGGGTGCTTCTCGGCGCCGCTGGAGAAGGCAATCCGGCTTTTGGAACAGCGCTAAAAGGGCGTGGAGGAGAAAGGAGTTAGTCCAGGGCAACTGGAAAGGATGCATGGTAGCTTGGAGCAGATGAAGGGGAGACTGGACGTCCTCAGAAAGGCCAAGGAGAAGGTAGTGGTCACGAAGGCCAAGGAACTATGGGAGAAAGTCACGGAACCGATGCAGGAAGGAGCTCGAATGGTATTTGGGAGGGTCAAGGAGGGGACTGACAAAAACTAAAACGAGATGCAGGACTTGTCGCGTAAACCCTCTTGTCATTAGGATGTACTTCTATGTGGCTTATATAGTAGACCAGAAAACAAAACACTTATCAAACTGAGAGAGGATTAGCGCTACTACCTAAGGCACCGGAACACCGCTGGACATATGAAGGCAATGTCGAGACCGAGGGTTTGTGGTTAAAACTATCGAACGTAGGGCATTAAGTGATGAGAACACCACTATTCCGATAGGGAAGGTCTATGCAGAGGTCAAGGTGGCCAAGGTCAAGGTGGCAGAAGTCAAGGAGACGGAGCTTGAGAGGTATGGGAGCCCGGCTCGAATATCAAGCCGTCTGGTGTAGGGGTTGTTCATCAGGACCATTTGGATGCGGCTTTTTGGAAGTTGCCAAGAGGGCGGGTCTAAGCTTTTAATCTCACCCCGATATCCTTGTTTTTATATTTCTGACAAGAGGCCTGGACCGCATTTTATTAGTGGAGCTGGGAAACCATAGTAAAATATGAGTCGGATATCCGCGAACGCTGGAAGACGATCAGCATAGTGTCAAGCGGCGCCCTCCGCGAAGGTGATAATCGTTATCTAATGTCATCCGGTTCCTACCTCATATACTTTCCTAGGCCATTTACACACAAACAACCGCCTTTTCAACCGTTTTTTACTTCAGCGAGGAAGGATTTCCGGCCTTTTCGGCGACTTCTTCGATACCCCTCGATCCGAATCAAGCTGACGGCCTGGCATCACCTGATCGTCCCCCAAAGACTATCGAACGGAGGTATTGCAAGTTCTGGCGGATTCTGTGGATGGCGACCCACCTGATTAGCTATGCCAAGATGAGCCACCACCTCATCTTCCAATAGGGCGTGCGACGAAGCTCAGCTGCAAATTTGCCTCGGCCTTGAGGCACGGGTACGGCAGACATCCCATGCAAGCACCGGAAATTTCGATGGTCCTTGAAATGTGGAAATGTGGTCACTGCGTGGGGATCCTCTTCGCTGCCTCCTCCCCGAGATTGTCCGTTCAGCCGCACGAAACATCACTCAAGCACCGCCAAACAATCTCTGGCGCTCAGAGCATCATCGAAGCGATGTCAACTGCTTTTCGTGTTGAGCCTAAACCGTAAGGCTTTCCACGGGACTCAGAGTCGCAGATAACTGCTAACTCAGATAGATCTTCCAGTAGTGAACTCCCTTTTTATAAGTCTATCATGGGTTCTGTTGACCCATTCGAAAACGGGTTGGAAGAAAATGTCCCCCCTGACTCCGATGCCGTCCCGGCCATCAAGTAGGCATCAGTGATATTTTTCTGGCGTCGGTCCTGACAGTATCTCCCAGCGACGTAAACTCTCTTAGGAAGGGGATCATTAAAACGTCAAGGAACAAGGCTCAAGTACCATACACCATTCTTCTTGTTGGAGAGACTGGTACCGGAAAGTCCTCACTTTTAGAATTCATCGCCAATGTCCTTATTGGTACACCCCTTGATGACTACAACTTTGACCTCCTCGACCAGAAAAACGAGCAAGGCGGTTCTAGCGGCCAAAGTCAGACCAAGTCGGCCCGTCTTTACGAAATTACAAGTAAGAATGGCATATTGGTGAGTAATTGTATTTGTGAATATTAAAAATGTGTGACCTTTCGGGAAGGTTCGCATCCTCGACGCGCCTGGATTCGCGGATACTCGCGGAATTCATCAAAATGAGCTCCACAAGAAGAGTATTGCGACCGAGATTCAGGACCACGTCGAATCCGTCACTGCCGTTCTCATCCTAGCAAATGGGTCCGTCCCTCGTATCACTGTCGGGACGGACTACGCTCTCTCCGCTCTCTCCACCCTCTTCCCCAAAACCCTGGCTAGTAGTATTGCCTTCCTATTCTCCAATTCCCCGACGTACCTCTCTTTTAACTTCCCGCAAGACGCCATCCCAGAGGTTCTCAAAGGCGCTCCCCAGTTCCTCCTCGAGAACCCAATCGCGCTCCAGAAGAAGTTCCTCAAATCCATTCATGACCCGACTAAGAAGAAAATGCAGACGGAAATGCAGAAAGAAGTGAAGCACGCGGAGGAGAGAGCTTTGGACATGTTGTGCGGACTTTTTGACTGGTTGGACAACCTTGAGCCACAACCAACGACAAATATTGTGGCTCTCTACGAGAAATCTTCTGCTATCGAGTCCAAAATCACCAATACTCTCACTCAGATGGACCAAGCGTCGGACAAGATGGCGAAAATCAACAAGATGGTGGAGGAACTCCAAAAGAAATCTGCTGTGAGCATTTCACCCCACTTGTATCTGGTGCGCGATTCTTATGCTCGTTGGACGTAGGACATGGATGGTTTTTCCAAATTCGAAAACATCATCAATGCGCTGGTCTGGAAGCAGCAGCCGGCTCCCACTCTCAATTACCTCTGCCTCACGCCTGATTGTCATTCCACTTGCGTCATGAAACATTCCTTTGCTGGGATTTTTCTACTTTGGCCGAGGCAATTCTCGCGGTGCCCCCGGTGCAAACACTCCCACTTGTCCCATTTCCACTTGAGCTCCACGTGGGAGCAAGTGTATGAGTCCCAGTTGTCAATTGACTACGGCGCGAGGAAGCGGTGGGAAGCCGCAAAGGACGACAAGGAGAGGACTGAGGCCCTCATCGCAACGAGTAGAAAAGCACTGGAGGATCTCGGTCGGGTTATAGACGACGCTATGTACGACCTCGCGGGTTTAGCAGAAGAATATGCGAAGTTGGCACTCTCGGGGAGCTTCTCGGCGCCGTTGGAGAAGGCAATCTCGCTCTTGGAACTGTGGTGCAGGGGAATGCAGGAGAAAGGAATTGGTTCGGAGGTGCTGAAGAAGATACGAACTACCTTGGATGACATGAAACAGAGGCGGGACCTTCTCAGAAATGCCGAGGAGAAGGCACGGGGGCGGGTTTGGAGAATCGAGCGGGCCAAAGCTCGGAAGGTTGAGGAGAAGGTGAATAGGACAAATCACACGATCGAGGGCGGGTTACAAGAAGAAGTATTAAATATCTGGGGGACGATCAAGGAGAAGGTATTGGCAGGGTTTCGGAAATAAATACTTGTCGATGTACAGTATTCCAGTATCTCCTCTGTCCTATATACCCTTGCTGCATTACGACTAATTTAATCCGTGTGAGCTTGCAATTTGTTTCGCGAAAGGTCGCTCCGACACCAAACTTCCGGATCGGAGGTATTTTATTTTATTTTTGAAATGTAATCATTTTGGGCAGAATAATACAAGACACACAGAGTACTGGAATAGCCATCGAGTGTAGGAAGTCTGCCGCTTTTTTTCTTAGGGTTACCCTTTGCACGAATGTTAATACGTACCATTGATAGAAAAGTTTATTTTGCTATTGGGTTGACTCGCCACCCAGCCTCCCAGTCCTCGCTCTCGATTCCTCCCACAATCACTGAAAATGTCCAAGCGTGCGCATGCACTGTCCTTGATATCTCAAAAAGAAGGGATGCAAACGGAGCTGCAAACACAATACGATATTCTCAAATCGCACAACTCGACCATGTCCACTCCACTGGTCGACACCGAAGGCTTTCCACGGGCGGATATTGACATATGGGCTGTTCGGCATGCAAGAGTACGCATTATTGAACTACGGAACGATATCTCCGCGATCGTAGAAAGGATTAAAGGCGCGCTGGAGGAGGCTGCAGCAGAGGATGCGTCAGCTATCGCCGAGCCTACGACAAATGGCGTTCTAAATGTTAGCGGCATCACTAACGGAGTCAATGGGGGTTATGAATTGAGACCACTCGGAAAGGTCAATGGGGTGGCGCCAGCCTCTCCGGCCTCCACTGCGGTGCGTCGGAGGGCACCGTGATATGATAGCGACTAAATATTCTCCTAGGGCCTGCATAGGGAAGACCTGATAGTCCACTTTGGTCGTTTGACGTACAGAGACTTTGAAGGTTCATTGCAGCCTCTGGCAGATCTTGTCTCAGAGTACGAAAACGTAAGGGAGGCTAGGTACTGCTACACTTCTCGCGTTTGACATCAGAAATACCAGCGTCCATTGGAGATTGTGGTACTGCGCGACGGTCAGCACACACGTCTGACACTTACACCACAACAAGGGCTGGGCTGGAGAGGCTTACTAGGGTATGTACACCCACCTCTTTCTGGACTTTTTGTACTTGCTATTCCTAACCTCCCTCGACTCGCTTTGGCAGGTGCCATATTGTCCCTCAATAGGTGGCGGGCAACACCAATTTGTGTATTCGTCAGGATGCTTGATGTGTAGAGATGTTCCTATTGATTGTGGTTCTCTTCGTTTGGTGTTCTCACGAGACCGGTTGAGCGGATTTGGAGCGCCAATCCTGACGCCTGAACTCCCTTGATCCAGCCGTTCCGCGGCAGGCGCTTGTCAAACCCGAACGACCTTGTCCCTCACCATGTCAGTTCGTGCCACCGAGATGGGGCACAACATAATAGAAAGGTTGAGCATCTACTTGAAGACAAGCACGGATTTACTAACATGAATCTTCAGTCTGCCGCCCATTTCATGGCACTTGTTCTTCGAATACCTCTTCCCGCCAGAGGAGAAACGAATACCTTTTACAACAAAAGAGATACCAAGTATATTATTCCCTATGGTATCTCTACTCTTACTTGCATACCTCGCGCGAAGACCCAACACGCGGGTCTTACGATATGCAATTATGCCACCAACGCTCATTTGGACCATACGAGCTGGTACTGCGTACCAGTGGTGGCCCCCAGCACACTACAAAGCATACAACTATCTCGTGGGTGCGTCCCATTCACCTGTAGTGCTAGGGCACCTCATGAAGTGCCAAGATAGGTCTCGTATGCACTGGGTTCGTTAGCAAAGTCCTCGAATACGGCTTGACCAAAGGACGGTGCAAAGTTGGGGAGCGATACCCTGGGGAATCGAGAACAGTGCCCTCTGTGGTACTGGCTCGTGCGACTGCGACGAATCATGGCGCCGATCTGAAGTCGAACAAGCCAAATTTAAGCGGCCACCCATATCAGAAAGGGTCTGAAGGTGCAAACGGCCACGTATCACCCATCGCGGACAACCGGAGCGCCCTCGTCCGAGACTTAAACGACCTGGCCGACCTCTTTTCTAGCATCCGTGGGATTGGGTGGGATTTTGGGACAGACTACCCTCTTCATATCCCCCATGAATGGAGACAAACCGAGCCAGTGGGTGTATTTCTTCGCCAGACGGCCGTGGAACTCTGCCTCAGCATTCTCCTTTCCGACCTCCTCGAATGCATTTTCAAACTCATTCCTGGTGTAGGTACACCAGAGGGCGGATCCATCTTCCTTCCTCAGCTCCCACCTTTACTGCGATACTTGCTCTCGACCTTAATTACGCTTATGACAGGGCTTTTCGTCGTTTTCGCATTCCAAATGTGGCACAACTCCTTTACCCTCATTGGGGTTGGTCTCCTTGGACATTCTCCTTTTTCGTACCCCCCATTATTCAACAAGCCTTGGAAGGCTCAGTCTGTCTCGAGCTTCTGGGGGGCAAGGTGGCACCAGCTCGTACGGCAGTCTTTCTTCATTTATGGAGGTTATCCTCTTCAGTGGTTGTGCACTATCGCCGTCTCTTTCTGCGGGGGCAAAAACTCAAAGGCAGCCAAGTGCGCCGGGGAATTTGGGCTAGTTGTAGGGACCTTCTTCGGTTCAGGATTTTACCACGACATTGGCATATGGACCATGCATGCAGGTAGTGACCAGAAAGGGGGGTTTGAATACCAAGCCTCGATTTACTTTACTGCATGCGCTTTAGTGGTTCTCGCTGAAAGGTGGTTCAAGATTGTTACCGGAAGGAAAGTAGGAGGAATATGGGGGTGGCTTTGGACGGCCCTATGGATCCTCGGTGCCTCCCAGAAAATGAGTTAGTCGAGCCTTAAAATCTATGTCGTCTCCGCTGATCGAAATTCTATAGTGGATGCCTGGCACAGACGTGGACTGATGGGAGGAGTGGTAATACCGCCCGTGTTCAGCCCTATCCGCATGATCTTCATACCCCTTGGACGGACTTTGAACGACTTTATTAAGGCATAATTGACTGAATATATCTACGTCCTGTATTCTCCAGCACTCCTAGTTCACACTTGCTATCCACTGCACTTGCGCCCCTGACCTCGACGTGAGCTGACCTCGATACGAGGTGGTAAACAAAAATTCCTTCAGCATAAACTCCCACTTCGCTGATGGCGACTAATAATGCAGCGAACAATGGAGCAGCATTTGACGACCCAAAAACGACATACGAGAATGCGAAGAAAGACTTGATAGCTGCGCTTCAGCGCAAGCGGCAGCTCGACAAACAGCTGGTCCGTCCCGGTCTCGCTCGGTCTCGGGCCCAAATGGTGCTGCTGACTGACCCCAGCCCCTCTAGATGGAGCTGGAGACACAAATATACAACTCTGAAACCAACTACATCGTTGAGACGGCCAACACTGGTGGAAATATCTTGCAGGGCTTTGAAAATTACTTGAAAGCGGGCACATCAAGTCGCAAGAGGGTAGAAATACTGGAAACAGACCGTATTTTCTCCCATTCCAGTAGCTCTGCGCAAAGGGTACGTCCGGGTTGGGTATGGTGTGATGAAAGTTGACACCTCCCCGTTGCATTTAGAGTCTGAACAGATTAGAGGACGATTCAGCGATTGATGATCAGTATGGGGTGCGAGCTAGTGGGACCCCTGGTATCCAGACCGTCTCGATTGCCCCTGCCACTCGTGCACAAGAGGCCCAGGCAGCCCAGAAACGCGAGCGTGACCGATTGTACCAGAGAAAGAAGAGAGCTAGTATGCGACAGTCAACGATAAGTGATGATGGAGAGGCTTTACCGCCCAGAAAGAGACGCAAGTTCACTGACGACTAGATGGCTCCCTTACGTTCTCTTGAATTTTTGTATTTGCTTACTCCTACCATGTTTATTTGCATACGAGTCACTCAAACCATTCCACATACCCAAACATTAGACGCGCACATTTTGCTACCCACCCATCCCGTAACAACTTCGACGAACTTTGTGTGAATCGAAAGAAGTGATGCCGACGAGCCAACCACAGCAGTCTTTGTGTGGAACAGCCGGTAGTAACGACATCGTTTCGGGTGAGTAACGCCAATCTCTCTCGATGAAATACTGATTAGGCGATTGACAGACTCCTGGAAGCCCGGGATCTACCATCCCCATAGCACGGGTCTTGCCCAATCATATATTATCAATCGTCAAGTTCCCGTTGAAGTTGTGCGCATGGTCTTGGAGACTGCCGCAAAAGCCTTCAACTACCAACCAGTCACTGCTACATCCCTCCTCAATTCGAATTTCTTCCACTTTGACTTGCACGTCGCAACACAGCAGGAACTCCTACGATATAGTGGGGTCTGTCGAACGTGGCGGGCAATCGCATTGGAGCTTATCCATAAACGTCTAGTAATACCGGCGTTCAATGGCTACCAATTGGATACAACGCTCTTCTTCTCCGTGCTTGATGCCAAACCCCATCCTGGCGAAGTTGGTTTGGGCTGGTGGACGAACAGATTGGACGTATTCATTGGCCTCCACGACAGTTCTGGGACAAACTTGCTCCTTCAGAACACAT
>WNFL01067782.1_pt1 | contig 13767 bp, 13 predicted proteins | sample 5400361 | NCBI WGS metagenome assembly WNFL01 (sample SAMN13153351, study PRJNA577476) | soil metagenome | isolation source: 40 cm soil on Douglas fir-dominated hillslope | place: USA:California | collected 2013-09-17
TGCCTGCAGCTCGGCCGCCTGAAGGACGATGGCAAATCGACGCCCCAACAGGTTTCCCTGGCGAAGCGCAACAACGTCAGCATGGCCACGGACATCGCCCGTGAGGCTCGGCGGCTGCTCGGCGCCAACGGCATCCTGGCCGAGTACCAGGCGATGCGCCACCTCGCAAACCTCGAATCGGTCTACACCTACGAGGGGACGCACGACATTCACACCTTGATCCTGGGCCAGGAGATCACGGGACTCTCCGCCTTCAACTAGAAACAATCCTGGCCGGGGTCTCAAGTTTTGGTCCTGGCCAGTCCACGGCTCAAATGGAGGGGCGCATGAAAAGGCGACTGAGTCTCACGGTGGTCGGCGTGCTCGCCGCGATGCTCGCGGCGCCGGCCGCCGCGCAAGGCACGTTCGAGGGCCTGGTGGTCGGCAAGATGACGACGCCGGATGGGAAGGTGGCGCAGTTCCGCTACTACCAGCTGGGGAGCCGGACGCGGCAAGAGTACACGATCGAAGAGCACGCCATGGCGATGATTTACGACGGCACGACGGGCGACATGATGACGCTCATCCCTCAGCAGCGGAAGTACATGGTCATGAATATCCGCCAGATGAGCGGTGCGGCGCGCCAGATGGCGGACGCCATGAGCGGCAAGCGCGGGGGCGCGGGAGCGTCACCCGATTTCTCCAAGATGAAAGTGACCGCGACGGGCCAGCACGAAACGATCGCCGGCGTCAGGTGCGACCATTACCTGTTCCAGAACACCGAGAAGCCGGACAGCAAGCCGATGGATATTTGCGGCGCGACGGGCCTGGGGTTCATGGGCATGGCGGGAGAGGCGAACTCGATGATGCCGTCGACCATAGCGCTGCTGCGCTCGCAGAATCCGGACCTCGCGCGGCTCGCGCGCCAGGGATTCTTCCCGCTGAAAATGATCTTCTCGAGCGAGCACGGGAACGGCGTGTGGGAGGCCACGCAGGTGGACCGGCGGCGTCCCGATGCCACGCTGTTCCAGCCTCCGGCGGGATACACGCAGCTCCAGATACCCGGCGTGGGCGGGAAACCGTAGCGGGCGCGCCACACCAATGCGGGAGCCCGGGACCCCCACCGGGGTAGAGGGGCCGTTGCAATTCCGGGGGTGACTCATGAAGTCCGTGAAGGCATATGTCGTCGCTGGTCTGGCCGTGCTCTTCGCCGCGGCGCAGGCAGCGGTCTTAGTCGCCGTCTCCGGCGCAACCCTCGCCCGTCCCGCCCGCCCGGAGAGCGACACCCTGTCGGCGCTGACGCCGCCTGAGGAGGCGCCCACGGCCGTTTGGGTCGGCAACATCGTCGCCGGACTCGGTGTCGCCCGAGTCGATTCGGATCACCTGATCCTCGCCGGCGCCCCACAGCGGATCGAGCTGCGGCTGCCGGCGGCGACGCGACACGACGCCATCGGCCTCGCCGCCGCGCGGGTCGCCTTGGCCGCGCTGGGCGCGCCGTATCGCTGGGGATCCGTGGGCGCCCGTGGAGCCACGTCCGGATTCGACTGCTCAGGCCTCATCTGGAGAGCGTATGCGAGCCAGGGCGTCACCGTGCCGCGCGTGAGTCGCGAGCAGGCGCGCGCCGGAGTCCCCGTTGCTCGCGCTCTCAACGCCCTCGAGGCCGGGGACTTGCTCGCGTTTTCGCGTGTCCCAGGGGGCGCGGTGGAGCACGTCGGGTTATACGTCGGCGCGGGGCGGTTCGTGCACAGCTCCGGCTGGGATGGCGCCGTCGTCGTCACGCGGCTCGCGCCCGACGACCCGCGTGGCCGGTGGTGGTTGCGGCGTTGGGTGGGGGCGCGGCGCGTCGCGACGGCACTTTAGGCATTAGCTTTCCGGCCTCATGAACATCGCCGTGGGCATCAAGCGCGTCCCCGACAGCGAGACGCGCGTCAAGATCGGGTCCGACGCCAAGAGCCTCGACGAAGCAGGGGTCAAGTTCGTCCTCAATCCGTACGACGAGTTCGCCGCCGAAGAGGCCCTCCAGCGCAAGGAGAAGGCCGGGAGCGGCGAGGTCGTGGTCTTCTGTGTCGGACCTGCCGCCGCACAGGAGACGATCCGCACGGCGCTCGCCATGGGCGCCGATCGCGGCGTCCTGTTGCAGAGCGACAAGATCCCCGCCGATGGTTACCTGACCGCTCAGGCCCTCGCCGCCGAGCTGAAGACCGGCAGTTGGGACCTGATCCTCTTCGGCAAGATGGCGATCGACGACTACAACCAGCAGGTTGGTCCGATGGTGGCCGAGCTGCTCGGTCTGCCGTGCGTGACCGCGGTCGCGCACCTCGAGATCGATCATACGAAGGGGCGGGGTGTAGCTGAGCGTGAGATTGAAGGCGGCATCGAGGTCGTCGAGTTTCCGCTCCCCGCCGTCCTCACCGCCGACAAGGGCTTGAACGAGCCGCGCTATCCGGCCCTCAAGGGGATCATGGCGGCCAAGAAAAAGCCGTTAGAGGTCAAGCCGGTCCAGCTCGCTGCCGGTGGCGTCGAGGTGTTGGCGCTCACGCCGCCGCCGCAGCGCAGAGAAGGCAAGATCGTGGGCGAGGGTGCGGCTGCGGTGCCCGAGCTGGTGCGGCTGCTGCGCGAAGAGGCAAAGGTTCTGTGACGACGCTCGCGGTGTGCGAACAGCGGGATGGCGTGTTGCGGAAGGTTTCGCACGAGGTCGTGACGGGCGCGAACCGTCTGGGCGGCGCCGTCGAGGCCGTGGTGTGTGCGACGGGTCCCGTGACGGGCGCGGACCAGCTCGGAAAGTTCGGCGCCGACAAAGTCGTCACGCTCACGAACGCCGCATTCGCGAAGTACGCTCCCGAGGGCAACGCGCAGGCGATCGCCGACCGTGTGAAAGCGGGCGGCTACGCCGCGGTGGTCTTCGCCGCCAGCGCCACGGGCAAGGATCTCGCGCCGCGCGTCGCGGCCAAACTCGGCGTCGGGCTCGCGGCCGACTGCACCGACATCGCCACCGAGAGCGGCGCGATCGTCGCCACTCGACCGGTGTACGCGGGGAAGGCGCTACTCAAGGTGAAGATCGCCGCGAAGCCGGCGATCCTCTCGGTCCGGCCCAATGTCTTCACGCCGGTGGAGCGGCCCAAGGCTGGCGCGGCGGAAACGGTGGCGGTGAACGTGGCGCCCGGACGGGTGGTCGTGCGCGAGATCAAGTCCGCCGAGGCGGGCGCCATCGATGTCGCGGAGGCCCAGATCGTCATCTCGGGGGGCAGGGGACTGAAGGAACCCGCGAATTTCAGGGTGCTCGAGGAGCTGGCGCGCGCGTTCGGCGGCCAGGCCGCGGTGGGGGCGTCGCGCGCCGTCGTGGATGCCGGGTGGCGCGCCCACGCCGATCAAGTCGGGCAAACGGGAAAAACGGTGAGCCCGACGCTCTACATCGCGGTCGGCATCTCAGGCGCGATCCAGCACCTCGCGGGGATGCGGACCTCGAAGGTGATCGTGGCGATCAACAAGGACAAGGACGCCCCGATCTTCAAGGTCGCCGACTATGGCGTCGTGGGAGACCTGTTCGACATCGTCCCTCGGCTCACTGAAGAGATCCGGAAGCTCCATGGCTAAAGGAGCAGGGAGCACGGAGCAGTTCGTCCCGGCACAATACCAGGCGCCGCTTCCCTTGGACCAGCTCATCCTCAAAGACGGCGCCGAAGGCGCGGGCGATCGGATGGAGCTGGATGTGCTCATCGTCGGCGCCGGGCCCGCGGGCCTCGCCTGCGCGATCGAGCTGGCGAAGCTCGCCAAGGCTGACGGTGGTACGCTGAATATCGGCGTGCTCGAGAAAGCCGGGGCCCTGGGCGAGCACTCATTATCGGGCGCGGTCGTGAATCCCCGCGCGTTTCGCGAACTGTTCCCTGAGCTCAAGGACTCCGACTTTCCCTTCCGAGGGCCGGTTACCAAAGAAGCAGTCTATCTGCTGACGGCTGATGGCAGATGGCGTCTTCCGACGCCCCCCACGATGCACAACAAGCGCTTCTACATCGCGTCGCTGTGCGAGATTGTGCGCTGGCTCGGCGCCAAGGCCGAGGAGCTGGGCGTCAACCTGTTTACGGGCTTCCCCGCGGCGAGCCTGCTAACCGCAGGGAAGCAGGTGAAGGGTGTGCGTACCGCGGCGGCGGGGTTGGACAACGGCAGCGAACCCGGCCCCGGCTACGCCGCTCCCAACGATCTCAGGGCAAAGGTGACGGCGCTCGCCGAGGGGACGCGCGGCCTCCTCGCACAAGCGTGGTGCCAGTGGCAGGGCGTGACGTCGGCCAATCCGCAGGTTTTCGCGCTCGGCGTGAAGGAGCTGTGGGAGACCAAGCGGCCCCTTGATCGCGTCATCCACACGATGGGCTGGCCGCTGCCGAGCGATGCCTTCGGTGGGAGCTTCATGTACCCCCTCGAACCGAACCTCGTGGCTCTCGGTCTCGTGGTGGGGCTCGATTACAGAGACGCGGCGCTCGATGTGCACGACCTGCTGCAGCGGCTCAAGCAGCATCCGCTGTTCCGTCCGTACCTCGAGGGGGGCGAGCTGGTCGAGTGGGGTGCGAAGACGATCCCGGAGGGCGGGTTCTACGCCCTGCCGAACCGCCACTCGGGCGACGGCGTCGTGCTGCTGGGCGATTCGGGCGGTTTCGTAGACGTGCCGTCGCTCAAGGGGATTCACTACGCGATGCAATCGGGGATGTACGCGGCGCGCGTGATCTCCCGCGCGCTCACGGCGGGGGATCCGTCGATCCGCCGGCTCGGCGAGTACGACCGGGTCGTCAATCATTCGTACATCGCGCGCGACTTGTACCGCACCCGCAACATGCGCCTGGCGTTCAAGGACGGGTTCGTGCTCGGCGGGATTCAGGCCGTCCTCATGACCGTCACGCGCGGAATCTTTCCGGGGTGGATGTACGGAATGCATGCCGATGCCGAGGTGGAGAGGCGGTCCACCTCGGGCGCCCAGGGCTTGCGCCCGGCGTCAGCTGCTTCGGTCAGTAAAGTCGATGCGGTCTACAAGTCCGGGAACGCGACGCGCGACACGATTCCCACACATCTCATCATCGGGCAGGACGTGTCCGCGGAGGTCGCGCGCTTTTACTCGCACGTCTGCCCCGCCGGCGTCTATGAGGAAGTGGACGGCGTGTTGCGGGTCAACGCGCCGAACTGCGTGGACTGCAAGGCGACGGACGTGCTCGGGCCGCGCTGGACGCCGAGGGAAGGGGGGAGCGGACCGAAGTACAAGCGGATGTGACCCTCCTGTTGCGCCGCCGCACCGTTAGAAGCGCCGCCGCATCGACTATCACCGCTCGACCCCCAATCTCATGCTCGTTGCGCGCATGCATCACCGGCTCGCTTAATGCAGCGATTCCGCATCGGCACTCTCGACCCGTGGACCGCGAAACGGAGGGGGCGAGCGATGATCGGTGAACGCAAGGTAGGAGCATTCGTGGCGAGCGAGATCGGGCGGTCTGGAGGGGAGCGGCGCAGCCAGAAGCAGCGGCGCCAGGCAGGCACGTCCGTCGCCGTCGACCGGCGCACGGCGAGCGAGCGGCGCATGACGGCCGACCGGCGTCTGGTCGCTGCCGCCGCCGAGGAGGCCGTCGAGGCGCCCGCACCGCTCGACGCGATCGCCGCACATCGTCGCGCCTTGTCTGCCCAGGTCGGTAGGGACGTGGGCCAGGAGGTCGCCAGTCTTGACTACCTCCTCAACGTCCGCCCGGGCTCCCAGCACCCCACGGTCATCGACCGAGCCGCGCTCGCGGACATCGAGTTCCGGGCGATGACCGACGCTCTCACGGGCCTGTTCAATCGTGGCTTTCTCGAGTCGACGCTCAAGCGGGAGCTCTCACGCTGCCGGCGCCACGGCGTCATGACGTCTCTCGTGATGATCGACGTGGACAATTTCAAGGACACGAACGACCGCTGGGGCCATGCGGCAGGCGACTCTGCCCTCCAAGGGGCGGCGGACGTGATTCGCCGCCAGCTGCGGACGGCGGACGCTCCCTGCCGCTACGGCGGTGACGAATTCGCCGTCGTTCTGCCCGACACATATCGGAGCGGTGCCCTGCTCGTGGCCGAGCGAATTGTCGCTGAGGTCCGGCACCGGTTTGCGACGCGGCGCATGTGCGCCTGCCCGGTCGCGTTGACCGTCAGCGTGGGCGTGGCGTGGTATGGTGCAACCTGCAGCACGCGTAGCGAGCTGGTCGAGGCCGCGGACCGCGCGCTCTACCAGGCGAAGGCGGCAGGCGGGGACTGCGTCGCCGAGGCTTGTTGACGCGCTGCCGCAGCAGTCGTCGTTCGTGTGATTGACCGCTCGTGCGGGTCACAACACAAGCACCGACAGATCAACGCATTAGTATCCGCTGATTGAGTGCCGCAAGGTGGTCCGCTTCCTGCTCGCCGGAGTTGGCAGGAGGGCGAGACGATGAGCGTCGACCGCCGGGGTAGAGAATTCCCCACTGCATGGGTAGGTCGTTTCGCGAGAGAGCGGCGCTCGCAGGCTGACCGCCGACAAGCACAGCGCCGCCAGTCCGATCGGTCTGTCGTGAACGACCGGCGTATGGGTTTCGACCGCCGCTCACAGCAGCAGCGCCGCACGGCGGCCCCGCGGCGCAGCGGTCCATCACCGATCCCGCCGCCGTCGGGAGTCGAGACCGAAGACATGTGATTCGTACCTCCCGACGGTACTTCGCACGTCTAACACTTGTGTTCCCGATGTCTTGTCGCGGCCGCCCACTAATCATACTTTCACGTTTCAGAATTCATCCAACACCACCTTCGGGGGGGCCATGGGCTCAACGCCGACGGTTCACGTCGTCGCGTCCGCTCGAACCAGCCTCGTGACAGGGTTGGAAGAGCGGCTGGGGAGCCACGCCCGCGTGCAGCACCACACGGACCTGCCCGGCGCCAAGGCGGTTCACTCGACCGACATCCTGGTCGTCGACCTGGACGACGCGCCGGAGTCCCCCGACGCGCACAACCTGCTGCCGCTGCTCACGCGCCTCGAGGTCTGGCTGGTGGCAGGCGAACGCGGCGTGAGCCCGAGCTGGCAGGATGCGGTGCGCTGGCCGGGCGTGAAGCTCACGCACTGCGACACCGCGGAGCGGGCCTCCGGGTTCGACACGGTGGCGTCCGCCCTGCTACGGCGCATCGTGGGGCCGAACGGATCGGAAATCGCGGCACTGGTCCTGGCGAGCGAGTCCGGGTTGACGGGCGACATCGCGGCGATGGTGCGCGTCGTGTGCGAGCGGTCGTGGGAGCTGCGCCACCCCAAGCAGCTCGCCGCGGCGCTCGGGATGCGCCTGCCTGCGGTGAAGCGCTCGCTCGCCGTGCTGGGGTTCGAGCGCGTCGAGCACTTCATGACGTACGTGCGCTGGGTGGCGTTCGAGCAGATCATGGCGGTGCACCGGTTGCGCGCGCCGCTCGCCAGCCGGCTCGCCGGGATCACCGACTTGTCGAACCTGCGGCGCCAGATGAGCCGGGCGCGGCGCGGCTCGGCGCGGGCGCTGCGCCGGCTAAAGGCCGGATAGCTTGATGCCGTCGATGATGAACTGGACCGCGATGGCGCACAGCACCAGTCCCATCAGCCGCGTGAGAATCCGCATCCCCGTCTGACCCAGCCGCCGCTCCACCAGGGAGGCGGCGGCCAGCACGTAGAACGAGAGTAGCGCCGTGAGGATGATGGACGCGTACACGGCCGCGCTCAGCAGGGGCCCCTTCGACCCCAACGCCAGCACCATCACCGTCGAGATCGCCCCAGGGCCCGCCAGCATCGGCACGCCCAGCGGCATGATCCCGATGTCTTCCTTCTGGATCCCCTCAGCCTTTTCGGCCGGCGTCTCGCGCTGCTGGCTGCGCCGCGCCTGCACCATGTCGAGGGCGTTGAGTCCCAGCAGGATCCCGCCGGCGATCTTGAACGCTCCGATCGTGATGCCGAAGATCTTGAAGATCAGGCTGCCGCCCGCCGCGAACGCGATGAGCGTGATCGCACACGTCCACGCCCCGCGCTTCGCCAGCAGGCGGCGGTGCACCGGTGTGTCGCGCTCCGTCATCGCCAGGAACGTCGGCACCACCGCGAACGGATCGACGATGAACAGGATCGAGGTGAAGACGAGGAGCAGCTCCATCAGTCGCGCGCGACGAGCCCCGAGCGGATGCGCCGCATCCGTTCGGTCTGCTCCGGCAGGTCGGTCAGGACCGCCCGCACCTGCTGGTACGTGCCAGCCGTGAACCGGATCGTGAGCGGTTGGCCCGCGCGCACGACCTGCACCGACACCGGGCCTCCCGTCCGGATGCCTCTCACGACGATGGTCACGTCGTTCCCGTCCAGGATCTCACGACCGTTGATGCGCACCAGCTCGTCGCCCGTGACGAGTCCCGCGGCTTCCGCCGCGCTGCCCGGAATCGCCACCGCGCGCCAGCGGCCGCCTTGTACGGCCGGCGGGATCGAGCCGATGCGCGCATCCACCGCCGCCTGCTCGACGAAGCGCACGCTCCACCCCGCCGCCTTCACGTAGTCGTCCCAGGGGATCTCGGCCGTGCCGCGGACGTAGCGGCGAAAGAAATCCTGGAAGTCGGGCCCGGCGGCGGCGCGGATCGCTTTGCGCAGGTCGTCCCTCGTGAAGCCACGCTCCCCCGCGTGGTGGTCGAACAGGTAGCGCATCACGTCATCCAGCGACTTCGCGTTGTCGGTCGAGTCGCGGATCGCGAGGTCGAGCAGAAAGCCAAGCAGCTGTCCCTGCAGGTAATAGGAGATCGTGTAGCTGTTGTTGATCGCCGGACTGTCCCACGTCGTCCAGGAGGAGCGCTCGGGAGACACGACGAGGCGTGCCTCGTTGCCGCGATGATTGGCGATGGCGTCGCCCATGCGGCGGGTGAAATCGGCGGCGCCGTTCAAACCGCTACGCGCCAGGATCACTTCCGTGTAATAGTCGGTGACCCCCTCGCTTACCCACAGGTTGACGGTCCGAACGGGATGCTCGTAGTCGAACGGCCCCAGCTCCACGGGCCGAATGCGCTTCACGTTCCACGTATGGAAGAACTCGTGGGCGCTGACGCCCTCCGCGCCGTCGGGATGGCGCGCGAGGACGTCGGCGGTCACGCCAATCGTCGTCGAGTTGAGGTGCTCGAGCCCGCCGCCTCGTCCCGCGACAAAGATGAACGTGTAGTCCTTGTACGGGGCGCCCCCGAAAATCCCGATGGTCGTCTCGCACACGCGCCGCAGCATGTTCACAAACACGCGCGCCGCGCGTGGTCGTAGGCCGCCCAGGTCCACGACGGCGCGGTGCGGCCGGCCCCCCGCATAGAAGTGATAGTCCAGGAAGTGGCCCAGTAGCACCGGTGAGTCGATCAGCACGTCGTAGCTGGGGGCCCAGTACGTCGTGCTGTCGGTCGTCGGGACGAGTCCCGTGGCGATGCGCCACCCGGCGGGGAGCCGAAACGTCACGTGCGCCGGCGCGAGCTTCCAGCCGTCCAGATACATGTAGGTGCGCGGGCCGTCGATCATTCCCGACGTCGCCCGCAGGAACCACCGGTTGTTGGGGCGGCGCCACTGCACCGGATCCCGCAGACCGGCCGAGTATCGCACCACGATGGCGGCGGCGCCGCGCGTGTCGATCGTCCAGGAGATTTTTGAGTCCCGCGTGACGGGCAGCGCGTCGCCGGCCGCGGTCGCGGCTGCGAAGTCCGCGATGTTTTGGTCCGAGTCCATCAGGCGGTACGCGCCCGGTGCCCAGTTGGGAATGACGAGACGGGCGGGATTGGGCGGATTCGCGATCCGCACATCGACGAAGTAGGCGCTGCGGTCGGCGCGAACGGTGACGGCGTAGCTCAGCTCGGGATCGGTGCGGCGAAACGGTCGAGTGAGCGTCGGCGCCGCTGTGATGGACGTCCACAGCAGCACGAGCAGGCTGATGGCTGACCACTGACGGCTCACTTCAGATCGTCACCTGCACGACGCGGTCCTTCCCAGCCCGCTTGGCCTCGTACATCGCTTGGTCCGCGCGTCGCAGCAGCTCGTCGGTGTTCGCGTCGGCGACGCTGCACGACACGACCCCGATGCTCGCTGTGACGGTGGGCGTGCCCTTGAACACACTCCGCAGGCCCGCGGCCAGGCGCTTCGCCGCCGCGTCGGCGAGCGCGGCGTCGGTCTCGGGCATCAATACCGCGAACTCGTCGCCCCCCAGCCGCCCCACGATGTCGGCCTGGCGCACCGACGAGCGCATCGCCTCGGCCACGAGGCGGAGCACCGCGTCGCCCGTCTGATGGCCATGCGAGTCGTTGATCACCTTGAAATCGTCGAGGTCCAGATAGAGCAGGGCGAGGGGCCGCGGGTAGCGGCGGGTGCGCTCCAGCTCCTGCGTGAGCCGGGCGGCGAACGCCCGCGCATTGACGAGGCTCGTCAGCGGGTCGTGCGTTGCGAGCAGGGCGAGCTGGTCCTGGATGTACCGCAGCCGCTGCAATCCGGCCATCGCGACGCCGAGGACCACGACGTAGCTCGCCGCGTTGCTGAGCCGCCAGAGGAGCGGCGTCGCCGGCGGCAGCTGCTCCCACGCCACGATCTCGCGCAGTCCGATCGTCGCCGCGGCGAAGCCGAGGCCCCACGCCAGGCCCTCGGTCCAGGTGACGAGCAGCACCGGCACGATATAGAGGATGCCCAGGCGGATTTCGGGAGGCGTGTGGTCGTTCGCCCAGTACACGGCCAGGGTGAGGGCCAGGTAGCCTGCGAGTCTGAGCGCGCGGCGCATCAGAACGGCGGCTCCGCTACGTGGTGCGGGTCGTCGAGCACGAGCGCCTCGAGCGCCGCGCCAACGGGAACGGCCGGCATGTCTGCGGGGATGATCAGCAGGGCGTTTGCGCGCGCCATGCTCGTGAGAATGCCGGAACCCTGCGGGCCTGTCAAACGCGCGCCGAGGGAATTCCCGGAGGCGCCGGGTTGCACGATCGCCCGCAGGTAGTGCCGCAACTTGGGCCCGAGCGTGATCGCCTCCTGCCCGACGACCGGCACCGTGCGCCGAAACGGGAGCGCGTGCCCCGCGAGCCGCCGGATCGCCGGGCGCACGAACAGCTCGAAGGTGACCATCGTGCTGACGGGATTGCCGGGGAGCCCGATCCACGGCTTGCCATGCAGCGAGCCGAAACCGAGGGGCGCGCCCGGGCGCATCTGCACGCGCCACAGCTTCAGCTCCCCGCCCAGCTCCTGCAGCACGTCGCGCACCAGGTCGTGCTCGCCGACGCTCACGCCGGCGGTCGTGATCAGCAGATCCGCGTCGCTTTCACGGGCGCGTTCCAGGTGCTCCCGCAGGCTCTCCTTCGTATCGCGCGCGATCCCCAGGTCGATCGGCTCCGCGCCGGCGCGGCGGATCATGCCGCCCAGCGTGTACGAATTCGAGCTCGCGATCTTCCGCCCAGCCAGGATATCGGCCTTGCGATCGAGGTCCACGATTTCGTCGCCCGAGCCCATGAACGCGACCCGCGGTAGGCGATACACGACGGGAAGGTCGTGCGCGAGCGAGGCGAGCACGCCCAGCTGCGCCGGCCCAAGCATCGTTCCCGCTGAAAGCGCGACGGCGCCTTTCCGGATGTCCTCGCCGCGGCGCCGCAGATTCTTGCCGGCGTCGCGCGCGTTGCGAATCGCCACCCGGGACTTGGGGAGGGCCTCGGTGTCTTCCTGCCGGATGACGCCGTCCGATCCCTCGGGCAGGGGGGCACCGGTGAAGATGCGCGTCGCCTGGCCGGGCCCGACCGGTTTGCGCGGAAACTGTCCCGCGGCAACCGATTCGATCACCTCGAGCTCGACCGGACCAGTCACGTCGGCACTGCGCACCGCGTAGCCGTCCATCGCCGAATTGTCCCACGGCGGCAGGTCGAGGCGGCTCGTCACCTCCTCGGCGAGCACGGCATCGAGCGCCTCGCGCAGCGGCCGGCGCACGGTGTCGAGCGGCTTAACGTGCCCGAGAATGAACCGGGCGGCCTCGGCGGGGGTGGGGGGGGTCACGGCGGCAGGATCTTGGCGCGATCCCAGGCGAGGTTGGCGACGGTGACCAGCCAGGCGGTGTCGCTGAACCGGAACACGGGGAACGGCGCCCGGAAGTCGGCGTCGTCGGTGACCATCGCGACCCAGTCGGCGGGATCGTGTGCCCCGGCGTCGAAGATCGGCTTGGGGCCCGCCACGCGGCGGTACACCTCGATCTTGGGAAGGGGCACGCGCTTGAACCCCTCGACGAGCACGATATCGGCGCCGCTCAGGTAGCGCCGGGCCAGCGTGACGGGGTCCGATTCCTCGCGCGTGCGCTCGAACAGGACCCGCTGGCCCGGCGCCTCCATCAGGACGCGCTCGGCCTTGCCCTCGTGCCAGTGGCGCCAGGTGTCTTTGCCCTGCTGATCCATGTCGGCGGGGTGCGACCCGTGCTTGATCGTCATGACGCGAAACTTGCGGCGCCCAAGCTCCGCGGCGAGCGCGACCAGGAACGTCGTCTTGCCGGCGTTCTTGAGACCGATGATCGAGATCATCCGCGTTGCCGCCACACCGCCTCCGCCCGATCCAGATCCTCGGGAGTGTTCACGTTGAAGAACAGCTCGTCGGGGTTGCCGAAACGCCGTACGTCCTGGAGGGGGAGGATACCGACCCGCACGTCGCCGTGGAAGGCGATGGCCTTGAAGTCACCGGCGTCGAGCCGGCGCTCGATGGCCAAACGGCACTCGGGCCCGTACACCGCGCACAGCGGCTCGACGCCTCGGCGGCCGTCGCTCTCCGGGAGAAACGCATCCCACCCCGCCGAGCCGGTGGTCAACGCGCGCAGCAAGCCTTCGTCCACGAACGGCATGTCCCAGGCGACGCACAAGACGGCGCCGGGGTCGGCCGCGACCGCCGTGTAAATGCCGCCCAGGCTGCCGCAGTTCGGCCGGGCGTCGGGAATGGTCGTGAGGTCGGGGCGCCACGTGGCCGCGTCGACTGCGTTGGCGACGAGCAGGGGCGGGGCCCCCGTGACCGCGGCCACCGCTTCAACGACACGGTCGAGGATGCGACGGCCCCCCACGTCGAGCAGGCCCTTGGGGCGTCCGCCGTAGCGGCGCGCCGCGCCGCCCGCCAGCACCGCCCCGCGCACCTAGTAGCGCCGTCCGCGCTTCTGCTCGAGGACGACGTCGAAGCCGAGAGTCAGGGCGATATGGTGATAGGTCTTCGCGGCCACGGGACCGATGCCGAGCGCGTTCGCCGGCCCGACGAGGCGGTCGAGCGACGTGACGACGTCCCGCACTTCGAGGCGGAACTGATAGCCCGTGCCGAGCGGCGATGTGAATCCGGCGGCGGCGCCGACCATCAGGGACGTGCGGTGCCCATTGGGGTCGGCGAGCACCTGGCGCACGAAGACGTTCCCACTGCCATCGGCGAACGCGCCGGCCATCTCGATCGTACTGTGCCCCAGGGTCACGAGTCCGATGTTGCCCCGCACGTAGGGACTGAGCGCCCGCCGGGGTGCGGCACGCAGGGTCACACCGCCGAAGACCGTGACCGCGCCGCCATTCGCCGGCTGCGCGTTGATGTCGTCGCATACTTGGCCGTTGCGGTGGAGGTCTTGGAACCCCCCCGAGCTGTCGGGATGCAAGTACACGGCGGTACACGTGGTCTCGATCGGCACTCCGAGATAGGAGACCTCGAGGTGCAGGCCCAGGTGGGGCGAAACGAAGTACGTCGCCGCGGCGCCCAGGACGAGGCTCGAGGTGACGGTGCGGGACAGATCGAGCGTGTCGTACTCCGCCGGCGAGGTGCCCAACACTGCGAGCGGC
>WNFL01144223.1_pt1 | contig 13766 bp, 14 predicted proteins | sample 5400361 | NCBI WGS metagenome assembly WNFL01 (sample SAMN13153351, study PRJNA577476) | soil metagenome | isolation source: 40 cm soil on Douglas fir-dominated hillslope | place: USA:California | collected 2013-09-17
CCGGCCGGGCCCGCTGATGGCGAACATCGTGCTCGTCGACGAGATCAACCGCGCGACGCCGCGCGCGCAGTCGAGCCTGCTCGAGGCGATGCAGGAGCGCCAGGTGACGGTCGATGAGACGACGCACACACTCCCGGAGCCGTTCTGCGTCATCGCGACGCAGAACCCGATCGAGCTCGAGGGGACCTTCCCGCTGCCCGAAGCTCAGCTCGACCGTTTCCTCCTCATGCTCCAGCTCGGTTACCCGAATGCGGAAGAGGAGGACGACATCCTCCGGGTCCACGGAGCGGGGACCGTATCGACCGACGACCTGCGGCCGATCTTCGACGCTGCGGCGCTCGTGGCGCTTCGGGACGAGGTGCGCGCAGTCCGCGTGAGCGACGCGGTCCGCCGGTACGTCGCCGACGTTGTCCGTGCGACGCGGACCGCGGAAGGCGTCGAGCTCGGAGCCAGCCCCCGCGCCGCGCTCGCGCTGTATCGAGCGGAAGGCGCAGGCGTCCGCGGTGCTCCGGCACCGGCTGTTTCTCATCGCCGATGCGCAGATGCGCGGACGCACCGGTGCCGCCGTGGTGGCTGATGTGCTGGCGCGCACGCCCGTGCCGGCCGAGGACGACCGGTCCATCGTAGGGGGAGAACCCCCGGCAACCCCCCTCCGCGGAGCCGCATCGCGATGACCCGGTCCGGCCGCTTCGAGTGGCCGATCGTCATCGCGATCGTCGCCGTCGCCGCAATCTCGCGTTCGCCCGCGCTCATCGTGCTCGGCGCAGGCGGCTTGGTCGTATGGCTCGTCGTGTGGGTGACCGGACGCCTCGCGCTGGTCGGGCTCGAAACGCAGCTCGCGATCGCGCCGGATCGCCTGATCGCCGGCGAGCCGCTCGTCGCGACCGTCACGATCATCAATCGCAAGCCGCTGCCCCTGCCGTGGCTCGACCTTCGCCTGTTCCTTCCGGAGGGCATCGAGACCCCCGAGCCGACGCCAGGCCTTGCGCGTGGCTGGGTCAACGCGGGCTTTGCGCCGCGCGGGCACGAGCGCCTCGTGCTGCGCTTCCCGCTGGTCGTGATGCAGCGCGGCGCGTACGCGGTCGGCCCGATCCGGCTTCGCGGTGGGGACTGGTTGGGCTTCACGGTGTCGGAGCGGACCGACGCCGCGACCGTGCAGGTCGTCGCTTACCCGGCGCCGCTCGCGGTGCGCGATCGGCAGCTTCCATCGCTACGGCCGCTGGCGGAGCTCGCGACCCGGCGTGGACTCCTGCCCGACCCGTTGCGCTTTCGCGGCGTGCGCGAGCATCGCAGCGGCGATCCGCGCAAGGAGATCCACTGGAAGGCATCGGCCCGCCTGCGCGAGCTTCAGACCAAGTTGTACGAGCCCGCGACGAGCCTCGACGCGATCTTCCTGGTCAACGTCGCGTCGTACGAGCAGTACTGGATCCAGGCGGACCCCGAAGCGGTGAGTGCCGGCCGCCAGATCGGACTGGTGACGAACGGTCTGGACAACCTCACGCATGAGCGACCGCGCTCGGCGCTGGGGCGCGGTCCGCATTCTCTGACGCGGAGCCTTGAGATCCTCGCGCGCCTCGGACCATATGCCGCGAATTCGCCGGAGGCGGTGTTCCTCGGAGAGCGCGGTCGGTTGCCCTGGGGCGCGACGCTGATCGTGGTCACGCCGAAGATCACGACCGGTCTCGCCAGCGCGATGCTCGCACTGCGGCGCGCGCATCACCGCGTGCTCGGAGTGAGCGTCGCGTCGGTCGATGCCGAGCTCGCCGCGTACCTTCGCGGGCGCGGCGTCGTCCTCGACGTCCTTCACCCGGCGGAGCTGCGTCGTGCGAGCTAGCGGCGCGGTCGCGATCCTCATCGGCGCGCGTTGCTTCGTCGAGGCGGTCGCGTTCACGTGCATCGCGGCGATCGCCCACGTCTTCACCACCGGCACCGTGCCCCTGCCGATCGTGCCCTGGACGCTCGTGCTGTTCGGCATCGGCCTGCTGCTCGTGACGATCCAGCGGGAGGTGAAGAGCGAGCGGCGCGGGACGACGATCCTGATCGTGACGCTCGCCGCTGGAGTGCTATGGGGCCTCGTCCTTCCGGCGCGCGATCCCGACGGTCTGGCCGTGCTGTCGCGCATGGTGGCGTTCGCACTCATCGCGGAGGCGTTCCTCTGGCGGAACCTGTCGATAGCGCGCGGCGCGCTGCGCTGGAACGATTCACGAAACGCCCTGCTGTTCGCCGGCACATGCGTCGGTCTCGCTGCGCTCGCGACGGGCCCGATCGAGCACGGACCGCTCCCCGTCGTCGCGCTTCTCGTCGTTGCGCTCTCGGGTCTCGCCCTGTCGCTCGCGCGAACGACCGAGGAGCTCGCGCTCGCGCGCGGCACGCGCGGGAGCGCGCGGGCGTCGTCGGCGACAGGAGTGAGCTTCGTCGTGGGGATCGTTGCGATCCTCGCGGCCGCGTTCGTGCCGGTCGTTCAGGACGCGCTTTCGGCGTTCGGCACGGCTATCGAGCCGACCTTCACCCGCATCATCTACGCGGTCTTACTGCCCCTCGGCTACCTCGCCGCGTTCTTCGTCGAGCTCTTCGCCGCCCTGCCATGCTGCGCCAGATCGAGCAGACCCGGCCGATCGTGTTCGGCGCGGTGGAGATGCTGATCCTCTTCGGCGCGGCGCTCGTTGCGCTGTTCCTCTTCGACCGCATGCTCCGCGAACGACGGCTCGAATTGCCTGAAGGCGTCACGCTCGAACGTGGCACGGCCGAGGGGTTCGGTCTCGGCGACATGCTGGCGCGCCTCAGGCCACGCCGTGGTGTCTCGCGTCGCGCGCCGCGCGACGACGGCAGTCCGAGCGGCGCGCTGCGCCTCCTCTACTGGCGGTTCTTGACGCTCGCGGAGCGCGCGGGTGTCGGCTGGCGGCAGCCGCAGGAGACGCCGGCGGAGCATCTCGCGCGCATCGCCAACGAGGACGCGCGGTGGTCGGCCGGAGATCCGCTGGTGCGAGCCTTCGAGGACCTGCGCTACGGAGAGTCGGCACCTGACACCGTGACGCTCGATCACGCGCGCGTCGCGCTCAGGACGCTGGAGAACGCCCGACGCGCGTCATAGCCATCGTCGGTCCGACGGCCTCCGGAAAAAGCGCGCTCGCCCTGCGCGTGGCGGAGGCTCTCGGCGGCGAGATCCTTTCAGCCGACTCACGCCAGGTCTACCGCGGCATGGACGTCGGCACCGCGAAGCCGACGAGTGCAGAGCGTGCGCGCGTGCCGCATCACCTGATCGACGTCGCCGATCCTGCCGATCGTTACGACGTCTTCCGCTATCAGCGTGACGCGCGCGCGGCACTTGACGCAGTCGCGGCGCGGGGTCGCGCCGTGGTCGTCGTCGGTGGCACCGGCCTGTACGTTCGCGCGCTCCTCGACGGCCTCGACCTCGCGTCCGTGCCGACCGATCCGGTGTTGCGCGCGAAGATCGAGGCGGACGCCGCGCGCGATGGGCCGGAGGTGCTTCACCGCAGGCTGCAGGAGCTCGATCCCGAGGCTGCGGCTCGCGTGGACGCGCGCAACGTCCGCCGGGTCGTGCGCTACGTCGAGGCAGCCCTGCTCACCGGCGGGCTCACCGCGAGCTGGAGGCGAAATGGAGCGGTGCCGGTGCGAAAGATCGGCCTCGCGCCACCGCGCGGCACGCTCATCGACGCGATCGAGACGCGTGTGAAGCGCATGGTCGAGGAAGGCGTTCTTGCCGAAACGCGCGCGCTGCTCGCGCCTGGACTCGATCCGACGCTGCCGAGCTTCAGCGGGCACGGGTACGTCCACTGGGCGAAGCATCTCGCGGGCGCGATCACACTTGACGAGGCCGTGCGGCTGACCGTGCGGGACACGCGGCGATACTCGCGGCGGCAGATGACGTGGTTTCGGCGCGACAGCGCGATCCGCTGGATCGATCCGACCACGGAGGATCCACTGCCTGCGACACTGTCAGGATGATCGACACCACGACGCCACCCGAGCGCGCGTATCTCGTAGCGGTCGACCAGCCGCGCGCTCGCTTCGATGCCGACGATTCCCTTGACGAGCTCGCCTCGCTCGTCGAGGCCGCCGGGGCGGTCGTCGCCGGTCGCGTGGTGCAGCAGCGCCGCGCCGCCGACCCCAACACGTGGGTGGGGAAGGGGAAGGCCGCGGAGATCGTGACCGAGTGTGCACGACTCGGGGCCGATCTCGTCGTGTGCGACGAGGAGCTCACGCCACGGCAGCAGCGCGGTCTGGAGGAGCTCGCAGGACGTCGCGTCGTCGATCGCTCCGCGGTGATCCTCGACATCTTCGCGCGCCACGCGCGCACGAAGGAAGGGCGCGTGCAGGTCGAGGTCGCGCAGCTCGAGTATCAGATGCCTCGGCTGCGCGGGATCTGGAAGGGCCTCTCTCGCCTCGGCGGTGGCATCGGGACACGCGGACCTGGCGAGTCGCTCCTCGAGACGGATCGCCGCGTGATCGAGCGGCGCCTGATCGACCTCAAGGCTCGCCTCGGCGAGGTGCAGCGGCAGCGCGAGCGCGCTCGCGGGTCACGCGCGAAAGAGGGACTCTTCCTCGCAGCGCTCGTCGGATACACGAATGTCGGCAAGTCGACGCTGCTGAACGCCCTGGCGGGGGCATCGGTGCTCGTTGCGGACCAACCGTTCGCGACGCTCGATCCGACCACGCGTCGCATGGCGCTGCCGGGCGGCGGCGCGCTGCTCGTCTCGGACACCGTCGGATTCATCAGCAAGCTGCCGCCCACGCTCATCGCGGCGTTCCGAGCGACGCTCGAGGAACTGAACAGCGCCGATCTGCTCGTTCACGTCGTCGATGTCGGTCACCCGAATCTCCATGAGCGGATGATCGTGGTCCGCGAGACGCTGACATCGCTCGATCTCGCGGCGCGCAAGACCCTCGTCGTGTTCAACAAAGCCGACACACTTCGTGGCGCCGAGGGAGATGCGCTTCGCGAGGCGCTCGGAGCCGAGTTCCCCGCGGCGCTCTTTGTGTCCGCGCGCACGGGCGAAGGTGTGGAAGCCCTTCGCGAACGTCTCGGTGCGATCGCTGCGTCAGGTTGGACGAAGGTCGATGTCACGGTGCCGCATCGCGAAGGCGGTCTGCTCCAGCGCGTGCGCGAGCGCGGCAAGCTGAGAAGTGCGGACTACGGTGAAGCCGGCATTCATATCGAAGCGGACGTGCCTCCGGATCTAGCAGCAGAACTCGCCGCCAGCGCGAGGTCGGTTAGACCCTAGACGCGGCGCAGTTTCGTGACGAGTGATCGGGTCGTCCGTGTCGTTACGAACTGATGCAGCCGCGATCGTGGTCGGCGTACCCGTCGCATCGAAACGGACCAGCCGCGAGCCGGCAGCCGCCAGCAGCGCGCCACTCGCATCAACCGCGAGGCTACTCGGTCCGAAGTCCTTGACGAACACACTCATCAAGCCCACCGAGTCGACTTTGACGATCCAGGTAGGACCGCGACCGGCGACATAGAGGTCGCCTGTCTTAGTTATTGCAAGCAACTGCGGACCACAGAGCGCGGCCTCGGTCGCCAGACCCGCGGTCGGCGGATTGCGATCGCCGCACGGGCCACGACCTGCGTAGTTTGTGCTCGTGCCACTGCTGAGGCGGCGGACGCTGCCCATGTTCGTTTCAGCGAAGAAGAGTTCGCCAGCGTCGTTGAGAACGATGCCCGCCGGTGCGCCCGGCGGACCGGTCGTCACCGGCATCGATTCTCCGTTTGAGTAGCGAAACACTCCGCTATCGCGAAGGTTCGGACCACCAACGCGGCTGAAGTAGATGACATCCCGAAACACGGTCATGCCGCTTATCTCGACGCCAAGGGCCGCCGTCCCCGGCAACTCCGCCGGCACACCACCAGACAGCGCAAGGGCTGCGATGCTGGACCGGGTCCCGCCGGCCCGCGCGCCGCGCATGTTCACCCCGAGAAACAGTTCGGCCTGGCCGACCGCGAGCCAATCTGCCCATCCAGCGTCGGCAACGATCACCGTTGCCTCGTAGCGCGCGGGGGCGGGACCGGGCGTCATTGGTGCGCCGAGGGTTGTTGGACCTGGCGTGGTTGGCACGCCCATCGGCGGAGTGCAGGCCGCAGCCAGAGAGAACAAGGCGAGCCCGCTCACTCGCGTGAGGTTCGCTTGTCTACTCATCTTGCCATCGAGCCTGGACTCTGGGTGCTCGCACCGCGTCCGACACATCTGGGTCAACTCAGACGGGCCAGGTATGACTTCACTGCGGAACGGGGGGAAGCGGTGGTCAGCTCCGACCGACGATGATCGGGAGGCTGGGGTCGTTGCCCCATTCCTCCCAGCTGCCGTCGTACGTGCGGACATCGTCGTGACCGAGTGCGTGCAGGACAAGGTGCGTGAACGCCGCGCGCACGCCCGCCTGGCAGTACGTGACGGCCGAGGTCTCGGCGCCGAAACCGGCGTTCGAGTACATGTCCTCGAGCTCGTCGGGATCCTTCAGCATCCAGTCGTCGCGTAGCGCGTCCTTCCACAGGATGTTCACGGCACCGGGAATGTGGCCACCGCGCGCGGCGCGCTTCTCCTCGCCCGTGAATTCGCTGTCGCGCCGCACGTCGAGAAGCCACGGCTGGCCGGTCTTCACGGCGTCGTGTACCTCCTCCTTCGTCGCGATGACGCCATCGCGCGGATGCGGAGTGAACCGCGTCGCCGCGACCTTGGTCTCGCCCTTCTCGAGGGGTCTGCCCTCGGCGATCCACTTCTGGATGCCGCCTTCCATCACCGCGAACTTGTCATGGCCGTATCGCCGAAGCGCCAGCCATAGCCGCGCCGCGTGGTGCCCGCCCTCCGCGTCGTAGCCGACGACCATCGTGTCGTTGCCGATCCCGAGGCGGCTCATCGTCTCGGCGAACGCCTCCGGCCCCTGCAGCATCCAACGCGGATGACCCGACGGCGGCGGTGGCGCCGATAGATCGCGGGACCAATCGCAGTGGACGGCGCCTGGGAGGTGGCCTTTCAGATAATCGTTTCGCGCTTCTGCCTCGAACGAGAAGCGGCAATCCACGACGCGCACGTGCGGAGCGCGCAGCTTCGCGGCTGTCTGCTCCGTGGACCAAAAGAGGTCCGGGCGCGCGAACGGGCTCACGTGTCAGACTTTAGCCGCAGTTCGGTCACCGCGATGAGGAGGACGTCCATGAATGCGCGCCGTTCCGCCAGTCTGATCGTGACGCTCGCGCTCACCGTTGCCGCGATCGTCGTTGGCTCGGTTCCCGCGGCAGCGAAGAGCAGCAGCGGCGCGCCATCGGCGAGCTTCGCGAGGCTCGCACTGTCGGACGGCACGCACACCGGTACCGCGGCAGGCTCGGCGGGACTGACGCCAGGACATCGCGTTCCAGAGCGGCAGCTGGGTTTCCGCTCCGGTCACATCGCCGTTCGCATTCGACGAGCTCGTCGCGTCGTGGAACGCGGAGACGCCAAATGGGACGTGGATCCAGACCGAGATGCAGGCTACGGGCAGCGGCCGCACGACGAAGTGGTACCTGCTCGGGATCTGGGCCTCCGGCGACGGCACGATCCACCGGACGTCGCGGTCGGCGCAGGGCGACGCGGATGGCTTCGTCGCGATCGACACCTTCATCCGTTCGAAGAAGGCAGCGCCGCTGAGCTCGTACCAGCTTCGCGTGACGCTGTATCGCGTTGCCGGGACCTCCAGCTCGCCGGCCGTGCGCTTCATCGGTGCAATGACCTCGGCCGCGTCGGACTTCGCGATCCCGAGTACGCCCGTCGGCATCGTTCGCGATCTCGCGGTGCCGCAGCTGTCGCAGGAGGTCCACCGCGGCCACTTTCCCGAGTTCGACAACGGCGGCGAGGCCTGGTGCAGCCCGACCTCTACCGCGATGGTCCTCGACTACTGGAAGTCGCAGGGCTATTTGAGCAGCGGTCCGACGCCAGCGCAGCTCGGCGATTTCCCCGGTGGCACGCACGTGGACGGAGAGGTCGATTACGCCGCTCGCTACGTTTACGACTGGAACTACCAGGGCGCCGGTAACTGGCCGGACAACACCGCATACGCCGCGTCCTTCGCTGGCATGAATGGCTTCGTGACCAGGCTTCGATCCCTGGCGGAGGCGGAGCGAGAAGACCAGTGGGCACCTGCTCGTGATCCGAGGCTTCACCGCGACCGGCGATGTGATCGCCAACGATCCCGCGGTGTTCGCGGACGCTGACGCGCGCGTGGTGTACGGACGCGCCGACTTCGAGAAGGTCTGGCTCGAGGGCTCAGCCGGGATCGTGTACGTCATATATCCCGACGGCGTCCCGTTGCCAGCCAACGAGGGACCCAACCCGAACTGGTGACAGCGATGCGCGGGCTCGCGCTGAGCGCGCTGCTCCTTGCGGCGTGCTCAGGCGGCCCGCCATCCGCCACGGCGTCGGCGACACCGAGCAATGCGCCGACGGTCGCGGTCAGCGCCGCACCGTCGCTCCCGTCGCCGCCGACCGAGCCGACACAGGTCCCTGGCGGGCCGCCGCGCAGCTTCACGCGCGTCGCGTTCGACGCCGGCACGCACGAGGGCACGATGACCAGCGACAAACGCCTGCAGCTCGGCGCATCTCCCGCGACGGGGAGTTATGTCGACCCGTATGGCCGAACGATCTCCGATGAGCGCGGAACATGGACCTCCGCGCCGGTGCGGACGCCGTTCGCGTTCGATCGGCTCATCGCGTCATGGAACGCGACGACGCCGGCCGGAACCTGGATCGACGTGCAGATGCGTGCCAGCGGAGCGTCGCGCCAGACGAAGTTCTACACGCTCGCGATCTGGTCGTCCGGGGACGAAACCGTTCATCGCACGACGGTGCGCGGACAGACCGATGGCGATGGCCGCGTGAATGTGGATACGTTCGAGGCAGGACCCGGCGCGACCGAGCTCACTTCCTTTGAGCTGCGAGTCATCCTTCACCGGGCGACCGGCGTCTCCGCGACGCCGAGCGTCGTGCTCCTCGCTGCCGCGACGTCGCGCGTCGCACTGCCATCGGTGCCGAGCCCCTTCGGCGGCGTCGTGCGCGACCTGGACGTGCCGATGCTGTCCCAGGAGACGCACACCGGGCACTACCCGGAATATGACGGCGGCGGAGAGGCGTGGTGCAGCCCGACCTCGACGGCGATGGTGCTCGGCTTCTGGAACACCGGCCCGGACCGAAGCCACGCTTTCAGCCCAGACTCCGCGACCTTCCCGGGCGTGTCGCACGCCGATGGCCAGGTCGATCACGCCGCACGGTTCACCTACGACTGGAGCTATGAGGGCGCGGGCAATTGGCCGTTCAACACCGCGTACGCGGCGCAGTACGGTCTCGAAGGGTTCGTCACACGCCTTCGCTCGCTGGCCGAGGCGGAGCGCTTCATCGCGGCCGGCATCCCTCTCATCGCCTCCATCAATGGGGACCTGCCGGGCTTCCTCTTCACCAGCACGAACGGGCACCTGCTCGTGATCCGCGGCTTCGACGCGAAAGGCGATGTCATCACGAACGATCCTGCCGTCCGCGTGAACGCCCAAGCGCGCAAGGTCTATCCGCGCCTCGAGTTCGAGACCGTGTGGCTCCTCGGGTCCACTGGGACTGTCTACGTGATCCACCCGGTCGGCGTCGCGTTGCCGCCCAACGTCGCCGGCCTTCCCGCGAACTGGTGATCCGCGTTCGGCTGATGGAGCGACCCGACTGCGGGCTCTGCGATGAGGCGCTCGGCACGCTACGCCGCCTCAGCCGCCGCACGCCCTTGGACATCGAGCGCGTCGACGTGACCCGTGACGTCGCCCTCCTCGATCGCTACGTCGTGCGTGTTCCGGTGCTCGTCGTCGGTGACGCTGAGCTCGACGTCGCCGGGATCGACGATGCGGCGATCGCCCGCTGGCTCGAAGAGGTGGGGAGGTGACCGCGGCGACGCCCAAAGCAGCGCGGCGGTTCTTCGAACAGCGCTACCGAGCAGCTGGATCCCCAAAGCGCGCCGTGGGCACGAAGGCCTACCTCAAGAGCGACCTGCGTTTCTACGGCGCGACCATGCCGGACATCCGAAGTGCGGCGAACGACTTCGCGCGGGAGCATCCAGATCTCACACGCGCGGAGCTGCGCAGGATCGTCGACGACCTGTGGACGACCGACGTGTTCGAGCTTCGCTCAGCGGGCGTCGCATTGCTCTCGAAGTACGCGGAATTGCTGACGGAGCGCGACCTGACCTGGCTGGTCGGCTTCGTTCGTCGCTCGAAGACCTGGGCCCACGTCGACTGGCTCGCCGCGGATGTCATCGGCGGCGTGGTGGGGGAGTCGCGACCGGCGCTGCGACGGCTGCCCGCGTGGGCCCGCGACGAGAACTTCTGGGTGCGGCGGACGGCGCTCCTCGCGCAGCTTCGGACGCTGAGTCACGAGGCCGGCGATTTCCCGCTCTTCGCACGCCTCGCCACGCCGATGCTCGGCGAGCGCGAATTCTTCATACGCAAAGCCATCGGCTGGATCCTGCGCGAAGTCAGCAAGAAACGACCTGACCTCACGTTCGTCTTTCTGCGCGAGAACCGCGACAAGATCTCTGGCCTCACGCTCAGCGAGGGCGCGAAATATCTTCCGGCATCACAGCGTCGCGAGCTCGGGTTGGCTCCGAAGGCCGCCTGGATCGACCGCGAGCGTCGCCGGAAGGCGTCAGGCGCGATCTAGGCGGCGGGAACCTCTGCCCGCCGGAGCTGGAACGCATCGAACCAGGCGATGTGCTCGTTCGCCCAGCCCGGCGCTTCGAGCGGAAGCATGTGCCCGATGTCCCGCGCCACATGCACCTCGGCGGTCGGGTTCGCACGACGGAACAGCGCGGCGTCGCGCGCCGAGAAGACGCGGTCGTCGGTGCCCCAGAGCACGAGTGTCGGGATGTCGCGCAGTGCGGCGACATGGCCACGGAGGGTGTAGCCGAGCTGCTCTCCACCCGGGAACGGCAGTAACAGGAGCCGTCGCCAGCGCGGCGGCTGATTCGCCCAGACGATCGCGCGGATCGAGCGCGTCGTGGCCGGTGACCGGCGGTCACGGCGCAGGAGCTGGCGGATGAAGTGCTCGTCATTGCGGCGGGCCTTGCCGATGAGGAACCGCCGCAGCATCGCGCCCGTACCGTGTTCGTAAGGACGCAGGAGCGCGCGACCGATGAGCGGAACGCAGTACAGCTTGTACGCCCAAAGCATCGAGCGGCCGAGGCCAGCGGGCGCCACCAGCACCAGACCCGCGACAGCTGCGGGTCGCCGAAGCGCGATCTGAAGCGCGATCCCACCGCCCAGCGAGTGTCCGAGAAACACCGCGCGCTGGACGCCGAGCTCCCCGACGACGTGCAGTACGAGATCCGCAAGCTGCGTGAAGCGCGCATCCGCTTTCTTCAGCGCCGGCGCGAGGCCGAACCCCGGCAGCTCGACGATGTGCGTCGTGTAGCCAAGCGCGCGGAACGCGCGTGCCTGCGGCGCCAGCGCGACCGCCGTCGCACCCATGCCCGGTAGCAGGACCGCGTGCGGACCATCAGACGGACCGCAGGACTTGACGCGGGTCCGGTAGCCGGCGTACTGGACGATCGACTCACGCATGTCATCACTATGTACCCGACAAACGGCATCAAGGGGTCCGGGCGGGTTAGGCTTTCGGTCATCACCCTGGTGGGGGATTCGGTACAGTCGGGCGGTCAGCCTCCGCTTCCCAAGAACGCGAGAAGGGAATCGACATGGGCGTTTATCGGGCCGAGTACATCTGGATCGACGGTACCCAGCCGACGCAGAAGCTGCGTTCGAAGACGAAGATCGTGCCGAAAGGCGAGAAGCCGCCCATCTGGGGCTTCGACGGATCGAGCACCCAGCAGGCGACGGGTGACCGCTCGGACTGCGTCCTTCAGCCGGTGTTTTCGTGCCCGGATCCGATCCGTGGCGGGGACGATCTGCTCGTCCTCTGCGAGGTCATGCTCGTCAGCGGGCAGCCGCACCCGTCGAACATGAGGCGCGCGAACGCGGATATGGCAGGGCGCTATGCGTCCTTTGATACCTGGTTCGGTATCGAGCAGGAGTACACGCTCTTCCGTGGCATGCGGCCGCTCGGCTTCCCCGACAGCGGCTTCCCGGCACCGCAGGGTGGCTATTACTGCGGCGTCGGCGCGGACGAGGTCTTCGGCCGCGAGGTCGTCGAGGCGCATCTCGACGCCTGCCTGAAGGCCGGTCTCAAGATCTCCGGGATCAATGCCGAGGTCATGCCGGGCCAGTGGGAGTTCCAGGTCGGACCGATCAACGCACCGCAGATCGGCGACCAGCTGTGGCTTGCGCGCTGGCTCCTCTACCGCGTGGGCGAGCCGTTCGGCGTCAGCGCGACGCTCTATCCAAAACACGAACTTCTCGACCAACGAGATGCGCCGGGACTACGACGCCTGCATCGCGGCGGCAGAGGCGCTCGGCACGCGACACGACCTCCACATCGCGAACTACGGATTCGGGATCGAGGAGCGCCTCACCGGGCTCCACGAGACGTGCTCCTACAAGGAGTTCCGCTACGGCGTGAGCGACCGCGGCGCGTCGGTGCGCATCCCGTGGCAGGTCGCGAAGGACCGGCAGGGCTACATCGAGGATCGCCGACCGAACGCCAATGCCGATCCCTACGTGACGACGCGTCTCATCCTCGAGACCGTCTGTGGCGCACGAGAGTCAAAGCCAGCAGCGGGCGCGAAGCGGCCGGTCGCCCGTGCCGCCAAGCGACCGAGCGCGAGACGAAAAAGGGTCGCGGCATAGGCTAAGTCCCGCTGACCATTTGGTCAGAGGGAGAGTGGAGATGAAGCGGACCCTCGCGACACTGGTCTTCGCATTGGCAGCGACCCTGGGCATGTCTGGCCTCGCAGCCGCCGATGGTGATGGCGGCGACTACTGCGGTGCGCCGTCGAATGGATGCGCGCACTCGCTAGCGAACACGCCGTGCGCTGGGCATGGGGCATTCGGCGCGTTCGGCAAGGGCAACGATTGGCGTGGCGGCGCGAGCGGTGACAACACCGGCTTCGCCAACAGCACGCTGTGTGGGAATCCGCAGGGAGCCGCAGGGGTCGACGACCCTAGCCGCTAGACCGCAAGAAGCCTGGAGCAGCCCATCGGCCTCGGTCGGTGGGCTGTTTCATGTCCGCTGCGTTCCGTACGGCAGGCCGCAGTCGCCGCAGAACGCGAGGCCGTCCGTCCGGCGCGGGGCGCCGCAGTTCGCGCACGAAGCCACGACCGCAGTCGGCGCTGACCGAACGGGTGCCGGCGAGAGGCGCGAACGCTGCGCGCGACCGACGTCGACCATCCATGCGGCCCAGCCGAGCGGAACGAGGACCTTGCGGATATCGAATCCGCTCAGCTCGATCAACACCGAGCCAACGATGAGGACCGCGACGAACGCCGCGATGAAGACGAGCGACCACCGCCGCATCCCCGCGCGGATCAGCTCGACGCTCGCGACGAGGAGCCACAGCGCGCTGGCGGTCGGCGCGGAGCTGACGAAGGTGTCGATAAGGCTCGTCGTCGTGGGCACCAGCGCGGGCACGGCGAAGAGAACGCCCGCCGCGGTCCACAGGACCGCGGGGAGCAGCGCGGCAGCCACGGCCCACCAGCTGGAGAGCGCGCTTTGCCGCATGGCAACGGTGATCCCGAGGGGAGCCAGCCCGTACGCGATCACGGTCGCGGTGACAGCCACGACCGTAGCGATCCCGGTCGGTTCCGTGATGCCGCCCGCCGCCGCGGCAGCCAGGGCGCTCGCGGCGCCGACGAACGC
>WNFL01407558.1_pt1 | contig 13763 bp, 13 predicted proteins | sample 5400361 | NCBI WGS metagenome assembly WNFL01 (sample SAMN13153351, study PRJNA577476) | soil metagenome | isolation source: 40 cm soil on Douglas fir-dominated hillslope | place: USA:California | collected 2013-09-17
GAAAACAAACTGCGAACCATCATCGACACGATTCCTGGGTTTGTGTGTACTTTGAGTGCTGCGGGCGAGGTCGAGCTTGTCAATCGTCAAGTACTGGAGTATTTCGGCAAAACGATGGAGGAATTGAAGAATTGGGCCACCAGCAATGTTATCCATCCCGATGACCTCCCTCGCGTGGTCGATTCGTGGAAGCACTCGATCGAAACGGGGCAGCCGTATGTTCTTGAGCTTCGCCAGCGGCGTGCCGACGGCGTGTACCGCTGGTTCCAATCTCGTGCTCTCCCCGCGCGAGACGCGGAAGGTCGAATCGCCGGCTGGTACATGTTGTTGACTGACATTGACGACCGCAAAAGAGCAGAAGAGGAATTGTACCGGAGCAAAGCGTACCTGACCGAAGCCCAACGACTGAGTCGGACCGGTAGCTTCGGCTGCAGGCTCTCGACAGGCGAGATGTTCTGGTCGGAAGAAACCTTCAGAATCTATGGATACGACCGATCCACCCAACCAGCGGTCGTGCGTGTTCTCGAGCGGGTTCACCCCGAAGACCAGGCCTTGGTTCAGGAACGCATGGATCAGGCGAACCGCGATGAAAAGGATTGCCGTGTCGAATGTCGCCTTTTATTGCCTGACGGTTCGGTGAAACACGTTTGTATCGTGGCTCATGCATCGAAGAATGAATCAGGAACCACGGAGTTTATTGGCGCAGTAATGGATGTCACCGCTCAGCGGCAGGCTAGCGCTGAATTAGAGAAGGCTTTCGAAGAGATCAAGCGGTTGAAAGACCGACTTCACGACGAGAACGTGGTTCTCAGGGAACAAATCGATCAGGTCTTCATGTTTGAGGAGATCGTGGGCTCCTCACCCGCCTTGAAAACTGTCCTCTCCAGCATTGTGAAGGTCGCCCCGACCGACTCAACCGTGCTGATTACGGGTGAAACGGGCACCGGGAAGGAAGTGATTGCGCGCGCCATCCATAAGGGTTCACAGCGTGCTGGCCAGGCTTTCATCAGCGTGAATTGCGCCTCGATTCCCTCTTCGCTCATCGCTTCAGAATTATTTGGCCACGAGAAGGGGGCATTTACAGGCGCCTTGCAGCGCCGCCAAGGTCGTTTTGAGCTGGCGAACTCCGGCACGATTTTTCTTGATGAAATCGGCGAGCTTCCCCATGAAACACAGATAGCATTGCTGCGTGTGCTGCAGGAACGCCAATTTGAACGAGTAGGAGGCAATCGTGTGCTTTCAACCGATGTTCGAGTGATTGCCGCTACCAATCGCGATTTATCGGCAGCGATCGCTGCGGGAGCCTTCCGGGCCGACCTCTTCTACAGATTAAACGTCTTCCCGATCCATGTGCCGCCCCTACGGAACCGAAAGGAAGACATTCCGATGCTGGTCGAGTACTTCGTGAAGCGCTACGCGGAGAAGGCCGGAAAGCAAATCAGCAAAATCGACAAAAATACGCTCAAGTTGTGCCAGTCCTATCATTGGCCGGGAAATATCCGCGAGCTGCAAAATATCGTCGAGAGATCAGTAATCCTTTGCACCGGCGATGCCTTTTGGATCGATGAGGCCTGGCTCTCAAGCCAAAAGGCACCTCACACGAAATCATCCGCTCCTCTCACAACGACCCTCAGGAGCTATGAAAAGGAACTCATCGAGGCGGCTCTTGCGGAAAGCACCGGAAAAGTGAATTCCGCGGTCGACGCTGGATTTGAAAATCAAACAGCTCAATATAAAGAAACACACCACCCGGTAAGTGCCTCGCTCAACTCCCGGAATCCTGGCACTTCCCAGGATCCTGTCACTCCAATTTCCTTTTTGACCTTTGTTTTCAATGAGATCCAATTGGGCACTCGTTTGCACTCCCCGTGATCCGTACTTGGATGGAAGGAACGCAGTGCAGCACAGCCGCGACTGCGACGTTGGTCGAGTGGCCTGATCGATGGCTTTCAGGATTGAGACTGCGACGCGAGGGGGATTCACAGTGTTCACCCTCAGCGGCCGAATCGAAACACCGGCGATAGCCGAATTGAGGAGGCTTTTTGATCTCCAAACGAACTACCGCGACATCGTTGTAGATCTGAAAGACGTGAGTTTAGTCGGTCGTGACGTGATGGGTTTTCTCGCGCGTTGTGAAGCGGATGGCGTGAAGCTTGAGAACTGCACTCCCTATATTCGCGAATGGATGGAGAGAGAGAAGGATTGAGGTTGGCCTCGAGCGGAAGACATAGGAGAGCAGACATAGATGAAAGGCATATACAAAGCCGTCGAAGTCTCCTCACCGGGCAGGCTTCGCGTGGTGGAACGCTCAGTTCCTGAACCTGGAGCGGGTCAAGTTCGGATTCGCGTGGAAGCATGCGGAATCTGTCACACCGATGCAGCCACGGTCACTGGCATTTATCCGGGTCTCACTCTGCCGCGCGTTCCTGGGCATGAAGTGGTTGGCCGCATTGAAGCCTTAGGCAGCGGTGTGTCTCGATGGAGAATCGGTCAGCGCGTTGGTGTCGGCTTGATCGCTGGCGAAGACGGGGTGTGCGAGCCGTGCAGACGCGGAGACACTGTGAATTGTCAGAACCCAGTTGTACTGGGGGTGACCGTGGATGGAGGATATGCGGAAGTGATGATCGCTGAAGCTCGCGCCATCGCTTCCATTCCTGACGAGCTCAGTTCCGCCGAAGCCGCCCCGCTCCTCTGCGCGGGTATCACCACCTACAACGCTCTTCGCAACGCCGGCTTGCGCGGCGGAGATCTGGTCGCGGTGCAAGGCATTGGCGGACTTGGACATCTTGGTGTCCAGTTTGCCCGGCACATGGGATTCCATACTGTCGCCATCGGGCGTGGACGCGAGAAGGAAAAGCTTGCGAAAGATTTGGGCGCGCACGTCTACATCGATTCTGCGGTCGACGATGCCCCCGCGGCGCTCCAGCGTATGGGCGGGGCTAGAGCGATTCTTGCAACCGGAACAAGTGGTGGTGCCATGGGGCCACTTGTGTCCGGCCTAGCGGCCCGCGGCAAGCTCCTCGTGGTGGGTGTGCCGGGGGACCCGATCCAATTGAACGCGTTTCCGCTCGTTTTTGGTGGGCGCTCGATCTCCGGGAGCCTGACCGGCACGCCGATCGATAGCGAGGACACTCTTGCCTTCAGCGTCCTCGAGAATATCCGCCCGATGATCGAGACACTTCCGCTCGAACAAGCTGCTGATGCTTACGCCCGCATGATGCAAGGCAAAGCACGCTTCCGTGTGGTGCTGGTAACAAAGGACGGAGTCGCATAAGTGATGCGGTCCTTCACGGAAAGATCGGCTGAAACTTATGCCACGTCAATGGGCATCGCTCATGGACTGAGCGACCAGACCCTGGTCGAAGCCGTAAAGAGAGGGCATTCAACCGCCTTCGATACACTTTCCGAGCGATATAGGCAGCAACTCTTTCGTGCTGCACATCGGATCACCAGAAGTTATGAGGACGCGGAAGACGCAGTGCAAGACACACTGTTGAGAGCGTTTGTGCACATGAGGGACTTTGACGGCAGGTCCAAGCTCGGAACTTGGCTCACGCGCATCGCCATCAACTCGGCGCTCATGATTCTCCGAAAGAAACGCGCCTCGCCTGAGATCGCCACGGACTCCAACGATAATTTTGTTGCGGATGGCCCGCGCCACGAAATAAGCGATCATGTGCCGAATCCTGAAAAGCGTTGCGCCCAGAGCGAAGAAGAAAGCATGCTGAAGAAAGCCATCCGGCGCTTACGGCCGACCCTCCGTGTCGTAGTTCAGATTCAACTGCTGCAAGAACGCTCGATGCGGGAAACCGCGGAAGCGATAGGCATCTCTTTGACCGCAGCCAAGGGACGGCTGTTCCACGCCAAGAACGCGCTCCGCAGGTCATTGAGCCCCAAACTGGTGCGCCAGCCTCGATTTGCCAGCGGATTCGTGTATTGCCCACAGGGCAATGGCTCGCGCAAGGCGAATGCACGAACGCGCTTCAACGATCAACGGCAATCTAATCACAGGAAAGAGGAAGATCAGTATGTCATCAAAACCAAAGAGAATCGAAATTACAAAGCCCCAGGCAACTTTCACCCAGTCGGGGACGGAAGAGGTTTCAGTAGGGAACTCCGCGTGTGACGAAGAAATCAGACGTCGCGCCTACGAAATCTATCTCGAACGCGGCGAACAACCAGGCCGTGATCTGGACGATTTGGCTCCAAGCCGAACGCGAACTCGAGCGCGGGGCACTCTCGCGCGCGCAGGCGGGCTAGCAAAGGGATCCGCGACATCCGCGGATATAGGACAAAAGGTGGCAGCTAGATATCGGGCTGCTCCTTCGGCTTCTGATCGGTGGATGGACCCTCGCCGTGCACGCTACTTAGCACCTGTTAAGGGGGCAGATGGTCATTCCCAGGAAAATCTATTAAAATCATATGGTTGTAGGGGGCGTGTAGCTCAGCTGGGAGAGCACCTGCTTTGCAAGCACGCTTTCATCTCACCTAAGTCGTTGAATCAGCGTCTCTTAACAATGCAAACCCCTGTGCTAGTTGGGCCACTCATTGGGCTACACAGAATAAGCTTACTCTGTTGTGGGTTCCGGAAATTCTGAACCGCTAATTCCGGAACCCACAACCCGATTTGTCCTCATCGATTTTCAGGTGTTCTGTTTGCATCAGTGACTTCTCAGTGGAGGTCACCTAGCCTCATTTGCAACCTATAGTGGAGCAAGAGTGCGGCTGGCTGATTTTGTCTGGGTAGCGGAGTAGCGACGAGGCCTTCCATCTACCCCCTCGATGTCATCAGTCCCGCATAGAAGTAAATTGACGCCAGAACCAGAGTTGTGTCGCCCGTTACGATTCAACCGTATACGGTTTACGGCTACACATATATCCCCAGCCGGGACCGCGGACCAGTGGGCGGCAAGCCAGGTCGCCGCACCAGCCGTCAGGACCATGCGTCGGCGACACTATGGCCGGGCGGTGGGAGTCACTTCGTCTCTTTCAAGATACCCCATGCTAAAGAAGTCTCGAGGAAGCGGAGGCGCGTTTTTCTAGGGATGTCGCGACTCTTCTGCTCGTCGGCTCCCCATCCCAAAACGTCGCCACGCACGCGTTCGTTTAGCCGATAGAGCCCCAGCACCATGCCTTTGCAGATTTCAAGCGCTTCAGCCTCGAGTCCAAGCTCGATGTGGCGCTTCAAATCATCGAGGACGGGTTCCACAGCCTCCTCGAGAATTTACCAGGCGGCCTCAGAGGGCTCGACGTAGCCCCACTCGTGGCCGCCGGCGCGGGCGTTAACCATTCTGCTGAGAGGGAGAAGGTCCCTTTGCAAAAGGCTATCCGGCGCGAAGGCCTTTGAGATCATCCTAATTCAAGAACAGCGGAGAGGGAATTGAAGGCGGGTGATAGGCGATGTGTAATTTAGGTACGCGGATCAAGGGATGATTGAGGGACGGATCCGACCATGAATCCTGTAGACTGCGAAGTCTCTCCTGTCAACGGTGAATATTTTGCGGATACCTTCCCGCTCGGCAATCCGGATAAGCGCTGCGTCGGCAAGATCCATCGGACGATCGGCATATTTCCGCAGAAGTTCACGGATGCGAGGCAAATCGCCCAAGCCAAGCGGCAGCAGCTCCACCGCCTTCCTCACCAACATCTCCCATAAAGCTTCCTGGGCCGGCGGCAGATCGTTTAACAGGTACATCGCTTCGGTCAGCGGCGGCCACACCGTTGCCAAAGGTTCTTGCAAACTCTTCAGAGTCGACACGCATTGCTCATGGTATTGGTCATCTGCGTCCACGAGAGCCACGAGAGGCCCCGCATCCACCAAGATCACCGGGAGCCCCGTCGGCTCTTTAGCAGAGCGGTGAACTGACGGCCCGCTCCCGCCGAGCGTTTTCGGTTTCCGCCGTGGACAATTCCAATCAAATCCGAAACCATTTCATAAGGCGATCCGGCTGGTTCCTGCTCTTCGATCCATGTCTCGATCGCCTGGCGAATTACCTCCGACGCGGACATTTGCTTGCGGCACGCAATGCGGGCGATACGCTGCCTGGTTTCCTTATCCACCCTCAATGTCACTGGAGATGGCATAACATTACCTCGGAGTGTTAGTCTAATGTATTACGGGCTGTAATACAAGAGGGTTGGGCGGGAGAGACGGCATCGCAACTCCATTTTTTGCCACCAGGTGCTCCTGATTCGCGGCCCAGCCGAAACCGTCACACCACGGGGCGGGGTAGCTCGTGTGAGAGACCACTTGCCTGGATAGAAAGTGCTCTGTTTTTGTGTGAATGGGAGTGCGGCGCGGTCGAAAGTGTTTTAGAATAAAACGGTTACAAGGATGGGCGTGTAGCTCAGCTGGGAGAGCACCTGCTTTGCAAGCACGCCGTCATCTCACCTAAGTCGTTGAATCGACGTCTCTTAACAGTGCAAACCCCTCTGCTAGTTGGGCTACTCATTGGGCTACAGGTAATAAGGACACGTTGTCCGAGTTTGGACAAACACTCCGAAAATGAACTCGATACGAGCACGAACGGAAGAACGCTCTCGGCTTGCCCTTCTGCAATCGGCGAAGCGACTTGTGGCGTAATTCAAAACCCTGAGAATGCGGCGGCCCGGAAATTCGAGAGAGCTTCCGGGCCGCTTTGCTTTCTCTCTCTTAATATCGATTTGTTTTCGGCGTTGGGTTCGACTCTCCCCGCCTCCCTCATTCTCCGCAGACACTCTGAGAGAATACACGGTGCTTGTACCAGACCATTGATCTCGGTCCCTCAATGGCAGGCGTTTCAATTGGGGATTCTTGCAAAGTTCCACCATTGGGGATTGGATGAGGCGGAAAGGGCTTATACCTTGCGAGAAAGGAAAACCTCCCGAAGCCTAAATTCATTTTGACACAGTCGTTGCAGCAGTTCCCGCGGGGACATCGAGGATGAAGGCGGTCTGATCATTCGTCAACACAAAGAGCCGCTTACCGTCCTCGGAAAAAAGATAGGCGGAGATGCGGCTTGCGAACGTGAGTTCGTTTGTCTGTTTCAGAGAGTGCAAATCATAAATGACCAGATGGCCTCTTCCGTTGGCGAGGCACAAGTGATCGCCGTTACGCGAAATTTGCGGATCATAGCCGAACCATTTGGCCTTCTGCTCGCCCGTGGAAATGGAATAGAGGAGCACGCGATTTAGATTGTCCGAGACGACGAGCCAATCGCCGACGGCCTCCTGATGTTCGGGATGAAAAGAATACTTGCCCGTTCGAACGACGATACCGGCGGCGACCGTGCCGTCGCGCGCATTCAACACTTCCATAAAGTAGTCGGTGTCGGCGGGATTTTCCTTGCTCCAACGCGTCTGAAGATTTGAATCGCGTGCCAGCTCGTCGCGGAGGCCGTCGGACTTTGCGTTCCAAAGCAAAATCATTTTTCCACTCGTGGGTGATCCGGAAATCCACGGGCCTTGTTTAGGAAAGGTCCGCGACCAGAGCGGCTTTGCCGTGGCCATATCCATGGCGTTCAATTCGAAATTGCGGCGCGCGTTGCGATTTTTGTCATTGTGCTTGGTGCGAAGAAAAACGTCGCCGAAAAAAATGACGTCGTCGTCTTTGTCAATTAAGCGTTCTTTGGACTGTCTGGTGACCGGGCTGAAGACAACCATCTCGCGGCTGGTTTTTTCGAACTCGGGAAAATCGACAAAGAATACTCCGTTCGAAGCGTAGTACGCATTCTGAAAACTGCGGACGTGGAAAATGCGCTCATTCGAATCGAGACCCCAAACTCCGCCGCGAGTGCGGCCGGAGATGGCCAGCCACTTCAAATCCGGCGAGGCCGTATATGTGCGGAGGACACCGAGTTTTCCGACTGGAAGCTGCAACTTTACGTTGGTGGTTAGTTCGCCGATTTTGTAGAGGCCGATTTCACCGTTCAATCGTTCGTTGACCCAGTATTCGCCCCAAACATCGGTGGCATCCATGCGAGTTGCATAAATCAATTTCTTCTGGTCCAAGGAAAACACGCCGACAGGATTTTCCTTCAAAGGCCGGATCAGGATGTATTTCGGATTCGTCGCCGCAACAAGACTGTCTCCCCCCAGAGGGACGTGATCGAGCACTCTGCCAGAAGGAAACTCGACGACGAGCGATTTATCGGGATGAAATGCGTCAATCCCAACGATCCGATCCGGACCAACAAAAGTGAAAGCGTACTCCATCGAGGAATGAAGCCCTCCAGGAAGATTGATCGTTTTTTTTGTGGCCAGGTCAATGGTGATTTCTTCCTTGGTGCGGGAAGACGCAGCGAAATAATGCGCGTCGGGAGAAAAACGAAGAGTTGCGACATTTCGATGCGTCAGCAAGTAAATAAATTTAAAGAGACCAAAGTAACCGCTGAAACCAGCATCAAAATCGAAAAAATGCTCTTTCTTGAAAATTGTTTCACCGGTGCCAACATCGAAGAGGGTGAGATCGAGAGCATTGCCGAAGCACGCGAAGTACTTGGCATCGGGTGAAAGCGCCGTCTGACGGCAGCCGCGCATCGCGGGAACATCGGCGACACTCGTTTGTTCCTGGCGGTCGATGCTCCAGGTTTCGACGCGCAATCCGGAGCTAAAAAACACGACTTGCTGGGAATCCGGAGAAAATTGGGCCGGCTGCGCATCCACAGTATCGATTCGAAAGACGAACTTCAGAGGATCGCGCGTGAGCACATAAATGCCCCCCTCATCCTGAGCCAGCAGGTATTTCCCGTTCGGACTGAAACGAAAGTTTTCGATGTCACTGCGCAAGGGATCGTTGAACTGCTTTCGAACGAGGACGCCATTCAAGCGCTCCGCGTGACCGATGCCCTGATAGTGCAAAACGGCCGCTTGCCATTCGTGGAACTCATCGGAGCGCGCCGCTGATCTTGTTTCGATGCAGGAGGAGGGCAAGGCCGAGACATCCTTCAGCGCTTCACGCAATCTTTTCGAATTGGGACTCGTCGCCCCGAACATATCGGAAAACCAGCTGCCCGTTTTTCCTTTTGTCTCCATGATGCGATCCAAGAGATCGGGGAACGCCTGGGGCGCATAGCCAGCCCGCGCGACAGCCTGCACGCCGATAAGATCGGCGACTTTCTGGCTCTTATCGTCCTCGCTTGAAGGCTGAGAGTGTCTCTTTTTCAGGCGAACACTCTCGACGAACCCGTTATAAAGCCCGAAGAGATCTTCGTCGGGCGAGATGCTCTTCACGCCTAGGACCTCGCGAAAATTGCGAGACATGTCGAGAGCCTGCTGGCGCGCGGCGAGATGTCCCAACTCATGCCCTAGGAGACCGGCCAATTCGTCTTCGCTTCGAATGAAGGCCACCATCTTTCGCGAAACGTACACCCGGCCTCCTGGCATGCTGAATGCCTGAACTTCGGGCCGGTCGTAAAGCAGGAACTCGTAGGTCAGTCCGGTCTCAGGCAGGTGGCGAGCCACGCGTTCTCCGACGCGTTTCAGATGTGCGGTGACCGGATCTTCGTCCAAAACCAGAAATTCACTCTCTAGTTGCTGGCGGATAATCTCTCCAAGTTCAGATTCCTGCTGTGGCGTGAAGAGTAGCCGGGAAGAGTCGAAGGGGGGAGCCTGCAACGGCGGGCAAGTCGATTGCGCGAGTGCACTAGAAACAAGAACACAGAGGATGGCGATGAGAAGGGTGCAACGCATGCGGTTCGCTCCTGGTTGCTTTGGCGTGGAGATTAACACCGGGCGGTCGTCGCAGCAACCGAATCCAGCCCAAGATTGAGGAGCCTGCCGGTTCGGAAAACCTGAGGTAGCTCCGCAAGACCTTAGAGCTTGGGATCCCTCTCCGAAATTATATCCATAAAGCGTAATTGTTTGGCCGGTATATAGAAACTCATGTCTCTCTCAAACCGAAGTGCGTCCTCAGCCGTGAACCTGCCCTTCGAAGGTCGTAGTATCTGGTGCGGTAGTAAGGTCAAAAGATTTTGAGGAACGAACCCCGGGCTGGCGCGTGCTGCATCACGCCATCCTTTGCTCAGCAGCCCTGTTCCCGTCAGCAAGTTCACCGCAAGCGCAACTTTTCCCACTAGCAGTATGCTCCCCGGCTGCGCCCCCGGCCTGCCGAGACCGTTGCACTATCATTCTTCAATATCGCGATTCGCCAGCTCGAATCATCATTGAGGCTGCGGTCCTGCAATGACTTCCTGCATGAGTTCCTTCGCCGGAGCTTCGTCATCCGGGTGAACGAATATTTTGGCCATCCTCAATTGCCCTGTCTCGACACGATAAGGGATTTCATGCTCCTGCAGCGCCCTGCCAACGGCGCACACAGTGTTGATATTCTGGCCGGACCAGACCAGCTCTGAAATATCTTTGGGCAACCAACCATTGTCCGTCGCACGCACAGCCCAGTAGTCAAGTAGCGGATCCTTCCCAATCCCGAATCCAGCGCTTGGCTCGAACTCCCAATGCTGCAAGACTTGCGACATCACTTGCGTCGCGCGTTGGAAGTCTCTCTTCAAAACCAGGACTTCGTAATTCGGTCCGTTGCGCCGGCCGGAAATAAAGTCGCCATACGAAATGTTCGCGTTGTTATAGGGAATCTCCGCCGCATGCAGCGCCTTCCTCAATTTGGTAATGAACTTGGGATGGGCGAGATTGCAGAGTTCGCGAGCCGAATCCTCGGCGGCCACTGGTGCCTGTGGGGAGTTCAGCGGTACCCCGCAGTTCGGACAACGGATAGAAGCCGTCGTGAATTCGCCGAAGCACAAGGGACAAACACCGGTCGTCCCAGGAGATACTTCGTCTACCGTTGCCTCCACGCTTGCCATGCTCTCTTCAGGCGCGTCTTTCTCAAATTCTTCCTTGGCTGAGTCGAGAATCCACTTTGCGATGGGTAAGCTCTCTTCAGAAACCCAAACTTCAAAGTCGGGCCGGCTCGGAATTGCCAGACTGCGTCCCCGTCACGGACTCGGGAATCGGCGGATACTCAGGCACCCCATAACAGGCAACATTTTTGTTCCAGAGACTCCACAATAGCCCCACATAAAAATGCGGGTCCGTCCCATGCCACAACCGCGCCCCATATTCGTCCCCCACCGCCACTTTCTTCGCCAGCGGATGGCGCACCGCTTCAGCGTAATTGTCCACCAGATCGACGTCACAGTCGGAGCAGCGCGTGAATCCTTGCCGGTACTCAGCTCTGCATTGTGGACAATACATAGCGTGCCGAGTCTACTACAACTAGAACTCCCAACTGGGCCGACAAGGGGAACTGCCACGGTTGTAGTTCGCTGGCGTGGGCGTCAAATTGGCTGGCAAACCCCGATCCGGCGCACCAGGTGAATCGGCGGCATGTACAATCGCACCATGTTGGTGCATACTGGTGCTATGAGGTCTGCAAACAAAATAGTACGTCAAAGCGTCAGCCTTCCGGTAAACGTCGCAGCGCAGGTTCGCAGCTTGGCGAAGACCCGCAGGCTTAGTTCCAACCGGATGCTGGTGGAACTCATCGAGAACGGGATCGAGGCCGAGAAGCGCAAGCAGCAAGAGTTTTTCGAACTTGCCGAGCTTTTCCGCAACGCTACCGACCCAGAGGAAGCCAAGCGTCTCGGTAACAAATTGGGCCGAATGGTCTTTAGCGGCTGATGCCCAAGATCGAGTCTTGGGACAATCTTCCAGAAGGCGTCCGCCAGCATTTGATCGAGCGGATGCGCGACCGGGCAATCAGCATCGCCGATCTCAATCAACTCCGTGTCTGGATTGAATCGAAGCCGGAAGTGCCGGAAGGTGACTGGTACAAGGACTTCGGTTCATTCAAGATCTGTGGCCACGGTTCGTACCCCAAGACATTTCTGCTCCGTGGCCAGGCAGCCAAAGGCGAGTTACTTTGAGGTGATGACTCCCGAATTGAAGCTATTAGAACTTCTAGAACCTAGCGCTTGAGGTTTCCAAAAAAAAGGGAAATCGTGTCCATATCAGCGTAAACTGTATCCCAACCCAATCATCCGAATGAAAAATCACTCGCGGATTCGGCGTCGCTACTCGCCACCTGATAAACTCTCTCCAGACACTCTGAGTGAATACACGGTGCTTGTACCAGACCACTTGATCTCGATCCCTCAAGGGCAGGCGTATTCAGTTGGGAGTTCCAGCATTGGGGATTGGATAAGCTCAGTTGAGAGTTCAGAGCGCACCTTTCTAGACAGAAGGTGGTCTGTTTTTTGTGAATGGGCGTGCGGCGCGGTCGAAAGTGTTTTAGAATAAAACGGTTACAAGGATGGGCGTGTAGCTCAGCTGGGAGAGCATCTGCTTTGCAAGCACGCCGTGATCTCGCCTAAGTCGTTGAATCGGCGTCTTTTAACAGTGCAAACCCCTCTGCAAGTTGGGCTACTCAACAGGCTACACAAAACAAAGGTTACTATGTCCAGGCTAGGACAGACGCTCCGAAAAAATGGACGCCGCGAACTAGCGATGCGTCTCGTAGCGTAACTTCACCTGAAAACATGCCGGCCCGGACGCTCCAAAGAGTATCCGGGCCGTTTCAGTATCAATACGCTTCCAGAGGAGATCTCCCAGACCCCGCCGCTGGACCTGAGCTGAAGCACTTGTATGGTAATCCGAGGGACTTAGCCAAGAATTCTGACTCGACAACTATTAGCTCTGCCAAGTCAGCGGTTTCAATCCTGGCCTATCCCGTCCGCGTACTGCGGCCAACCTCGATCCTCGTCTGTGGTAACTGAGTGAGAAAGTGCTTCGTCTTCCGCCGCAGTTCGCTCAACCATCGAAGTTGTATCTCCGAACCAGTCCTCAGGAGCTCGAGCAACTGTTCCGGATGTTTTGAGAAGTCGATTTTACTGGCGCCCCAGTCCGGCCGCCGTCCGTCGGTGTCCGTAAATCGGTACTCACGGCCGAGTTCCCAGGAGCTGAAGAGCTGTCCCGAACGCTCTAATATCTCCGGGTCTCCTGCCAATGCTACAACAGCGCGACCCACGAACAGCGGGGACTCTGATTCCAGGAAGTTCTGGTCTTTCTTCCCCCCTTCGCGCCAAGTCTCCTCTGTGACGCTGAATCGCTCCAGCATCGTCTCTGATCTCAGAAACCCGGGAGTAATGGCGACCGCAGCTACGCCATGTGGTCGGAGTTCCGCCGCCATGTTAAGCGCTAACCCTTTGAGCGCAAGCTTCACGGTCTGAGTCACGGGATTACCTCCGGCGCTGAGCACGTCGTTCTCTGTCACTTCGACAATGAGGCCTCGGCGGTTGCGAATTAAGTATGGAGCCGCATGCTTGGCGGTAATGATGTGAGAAAGGAGCGACTCCTGGAACGCAGCTTCTGCGTTCTTCAAGTCTGTCTTCCAAAAAGAGCACCACTGCGCCATCAACGGGTTTTCGCCAGCGATGCTGTTCACTAGCAAGTCCAGTCTCCCGCATTCGCGGTCCACACGCTGGAACAGGGCCTCCACCTCTGCTTCTACAGTGTGATCCACTCGCAGTGCGACGGCGGAACCGCCGGCCGCGCTGATCATTTCGGCCGTCTCTTCGATCGTTTCAGGCCGATTGTACGGTGACGGGTTGCCGCGCAAGCTGCGGCCGGTGCAATAGACTTTCGCACCGGCTTCCGCAAGTGCCCGCGCGATTCCACGCCCAGCGCCACGCGTCGCACCGGCCACGACCGCGATGGTCCCCGCTAGCTTCTGCCCTCTTGCATCGGAGCGCCCTTGCGCATCGCGACCACTGGTTGACCGTTGAGGTCTTCCTAGGAATATGTCCTCCCCCATGCAAAAGATTCTATCCGAG
>WNFL01321384.1_pt1:0-12500 | contig 13762 bp, 13 predicted proteins | sample 5400361 | NCBI WGS metagenome assembly WNFL01 (sample SAMN13153351, study PRJNA577476) | soil metagenome | isolation source: 40 cm soil on Douglas fir-dominated hillslope | place: USA:California | collected 2013-09-17
CTCGCGCTGACGATGGCTTACGCGTCGCTCGGCGTCACGCCGAGCGGGCGCGGCGCGCTCTACGGCGTCGGACCCGTCGTCCTGGGCATCCTGGCGGTGGCGGCGTATCGCCTGGGAAAATCCACCGTGCGCTCGATCTCCCAGATCGTCCTGGCCCTCGCGGCGGCGTCCGCCCTGATCTGGAGCTCCCTCGGGATCGCGGCGATCCTCTTGCTCGCGGGCGGCGCGGGGCTCGCGCTTTTTCATTCCAAAAAAATCGGCGCGGCGGTTCTCGTCCTGTTGGCGGCCCTGGTCGGCATCCTGCGCTTGGCCGCGCCGCTTGCCCCGGCCGCCGTCGCGGCGGCGCCTCAAGCCCTCCCGGGCGCCGCGGACATCGGCCTGTTCTTTCTCAAGGTCGGGGCGCTGACCTTCGGCGGCGGCCTCACGATGATCGGCTTCATCCACGAGCAGGTGGTCGATCAGTTTCACTGGCTCACGCCGCAGGAGTTCATCGACGGGCTCGCCCTCGGCCAGCTCACGCCCGGGCCGATCTTGATGGTCGCGGCCTACGTCGGCTACAAAGTCGCGGGCGTCGCGGGCGCCGCGCTCGCCACGGCGGCGATCTTCTCGCCGGCGTTCGTCATGATGCTGGCGCTGATGCCCGTGTACGACCGCGTGCGGACGCTCGTGTGGACCAAAGCGGCGCTGCAAGGCATCGGACCGGCGCTGATCGGCGTGATCGCCGTCTCGCTGGCGCAAATGGCGCCGCACGCGCTGCCCGATCCCTTCGCCGCCGCCCTGATGACCGCGACCGTGATCGCCCTGCTGGCATGGCGGTTGAGCGCGCTCAAGCTGATGATCGCCGGCGCGGTTTTCGGGCTGCTGCGAAGCTACTGGTTTTCGCTGGCGGGCCTGGGGGCTTAAGCGAGATATCGTCCCCGCTCGAATAGTTTTCAGGAGGATGCCATGGCCTACGCAATGAAAGCGCTTTCCTGCAATCCGGCAAAACTGAAAGGGCTCTCGGAAAAACTGATCGTGAGCCACTACGAAAACAACTACGGCGCGGCGGTGAAGCGATTGAATGCCGTCACAGCGCAGCTGGAGTCGCTCGATTTCGCCGCCGCGCCCGTCTTTATAATCAACGGTCTGAAGCGCGAGGAGCTGATCGCGAGCAATTCCATGATCCTGCACGAGCTTTACTTCGACTGCCTCGGAGCCGAAGGCGAGCCAGACAAAGATCTGCGCGCCGCGCTGGCTCGGGATTTCGGGACCATGGAAAAATGGCAGGCTCAGTTTGCCGCGATGGGGAGAGCGCTCGGCGGCGGCTCGGGTTGGGTTTTGCTGACTTACTCGCACCGGGACAATAGACTAATCAATCAGTGGGCGGCGGACCACACCTGTTGTCTGGCCGGGGCCACGCCCATTCTCGCGCTGGACATGTACGAGCACTCCTACCACATGGACTACGGCGCCAAGCCGGCGGCTTACGTCGACGCCTTCATGGGCAACATCGACTGGGAGACCGTTTCGCGCCTGCACCGCGAGCGGGCGAGAAACCAGTAATATGAGAGGGACGGCTGTTGAAGGTCTCTGAGCCGCCGGCAGGATAACGATCCTGAATATCCTCTTAAAATCCAGCGGGCTCGAATTTCTCACCTCCGACGGCCGGCTTTTGTTCCTCACGCGCTTCACGCGCCTGTTCGCCTACGGCTCGCTGTCTCTGGTTCTGGTGTTCTATCTCACCGGCCTGGGGCTGAGCGAGGCCCAAACCGGCGCGCTTTTTACCCTGACGCTGCTCGGCGATACCGCCGTCTCGCTCTACTTGACGACGCGGGCCGATCGCTTCGGGCGGCGGCGCATGCTCGTCATCGGCGCCGCTCTGATGGCCGCCGCCGGCCTCGCCTTCGCCGCCACCAGCAATCTCTGGTTTCTGCTCCTCGCGGGCACGATCGGCGTCGTCAGCCCGAGCGGCCACGAGGTCGGGCCGTTCCTGCCGATCGAGCAGGCCGCGCTGTCCGAGATCGTCCCGCAGCGGGCGAGGACGGAAGTGTTCGCCTGGTACGCGCTGGCCGGCTCGCTCGCGACCGCGCTCGGCTCGCTCGGCGGCGGGGCGCTCACCGGCGCGCTGCAGAAGAGCGCCGCAGCGACCCCGGTCGAAAGCTACCGGGCCGTCGTCCTGCTCTACGCCGCTCTCGGCGTCCTCTTGGCCTTCTTTTTCGCCCGCGTGTCGTCCGCCGTGGAAGTCCCTGCGCCCGAAGCCGGAGCGGGAGCGCCGGCGGGCATGAAATCTTTTCTCGGCGTCGGCGCCTCGCGCAACGTCGTCCTCAAGCTCTCCGGCCTTTTCGCCCTCGATTCTTTTTCCGGCGGCTTCGTGGTGCAGAGCTTCGCCGTTTACTGGTTCTACCTGCGCTTCGGCGCGAGCCCGGCGTCCCTCGGCGCGATTTTCTTCTGGGCGAATCTGTGCGCCGGCGTCTCCGCGTTGCTGGCGTCCCGGCTGGCGGCGCGCTTCGGCCTTATCCGGACGATGGTTTTCACCCACCTGCCTTCGAACCTGCTGCTGATTCTTTTGCCCCTGATGCCGAGCCTGCCGCTCGCCGTCGCGGTGCTGCTCTTGCGCTTCAGCATCAGCCAGATGGACGTGCCGACCCGGCAATCGTACACGATGGCCGTGGTGCGTCCGGAGGAGCGCTCCGCCGCCGCCGGCATCACCGGCGTGGCGCGCACGATCGGCGCGGCCCTCGCCCCGCTGTTCGCCGGCTTGATGTTCGCCCGGCCGTCGCTGATCGACCTGCCGTTCTTCCTGGCGGGAGGGATGAAAATCGTCTACGATCTGCTGCTCTACAGAGGCTTCGCCGCCGTTCGGCCGCCCGAGGAAAGCGGCTAGGCCGCGCGGAGGGGGCTCAAAGTCCGGCGCCAGATGGGAGATAGCTTTTGAGGCGGAAAAAAGAGTAAAACATTTCCATGAATGAGCCGGGCCATTCTCATTCCGATAATCCCCTGGAACGACCCGCGCACGCGCACGGCGCGATCGACCCCGCCATCCTCGCCACGGAGAGAGGCATCCGGGCCCTTCGATGGTCGTTCGCCGGCCTCTTTCTGACGGCGGCGCTTCAGCTCGCCGTCGTCCTCCTCTCCGGCAGCGTCGCCCTGCTCGCCGACACCGTGCACAACCTCGCCGACGCCGCGACGGCGATTCCCCTGTGGATCGCCTTCGCGCTCGGACGGAGAAAGCCGAGCCAAAGCTTCACCTATGGCTACGGCCGGGTGGAAGATCTGGCGGGCGTCGTGATCGTCGCGATTATTTTGGCGAGCGCCGTCGTCGCCGGCTACGAATCGGTCGCCGGCCTGCTCCATCCGCGCAAGGTGGAATATCTCTGGGCCGTGGCGGCCGCGGCGCTCATCGGCTTTGCCGGCAACGAGGCGGTGGCCGTCTTTCGCCTCAAGGTCGGGCGCGAAATCGGCAGCGCCGCGCTGGTCGCGGACGGCTACCACGCGCGCGTCGACGGCCTGGCCAGCCTGGCGGTTTTAATCGGCGCTCTGGGCGTCTGGGCGGGCTACCCGGCGGCCGATCCGCTGGTCGGGCTGCTGATTACGATCGTGATTCTCAAAATCGTGCGGGAATCCGGCGCGGCCGTCTTCGGCCGCCTGCTCGACAGGGCCGACCCCGGAGCCATCGATGAGATCAAGCACGCCGTCGGCCATATCTCAGGGGTCGAAGACGTCGGCGAAGTCAGAATCCGCTGGCTGGGCCACCGGCAGCACGCGGAATTGAACATCGCGGTGGATCAGAACCTCTCGGTCGAGAAAGGCCACGAGATCGCCAACCGGGTCCGCCACGAGCTTTTGCATCGCCTCCGGTACCTTGCCGGCGCGACCATCCACATCGATCCGGCGAACGCCTCCGGCGAGGAGCATCACCGCATCGGCGCGCACGCGCACGACAACCTGCCGCGCCATTCGCATTCATGATGGAACTCCGCAGCGATACGCCCCCCGCCTCCCGCCTTTCGGGCTACCGGCGCCTCGCGACCCTCGCCGCGTGCGGCTTCGTCACCTCTTTCGGGGCGCACATCGTGGCGACGAATCTGCCGGCTTACGCGGAGACGGTCGGCGCGGGCGCGTTCGTGATCGGGCTCTTGATCGCCGTCTATGATTTCGCGGAATTGTTCGCCAAGCCGGCGGCCGGATTTATCGCCGACAAGCGCGGCATGAAGCCCACCCTCCTCGCCGGCCTGGTCGTTTTTATTTTCGGCTCGCTGCTGTTCCTCGTCGTCAGCCCAAAGCTCCTGCTGCTCGTCCGCTTCGTGCAGGGTCTCGGGGCGGCGGCTCTCTCGACGGTGTCGGTCACGCTGGTGGCGAAATATTTTCCCGCCGGGAGAGGGAAAGCGTTCGGCATCTACAACGCCGTCAAGGGGGCGGGCTACGTCCTGGCTCCCGCGCTGGGCGGTTTTCTCGCTCACGACTACGGCTTTCCGGCGCTCTTCGCCGCTTCGGCGGGCGTCGGCATGCTCGCGCTGCTGCCCGCTCTGTTTCTGCCGCGCGATCGGAGCCGGGGCGAGCGGCCGGCGGACGGGGACGACGACCTCACGCTCCAACAGTTCTTCGCGATCTTCCAGGAGCCGCGGCTCCTCCCGGTCTACGCCGTCATCGTCGTCAATATGTTTCTCGTCGGCATTCTATTCGGATTTCTCCCCGTGTATCTTTATTCGATCGGCTACACGCCGCTCGAATCCGGCATCGTGGTGAGCCTGGCGACGCTCAGTTATCTGCTCGTGCAGCCCTTCGCAGGGCATCTCGCCGACAAGTCCGACGTCGAAAGCACCGTTTTTGCCGGTCTCCTGGTCGCCTCCGTGGCCATCCTGGCGGCCACGTTTACCGCGGGCGCCGCGCTGATGGCCGTGGTCGTCCTCGCCGGTCTCGGGATCGGCGCGGTCGGCACCAACAGCGACGCGCTCGTGAGCACGCTGGCGGCGCAAGGCCGGCTGGCCAGCGGCATGGGCGCGGCGCAATCGTTCAAGGAATTCGGCGACATGACCGGGCCCCTCGTGGTCGGAGCCATCACTCAGTTTTACGGCGTGCGGGCCGGCTTCGTCGCCGGCGGCGCGCTGGCGCTGATTTTTCTCTTCGTCCTGGTAAAATCCCGGACCCTCAAGCCGGGGCTTCCGGCGCGATGAGCGAAAACATTGTAATAGAGATGAAGCGCGCACGGCATAATTAGCTTCAGCCAGCCATGGCTCTCCGAGCTCGCCCGGCTGTTTTTAAAGCTCGGGACCATAGCTTTCGGCGGGCCGGCGGCGCACATCGCCATGATGGAGGAGGAGGTGGTGCGGCGGCGGCGCTGGCTCGACCACCAACAGTTCGTCGACCTCCTCGGCGCGACCAACCTGATCCCCGGCCCGAACTCGACGGAGATGGCGATCCACATCGGGCTCCTGCGCGCCGGGTGGAAAGGGCTCGTCGTCGCCGGGACCTGCTTCATCCTGCCGGCGATGGCGATCGTGTGGGTTTTGGCCGCGCTCTATGTGCGCTACGGCGCGCTGCCGGAAGCGGCCGGGCTCCTCTACGGCGTCAAGCCGGTGATCATCGCGATCGTCGTCCAGGCGCTCTGGGGTCTCGGCCGGGCGGCGGTCAAGGGGCCGGCGACGGCGCTCGCCGGGGCCGCGGTGATCGTTCTATTTTTTCTCGGCGCCAACGAGATCCTGCTGCTCTTCGCCGCCGGCCTCGCCGTGATGATGGTGGAGAATCTCGGGCGCGGCTGGCGGCCGGGCGGAATCGCGGGCCTCGCCGTTCCGGCGCTCGGGCCGCTGCTGGCCGCGTCCGGCGCCGCCGCCGCCGCGGCCCCGCCGGTCACGCTGACCGGGCTCACGCTCTTTTTCTTGAAGATCGGGTCGATTTTATTCGGCTCCGGCTACGTGCTGCTCGCGTTTCTCCGCGCCGACCTGGTGGAGCGCTGGGGCTGGCTCACCGACCGGCAGCTCCTCGACGCGGTGGCGATCGGCCAGTTCACCCCCGGCCCGGTTTTTACCACCGCGACGTTTATCGGCTACCTGATCGCCGGCGCGCCGGGAGCGGCGCTCGCCACGGTGGGAATTTTTCTCCCGGCGTTCGTCTTCGTCGCGCTGACGAGCCCGTGGATTCCGCGTCTCAGGCGCTCGCCCTGGGCCGGCGGCTTTCTCGACGGCGTCAACGCGGCCTCTCTGGGACTGATGGCGGCGGTGACGTGGCAGCTCGGCCGCGCGGCGCTGGTCGACGGGCTCACGCTCGGCCTGGCGCTGGGCTCGGCCCTGCTCGTCTTTCGTTTGCAGATCAACTCGGCCTGGATCGTCCTGGCCGGGGGGATTTTGGGACTCGCCTACAAGCTTTGGTCGTAGCGGCTTATCAGCCGCGCGACGCGCTCCCCATCGAGTTCATGCGCCCGCCGTCCACCGGCAAAATGGCGTTGGTGATGTAGTCGGCCCGGTCGGAGGCCAGAAACAGCGCCGCCTCGGCCACGTCCTCGGGCGCGCCGATGCGCCGGAGCGGGATGCTGTCGTACTCGGTTTTTCTGCTCCCCATCTCTTTTTTTCCGAGCGGCGTGCCGACGATGCCGGCGATGACGGCGTTGACCCGGATTTTGTGCGGCGCCAAGTCGGCGGCGGCCTGGCGCGTGAGCGCGTTGATCGCCCCCTTGGAGACGGAGTAGGCCGCGGTCCCCGGGCTGCCGCGCTCGCCCGAGGCGGCGGAGATGTTGACGATCGCGCCGCCGCCGGCCGGCCGCATCATGGCGGCGGCGCGCTGGATGCAGAGAAAATAGGCGGTCAGGTTGAGCGCCAGGATCCGGTTCCACTCTTCCAGCGTGGTCTCGAGGATGTCGTTCTTGGTCGCATGGGCCACGGTGTTGACCAGGACGTCGAGCCGCCCGTGCCTGGCCTTCACGTGGGCGAACATCTTTTCGATCTCGTCCGGCGAGGCCAGGTCGGCGGCGAAGAAGTCGCCGCCGATCTCGCCGGCGATCTTCCCGGCCTCGTCCGCGTGGCGCGAATGGACGACGACGGTCGCGCCCTCGCGCGCGAAGGCCCGCGCGATCGCGAGGCCGATATTGTTGGTCGAGCCGGTCACCAGGGCGATTTTGTCTTTCAGCAGCATGGCGTTCCTCCTTGGACCCTCTGCCCCGCAGGCTATCGCAGAGACATGGGCGGATCAAACGCCCGGCCGCCGGCGGGAGAGGCTAAAGAATCCGCGGCAGGTGACGATATTAGATGAGTTGGCCGAGGATGATTTTCAGCCGCGCGGGCCGTCCCGGGTTTGGCAACGAACCAGGACGGCCGTCTCTCCAGCGTAAAAATGGACCGCAAATAGCCGCAGCAACGGCGGGTGGGGTAGGCGATGAACGATACGACGGTTTTCAAGGTCGCCCTGAGCGAAGCGGCCGCCTCCGGCGCCGCCGCGGAAACGGCGGGAAGCCCTACGGACCTGTCGGCGCTCGGCCAACTGCTGCTCGGTCCGGCCGCCGGTCTGCTGGTGTGGTTTTTGCCCCTCGGTCTGGAGCCGCGGATCCAGCAGGCGTACGCCATCGTGCTCTTCATGATCGTGTACTGGATCGCGGAGCCGGTGGAGCACGCCGTCACGGCCCTGATCGGCTGCTACCTGTTCTGGGCCCTCGGAGTGGTCCAGTTTTCGACGGCGTTCAGCGGCTTTGCCAGCACCAGTCCGTGGTTTATTTTCGGCGGGGCGCTCATCGCCGAAGCGGCATCCTCCACCGGGTTGGCCAGGCGATTGGGCTACCGGGTCCTGTCTCTCATCGGAACGTCCTACTCCCGGCTCCTTCTCGGCGTCACGACCCTGTCGTTCCTCATCACCTGCCTCATTCCTTCGGGGTCCGCGCGCCTCACCATCATCGCCTCGATGCTGATCGGGATCATCACCGCGTCGGGGTCGGGCGCTAACGGTAATCTCGGCAGAGGGCTGTTTCTGGTCGTAACGGCCACCTGCGGCCTGTTCGACAAGATGATTCTGGCGGGCGCCGGCTCCATCCTGACGCACGGCATCTTGAAGGAGCAGACCGGCATCGAGGTTCTCTGGAGCCAGTGGTTCATCGCGTTCCTGCCGGCCGCGCTGCTGACCATCCCCGCCTGCTGGCTCATCGTTCTCAGGCTCTATCCCCCGGATCGAGCCGAATCGCCGCAAAGCAGGGAATATCTGCACCAAACTCTGAGGGAGATGGGAAGCTTGAGCGCTCAAGAGAAGAAGGTGCTGGCCGTGGTCGGCGCCGCCATCGCTCTTTGGGCGACCGACTTTATCCACCACCTCGATCCCACGGCGATCGGCCTCGGCGCCGGGCTGGCGCTCGCGCTTCCCCGCGTCGGCGTTCTCGACGCCGACGCCGTGAAGAAAATCAATTTTCTGCATCTGGCCTTCGCCGCCGGCGCCATCAGTCTGGCCAACGTTCTGATCCAGACGCGGGCGCTCGCAGCCGTCAACGGAATTTTCATGGAAACCATCGGTCCGCTGCTCTCCAATGCGTTTTTCTCCTCGATCGCTCTCTACTGGGGCGGCGTTCTCTACCACTTTATTTTTCCCGGCAACCAGGCGCTGCTCACCACTTCGCTGCCCGTCCTGCTGCATGTGAGCGACGGCGCGGGCTACAACCCCGTCGCGGTCGCGCTCATCTGGGCTTTTTCCGGCGGAGGAACCCTCTTTCCGTTCCAATCGCCGGTCCTGGTGCTGGGCTATTCCTACGGCTATTTCTCGGCCCGCGACCTGGTGAAAATAAACCTGATCCTGGCCGTCGTCGAAGGAATTCTGTTGATGGCCCTGGTGCCGCTGTACTGGCCGCTGATCGGCTTGCATTGGATTAAATAAAGTCCTGCGAGCCGCCGTCCTTTTTTTCCGCCTCCCGAATCCTCGGGCGCGCGACCGTCTTGTCATTGCCGGCGGGCCTTGTAGACTTGGGGTGGAAGAGATCGGAGGACAAGGAGGAGCGGCATGAAAATTGTGACGGGATTTTTACTTCCGGGAATTTTGGCGGCGCTGACGCTCGCCGCCTGCGCCAGCGAGAGCATCGTCATGGTCAACCCGCGCACCGGCGCCACGGTCAAATGCGGCGCGTCGGGCTCGGGGCTGATGGCGGGAATGGCCGCGGGCGCGGTGGAGGAATGCCGGCAGAAATACGGCCCGCAGGGCTACGTGGCGGCGGAGCGGCTCACGCCGGGAGAGCGCGCCGATCTGGAGCGGCGCGGCGTGTCGCTGCCGTGAGTCTCCGGAAGATTTCCGGTTCCGGCTTGAAGCTCGAAACCCGAAGCCCGAACCCGCTCAGCCGCCGAGCGTGATCATCTCGATTTTTTTGTGGGTCTTGGGATCGTACGTGGACGCGCTCATCGCCGCGAGCCGCTCGGCGGAATAGCGGTCGGTCCGGGCGCCCCAGATGCCGGCGACGACTGCGAGGATCTTCTCGTCGGTCGCGCCGCTCCGGAGCAGCGTCTTCAGGTCGTGGCCGACGGAGGAAAACAGGCAGGCGACGAGCTTGCCGTCCGCCGTGAGCCGCGCCCGGTTGCAGGTGGAGCAAAACGGCTCGGTCACCGACGCCACCACGCCCACTTCCCCGCCGCCGTCGGCGAACTCGTAGTCGACGGCCGGCGCGCTGCCCCGGTCCCGGCCGATCTCCTTCAGCGGATAGCGCGCGTGGATTTTCTCGATGATCTCTTTTTTGGCGACGAGCTTGGCCGACGTCCATTCGTTGGAGTTGCCCACGTCCATGTATTCGATGAAGCGGAGGGCGAAGCCGTGCCGGCGGGAGAATTCGACCAGGTCGAGGATGTCGTCGTCGTTGACGCCGCGCTCGACGACCGCGTTGATCTTGATCGGAGCGAGCCCCGCCGCCTTGGCGGCGAAGAGCCCTTCGAGGACCTTGTCGAGGTCGCCGCGCTTGGTCATGCGCCGGAACTTCCCGGGGTCGAGCGTGTCGATGCTGACGTTGATGCGCCTGAGCCCCGCCGCCTTGAGCGCGCCGGCCTTTTCCGCCAAGAGCGAGCCGTTGGTCGTGAGGCAGAGGTCTTTCAGCCCCTCGATCCGCGCGAGCTTGGCGATGAGCGCTTCCATATTGCGCCGGACCAGCGGCTCGCCGCCGGTCAGCCGGACCTTTTCCATGCCCAATTGGACGAACAGGCGCGCCAGCCGGGCGATCTCCTCGAACGACAGGATCTCCTTCTTGTCGATCCATTCGTACTCGTCGAGCGGCATGCAGTAGGTGCAGCGGAAGTTGCACCGGTCCGTCACCGATATGCGGAGGTCCTTCAGGGGACGGTTGTAGGCGTCGCGCACCATCCTATAACTATGCAACAAAAAGACCGGGCGCCGCAAGGGCGCGCCGTCCATGCTATCCATGCTATCTTGGCCGTCCCAAATCCATCTGCTATGTTATTTAGCGCTTATGAGCCTCCGCCAGCAGCAGATCATGGTTTTTGTCGCGACCGTCGTCGTGATTTTCGGCCTGTTCGCCACCGGCATCCTGCTGGTGGCGCGGCGCCTGACGACGGAGGCGACGCTGCAGACCGCCCTGCTGCTCGCGCGCCAGGTGGAGATCGCCCTGGCCCAGAGCCTGCAGCAAGCGCCTCCCGCCACGTCGCCCCCCGCGACCCCGCCCGCGCCCGAGACGCCGCGCTCTTCGTCGTTCTGGGACTTCCTCGGCCGCCTCTACCCCGGCAGCGCCGCCACGCCCGACAACACCGCGTCCAGGACGCCGCCGGCTTCTTCGCGCCGCACGCAGGTGCAGGGACTGATCAAGGCCTATATAGACCGCAGCACGAGCATCCTGGCGATGTGGGTGCTCAACCCCGAGGGCAAGGTTTTGTATTCGTCCCGGAGCTCGGAGCAGGGACAGACGTTGACCGAGCCGGGGCTCAGGGCGAACCTGAGCAGGGGGATTACGACCATCGAGTCGAATCACGACGACGGGCAGACCTACTACGACGTCCTGGTCCCGCTGCAGATGCCGGAGGGCGCGCGCGGCCCCGGCGGGCTCCGATTATGGATCAACCCGTCGGACTGGACCGGGCTCGTCTCCGGGCTGTGGCGGCAGTTTACCCTGTTGTTCCTGCTCGGCGCCGACGTGGCGCTGCTCGCGGCTTTTTTGACCACCGCGCTCTATACCCGGCGTTTTCGCCTCATCAACGACGCGCTGCGCGAAGCGGAGGCCGGCACCTACCTGGCGCGCCCGCACTACGGCAGCCGCGACGAAGTCGGCACCAGCCTCGATCTGATCGACCGGCTGGTGATGAAGCAGCGCGGCAGCAACGGGCTCACCGCGCCGGTGCAGCGCGTCTCGGTCGCCGCCCGCACCCTGGTGCACGAGGTCAAGACGCCGCTGAACGCCATGACCGTCCACCTGGAGCTGTTGCGCCACGCCGACGGCCCGGAGCAGCCCGAAAGCCGGCAGCGCTCGCTCGAGGCGCTGGAAACCAGCGCGCGGCAGGTGGACCAGCTGCTGCGCGACTTCGCGGATTACAGCACGCCGGTCACGCTGGAGCGCCACCCGATGGATCTGGCCGCGGTCCTGGAGGCCAGCCTCGAGGCGGTCATGGCGCAGTGCACCGCGCAGGGGATCGGCGTATCGACCGCTCTTCCGCCGGGGCCCTGGACCGTCGAAGGGGACTCCCATCGCCTGCGCCAGGCGTTCGACAACCTGCTCCGGAACGCCGTGGAGGCGCAGCCCGGCGGGGGCCGGATCGAGGTCTCGGGCGAGCGCAACGGCGGGCAGATTATTTTGCTCTTCCGCGACGCCGGCCCGGGCATTCCGCCGGAGCGGCGCGCCACTATTTTCGATTTCGGCGACAGCACCAAGCCGGGCGGCAGCGGCATCGGCCTGTGCTTGAGCCAGCTGATCGTCGAGGCCCACGGCGGCACGCTGGAGTACGACGACGGCGCCGCGGCCGGCGCGACGTTTCGATTGACCGTGCCGCTGACGCTTAACGGAGGTGCCCTGTGACGCGACCGCGCTCTTCGGTGATGGTGGTGGACGACGACGCGGCGAGCCGCGACGGCCTCGCCTCGCTGCTGGAGCGCTGGGGCTACAAAAGCTCGACCGCGCCGGACGCCCGGGCGGCCCTCAAGGCGCTGGAGCACGATCTCCCCGACGCGATGGTCCTGGACCTGATCATGCCGGGGATGACCGGGCTCGAGCTGGTGCAGGAGCTGGGCGACCGGGTGCAGCAGATGGCCGTCATCATGCTGACCGGGCAGGCGACGATCGACAGCGCGGTGCAGGCGATCAAGCTCGGCGCCTACGACTATCTGGCCAAGCCGCTGGAGGCGAACCGGCTCCGCGCCGCGCTGGAAAAAGCGCTGCGCCAGGTGGAGCTCGCGCGCGAGGCCACCGCGCTCCGCCAGCGGCTCGAATCGCCGCTCGGATCGTACGGGAGTCTCATCGGCAAGTCGCCGCCGATGCGCGGCCTGTACCAGAACATCGGCCGGGTGGCGGCCACCGACGCCCCGGTGCTGGTGAGCGGCGAGAGCGGCACCGGCAAAGAGCTGGTCGCCCGCACGCT
>WNFL01365029.1_pt1 | contig 13762 bp, 11 predicted proteins | sample 5400361 | NCBI WGS metagenome assembly WNFL01 (sample SAMN13153351, study PRJNA577476) | soil metagenome | isolation source: 40 cm soil on Douglas fir-dominated hillslope | place: USA:California | collected 2013-09-17
CGCGTCGGTCGAGCGCCACACGCGAGTGCTGTCACTGTCACAGCGGACCAACGGCTCCTGGGACGTGCTCACCGACAAGGGCACGGTCCACGCCGAGCACGTCGTCAATTGCGCGGGCCTGTGGGCGCGCGAGATCGGACGCATGGTCGGAATCGAGCTGCCCGTACTCGCGATGGAACACCACTACCTCATCACCGAGGACATTCCTGAACTCGTGGGCCGCCCACGCGAATTCGTCAACACCACCGACTACGCCGGCGAGATCTACGTGCGCCAGGAGCGCGGCGGGGCGCTGATGGGGACCTACGAACCCCAGGGCGTGATCTGGTCGCCGCTGAAGACGCCGGACGATTTTTCCATGCAGCTGCTGCCCGACGATGTGCCGCGGCTCGCGCCCTACTTCGAACTCGGCTTCCAACATTTTCCGGCGCTGGGCCGCGTGGGCATCCGCAAGGCTGTCAATGGTCCCTTCACCTTCGCGCCCGACGGCAATCCGCTCGTCGGACCTGTCCGCGGCCTGAGAAATTTCTGGGTCGCCTGCGCTGTGATGGCCGGCTTCAGCCAGGGCGGCGGCATTGGCCTGGTGCTGTCGCGCTGGATGGCGCAGGAGGATCCCGGTCAGGACATTCTTTCCATGGATGTCGCGCGCTTCGGTGCCTTCGCCACGCCGAAATACACCTCCATCAAGGTGCCGGAGAATTATTCGCGCCGCTTCCGGCTCGCCTATCCGAACGAGGAACTGCCCGCGGCGCGGCCCGTGCGCCGCTCGCCGATCTACGATCGGCTGAAAGCAGCCGGTGCCGTGATGGGGGCGAACTTCGGGCTTGAGCATGCGCTGTGGTTTGCCCCTCCGGGTGTCGAAGCGGTGGAGACACCCAGCTATCGGCGTTCCGAAGCCTTTGCCCACGTGCGTGCCGAGTGCCGGGCGGTACGTGCCGGCCTCGGCCTGTATGAAACCAGCAACTATGGCAAGTACGAGGTCAGCGGGCGTGGCGCGCGGGCCTGGCTCGATCGCGTTTTCGCCGGACGGATTCCCCGCAGCGGGCGCCTCGCGCTCGCCCCGCTCCTCAATCCAGCCGGCCGTCTGGTCGGCGACCTGTCGATCGCCTGCCTCGCCGAGGACCGCTTCCTGATCGTGGGCTCAGGCTTCGCCGAGGAATTCCACCTGCGCTGGTTCTGGCAATGCGCGCCGCCCGCCGATGTCTTCGTGCGCTCCGTCGCCTCGACCCTGACGGGTTTCTCGATCGCCGGCCCGAAGTCTCGCGAACTTTTGACGCGACTGGTGAATGCGGATTTGTCCGCCGCGGCCTTCGGGCTGTTTGCCGTACAGGAAACCGCCGTCGGTCTGGTGCCCGCCATCCTCACGCGCGCCGGCTTTACCGGCGAGCTCGGCTATGAGGTCTGGACCACGCCGGATTATTTCGCGACGCTCTACGACGAACTGTGGAACGCGGGACGCAGCCTGGGGCTGGTACATTTCGGCGGACGTGCGCTGTCCTCGCTCCGGCTGGAGAAGGCTTATGGGTCCTTCAACAAGGACTTCCGCCCTGATCACACGCCCGCAGAGGCGGGACTGGAGCGTTTCGTCGACTTCAGCAAGGCCGATTTCATCGGCCGCGCCGCGGCCGTGGCCGAACGTGAGGCGGGACCAAAGCGGCGCTTCGTGGTCATGGAAGTCGAGGACGCGCAGGCCGAGGTCATCGGGTACGAGTCCATCCTGAAGGATGGCGTGGCGCTCGGCTATGTGACCTCGGGCGCCTACGGCCATTGCATCGATCGAAGCCTCGCGGCCGGCTACGTGCCCTCGGCCCTGGCCGCCGAGGGCGAGCGCTTCCAGATCGACATCTTCGGGGATGTGCGTACCGCCATCGTCCGGCGCGATCCGCCCTACGACCCGCAGGGCCTGCGTTTGCGCGCCTGAGGGCGCCACTACCGGACTCCGCCGGGGGCGCGGCCTAGCGCTTCACGCAAAAGCGCCGGATCCGGGCGCAGGCCTCGTTGATGTCGTGTTCCTCCATCGCAAAACACAGGCGCACGAACCCTTCGGTGGTGTGTCCGAAAACGGCTCCGTCGAGCACCGAGACACGCTCGGCATCGTAAAGTCCACGCACGAATTGCGCGCCGCTCAGCCCTAAGCCGCGGATATCGACGAGCATGAACATGCCGGCGTCGGGCAGATACGGCCGAAGCCCTTCGATGCCGGCAAGTCCGGCATGCATGAGATTGCGGCGCCGCTGGCAGTATTCGCGCATGCTGCGCTCCGACTCACCCGCAATCTCGAGCGCGGTGATCGCTGCCTCCTGGACAAAACCGGGCAGCCCGTACAGCATGCAGGCCGCGACATCGTTCGCCGCCTGGACGAAGGCGGTGGGACCGACGATCCAGCCGGCGCGCCAGCCGGTCATGGCGTGCGTCTTGGACAGGCTCGACACGGTCAGCACCTGCTCCGGCAGGCAGGCGCCCAGGCTCGGCACCCGCCCTCCTTCGGCGAGGCCGGCGTACACCTCGTCCGACACGATCCACAGTCCGCGGCGTTTGGCGATGTCGCCAATCCGCCTGAGTTGCGAGGAAGATCGCGCGCGTCCGCGGCGTGATCAGCGCTTCGAGGGCCGCCAGGTCGGGATGGAAGTTCGCGGCCGCGGGGGCCGGTGCGCGCACCAGCGTCGCGCCGGACGCCTGGATAGTCGCCGGATAGGTCACGTACATCGGATCGATGGCGATGATCTCATTGCCCGGGCCGGCGAGCAGGAGCGAGGCGACGAACAGCCCGTTCTGCGCGCCACCCAGAAAAATGACGTTCTCGGCCGTCACTGCCTGCCCGGTGCGCGAGGCGTGGCTGCGCGCAATCGCCGCGCGCAGCAGCGGGCGGCCGGCGGTCTCGGTGTAATGCGTGTCACGCGCGCGCAGCCGCTCCACCGCCTTGTCGACGACTGGCGCAGGCGTGTCGAGGTCCGGATCGCCGGCACTGAGCACCAGCACATCCTCGCCCGCGGCGTGCGCATGGCGGGCCTGCCAATGCAGCACCCAGGGATCGATGCCTTCGGGCGCGACCCGGCCCGCGAGCGCCGAAAACCCCATTGCGCTTTTCTCGCTCACTCGAAGGCCTCCGCCTTGATCTCGAACATCACCACCTGGCGCCCCTTCGCGAAGCTGCGGCACGCTTTCCTCAGCGCCGAGAGGCTCCCGATGCGCCGATGAGCATAGCCGTAGGCGCGGGCGAGCAGTGCGAAATCGGGCGGCGCGACCTCGACTCCAGAGGGTTCGATTCCGGCGGCCACCATCGAGGTGCGGATCTCGCTGTAGCTGCGATTATTCCAGACCACGATCGCAATCCAGGCCTCGACGTCGCGCGGCACGCCGAGCTCGCCCAGCGTGAACTGCAGCCCGCCGTCACCGACCAGGCAGACCACGGGACGAGCGGGGGCCCCGAGGCTTGCACCCGTCGAAGCGGGCAAGGCGTAGCCCAGAGAACCGAATCCGGTCGCCGAATTGAACCAGGAGCCAGGCGTCGCGGCGGCGAAGCCGAGATTGCCGGCGTACACCGGCTGGGTCGAATCGCCCACCAGCAGTGCGCCCGGCACGCTCTCGCGAATCACCTCCAGAAAGCCGATCTGAGCGCGCATCGGCCGAGTGAGGGCGGTAACGGACCTGGCGCAGGCCGCGGCGGCCCGGCTCGCACCACTGCGGCGGCGTGCACCGCCCAGCTCGCTGCCCAGAATCGCCTCGAGCGTCGCGCGCGCATCGCCCGTCAGCGCAACCGCGGGCGCGGCGTTGCGCGTCGTCTGCGCCTCATCGATGTCGATGCGCAGCAATTGCGCGGGGGGCGGAAAGGGCCGCAATCCGTACATGTCGTAGTCCGTGGGACCCAATTCGGTGCCCACTGCGAGCACGACGTCCGCGGCCGCAATAAGCGCGCGCACCGGCGCGAGCGAGGGACTGTAGGACACTGCCAGCGGATGATCGGGCGGCAGGATGCCGCGCCCGTTGACGGTCATCACGACCGGGGCGTCGAGCAGTTCGGCGATACGGCGCACCTCCGCCGCGGCACCGATGGCGCCGCCCCCAGCGAGCAGTACCGGCCGCCGTGCCGCATTGAGCGCCCCTACGGCGGCAGTGATGGACGCCGCCGCAGCGGGACGTGCCGGCGCGCCGGACCGGGCTTCCGGAAGCGGAAGTCCCCGCACACGGCTTGCGAGCAGGTCGCGCGGAATTTCAATATAGGCCGGGCGCGGGCGGGCCACCGCAAACAACCGGAACGCCTGCGTCAGCGCTTCCGGCAGTTCGGCGGGAGCCGAGATCCGCTGTGCAAACGCGCTGATCTCGCCTGCAATGGTCGCCTGTCCGGGCAGCTCATGCAGGAAGCCGCATCGCCCCTCCGATTCGTCGCGGCGGTTCTGGCTCGAGATGACGAGCATCGGTATCGAATCCTGGTACGCCTGCCCCATCGCGGTCGCGATATTGGTGAGTCCGGGACCGGTGATGGTGAAGCAGACGCCCGGGCGGCCGCTGGCGCGCGCGTAGCCGTCGGCCATGAAGCCGAGCCCCTGTTCGTGGCGGCCGGTGACATGGCGGATGCGCGAATGCGGCAGCGCGCGGTAAAATACATGGCCGACGCCGAGCGAGTCGAGGGCATCGACCAGGTACTGACCCAGTGTTCTCATCCTGTCCTCTCCGAGGATCCTGCCGGCCGCGCAGATATTATGATTGCAATAATAAGATGCTGTCGCCGCTGACGGCATCCGGACCACCCGGGCGCCAGGCCTGCGGAGAAAAGACTAACACGGCGCACAGGACCTCGTTTCCACGATCCGGTGGGCATCACACATCCTTTGCTTTGGTTGTCCCGACAGTAGTAACGTTGCCCATGAGTTTCACTCACCGTGACGACGCCAGGTAGGCGATGAGCAGCGCGCAGGAGCCGGTCGGCACCGTAGACGTGGCGGTCCAGCATGCCGCGCGGCTACTGCCGAGCGCGCCCCACATGGCTGCGGAGCAGGCGCAGGAAATACTCAAGGTCGCGCCAGACCATGCGGCCGCCCTGCTGCTGCTCGGCGTGGCCCGGCGCAACAACGGCGAATTGGCGCGCGCCGTCGAGGTGCTGTCCGCACTGGCCGGCGCGCATCCGCGCTGGCCGCTGGCACACTATGAGCATGCCCTGGCCCTGAGCCTGACCGATCAGCATCCGCAGGCCATCGAGGCCCTGCGCCGCGCCACCCGGCTGCGCCCGCAGATGACGGAAGCCTGGCGCGCGCTTGCCGACGAACTGCTGGTCACGGGCGACGGCACCGGCGCCGACGAGGCCTCCGCCCAGAGCCTCCGGGCTTCCACGCAGGACCCGGAACTGCTCGCCGCGGCCGCCGCACTGTGCGAAAACCAGATTCCAGAGGCTGAAACGCAGCTCCGTCAGATCCTGCGGCGGCACCCGAATGACGTGGCCGCCATGCGCATGCTGGCCGAAGTTGCCGCGCGGCTCCGTCGCTATCGCGACGCTGAGACGCTCCTGGTCCGTTGCCTGGTGCCTGGAGCTCGCGCCCGGCTTTCACGGCGCCCGCCATAACTACGCCGTGGTGCTTCACCGCCAGAACAAGTCTGCCGCGGCGCTGGACGAACTCGAGACCCTGCTGGCGCTGGAGCCGCGCAATCCCGGATACCTGAACCTCAAGGCGGCCGTGCTGGCCCGCATCGGCGATTACAGCGACGCGCTCGACGTGTACAAGGGGATATTAAAGGCGTACCCGCAGCAGCCCAAAATCTGGATGAGCTACGGCCATGCGCTCAAGACCGCCGCGAGTGCCGAGGAGAGCATTGCCGCGTACCGCCGCAGCGTTGAGTTGCAGCCCTCGCTGGGCGAGGCCTACTGGAGCCTGGCGAATCTGAAGACGTTCCGCTTTGCCGCGGCAGAGCTGGATGCCATGCGCGCACAATTGCGCCGCCAGGATCTGGCCGATGAAGACCGCTTCCACCTGCATTTCGCGATGGGCAAGGCGCTCGAAGACGACGGTCGATATGCCGAGTCCTTCGAGCACTACAGTCTGGGCAATGCCTTGAGGCGGCAAGAGATTCACTACGACCCTGAAGAGATGACGCAGAGCGTGCGCCGCGCCAAGGCCCTGTGCACCAGCGAGTTTTTTGCCAGCCGGAGTGGCTACGGCGCTACCGCGCCCGATCCGATATTCATCGTCGGGCTACCGCGCGCGGGCTCGACGCTGGTCGAGCAGATCCTTTCAAGTCACTCCCAGGTCGAGGGCACCATGGAGCTGCCCGAGATCAACGCGGTCACCAGGACCCTGCGTGAACGGGTCGCCGGCAAGGACAAGCTCGAGTACCCGGAGGCACTGGCGCGCATCATCGCGACCGACTGCCGCGAATTCGGTGAGCAGTATCTTGCCAATACGCGCATCGTCCGCAAGAGCGGCGCACCGTACTTCATCGACAAGATGCCGAATAACTTCCTGCACCTGGGGCTGATCCATTTGATCCTGCCGAACGCCAAGATCATCGACGCGCGTCGGCACCCGCTGGGCTGCTGTTTCTCAGGGTTCAAACAACACTTCGCGCGTGGCCAGCATTTTTCTTACCGGCTGGAAGACATCGGCCGCTACTACCACGACTACGTCGAGCTGATGGCTCATTTCGACCAGGCGCTTCCCGGCCGTGTACACCGGGTCATCTACGAACGCATGGTGAGGGATACGGAATCCGAAATACGGCGGCTCCTGGATTATTGCGGGTTGCCCTTCGAGGAGCAGTGCCTGAGGTTCTACGAGAATGAGCGCCCCGTGGCCACCCCAAGCTCTGAACAGGTCCGCCAGCCCATCTATCGCCAGAGCGTGGACCAGTGGCAGAACTACGAAGCGTGGCTGGGCCCGCTCAGGGAAGCGTTGGAAGACGTGCTGCCGCGCTATCCGGATGCGCCGGAATTCCCTTGAGCGGCCGCCCTCAGAACTTCTGCCCGATCCTGAAGCCGATCGTGCGCGGCTGGCCCGGCACGGTGTAGACGTGGCCCGGATAGCCCAATGCCGTCAGGGAGGTGCCGGCGCAGATCGCCTCGGTGCATTCGGAATACCGATACAGGTCTTCGCGCTTGTCGGTCACGTTGTTGACGAAGAGTTCGTAGTCAAGCCGATTGCGTGACAAGCCGAAACTGAGGTCCAGGAGCCCAAAGGGCTTCTGCTTGCCCAGCAGCTCACGCTCCACAGTACGCAGATCCTCCCAGCTGTAGGTCTGATAGACGTACGCCGCCTGCGCATGTGCGGCGAAGCCTCCCAGCGTCCAGTTGTAGCGCGCCTCGAAATTGCCCTTGAACTTGGGCGTCGTTGGCAGCATCTGACCGGCCGGTGCCTGCGGGGTGGTACACAGCACATCGCCGCAGTATCCATAGTAATTATTGCTCAGCGTCGCGTCCGTAAAGGCCAGGCCGCTCGACAACGTCAGGTGACTGTCGACCGCCCAGTCAACCTGGGTTTCCAGGCCGTTGATCTTCGCATCTCCGGCGTTGGCGACCTGGGTAACGGAATTGGGCCCCAGGAAAGCGAACTGGAAGCTGGCCCATTTTTCATGATAGATCGCACCGTTGAAGCGCAACCGGTTATTCAACCAGCTGGTCTTCCAACCGAATTCGTAGCTCGTCAAGTAGTCGGCCGCGTACGGCGGAAGCGAGCCGACCCTGTTGATGCCGCCTGGCCGGAAGCCTCTGGAGTAGGTGCCGTACACCATGTGCTCCGCGTCGAACTTATAGCTGAGGTTGAATTTTGGCGTCCAGCCCGAGCCCTTGGTCTCCACCCCGTCGTGCCACGGGCCTCCCACAGGAACGAACGCACTGCCGTCCCAGCGCACACCGCCGGTATGGATATCGTCGCACCAGTTGCCAAGAATCGGCGGCCCGAGCACGAAGCCCTGGGCCACGTTCGCCAGGCACTCCTTCTCACCCGTATGGCCCGACCAGTCATTGCCCTGCCCGTAGCCATAGAATCCCTGCAAGGTGTTGTCCGACCAGTAGCGTCGCACGCCCGCCGTCGCGATCCATTGCGACGTCAGGTCAAAGCTCAATTCAGTGAACAGGGCCGAGTCGCGATTGACGCGCTGTTCGTTGGTGAGCCAGAAATCCGGCGCCCACCCGGTAACGCTGACCTGGCTGCCGAGATCCGGGCTGCCATTGACGCCCACCACCTGGTATTCCTGCCGGATGTCATGGGTCTGGCGCCCCACGAAGGCGCCGGCGACAAAGCGGAAACGATCGGTCTTCGGCGAGGAGATACGCAGCTCGTTGCTCTGCATCCGGAACATATCCGTCCCGAGGATCCGCTGCACGCCCTGCATCGGGTTGCCGGCGTTGTCGACGTTGTAGTTGCCAACGCCGGTACCGCTGTAGATGACCGAATAGGCCAGCGAGTAGTCGGCGTAGTCGGAATGGGTCTGGTCGTGGCGCGAGAGGAAGCCCGTGGCGTAGGTGAGATCCAGATTGCCGATCTTGCCCTCCACCGTCGCCGCCAGCTGCACCCAGCGATCGTCGGCAAATTCGGGTGAAAAATGCGTGACCGCCAGGTCACCGACGCTTTCATCGTAGGCGAACAGGCCCCGCGAGATGGTCTTCTGGGCCTGCACCACCGGCGTGACGGTCCAGTTATCGGAGAACACGATCTTGAGCGCGGCACGCCCGCCCGTCGTATCGACGCTGTTGTAGTTGTTCTTGGCGTACAGGGCGTTATCGAGAGTCCAGGCAGGGGCCGACGCACCCGTGTACACGCTGGTTGCCGCAGGAAAGTCGAGCGTGCCATGCACATTGTCGATGTAGCCGGCGTCATGCTCGGCCCAGCCAACGAGCCGCACCGCGGCGCTCGCGCCCATCGGCAGGTTCAGGAACCCCTCGACGATTCCACCTTGATCTCCGTGGGACACCACGTTGCCCTGAACTTCGTAACCGGCAGAGAATTTGCCCAGCTCGGGCTTGTTGGTGATGATGCGCAGCGTACCCGCTTGCGAACTGGCGCCGTACAGGGTGCCCTGCGGACCGGCGAGGGCCTCAACGCGCTCTATGTCATAAACATGTATATCGAGGGGACCGGTAATCGTCGTGATGGGCTGTTCATCCAGGTACACGCCGACGCTGGGCAGCGGACCCGAGTGATTGGGCGTGCCGCCGGTTGAAATGCCACGCATGTAGATCTTCGCCAAGCCGGGACCGAAGGTCTGGTAGGTGACACTGGGCAGGAACTTGGCATAGTCCTCGAAACTCTGGACGTGCAGCTCTTCAAGCTTGGCGCTGCCGATCGCCTGGATGCTCAGAGGCACGTCCTGCAGACTCTCGACCCGCTTCGTTGCCGTAACGATGACTTCCTCGAGTCCTTCGCCCTCCCCGCGCACCTGGGCTTGTGCCGTCGGCAGGCAGGCCAGTACCGCAATCGCCAGGGGCGTTGCCTTCAAGATGATCCGGCCAGTCTTGGTGGTCCCACATCGCCGCAGTTTTCTCTGTCGACTCCGGGTCATTTTTCTTGCTCCCCTACAAACCGTATCAAAAGAACAACCAAGCCCGGGCGCGAAGATACCACAAGCCCCGTTCCGCCCGAAGCGCTACAACAACGGCCCCCTGCCGTGGAGGCAAGCACAAACGTTGTGGCAAAACGACAAAGGCCGTGCCATTCGCTGCGGCAGCGCGCCAGCAGCCGATCGTCGACTAAGGCGCAGACTTCGGCGGCGGCGGCGCGGGTTGTGCATCCGGCGCAGCCGGCGGAGGCGGGTTGCCGGGCGGAAGGAATCCCCAGGGTTTCGGCCCTTCCTGGCCGGGCGCCATCTGCACCGGGCAGCCGTGCATCCACATCATGCTGTGCATGCGTCCCATGTGCGCGGCCAGGAACAGGCATGCCAGGACCAGCAGCGCGGCCAGCGTAAAGGCCCAGAACCCGAGAAGCCTGCCGAAACTCTTCAGCTTTCCTTCCGATCGATGCGCCAGATAGAAAACCGCATACCCTGCAACAGCCAGCATGGTCGCGGGAACGAGTGCCAGTAGACAAATCATGTTGCCCCCTCCTCTACGCCCGAGCGCGCGCTATGCACTGCCCTTGCCCAGCAATGCCGTCAGCTCGGGCACAATCTTGAACAGGTCTCCGACCAGGCCGACGTCCGCCACCTCGAAGATCGGCGCCTCGGCATCTTTGTTGATCGCCACTATTGTACGCGCGTCCTTGATCCCGGTGAGGTGCTGGATGGCACCCGAGATGCCGATCGCCACGTACAGCTCCGGTGCGATGATCTTCCCGGTCTGCCCGACCTGCATGTCGCTAGGCACGTAGCCGGCATCAACCGCGGCGCGCGAGGCGCCGACCGCGGCGCCCAGCCGGTCGGCCAGCGCGTAAATGAGATGGAAGTTCTCCGAACTCGCCAGCGCGCGGCCGCCGGAGACCACGCGCGAAGCGGACTGCAGTTCAGGCCGGTCCGTCTTGGCCGCGTTGATCGAGACGAAGCGGGTGTGCGTCGGCAGCACCGCATCGGTGCTCGCCGCTTCGATCGGCGCTGCGCCGCCGCTGCCGGCCGCCGCAAAGGAGGCGGTGCGGATCGTCGCCACCAGCTTGACCTCGGGCGGCGATTCGATCGTCACGATGGCATTGCCCGCATAGGTGGGCCGGCGGAAGCGGTGCGCCGATTCCACGAACATCAGATCGCTCACCTGCCCCACGCCCAGCAAAGCCGCCACGCGCGGCAGCAGGTCCTTGCCAAAGGTGTTGGCCGCTGCAATGACATACTCATACCCCGCTGCCAGCTTCACGACCTGCGGGGCGAGCACGGCGGCGAGCTGATGTGCATTTTCGGCCCGCTCGACCACGAGCACCTTGCTGACGCCGGCCAGTTCCGCGGCCTGGGCGGCAATCTCGCCGCGCGCCGCGGCCAGCACCGCGACGTGCACTTCCGCGGCACCGAGTTTCGCCGCGGCCGTGACACAGCGCGAGGTCCCGGAGCCCAGATGGTTCCCATCGTGGTCGGCGATGATCAGTACGCGGCTCATGATACGACCCCGCGCTTGCGCAGTTCCGCCACCAGCCCCGGCACGTCCTTGACCATGATGCCGCGCGCGCGCGGCACCGGCGGCTCGGTCTTCACCACTCGAAATTGCGGCACGGCATTCACACCTAGGGCCGCCAGGTCGGTCACGGCCAGCGGCTTCTTCTTGGCCTTCATGATGTCCGGCAGCTTGATGTAGCGCGGCTCATTGAGACGCAGGTCGGTCGTGATGACAGCGGGCAGGTCGATCGACAGCGTCTCCAGCCCGGAATCCACCTCGCGTGTCACCTGCGCCGTGTCGCCCCGCAGCTCGAGCTTGGAGGCGAAGGTCACCTGTGGGCGCTCCCACATCGCCGCCAGCATCTGTCCAGTCTGCCCGGCATCATCATCGATCGCCTGCTTGCCGAGGATCGCGAGCCCGACCTGTTCCTGCCGGATCACCGCAAGCAACGCACGCGCCACGCCCTGCGGTTCGAGCGGCTGGTCGCACTTCACCAGGATCGCGCGATCGGCCCCCATGGCCAGCGCGCTGCGCAGCTGCGTCTGCACCTCCTCCGGCCCGATGGCGACGGCAATCACTTCACTCGCCTGATTTCGCTCGCGAATGCGCAACGCTTCCTCGAGCGCAATCTCATCAAAAGGATTAATGCTCATCTTGACGCCATCGAGCGCCACCCCGCTCCCGTCGGGCTTGACCCGCACGCGCACGTTGTAGTCGACGACGCGCTTGATACCGACCAGAATCTTCATGCCCTTAGGCTCCCACTCAGCCAGTGCTGACCAGAATATTCATCAGTTCGTCGACCCGCCAGCCATCGAGCGCGGCCGGGTCGGCGAAGCTGTCCACGATCCGCTGCGCCTGCGGCGCCGGGTAATGTGCCCGCACGCTCTGGCGGAATTTCTCCACCAGCAGTGGCATGCCCTCGCTGCGCCGCCGCCGATGGCCGACCGGATAGTCAATCTGCACGCGCTCGGTGGCGGTACCATCCCGGAAAAAGACCTGCACCGCATTGCCGATGTAGCGCTGGTCGTGCTGGTAATAGGCGCGCGTGAACTCGGCATTCTCCCTGACGCTCATTCTGGCACGCAGCGCATCGATGCGCGGATCGGCCGCCACGCCGTCCTCGTAGTCGGCGGCGCTCAGGCGCCCGAAGATCAGCGGTACGGCGGTCATGTACTGGATGCAATGATCGCGATCGGCCGGATTCGCCAGCGGTCCGGTCTTGTCGATGATGCGCATGCCAGGCTCCTGGGTCTCAATCACCACCCGCTCGATCTGATCCAGGCGCCCGCGCACCTGCGCGTGCAGCTGCAGGGCGCACTCGACCGCGGTCTGTGCATGGAATTCAGCCGGATAGCTGATCTTGAACAGCACATTCTCCATGACATAGCTGCCGAAGGCCTGCGGCGCGACCAGCCTCTGGCCCCTGAACAGCACGTCCTGGAATCCCCAGGTCGGCGCGGACAGCGCCGAAGGGTAGCCCATCTCCCCGCTGAGTGCGATCAGCGCATGGCGCACGCCGCGCGCGCTGGCATCCCCGGCGGCCCAGCTCTTGCGCGAACCGGTATTCGGGGCCTGCCGATAGGCGCGCAGCGCGCCCCCATCGATCCAGGCATTGGAAACCGCGTTGATCACCTGCTCAAGCGTGCCACCCAGCATCGTGGTCGCCACCGCCGTCGAAGCGACGCGCACGAGCAGCACGTGATCGAGACCGACGCGATTGAAGCTGTTCTCGAGGGCCAGCACGCCCTGGATCTCGTGCGCCTTGATCATCGCGGTGAGCAGGTCCCGGACGCCCGGCGCTGCTACGGAATCGGCTGCGCCACGCCGGGCCCGGTAGTCGGCGACCGCCAGAATGGCGCCCAGGTTGTCCGAAGGGTGTCCCCATTCCGCCGCCAGCCAGGTGTCGTTGAAATCAAGCCAGCGCACCATGGCGCCGATGTTGAAGGCCGCCTGCACCGGATCGAGTTCGTGCCCGAGCCCCGGAACGCGCGCACCGCCCGCCAGTGTTGCGCCCGGCACCACCGGCCCCAGGAGCCTCGTGCAGGCCGGGAAGCTGAGCGCCATCAGCGCACAGGCCAGGCTGTCCATCAGGCAATAGCGCGCGGTCTCGTAGGCCATCGCGCTGTCGATGACGGCCGCGTGGGCGTAGGAGGCAATCTCCACCAGCAGCGGGTCCGGATCCGGCCGGTGGGCGGACTTTAGATCGTGGCCGCTCATGTTGCGCTCAGGTCCGCAGCCGCAGCGGCAGGAATTTCTGATTCTCCGGCCCGGTGTAATGCGCGCTGGGGCGGATGATCTTGCCGTCCTGGCGCTGCTCGATGATGTGCGCGCCCCAGCCGGTGGTGCGCGCGATCACGAACAGGGGCGTGAACATGGCGGTCGGGACGCCCATGGCGTGATAGCTCACGGCGCTGTACCAGTCGAGGTTCGGAAACATGTTCTTGATCTCGGCCATGACGCCTTCCAGCCGCTCGGCGATGGGGAACACCCCCGGATCGCCGGCTTCCTGCACCAGTGTGCGTGCGACGCGCTTGATGACCTCGTTGCGCGGATCGGCGATCGTATAAACCGGGTGACCAAAGCCGATCACCACCTCCCGGTTGGCGACACGGCGGCGAATATCGGCCTCGGCCTCGTCCGCATTCCGGTAGCGGTGCTGGATCTCGAGTGCCGCTTCATTGGCGCCCCCATGTTTGGGTCCGCGCAGCGCGCCGATGGCCCCGGTGAGCGCCGAGTACACATCGGTGCCTGTGCCGGCGATGA
>WNFL01052300.1_pt1 | contig 13761 bp, 15 predicted proteins | sample 5400361 | NCBI WGS metagenome assembly WNFL01 (sample SAMN13153351, study PRJNA577476) | soil metagenome | isolation source: 40 cm soil on Douglas fir-dominated hillslope | place: USA:California | collected 2013-09-17
GAATTGGGCGCGCCGATTCGCCCGCTCACCTGCTGCGCCACGAACACCCACTCGTTATAATGGTCGTGGGCATTGAAGATGCGGATCGACTGGTCCGTGCTCTTGCTCGCGACGCCGATGATGCCGCCCTGCGCTCCGGCGACCGTCCCCGTCCCCGCGCTCGCGATGGTCGTCGCCGGCCGCTGCTGCGGCTGCCCCTGCGTCGGCACCGTGCCGCCAGCAACGCCAGGCTGCGCCGATGCCCCCTGCGTGGCGAAGATCACCTGGAACTCGCCGTCCTCGGTCATCGGATCCTTGAACTTCTTGCGGAGGAAGTGCTCGTTCAGGAGGACGTCGACATTCGGCGGGAACGTGTTCGCGTACTTGCGCTGGAAGAGCGCGATGGCGCGCGCGTACTGCTGGCCGCGGAAGATCAGCTCCGTTTCCTTCTCACGCTGCGTCGCCGTCTTCCAGGCGGGGAGCGCCATGGCGAGGAAGATCGCCATGACGGTCATGGCGGCAAGGAGCGCCGCCATCGCGAAGCCGTCATTCGATCGCTGAACGTGGGCGCCAGGACTCATGCCGCTATCACGGAAGGTTGATCTCAGTCTGACCCGTCGCCGTGCGCCCATCGGTGGTCGTCACTCTCACTGCCGCTTTCTTTGTGCCACCGTTGTCGTAAACATGCGCCGTCGTGTTGCCAGAGGTTGTCGCATCGGCAGCAAAAGTGCCGTCGAACTCGAAGTCCCACTCAAACGATTGCGCCACATCTGCGCCGCCGACGTCCGGCTTCACGGTCGCCGTGAACGTTACGGTCCTGTTGTTGCTCCCTGTCCCTGCCGCGGCGGCCAAAGCAACTGACAACGGGGCGCGCGGCGCGATCGTCACGTTGGTCGACGCGATCGTGGTCTCGTTGTTCACGTCGGTGGCGCGCACCGTGGCCGTGTAACCACGGGGACTCGACCCGCTCGGGCCGGCGTACGAGTGCGAGACTGCCGCCGCACCACCAGCCAGGTTGCCAAGGCTCTGGGTTGACCCGTCGCCAAAATCAATCGTCGCGTCGCGCAGCGTGCTCGTGTTCGCGCCCTTGGTCACGGTGAATGTCACCGCCGCGGTATTGTTCGACGCGTTCGCCTGCAGGTTGGCACAACTCGCGGCCGCGGCTCCGCCTGCTGGTGCGCAGGTGATCGTCACGCCAGGGGCACTGCGGACGTCAACGACCGTGGCCGGTGTACTGGTCTTCGTACCTGCCGTCGCGGTGACCGTCGTCTTCTGCGCGGTGATCAGCACGGTGTGCGCTTCGCCGTTGACGTCCGTCGGCACCGTCGGAACGGTCAGCGCTCCCTGGTCGGCGTTGAACGTCACCGGGACGTTCTGGACCGGAGCGCCGCTGTCGGTGACGACCGCCGCGATGAGATCGACGGATCCGCCGCCTGGCCCGACGCTGCTTGGATTCGCGCGCAGCGTGATCGCGTTGACCGCAGCCGCACCCACCGTGATCTTCACGGTGTTGGTTGTCGTGGTGGTCGTTCCCGAGGTCGTCGACGACCCCGTCGCGCCGCCCGAGATCGCGTGCACCTCCGCGATGCCCGACGACGCGCCTGCCTGGAAGGTCGCCACGGCGATGCCGTTGGTCGTCTGCGTCTCCGGGGGCGACACGGTTCCAAGCGTGGTCGTGAAACGGACCGTCGTCCCGTTCTGAACGGGCGTGCCGCTCGACTCCGTGACGAACGCGGTCAGTCCCGTGGTGCCGTTGGTCGGCACGACCAGCGCGTTCGCCGACAGGTTGATCGTCGAGTTGTTCGGCGCCAGCAGCGGCACCTTGTCACAGGCCGCGACGAGCGCGACCACCACCGCGAGCGCCGAAAATTTCAAGGTCTCCATCAGTTCCAATCCGAATAGTTGGTCCCGTCGATCGCCTTCAGATCCGTTCCGCTTCTCACGTCGTAGACGCCCGGCTGCGCCGTCGGGTTGTTGAGGTCGGGCTCCGACGGGATCTCGCGCCACGTGTCGGCCGAGTGCGTGAACGGATCGACCGGAATCGCCCGGATGTATTTCTCCTGCACCAGGTCCTGCAAGTTCCCCGGGTACTTCCCCTTGTCGGAGTAGTACTGGTCGATCGCATCCCGCAGGCGGAACAGGTCTTCCTTCAGCACCGACTCCTTCGCCCGGGTGACGCTGTTGGTGTAGACCGTGAGCCCGATGCCCGCGAGGATGACGATCAGCGTCATCACGATCATCAGCTCGATGAGGGTAAACCCCTCGAACCTGCGACCCGATGTACCCCGGAACCACCTACCAGTCACGGTATTTGGATCCGTCGAGCGCGGTCGCGCCGTTCTTCGTGTACACATCGAACACGTTCTGCCCGCCCCACGACGAGGTGTCCGGCTTGTCCTGGTACGACCGCAAGCCCCATTCCATGCTGTTGGTCATCGGGTCGATCGGAATCCGCCGCAGGTACTTGAGCTTCCTGCCGCTCGCGTCGTTCGCCATGGTGACGCCCTCGACGAGCGTCTCGAGATCCGGCGGATAGCCTTCGTTGTCGGGCCGCAGCTCCGTCGGCGGAATCTGCCCGACGTCGACCGCGTCCTTGAACTTGTCGATCGCCGTCCGGATCTCGCGCAGGTCGCGCCGAAGCTCCGCTTCGCGCTGGCGCTGCGACGTCACCTGCGCCAGCGGCAATACCGCCGAGGCGAGGATCAGCAGAATCGTGACGACGATGAGCAGCTCGACGAAGGTGTAACCCCGGGTTCGCATGGTTCCTCTACCGGACGTTCACCGCCGGGGCCGGAGCCAGCTGCAGCGATGCGGCCGTGCCGCCCGGCGCCGTGGCCGTCCCCGTAACCGAGAGATTCGCCGCGCCGGCGCCGACGGCATCGAACAGCACCGCGGCGAGCAGCCCCGTTCCGGCGACACCGGTGGCATCGCCTGCCCGAACGATCGCGATGTCGATGCGGCCGGTCGCCGGATCGACCATCTGCGTGAAGGCCGCCTGCGCGCCGCCGGCGCGCATTGAACGTCACGGTCAGCGACAGCCCCGACAGCCGCGACGCGTTGGCTGCGGACACCGCGACGGTGTAGGGTCCGCCGCCAATACGGAACTCGGGGCCGGGCGGCGTCACGATGATCTGGGCCCCCGCGGGCGCAATCGTCGGGGCCGGGTTGGTTGAGGTCGCCCCCGTGGGCGCGGCCGGAATCGCCGCGGGCGTTGCCGCCGACGGCGCCGGCGGCGGAGCGCCGGCGACAGCGCCTCCTGGCTGCGCTCCGACGCCCGGCACCGCGGGCGAGGGCGCGGCCATGACCGCCGTCGTTCCCGGCACCGGCGAGCTGCCGGGCGGGATGATCGACACACCGGACGCGCCGGCCGCACCAGCGGGCGCGGGGACCAGAACACCGGGTTGCGCCGGTCCGGCACCCACGGGTGCCCCAGGCGCGAGTGCCGGGGGCTCCGGCTCGAGCGGCGCGGCAATCAGCGGCGGCGGCCCGTTCAGACCGAGGTTCTGCTGCGTGCCGATGTAAATGGGGCTGAGATCGCCCGCCGTGATCTCCTGCGTGCGCACGATGCGCGGCGTCAGCAGCATCACGATGTCGGTGGTCCGAACCTCGTTGGGACCGTTCTTCGCGAAGAGCTTGTTGAGAATCGGGACACGAACGATCCCGGGGACCCCCTGCAGCAGCCTGCGGTCGTCCTCGCGCAGCAGCCCGGCCAGCAGGTTCGACTCCCCGTCGCGCAGCCGCAGCCGGGTCGTGACCTTGCGCGTGCCGAACGACGGCAGGTTCTGGCCCGCCACGTTGACGTCGCTCGATCGGGTGCTGTTCTCGACCAGCAAATCGAGAATCACGTCGCCATCAATGGTCACGCGCGGCGTCATCTCGACGTTGATGCCGACCGGCCGGTAGTTGAACGACGTCAGCGGGTTGGTGTTGGCGCCGCCGGTCGCCAGCGGGGTGAACACCGTCGACGGCACCGGGATGTCGTCGCCGAGGTTCAGCGTGATCTTCTGGCCTTCCGCGCCGCGCAGCTGCGGCTTGGCGATCAGCTTCGTCTCGCTGTCGGTCTCGAGAAAGTGCACCACCGCGGAGGGCACGGCGAGGTAGAAGTCGGCCGTCGACACCCCGCGCGTGATCGTGTTCAGGTTGAACGTGGGGTTGGTCACGATCGTCGTGCCGCCGCCGTCGGCACCAGTGGAGACGCCGCGCGGGTCGCTCTCGGGCGAGAACACCGCGCCGATCTGGTAGCTCGACAGGTCCACGCCGAACGTCTTCGCGCGGCCGCGATTCACCTCCAGGATCTGCACGTCGATGACGATCTCCGCGCGCGGCTTGTCGTTGGCGTCGATCATCTTCTCGATGATCCCGGCCACCGCGGTCGTCGCGCGAATCGTAATCGTGTTGCTCGTCTTGTTCGGCGCAATCATCGGCTGCACGGCCATCGCCGGCACGCGGATGATCGTGTTGATCATCTGCGACAGCTCGGTGGCGTCCGCGTGCGAGATGTAAAAGGTGCGAATCACCTGCTCTTCGTAGTTCGCCCGCTTCTGCGCGTTGTCGGGGATCACCATGATGGTGCTCTGGTTGATCACCTTGTAGAAGAGCTGGTTGGCCGACAGGATCTGGTTGAGCGCCTGCTCGAGCGTCACGCCGTTCAACTGCACCGTGTATGCACGATCCTGGTAGTCGCGGTCGTAGGTGACGTTGATTCCCGTCGCGTTCGCGATGAAGTTGAGGATGTCGCGGATGCTCGTGTTGTTGAAGCGGATCTCCGGCAGCACCTCGCTGATCTTGATGAGCGGGGGCGGCCCGGCCTGGCGCGCCTGCTGGCGCAGCTGTGCGGCGTTGCTGCGCGGCTCCGCCTCGTACTGATCGCGGATGCGCCGCTCCATCTCCATCACCTTCGCCTGGAGCTGCCGGTTCGGCGGGTCGAACTCGGCCGCGCGGCGGTATTCGCGAAGCGACTCTTCGAGCTCGCCGCGCGCCTCGTTCAGCTGCGCCTGGTTCAAGTGCTCGTGCGACGCGTTGATCATCGAGCGCTCGAGCGCAATCTTGTAGTCGCTCCGCTCGGGTGCCTGCTGAACCGCGCGCCGGTAGAATTCGACGGCCGCATCCCAGTCGCCCATACGCGCGGCGTTCTCACCGCGGCTGAACGAACGCGAAGCTCCGCATCCCGCGGCGGCCAGCGCCAGCACGACGAGCACGACGAACGGCGCGAACCGCGCCGGCTTATGTACACACATTCATTGCCCCGAGAGCCGGATCGTTTGCCGGCCCCGTCCATCCACGTACGCAACATCGGCCGATTCCACGCCGATTTTCAGGAGGCGGTAACGACCATCGATGATATCGCCTTCCTTCCCGTTGACAATCTCGCCACCGGTGTCGCGGAACACTGCCACGCGACCCTGTGCAGTTTCGAGCACTCCGATGTACTTCAACGCGATCGGCGGCGGCGGCGGCGGCCCCTGCGGCACCGGCGCCGCGACCGGCGGCGGCGGCGGGACGACGATCCGCCCGGTGCTGGCCGAAGGCGGCGGTGCCGGAGGAGGCGCCTTCGGCTTGAACTGGAACGGGTTCCGCGCCGACGGCTCGAGCTCCGACAGTGTCGGCTTCAGCAGCTCGAGCTTCACGTCCGCAACCGGCATCGCCGTCGTGGCGGCCGGCGCGTTGGCCCGTGCTGGATTGGACGGCGCGGCCCGGCTTCCGGCCGGGGTGTCACCCCGGCGCGCGATCACGACGACGACCAGCGCAATCCCGACCGCCGCCAGCAACAGCAGCTGGCGCGACACGTTGACCCTCATTGCACCTCGTCTCTCGGCCCCGTGTCGCGATAGTAGGTCGACAGATGCAGCGTGACGCCGAGCGGACCGCCGTCCGCGCCCTGCCCGAGCTCGATGTTGTCGATGACGACGAACTCCGGCGCCGCTTCGAGCTCGTGAAGAAAGGCGCGCATGTCGGTGTAGGCGCCCGCGAGCGCCATTTCGATCTTCAGCTGCGTCAGCGTGCGGCTCCGCGGCGCGACCGGCTCGAAGGTGGCGCGAATGAACTTGAGTTTCGATTCCCGCGCGAGCTGCGCCAGCCGCAGCTGGGTGAGCCGCCGCGCCCCGGCGAGGTCGGACGGGAGCACGTCCTTGTAGAACGTCGTCAGCTCCGGCCGCCATCAGCTCCTCCTCGGCCGTCCGATCGCGCTGCTCGATGTTGGCGACGCGCTGCGACAGCGGATACACGACCCCGCCGTACACGACGAGGTTGACGCCGAGCGCGATCGCCAGCGGCACCACCATGCGCCGATGTTCGCGCACGATGCGCCGAACGAGCGTGCCGCCCTGCACGTCACTAGCCACGCGGTGCCTCCGGCCGGATGTAGACGCCCCGGATCACCGCCTGCAGCAGCCCCTCCTCGTTGGTGGCCTCCGCGGGCGTAATCACGTCGCGGAAGCTGCCCGTCTTCTCGAGCGCCTCGATGAACTGATCGACGTCTTCGGGCCGTCGCGCCTGGACCGTGATGTCGATGACGAACTGCCCCTGCGGGTTGAGGCTCGGCTCGACCGCCCGGATCCGCACGTCGTCGGGAAGCGTGTGTTCGAGCTGATCGAAGAGGCCGCTCCAGGAGAAGGCGCGCTGATCGATGATGCCGTTGGCTTCGCGCGCGGCGTTGGCGACGGTCTCCAGTTCCTTCGTGTTGATCTGCGCGCGAATGGCGGCCGCCTCCGTCCGCAGCCGCGCCGCTTCCCGCTCGGACTCGACGGCATGGGCGCCGAGCGTCCGCTGGCTGGCCGTCAGCCGGACGACCTCGACGAAGTTGAAGCCGGTGACGACCGCGACGAGGATGGCCACCGCGCCGAGCACGAGCTGCACGGCGCGTTCGTTGTAGAACGGACGGGTCGAAAGGTTCGTGCGAAGCATCAGGCGCTCACCGCGTCCCTGCGCGTCCGAACGGCCATGCCGACGAGCGGGCCGAGCACGTCCATCAGATCCGGCGTGACCGAAATGCGATCGGTCAGCACCGCGAACCGGGTCGGATCGACGGATTCGACCGACGCGCCGAGACGATCTTCGAGGCTGCGCCGCGCGACCTCGACACCCGTGACGCGCCCGCCGCCCCCGAGAAACACGCGCGAGAAGCGCTGGCCCGAGAGCCGATCCTGGTAATACATCGCCGTCTGGTGGACGAGGTCCACGATCGACGCTTCGTCGCCTTCCGGCCGGTTGCGGAAGAAGATGACGTGCTCGCCGCGCATGATCACGATCGACGTGTACTCGGGCCGGAGGTGGACGAGCAGCCAGTCTCCCGGTGGAACATCGGTCCCGCCGAGGAACAGGTTCACGAGGCTGAGCGTCGCGAGGTCCACGAGCCCCGCGTAGATCTTCAGCTCGTCGCAGACACCCTCGTACTCGGCCACCGCGTCGCGCCGCGCCGCGATGACCAGGAATTCGGCGCTGCCGTCGGACCCGCGAACGCCGGGCGACGACGTCACGAGCGCTTCCTCGACGGGAAACGGCGACGCTTTCTTCACCTGCCAGCGCACGAGTTGATCCAGGTCCTCGCGCCGCGCGGGGACGGTGTCGAACCGCACGAGCGACACTTTCGCGGCGAGATCCGGGATGACGAGCGCCACCCGCCGCGGCCGGGCGCCGGCCCTGTCGAGCGCCGTGCGCAGCGCCGACACGACGGCGGGCCGATTGTGGATGTTCGACGAGGTGAGCGACGGGACCACGGCCCCGGCCGGCAGCGGCTCGGACGCGTACGACTGCACGACCAGCCCACGGCCGCGCTCGCCGACCACGGCGACGGCGACATGATCGGTGGCGACTTCAATCGCCGCGTCGGGCGATGGGCTCGCGATCCATGACGAAAACAGGCTCATTGCGGAGGGACGTCCTATTCGACGAACGTGACTTTGTTAATCTCGCGCAGCGTCGTCAGGCCGTGCACGACCTTCTCCACGGCGGATTCGCGGAGGAACCTCATCCCTTCCTCGTGCGCGACCTTCTTCACGTCCGAGTTGGGACGCCGGTCAAGGATCATCTCACGGATACGATCCGACAGGTCGAGCAGCTCGCAGATGGCGGTGCGCCCCTTGAACCCCGTGCCTCCGCATTCGATGCAGCCCGCTCCTTCGTAGAACTGGTACGTGTGCACGAGCGCCGGGTCGAGCGCGGACTCCTCGAGCAGCTTCGGGTCCGGGCGCATCGGCCGCTTGCAGTGCGAGCAGATGAGCCGCACCAGCCGCTGAGCCAGCACGCAGTTGAGCGCGGATACGAACTGATACGGCTCGACCCCCATGTTGAGGAAGCGGCCGAGCACGTCCACGACGTTGTTCGCGTGGACGGTGGTGAACACCAGGTGCCCCGTGAGCGCGGACTGGATCGCGATCTGCGCGGTCTCCGGGTCGCGAATCTCGCCGACCATGATCTTGTCGGGATCGTGGCGGAGGATCGAGCGGAGGCCGCGCGCGAACGTCAGGCCCTTCTTCTCGTTGATCGGAATCTGCGTGATCCCGCGGAGCTGGTATTCGACCGGGCGCCGCGTACAGCGTCGTCGTCTTGCCGGACCCGGTCGGTCCCGTGACGAGCACCATCCCGTACGGCTCGCGGATGTACTTGCGGAACCGCCGCAGCTCCTGCTCGGGGAAGCCGAGGATGTCGAGCTTCAGCTCCGTGAACTGCTCGCTGATCGATTCCTTGTCGAGAATACGGATGACCGCGTCCTCGCCGTGGACGCTCGGCATGATCGACACGCGGAAGTCGATCGTCTTGCCCGGCATCCGCATGCGGAAGCGGCCGTCCTGCGGGACGCGCTTCTCGGCGATGTCGAGCTCCGCCATCACCTTGATGCGCGAGATGATCGGGCTGTGGAATTCCTTCGCGATCGGCCGCATGGCCGGCTGCAGCACGCCGTCGATGCGGTACTTCACGTACACGGCATCGTCGCCTGTCTCGATGTGAATGTCGCTGGCGCGGCGCTGGATCGCGGTGAACACCGTCGAGTCGACCAGCCGGATGACCGGGCTCGTGTCGTTCGTCAGGCGATCGACGGTGAGGTTCTCCTCGCCCGTTTCGTCTTCCTTGACGACTTTCAGCTGAAAGCCTTCGGTCGCGTCCTCGAGCACGCGCTGCGAGCTCTCGCTCTTCTTGAGGATCGACTGGATGGCGGAAGGGGCGCCGACGGTGACCTTCACCGGCGTGTTCAGCACGACGCTGAGCTCGTCGATCATCGGCAGGTCGGTCGGGTCGGAGACGACGATGACGAGCGCCTTGCCGTCGCGGCGATGCGGAACGAAGCCGTAGCGCAGCATCAGGTCGGCCGGGATCGATCGGAACAGCTCCTGGTCGATCCGGAATTCGTCCATGTCGACGAACTCGACGTGATAGCGCTCCGCGAGCTTCCGCGAGCGCGCGATCTCCTCGGAGTAATCCTCGGGGGTGGTGACGAGATTGGTTGGATCCGCAGTTGCCATAAATCATCTGGTCCGCCTGAAGGCGGACCTCCTGTTACTGCACCACCGAGCTCAGTTCGAACAGCGGCATGTACAGCGCCAGCACCACCAGCGCAATCACGGCGCCCATCACGACGAGAATGACGGGCTCGATCAGCGTGATGAACCGCTGGACCTCGGTTTCAATCTCCTCGTCGTAGAACTCGGCGAGGCTGTTCAACATCTCCTGCAGGGCGCCCGTGGATTCGCCGACCTCCACCATCTTCACCGCGACGTCCCCGAACAGCCCCCGCTCCCGGAGGCCGGCGGCAAACCCCTCGCCCTCGCGGACGCGGCGCGTGACGTCGACGAGCTCGCTCGCCAGGTACCGGTTCGACATCGAACGTCCGGCGATCTCCAGCGCGTTGACGAGCGGGATCCCGCCTCCAAGCAATGTGCCGAGCGTCCGCGCCAGCTGCGCCGTCGAGAACTTCCGCATCGTCGCGCCCGCCCAGGGAACTTCCAGCAGCATCCGATCGATCCGCGTCCGCTGGCCCGGCCGCTTCCACCAGCTCGAGAGGGCTATGGCCGCCGCAATCACGCCGATCGCGATCAATGGCAGGTTCCCGACGAAGAAATTCGAGATCCCGATGATGATCCGCGTCGACAGCGGCAGCTGCCTGCCGAAATTGCTGTAAAACTCCGAAAACGCGGGGACGACGCGGAGCACGATGATGCCGATCAGCACGAGCATCATCGTGACGAGGATCGCGGGGTAGATCAGCGCGGAGACGGTCCGACGCTTGACCGCACCGATCACCTTCTCATATGCGACATATCGGCGGATGACCTCGTCGAGATTGCCCGCCCGTTCCCCGGCCATCAGCGAAGCCGAATACACCCCCGGGAACAGGTCCGGGTGCTCGCCAAAGGCGTCGGAGAGCGCGGTTCCGGCCCTCACCTTCTCGTAGACACCGTCCAGGACCGCCTTGAAGGTCGGGTTCGAGACGCGCTGGCGGAGGATGTCGAGCGACTGGACGAGCGGCATGCCCGCCTTGAGCAGCGTCGCCAGCTCCTGGTTGAAGACCAGCAGCTCCTGGCGGCCGATCCGGCGGCGCGAGCCGCGCGAGAAGCCGACGCCGGGCAGCACCCCGCGGCGCTGCAGCGACAGCACGAACAGCCCTTTTTCCTCCAGGTCGCGGCGGAGACGGGCCTCGCTGTCGGCGACGTAAACGCCTTCGATGATTTCGCCGCCGGCGGTGCCGAGCCTACAACGGAATTCCATAGCGATGGGCCGGGTTCCCCTCACGCATTAGACCGGGAGGGGCCCCCTGCGGCCGGATGCGGCCGTCAGCTCCGGTTGAGGAGTCGAAGGATACGGGTGACGTAATCCTGCGTCTCTCGGAACGGGGGGATACCGCCAAACCGATCCACCGCGGCCTCGCCCGCATTGTAGGCGGCGAGGGCTTTCGGGAGATCGTAGTACCGCGCCAGCAGCCTCTTCAGGTGCTGGATTCCAGCGTCGAGATTGACCTTCGGGTCGAACAAATCGAGCGCGCCGTACTGCCGGCCGGTGGCGGGCATCAGCTGCATCAGGCCGCGGGCGCCTTTCGGCGACACCGCCCGGCTGTGATACGCCGATTCCACCTGGATGAGCGCGTTGACAACCCGCGCGTCCACGCCATGCTTCGCGGCGGTCTGCGTCACCAGCTCCCGGTACTGCTCGGGAATCGCCGGCGGCGCCGGCTCGAAGATGATGGTTCGCGCGAACGGCAGCGCCTGCAGCACGTCCTCCGGATACTCGACCTCGTCGGGCTCGACCTTGACGATGAGGCTCTTGTCGCAGTGGATGTCGCCGCCGCTCCGCAGCTGGAGGACGATCGCATCGCCGTCGGATCGAATCGCGCGCACCGACATCGCACGGCCCGACTGGAAAAAAACAAGCTCCGCCCGTGCCGGCGCCGCAGCCGTTATCGACACTACGAGTGTGCAGAGGATGAGACCCAACCGCATGGAAGGTGCAATTGTACGGGTTATTTGGGCTGAACGTAAGCCCTGAATACGCGAATCCCGAGCTCCCGGGTGTCCGCGCTTTTCAGCTGAGTAATAGTCGCCGGCACGAATGACTTATCGACCGCGACCGTTACCTCCACGGTCTCCCCGCCCCCGAGCTGAGCGGCCGTCAGGTCCACCTTCCGCAGCTCTCGCGGACCCGGTGGCAGCGCAAACGAGTCGATGACCATCTCACCAATGCGCAGTTCGACACGCTGCGCCTCACCCACCTCATGGACCGGCTGGTCGCACTGGAAATAGAAGAGCACGTCGCGCATCGGGTTGCGGAACGCGAGCGTCGCGGTCTTCCTCGACCATTGCCATTCGACGCCCGTCTGCGCCTCCGCGATCTCGGTCTCGTGCCAGCCGTCCTTGAAGACCACGTACAGGTTGTCGGCCTGCGGGTGGAGGGTGAATTTCGCGACCCGGTAGGCATGCTGGCCCCTGGTCTCACCCGACAGCGGCACGCGGACGCCGCTCTTCTGCGAGTAGACGCCGAGCTCGACGGTGGTCTCCCCCGAATACGGAAACTTCGGCACGAACATCGTCCGCGAGTACTCGATCGTCCGGCCCGGCGTCCACTCCGTCGTCGGCACCGGCGGCTGGTGATCGTCGGTCCACATCAACTCGCCGTCAGTGTCGAGGAAGTGCACGAACACCACCTCATCTTCGGCAATCCGCGGCGCGTTCTGCGCGACGACGAACCGGTAGCTCATCTCGATCGGCATGCCGATCGCCGCGTCGCCGCGCGCGAGCGTCAGCGCCGGCGTCGCGACCGGCGTTTCCGCCTGCTGCGTTCGTCCGCATGCGGCGGCCATCGCGGCACACGCAAGCGTGCACACGTACAGGCGCGGCAGGGAACGGGTCATCGGGAGTGGAATGATACTCCGCAATTCTGCTAGAGTGCGGTCACCTGATGGCATCCGAAGCGCTCGGGATGGTCGAAACGCGCGGCCTCATCGGCTCGGTCGAGGCCGCCGACGCGATGGTGAAAGCCGCGAACGTCGTCCTGGTCGGCAAGGAGTACATCGGCGCGGGTTACGTGACGGTGCTGGTCCGCGGGGACGTCGGCGCCGTGAAGGCGGCGACCGATGCGGGCGCCGCGGCCGCGCGCCGCGTCGGCGAGCTCGTCTCCGTGCACGTGATTCCACGCCCGCACAGCGAGGTCGAGAGGATCCTGCCGAAGTTGTAGACGCCGCCGATGGCCGTCCAGGATCGCGCGTCTCCTTCCAACAAAGATCTCGAGTCGATCGCACAGGCGCGCTCGATTGCCGCCGCCGCGCGCAAGGCACAGTCGGTGCTCGCCGAGCTCTCCCAGGAACAGATCGACGCCATCGTGACCGCGATGGCCGAGGCGGTCACGCCCCAGGCGGAGGCGCTCGCCCGGCTTGCCGTCGAGGAGACCGGGTACGGCGTGGTTGCCGACAAGGTCCAGAAGAACCTGTTCAGCTCGCGCCAGGTGTACGAGTTCATCAGGCCGATGAAGACGGTCGGCGTGGTGAACCGCATCGACGAGAAGAAGATCATCGAGATTGGCGAGCCGTTCGGCGTGGTCGCCGCGATTGTCCCGTCAACGAACCCGACGTCCACGGCCATTTACAAGGTGCTCATCGCGTTGAAGGCACGCTGCGCGATCGTGGTGAGCCCTCACCCGGCGGCCGCGCGCTGCATCACGCGAAGCGTGGAAATCATGTGCGACGCCGCGGGCCGCGCCGGGGCGCCCGTCGGGTCGATCGGATGGATGACCAACGTGACGCTCGAGGGCACGCAGGAGCTGATGAAGCACCGCGACGTCGCGGTCATCCTGGCGACCGGCGGAATGGGACTGGTTCGGGCCGCCTACAGCTCGGGCAAGCCTGCCTACGGGGTCGGGCCAGGCAACGCCCCCTGCTACATCGAGCGCAGCGCCGACCTGGCGAAGGCCGCCAGCGACATCATGATCGGCAAGACGTTCGACAACGGCGTGCTGTGCTCCTCGCCGAACTCGGTCGTCGTGGACGAGGACGTCGCCGAGCAGGTCCGCCGCCAGTTCGTGTCGGAGGGCGCCTACTTCATGAACGCAGCCGAGATGGAGGCGCTGGCGAAGGTGCTGGTCACACCCCAGCGGCTGCCCAACCCGGCGCTGGTCGGCAAGACGGCAGCCGCCATCGCCAGGCAGGTCGGCATGAGCGTGCCGGAGGGGACCCGCGCCCTGATCGCCCCGCTCGCGGGCGTCGGACGTGACTATCCCCTCTCCATCGAGAAGCTGTGCCCGGTGCTCTCCTACTACGTCGTCAAGGACTGGCGGGAAGGCTGCGAGCGCTGCATCCAGATT
>WNFL01068115.1_pt1 | contig 13759 bp, 13 predicted proteins | sample 5400361 | NCBI WGS metagenome assembly WNFL01 (sample SAMN13153351, study PRJNA577476) | soil metagenome | isolation source: 40 cm soil on Douglas fir-dominated hillslope | place: USA:California | collected 2013-09-17
GTGTGGCCTATGCCAAAGCATCGTTCGTTCTGTGATCACTATCGTAACGGCATTTGAATGACATCTACTGTCACTCAATGCCAGTGCTCCAACCAGACTAAACTTTAGAGCGAAACAAGTGTGGTTGCCAACCAGTTCCCCCTCTCCTGTTTGCGGAGAGGGGGTCAGGGGGTGAGGTTCTGCGTAAGGTGAGTAACTTATTTACTGCCGCGCTTAGCTCTTGGGGACGTTGGCTGCGTCGATCCTCGGATCAACAGGTTGTCTTTCAGGACTACTTCCCGTACCGGGCGCGACGGCTCTGACATGCGTTGATATAGCAACTCGGCTGCCGTTCGCCCGATCTCATAAGTCGGTTGGCTGATCACAGTGATGCCTGGGCCAATATGCTGCATCCAGGATGTGTCGTCGAATCCAGCCAGGGCTATATCGTCTGGGAATGTAAGGCCAGCCTGTCGAATCGCGTTGATTGCCCCCAGCGTAATGCGACTATTTCCAGCGATTATTGCGGCGGGCCACTTCCCGGAAGCAAACCATTGGCTGATGATCTTTTCACCGTCTAATTCGCTGGGATGTATAAAAGACACGAAATCCGGATCGAGATCGACGTTGTTCTCCTGGAGGGCTGCACGAAATCCCTCAAGCCGTTCTCGGCCCGTCGTGCTATTTTGCAAGCCAAGCACTGCGCCAATGTGACGATAGCCATTTTTGATCAAATGGTTGGTGAGCACTTCTGCTGACTGCACATTATCGGTCAACACGCAATCAATCGCCGCGCCATCAATGCGGCGGTCAATTGACACAATGGGCGTACGGCTTTTGAGGATAAATTCAAAGGGCGCTATCGTTTCCCGTGTCGGGGACAAAATGATCCCGGCAACGAGTTCATCGAGCAGCGTCTCAAGATATATTTGCTCTTTTTCAGGATTTTCATCGGTATTACACAGAAATATGCTCATCTTTTGACTATTCGCGATGTCCTCGATGGCACGTGCGATCTCTACAAAAAACGGGTTGCGAATGTCTGAAACCAGCAGCCCTATGACGCGTGAGCTTTGCTTGCGGAGACTCCTGGCAATGCGGTTAGGACGATAGCCCAATTCATCGGCAACCTTCAAAACAAGTTGACGTACTTCCGGGCGAACATGCGGTTCATTAGAAAATACCCTCGAAACGGTTGCTACTGAAACACCCGCTCTGATCGCTACGTCCTTAATACTTGGCATAACTTTTGACCTTTGATTTTATCGGTGTTGTGATTGTGAAAATGTAAACGATTACAGAATAAGTACATTCACTGCAAAGCTATATTTTCTAAAATTATAAGCTATTTAGCTAAAATTTCGGAAACGCGGATATCTCAAAAGCCTTCTTTACCGACTCAATTGACAAGTAAATTGTAATCGTTTACAATAAATTCTGCACGTCGGACAGGTGGATGGGAGGAGTCCCATAGGGAGGAGAAGCCACAAGCGGGTGATTGGTCTTTCGTACCTTTAGATTAGTCGCAGTCCCGATTACTTATTTACATGGAGCGAGAAATAATGTCCTCAACTCACTTACTCAAAAGGCTTGTATTGGTTGCCGTTGTGCTTTTAGTTGTTCTTACCACCATTGGAACGCACACAACCCTCAAGGCACAAGGTCCCGTGCTAATCGGTCTCATCACTAAAACGGAAACCAATCCCTTCTTCGTCAAGATGAGAGAAGGCGCTCAAGCAGAAGTTGACAAAGCTGGTTCCGGATACAAGCTGCTGACCGCATCTGGCAAAACTGACACTGACAATGATAGCCAGGTCACTGCTATCGAAAACATGATAACCCAGGGCGTCAAGGGTATCTTGCTTGTTCCTGCTAACAGCAAGGCTATTGTGCCTTCCATCAAGAAAGCCCGTGATGCGGGCGTACTTGTTATTGCGCTGGACACTCCAACCGATCCGCAGGATGCGGCTGACGCGCTGTTTGCCACCGATAATTTTAAGGCTGGTCTGTTGATCGGTCAATACGCGAAGGCTGCTTTTGGTAGTAAGAAAGCAGTAATTGCCACACTCGACCTGATTCCTGGCATCACTGTCAGTGAACTGCGTCAAGGTGGTTTCCTTCAAGGATTCGGCATTAAGAAAGGTGATCCATCCGTCGTTTGCGGGGGAGATAGTGAGGGCGACCAGGCTTTAGGCCAGACCGTAATGGAAAACTGCCTTACCAAAAATCCCGACATTAACCTGGTTTATTCTATTAACGAACCCGCCGCCGCCGGTGCTTATACCGCACTCGAAAAGGCTGGTAAGGCGAATGATGTTATGATCGTCGCCGTTGATGGCGGTTGCGCCCCCGGTATTGAATACGTGATCTCAGGCAAGATTGCCGCGACTTCGCAGCAATACCCGCTGAAGATGGCCGCTTTGGGCGTTGCAGCAGTCGTGCAGTTTGCCAAAGATGGCACGAAACCCTCTGGTTACACCGATACCGGTGTTACGCTCATTACCGTAAAGCCATTGCCTGGCGTTGATAGCCAGGGCGCTGTCTTCGGCCTTCAGGGCTGCTGGGGCACCCCGACCGCTGGTGAAGCCGATGCGGCTGCGAAGGCCGATGCGGCCGCTGGCATTCAACCACCAGCTACTGCTGAAGCTACGATGGCTGCAACCGCTGCGCAATAAGCAGGATTTGCCTTAGCATAGTTATTGTGCGAGGATGGTACAGTCAATTGGCTTGTACCATCCTTCATTTTTGGGGAAATCATGAGCGAAAACGTTGAACGCCTGTCCATTGCTTCTCAGCTTCGTCAAATTTTACTTACACCAACCGTCGGCCCTTTCATTGCGCTTTTAATCGCCTGTACGTTTTTTTCAACGCGAACGGACCGGTTTCTCACAGGCTCGAACCTCTCACTGATTTTCCAGCAATCAGGGTGGATAGCAGTTCTGGCAATTGGTCAAACCATCATTATATTGACCGCCGGGATTGACCTCTCGGTTGGTGCTGTGATGACTTTAGGATCAGTGATCATGGTCAATATTGCGACCAGAAATGGTGTTAATCCATATCTGGCGATTGCAATTGGATTTGCGGTAACAGGCGGTTTTGGACTGTTGAATGGCTTGCTGGTAACGCAACTACGACTGCCTCCATTCATCGTCACATTGGGGACGCTCAATGTGGCCTTCGCGCTTACGCTGATCTACACAGTTGAAACGGTTATAGCGCCGACAGAGCAAACCTTCTTCGGAAATACCTTCAAAATAGCTGGCACGACCATCACTTATGGCACCGTGGCGATGTTACTTTTGTTTTTGATCATGTGGTTTGTCCTGCGAGAAACACCATTTGGGCGTCACATTTATGCGATTGGCAATAATCCGGAAGCAACGCGACTGGCTGGTATTTCAACTGATCGCCTGCTGATCGCCGTGTATACGCTTGCTGGTCTAATTTATGGGTTCGCCGCACTGCTCCTCATAGGTCGTACTGGGGTGAGCGACCCCAATGCGGGGCAGACGGCCAATCTGGACAGTATCACGGCTGTGGTGCTGGGCGGAACCAGCTTGTTCGGTGGACGTGGTAACGTGCTAGGGACATTGGTTGGTTCGCTGATCGTCGGCGTGTTCCGGAATGGCTTGCAATTAATGGGCATTCCATCGATCTATCAGGTATTGATTACAGGTATTCTTGTCATTGTTGCAGTATCCGTTGATCAATTATCACAACGCGCTAAAGGCTAAGTTCAGGTAAATAAATCATTATGAGCGACGAAAAACGAATTCCCGTCCTAGAGGGGCGAGGGCTTACTAAACACTATGGGCATGTCTCAGCCCTGGAGAATGCGGATTTTGAAGTTTATGCAGGGGAGGTACTAGCCATCATCGGTGATAACGGCGCGGGCAAGTCAACCCTTATCAAAATACTCTCAGGCGCTGTCATCCCCGATAAAGGTGAGATTTTTCTCAACGGCCAACAGGTTCATTTCACCAGTCCGATTGATGCGCGTAGGGCTGGCATCGAGACGGTCTACCAGAATCTAGCCGTCGCGCCAGCATTGAGCATCGTTGAGAATCTGTTTCTTGGCCGTGAGATTCGCCGTCCTGGTCTATTAGGATCCGCCTTGCGAATGCTCGACAAGAAAACGATGCACAAGCAAGCACAGGGGTTCATGTCCGATCTGAAGTTCCGCATCCCGTCAGTGACACAAACTGTGGAAACGTTGTCCGGCGGTCAAGCTCAGGGCGTCGCCGTTGCACGCAGCGCTGCTTTTGCCAACAAGGTTGTGATTATGGATGAGCCAATGGCTGCATTGGGTGTCAAAGAATCGGGCATGGTCATCGATCTGATCCGCAAAATCCGGGATCGCGGGCTGCCAATTATTTTGATCAGCCACGATATGCCACACGTATTTGAACTGGCAGATCGCATTCATATTCAGCGACTTGGGCGGCGCGTGGCAGTCATTAAGCCGAATGAATACAGCATGTCCGATGCAGTTGCTATCATGACAGGTGCGAAACAGGTTGATAAAGCCGCTGAACTGACTTGACTCGCATTATCAAGGTATCTATAGCGCGGAAAAACCCCTCTACCACGGCTTTTGCAAAGAGTCTCAAGCTAACCTCACGAAATGAGGTTAGCTTGTTCATCGAGCGCAGGCAGCAGCGAGTCTGGTCCTTGTGTAGCAACTTGATAAGGATTCAGGGTTTAGCCTCCACCCCAAACCCCTCCCCCGTGAAGAGGGAGGGGCTTAGCATTCAGGTTTTCCCTTCCCCTCTTTACGGGGGGAAGGGTTTGGGGGATTTCTTATCGGGTCAAGAGCCTGGAGCGTTGGGAAAGGGTGCCGTTGGTTGCACTGGCGACGAACAGGGACAGTACGATTGGTCGCCCGCTCATATAGATGGCATATCACCCCTGCTCGGCCTACAATAGCCCTGAGCGCTAATTCTTTTGCGTTAACTCTAAGATTATCAGCTTAATCTTACAAAAGTAGGAGACAGCGATGGAGCATCTTCTTGCGGGGAAAGTGGTTATTGTTACGGGCGCGAGTTCCGGGATTGGCGCGGCGACGGCACGCACGCTGGCCCGGCTAGGATGTAAAGTGACTCTCGCGGCGCGTTCGGCGGATAAGCTGCGCAATCTCGCGGCGGAGCTAGGCGCGGCGGCATTGGCCGTTCAGACCGACATTACCGTTGGTACGGACGTGGTGCAGATGGTGGCAAAAACGGTGGAGCAGTTTGGTCGTGTGGATGTGCTGCTTGCCAACGCGGGCATTTACATTCCAGGGCAGGTGGCCGAAGGCGACCCCGATGCGTGGGCACAACTTATGGACGTGAACGTGGATGGGGTATTGCGCAGCGTCCACGCGGTACTGCCGCATATGATCCAGCAAAAATCCGGCGATATCCTGGTCACCAGTTCGATCTCCGGTTTTATTGATATCCAGTGGGAACCCGTGTACAGTGCCTCAAAGCACGCGATTCAGGGCTTTGTACATACGTTGCGTCGTCAGGTACTCGCGCACGGCATTCGCGTCGGGTCGATTGCGCCGGGCACTGTGGCGAACGAGCTGTGGGGCATGACCGACCCGGCAGACATTGACAGGCGTGTCGCGGAGCGATCCGTCTTGCGCTCCGAGGACGTAGCTGACGCCATCGTGTTCATGCTGTCGCAGCCGCCAAACGTTAACATTCGCGACCTGGTTATGCTGCCGCAAGGCCAGGACCTTTAGTTAACTTATCGTCCGTGTTCCAATTCATCAGGATTACGCACTGGCGGCGGATTTCCGTGGCTAACTTTTTTGCCTGCGCCGAGCGCGACGCTGCGTTGATAGGCAGCCCAGATCGCGCGTGCTATGACCGTTCGCAAGCCGCCCTTTTCCAGATGATAGATTGCTTCCGCCGACGTGCCGCCCGGACTCGTGACCTGATTGCGTAACGCTGCTGGATGTTCCTTGCTGACGGCGGCGTATTCCACTGAGCCGCGCATGGTTTGGAGGACAAGCTGTTCGGCGACCCGGCGCGGAAAACCCATGTGAACGCCCGCATCGATCATCGCTTCCATGAACATGAACACGTAGGCTGGCCCGGTTCCACTGAGCGCAGTTGCCATATCCAGGTACTCTTCGCCATCCATGTAAATCTCTTGACCCAGCGAAGCGAGTACCGCACGTGCCTGTTCACGCTGCACATCTGGCACATCCTTCGCCGCTGTCCAGACTGTGATACCCTGCCCGATCCGCGCCGGGGTGTTAGGCATGGCCCGCACCACGTTCGGATTGTCCAATCCATCGGCTAACTGCTGGATATGTGCTCCAGCAATGATGCTCAAGATCACTTTTGGATGCCGACCATCCAGGCCGTAAAGTTCCGGCAGCACCTTATCCAGCACCTGCGGCTTGATGCTGAGCACAAGGAGATCGGCGGCGCGAGCCACTTCTCCGTTGTCAGTCGTCCAGCGGATGCCATACTTGCGATTGAGTTCCAGTCCGCGTTCTTCAAGCACATCCGACGCCAAAATGTGGTCAGGTTCCAGCACGTGTTGGTTCAGTAGCCCGCTGATCATGGCCTCGCCCATGACGCCGCTGCCGATAAAGCCAATGGTCAGACCCGCCAACGCATTACTTTGCGCAGACTGCGGCTCCTTGCCGTTTGGTGTATTCATTTGTATATCCCCTGATTTGATTACGACAGTCGGCGACGAATTTTACCGTCTGTGAAAACATGTGTCAGGTGAGTTTTTGAATCATTCTTCTCGATGACAGTATAAACCTGGTCCATGAGTGTATCAATATCAACGCCCGATGCGTAGCAGATACCGATAGCCGTAACAAACACGTCTGCGGCTTCTTCGGCAATATGGTTTTTATCGTTTCCGGCCTGCGCTGCCTGAATGAGTTCCAGCACTTCCTCGCGGAAGTTGCGGATACAGGCAGCAACTTCGGGCTGAACACCAAATCGCTGATAAAACGCGCTTGTTGAAAGGGCCAGATCACGCAGTGCATCGCTGGTATTCGTTGGCATGACTCATCCTATATCACTGAATCCCCATGAACTGGCTCTTTTTCACTGCGTTGAACGCTGCTTCAGCTTTTGCCAGCCGTTCCGGATTGACAGTCACGCTTAACCCGATTCCGTTAGGCACGGTAATCGTAGAATCCTCTGCATTGAGGGTAAAAACTTCATTCGTGATGTCAGGATCGTAGTAACGGCTGGTTGCGCTGATATCACTCGGCAGCGTGACGCCTGGCAATGAAGCCAACGCCAATTGCATGGAGCGTCCCACACCCGTTTCTAGCATACCACCGATCCATAGCGAAATCCCTGCCTCGAAGCAGTATGCGTGTAACTTTAGTGACTCAATTAATCCGCCGACTCGCGCTGGCTTAAGATTGATGATCCGTCCTGCCCCTGTCTCGATTGCCAGTCGAGCATCGTCAACGTTGCGGATACTCTCGTCCAGACAGATCGGCGTGTGAAGCTGCGGCTGCAATTTACCGTGCTGGTAAATATCGTCGTGACCAAGCGGCTGCTCGATCATCAATAGATTTAATTCGTCCATCTGGCGGAACAGTGGTGCATCATCCAATGTGTAAGCGCTGTTGGCGTCTGCCATCAACCGAATATCGGGATAACTCTGTCGAACTGCCCGCAACATCTGGATATCCCATCCCGGCTTGATCTTGAGCTTGATACGGCGATAACCTTCTGCAAAGCGCTTCTGGATCACGGCGAGTGTCGCGTCTATGCTCGATTGGATACCGATGCTTACGCCCACGTCGGCACGTGTTTTACGATTAGTCGCGCCGAACAGGTCGCCAACGTTCACGCCACGGCATTGCGCCACCGTCGCCCAGTAAGCTGACTCCAGCGCCATCCGCGCCATTGGATGACCGCGAAACTTTGCTAGCCCTTTGAGATTGGTTTTTCCTACAACGGCAGGAATGAAAAAATCGCTGAGAATGTGCATGGCAGTGCCGATTGTCTCATAGCTATAACCCGGCGACCATCCTGCGACGCATTCGCCCCAGCCGACCACACCGCCCATATGCAACTCCACCAGGATTGCCGGGCGCAGCGCATCGCCTCCAAAGCTCGTCGTCAGCGTCTCGACCAGCGGCATGGCAATCGGATGCAGCACGATCCGCTCAATCGGGTCGCTGTCAGGTAAGTTAAATGATGATTCAATATTGGACATTAGTTATTTTCCTCTAAGGGATTGCGTTGCTCATAGAAGCAAGCCGCGCCAACCCTTCCTGTAACGAAATTGATTTGACCGGGCGGGGGACGTTTTCTTCGAGGTTTTCTCCCCGTTGCGCGGCTTCAACGACAGCCAACATTCGAGCCACTATGCGCACCCGATCAGGTTCGCTGTAATGGTCGAAGTTCACGGGTAGCTGGCTGTAATCTACGAGTTCTGCCCCGTACAACATTTCCTCAAAGGTTTTGGCGTATGGAATGCCAAAATCGAAATCTAACGTGTCGTCACTATTCAAAGGGATTGTTACGGTTGGAATAGGTTGATCAACGTCAAACTCACTGACCCACGCTTCACCTGCGTCAAATTCAGGCCGGGGATCAATCACGATGAGTCGATATGGATGGGCATTCGTGGCCGAGCCTTTACGCCCGCGATAATCGTGGATAAGCGGAAAAGTCGGCAACGATTCGTGCAGATAGTCGATTTCGACATAAACGATTCCGCTCTGCAAAACTTTGAGCCGTTTCTCGCGATAGGTTTCAGCGTCGCGGCTGCTGCCTTTGTTGGAAGGAGACAGCAATTCGATCCAGGCCACAGGTTGACCTTTAGCCTGGCGTTCGTAAATAGCGATAGCACCGTACTGTTTTTCGCTTATCTCACTTTCAGCGAGTAGTTTGGGCAAAGCTTGTTGAGCACGGGTTGAGTATAGATCGTAAATCGTAATGTCTGTTTCTATTTCAGTGGACGTTTCGCCTACGCGCCGTATTTGAAGCGACGCCTCAATTTCTGCCGTATAGCCCATTGGCAGGAGTTGCCCTTTGAGCGTCTTGTTGAGGTCAGCAATATGCGCCGTATGGAAGCTGTTCCAACCGCCTTGAGCCTGCCACAGACTATGCAGATGGGGATTTATCCCGCCATACTGGTTTTTGACGCTGCCAACCTTCACTGGATATTCTCCTGAATCAAATTGATTCAGTTTTCTAGTTGTAGCTGAACCCACCTATCGGGGCATCGACGACGCTCAGCGCGTAGAAACTTCGCAGTCGGCCCTCGTAAGTACCACGCACGAAATCGGTCACAGTATAGCCCGATGCAAGAGTGGAGATCAGCACATCGCGGCTGTGTTCACGCCATGCCCGTGCCAGTTCAGGATCGTCCTGGACAAGCGTGTAGTAGTCGTCGGGAATTTCGACCAATGTTACCATGCCCTGCGGCTGATAGATCATGTCGCCAGGGTAGACACTGCCGTTCGCCGCCAGTAGCGTTGGATTCAACACACGCGCATTGGCATCGGTGTACTGGCTCAAGGTTAGCCCGCCGCGTTTGCCGCTCATCCTCTGTTCGACACGATTGCCCGTGACCCACCATTCGACCACGAAGCGATCCGATGATCCTAAAACAACCTGCGGCGAGGGCGTCGTGCCGTAGTAATCACGCCAGTATTCGCGGACAATCGCACCGAGCTTGCGGATATTCAGGTGAGCATTGCGGGATAGTAGCGGATCGTAGGTCCAGGTGATGAGCCGGATGCCTTGCTTGAGAGCATAATCGCGCTGCGCCAATTTGAGCGCATAACCGATCCCACGATCCCGGTATTCGGGCAGCACCGCCATACGTTGCGAGACGAGCTTGAGATTCGCCATTGCCGGGCGCTGCGACTCCGGACTTTCAATGCCAAGATAGCTCAACAGGAAGCCGACGATGCGCCCATCGTCAAACGCGCCTAACACTGGCGCTCCATTGCGCGAAAAGCTGATCAGCGCGTTTCGATAGATCACGGCGCTGGCATCATCCCATACGGTGCGCTGTATGTCCTCGACCTGGGCCAGTTCGTCTATTCCGGTCAACGCCCGGATTTCTACATTCTCAATTTGCATAAGATCGCTACTTTCACCCTCGCCATACAAAATAGTCGCAGCTCATGCCTGTTGATACCTGGGACGGCTGCGCAGCAATGTTCGGGCCAGTTCGGGCAAGTAATGCCGGGTTGGCATATAGGTCACAAGCGTATCCTCAAAACGGGCCGGACGAACGCCAAAGATATTCGGCACATTACTAAGCGAGGCAGTGCGGTTGGTTGCCAGAATATCCAACCATTGCGGCGTCATCGGCCAGTGCGGCACGACACGATTGATCAACTCGGTCAGGGTGCGCATCAGGTACGGCGGAATGCCCACCAGCATCCGTTGCGCCTGTGTAACACGCATCACGGTACGGGTCATCTCATTGAATGTGACATATTCCGGCCCGCCAATTTCCAGCGTTTGGTCCACTGAATCCAGATGTTCCATGCTGCGTATCAGGACTTCGATCAGATCGTTGATGAAGATCGGATGCAGCAGCGCATCACCGGAGCCGGGTTGCAGAAAAATCAACGGATTGGCGCGGAGCAACATCGCGATCCCATTTACAAAGCTGTCTTCTGGTCCAAACACAACGCCGCTGCGGAAGATTGTGTAAGCTAAACCGCTGGTCCGCACCAATTCCTCAACCTGCCCCTTGATTCGCATGAGCAAGTACGCCGAGGACGGTGCAGCCCCCAGGTGACTGACAATCTCCAACCGCCCGATACGCGCTGAACGTGCTGCCGTAATCACGTTGCTCGTCCCCTGAAGATCGATGCGTTCGAGATCGCGGCGGCGACCCCACCATTGGGCGCTTGCCATATGAAACACGGTATGGATGCCGCTCATCGCCTGATGGAGGCTCTCGGCGTTATGGATTGAGCCGTGAACTATCGGGACTTTGCCCGCCCACGGTGCCTTGACAACGCGATTGGTTGGCGGCAGCAGAACACGCACCGGATACCCATCATCCGCCAGCCGCTGCACCAGATGCCGCCCAATAAATCCCGTCGCGCCCGTTACTAGAATCATGCTCGTTCACCTTCCAGAAGGGAAATTATATCATACGTAGAGCAACCTATCCCGGTCTATCGTGTTATATGTAAAGCATAGCGCTCAACAATACGTGTGTGATTGTAAGTAGTGTTTGCACCATAGCGTCAACGCATGTGGTATGATGATCTCAGCTTAGACGTACACAGCTAAGGAGAATTTGCATGGACAGACGGCGAGTGGTCGTCACGGGCATGGGCATTATTTGCCCGGTTGGTAACAGTCTTGAAGAAGCATGGCGCAATGCCCGAGAAGGGGTATCGGGTATCGCGACTATCCAGCGTGTTAACACAAGTGACCTTCAGGTACACTTCGGCGGTGAAGTCAAAAACTTCGATGCCAAAGCCTTATTCGGGCATCGTGAAGTGCGGCGCATGGATCGTGTCACCCAGTTGGCAATGACCGCCGCGTTGGAGGCGGTGCGCGATTCTGGACTGAACATGGAAAACGAAGACCCGTATGAGGTCGGCTGTTTGATCGGTTCGGGCATTGGCGGCATCGAAACCACGCTTGAGCAGGCAAATGTCGCCAGAGATAAAGGCCCGCGCAGCGTCAGTCCCTTGCTGGTCCCGATGTTGCTGCCTGACAGTCCAACAGGCCGTGTCGCCATGGAATACGGAATGCGCGGCCCGAATATGGGTATATCGACGGCGTGTGCGACTGGCAATAATTCCATCGGCGAAGCTGTTGAAATGATTCGGCGCGGTGCAGCCAGCGTCATGCTCGGCGGCAGCACCGAGGCCGGAGTTGTGCCGTTGGCGATTGCCAGCTTTGATAACATGGGTGCGATCTCACGCCGGAATGATGATCCGCAAACTGCATCTCGTCCCTTTGACAAGGACCGGGACGGTTTCATTGTCGCCGAAGGTGCGGCGGTGCTGGTCCTTGAAGAACTTGAACATGCCAAGGCGCGCGGCGCAAAAATCTATGGTGAGGTGCTGGGCTACGGCAACACCGACGATGCTTATCACGTAACTGCGCCGCTGGAAAACGGCGAAGGCGCTCAGATGGCGATGCGCAAAGCTATCCGCAGCGCTGGCCTGACACCCGACGATGTTGACTACATCAACGCGCACGGGACCAGCACGGCGCTCAATGACGCCAGCGAGACAAGAGCGATCAAATCGCTGCTGGGTGAGCGTGCCTATGATGTGCCGATCAGCTCCACCAAATCCGTCACGGGCCATCTGCTCGGCGGCGCGGGCAGTGTAGAGGCAGTTTTTAGCATCATGAGCATCGTCGATCAATTTATTGCGCCGACGATGAATTACTTCACACCTGATCCGGATTGTGATCTGAACTACACGCCCAACAAGGGAGTCACCCACAAGATCACGAACGTCATGAGCAATTCCTTTGGCTTCGGTGGTCATAACGCAGTACTCATCTTTGGGAAATATTCAGAAAATGGTAAGTAAAAATGGTAACGGCGGAACTGCCGCGAATGGTAATGGGCATGTTCTGCACGAACCTGGGCTGAATGGCAAGAATGGTCGTGCTGCGCCGCGTGGCAGAAGTGCGCACGGTCAGCTTCGCTATGCCCATGTCGTTGGTTGGGGCATGAAGGTTCCTGATGCTGTCATCACCAACTTCGATCTTGAGGCTGTCGTCGACACCACAGACGAGTGGATTCGCAAGGGAACCGGCATCGAAGAGCGACGCATTGCCAATGACCGCGAATCCACGGTGACACTTGGCTTCGAGGCCGCGCGTGCTGCCCTGGATCGCGCCGATGTGCTGCCCACTGACATTCAACTGATCATCGTTGCCACCTCGACACCCGAAGAGATTTACCCAAGCTGCGCCTGCAAGATTCAAAACTTGCTTGGCGCGACTCATGCCGGTGCATTCGATCTGAGTGCGGCGTGTTCGGGCTTTGTCTATGGCATGAACATGGCTGCGCAGGCTATCCGTTCGGGCAGCATCGAAACGGCGTTGGTCATTGGCGCTGAAGTCAATTCGCGGGTGCTCGATTGGAGTGACCGCGCCACCTGTATTCTGTTCGGCGATGGTGCAGGAGCGGTGGTCTTGCAGGCCAGCGATGAACCCGGCGGCCTGATGTCGTGCGTACTCGGCTCGGATGGCTCCGGGGCGGAACTGCTTGGCATTCCTACGGTAGGCTATGCAGTGGTGCCTGAAGGCAAGCAGATGCACAAAATCTACATGAATGGGCGTGAGGTCTTCCGGTTTGCCACGCACATCATGAACGAGAGCATTCGTGACGCCATTAGTCAGGCCCATTTGTCCATGAGCGACATCGCCTTGATCGTTCCACATCAGGCGAACCTGCGCATTATCAACGCAGCAGCGCGCAGCCTGGGTGTGCCTGAAAGTCTTTTCTACAGCAATCTGCAACGTTACGGCAACACCTCGGCTGCTTCGATCCCGATTGCGTTGTGTGAGGCCGAACGCGATAAGCGCATCAAGCCGAATGACAATATCGTCCTGGTCGGTTTCGGCGGTGGCCTGACCTGGGCATCGGCGGTCATCCAGTGGCAGGGCGTGCCGCGAAAGGTTCCCGTTGGTATTCCGTTCCGAGTCTCGCAGGGACGCCGCGAAGCACAGTACATATTTGCGTTTTGGCGGGCGCGTATCATGCGGACTTTCCGCCGTGTAGAAGCGTTTCTCAAAGGACCGCCCACCAAGACATCAGATGTGCCAACCTTGCGTGCCGATGCACGCCGCAG
>WNFL01303844.1_pt1 | contig 13758 bp, 19 predicted proteins | sample 5400361 | NCBI WGS metagenome assembly WNFL01 (sample SAMN13153351, study PRJNA577476) | soil metagenome | isolation source: 40 cm soil on Douglas fir-dominated hillslope | place: USA:California | collected 2013-09-17
ATATCCCGCCCTTCTTCATACATACTTGGAAGCTGTAGTCTTGAAGATGCACCAGAGACCCCTCATATGTCTCGGTTGATGTAAAAGGTACTGCAACAATCTGGTCTACAAGCCAGCTGGTTGGTTTCCTCCATCCTCCAGTGGCCAAGTCGCATGGTGATTAAAGTAGAGTCGAGAGAGATTGAACTCAAGCGAAGTCAAGTCGATCATTTTTTCGCGGCGCCATCTTCGAAGGAACAAACAAGGATTGTTCATCAACGTGTACAACTCTCTTCGATTCTCGTCCACGCAATTGAAGTCTGAACTGTATTATCAGACAGGGTATGGTAAGGGAGAATACAGAACAATAATCAAGACTGGACCAAACGAGACCGTCGTGATCATGGGTATAAAAAACCACATAGGCAAGAAGAACAAGATACGGTGCGACAAAGAGGTCCCCGATGCGAGTTTGAATGAATACAGTATCCGATTACGTACTATCCAAGGAGTCCACAGAGTTCAAATATTTCGGTTGTCTTCAATTGATTTGCTTCACCTTCTGAGTGGAATCGTCCATCCCACCCAGCTTCGACCTGTTGACGGTACTGATATAGTAGTGGCCTGCATGATCATAATCGCGTCAGAAAACGGGCGGCTAGGGAAATAGCAGCCACGAACCAGTTCCATCACCCCACGAAACATCGCCCTTGACCCAGTCGTACTGCGTGACGTCAAAGATCGAGGCGACATCGTTGAGGTTTCGCTTGCTGGTCGATGAATTTTCTGTTTTGAAGCTCTTCAGACTGATAACTTTCGCGCCTTCTTTCAGATCAAGAAAGAGCGTGCGTAACGCTTCATTCACTACATGCGGATATCAGTATCAACATCGAAAAAAAGAGAATAGGGTCAAAACATACGCTGGGGGCTAAACACGAAATTGTTCGCAAGAATAACATCCGCATTGGCGATATGTTTCCTCACGATCTCATGGTCGCAAAAGTCTCCATGGTAGAGAGCATGCGGGCCAGCTTCTAGGCCCCACAAGCGGCAACGTTCGAGGAAAACCTTTGCGACATCCTGTGCCACGTCGTTGGTCACGTCGAGGATTTCAACACCGTAGCTCGAGCATCCGGAAACGAGGGCAGCTTGAATAACGACGTTCCCAATCCCACTGCCGAGATCGAAGAAAGTCATGCCGGGCTTGAGACCTACGACGTTGACCATTTCGGTGATGAGCCTGCCATTCATTTAAATACGGTTATTTATTATTTATTTTCAGGCAAGGAAAATACACACCCGCAGTTGAGTTCACCATAGGTGGTCGAGGAGAACGCCTTTAGCCTGCGAGTGATTTCCTTTACACGCGGACCAGCCGACCGTTGATAGACTTCCTCATAAATATGTTCGTTCATTGGTGGGGAAACACCGCCCCATCGTGTAGGGGCCCTCATGAAGACGTTGCCATCGGGGTGCTCTTTCAACTCACGAATCACACGGTTGATATCCTCGAGAACTTTGACGAATCGCGGTCCATTGCGTGCCTTGAACGCATAATCCATGCCCTGGAGGAGGTTGCGCCCGAATGCTGGTTGGCGTGGTGGAGCGCCAGCCGGATACCATCCGGAAGGCTCGGTTGAAGGCTTGGTGGGTTCTAAACGGGTGAAGGCAAGTGGATCGGAATAGCCGAGTGGATTAGGAACCATGTCCGGCGGAGTGTACCCTGCGGTGAACATGTGAGCAACGCTTCGTTCGAATTGGAGGCGGACCTACAATGCGCAATGAGCTTGACGGTGTCAATAAGCTGCCGGATGGGATGCCAGTGGTCTGGATCCTTAGGCTCGAGCAGAAGGTACCTGTGCGATGATGAGCCTGGCCCCCCCGTAAGCCGGAAACCCCAACGTGACTGACCTCTCACGTGCGCCAGTATTGGGATACTCAAGCCATACGAAAGGGAGGTATTCTGGAGTCCATGACTGATCGTTGAAGTCGCCCGGATTGGTAAAGACTACGCGCCCAAAGTCAAAGAAGGCGAGGTTCAATTGGATGAGCAAAGCGTTATGACGACCCAACGGAAAAAGAACAATAGGACGAAAAACAAGGATACATACATTGCTTGAAGTTGTTCACATTTCTTTTGACAATGTCAAAGCACGAGACGAGGTTTTCGACGGTTCCATCGGTGTTTGCGGTGCAAGGGCGCTGAATGACATTGACGCGCACCGGTGGCGGAACCGGTGGAGGAACATGTAGAGCAACCTTGTGTTTCCTGCCTGTGGTGGGAATGGGGGTCGAACGCGCCGAGCCGCGGGAATTATTTGTGGCAGTCTTTGTTGCATCGTCGGAGACGCGGGGTCGTTTGGACGCGAGCTGAAGCCGGGGCTCCTCCGAGTCGGTGCGCTTCCTCTTTTTCGTGGCAGACGCGTCAACATGGGCCGGAAGCTGGTTCGGCGGCGTGGGCATTGTCGCTGGTGGTGTCGGTAGCGCGTCCGCGCCGAGCGAAAAGGCCGACTGCATCGCAGCAGAGGACGAACAAGACGCGTCTCTGGTGTGTGGGTTGTCCGTCTGTAGCGTCGCCAGCATAACGCCGCCTGGGTATGGACGTGGTTGGGAGTCAAGCCGTGACGGCAAATAACGGCAAAACTCGGGCAGCCCTGATCGTTCCAAAGATGGCGAAATGGTTCTTCTCATGTCACTCACATATGCGTCAATGTCCAAATCATAGTTCCTACGCATCCCGCACATACTTGCCTCAACCCTGTTTTGGTCAGTCTGGTCTGGTCGGTCAGTCTTCTATGTGGGGTGGGCTGAGGAGCCTGGCGGCGTAGGCGGCCCGGACTCGTCGGCCATCCAGCCTTCCGGTCCACCAGCCTTCCTGACTACCAGTGCACGAAACGACCTCACATCGGGGAACGGTGGACCGGCTTGTTGAACCTGTACAACGATAGGCGGGGGAGGGAAGCGCCGTGAGGGTTCCCCTGCCCACTGCCCACTGCCCACTGCCCAATCGCTGCACCAGATATTATGTACATGAATACATCAACGTAACGTGTAATCTTGCTGCAAGGGAACAGGCAAATACTGTACACACAGATATAACAAATATCATCAAAATAACACACCTATCATTTCGCACTATCCATATTGTAGTGTCGATGAATTCTCAAAGTACTGTGGCCCGCACGCCACTCCAGTATGGCCATATCCTGGGTGGAAATGCGCAGAGACGCGAGTGCATGGCGGTCGTCTGCGTACTCCTGGAGCGTCTCGACTACCGGGTCCACAAAGTGCCCATAAGGTGTATTGGGAATAAAGATTTGGCCCCTTTCGGCCCTCGCAGTTGGTGTCGGGCGAGAGCTGGGCCGTAAGGTCACTGGTTGAAAGTCTTGAGGTGACCCAGAAATTGGCTCGATCTTGATCCAACGTTCGCAAGGGCTCTCGAGATGATCCATATTACAGTTGGGGCCGTCCGATCTGAGAACTCGGCGAGTCAATAACTCGCTTTCGGATTGCCCAGGATCGGCGTTATATCAAGAGGCACAGAGGTTTGAGGATACGGAGGAATATCCGGGTTCTGTAGCAGGTGCCGGTTCACTTAACCAGCCAGCGAAGGCCGGGGACAAATAGCACTTGACAAATTCATTGTTAAGGTCGAAGTGTAGCACTTGCTTTACGTTCGAATGCCACGCTTCATACTTTTCGGGTCCAGCTGACAGCTCATCACCGAATAAATACGCTCTTGGTTCAATGATAAGACCGTGAGATAACATATCCACCCTGATATGAGGTATATCAACTATGCAAACAGCCGCTTCGTGTATCTATCAACCCAACGCTGAGTTCATCCCATCCCGAATTTTGTTTGCGAAGGAAATAACTCACGAGTTTAACCCATGAACACCGCCCTCGACCTGCGCACTCACAGTCCTCAGCTCGAACCGGACTTTGCCGGCACGGACACCCTCATGGAGGGCGTCAATGCTCCTCACTCCCGCATCCTGGAGCGAATGCTGCAAACCAGTGTGCAGATACCTATTCAAGGTGGGTTAAGGCGAGCTGAAGAACGTATGCAGTCAAGGGACGTACGGCAAGAATGCGTGGATGGAGCCCTTATCCTGCACATCGCCAGAGACGCCCTGGGCAACCTTGACTGTACTGGCTTCGGAGAAGTATCTCGCTGTAGCCGCGTTTCCGCGCTCAATAAAAGATGTAGGTGGCGCATTCTTCCCCGTCCCATTCACAATTGGGGGTTTGGTGTCCTTCTTAGCGCCAATACTCCTCTGTTCCATAGCTTCGATACTCCCCATACCACGATAGGCTTTGACCCTCATGCCACCGGAGTAGAAGTACTCTCCAGGTGCCTCCTCCGTGCCCGCGAGCAGACCACCCATCATAACCGCCCCAGCACCCATCGAGAGCGCCTTGACTACGTGCCCAACGTTTCCAATACCGCCATCGGCAATAACGGGAACGCCAAAATGCCTTGCAAACTCAGCAACTTTCCACACCGCGGTTGCCTGCGGTCGTCCAACCGCCATAACCTCCTGCGTAATGCAGATGCTCCCGGATCCCATACCAACACGTAGTGCGTCGCATCCAGCCACAATGAGCGATGCAGCCTGTTCACGCGTGACAACGTTACCCGCGACGACCTCAAGTGTAGGGTAGGTGCTCTTGATCCACTTGATCATCTCGATCTGGAAGATCGAGTTGCCTTGCGATGAGTCGAGAACAACGATGTCTAGGCCTGCTTCGATCAGAAGCTGAAGGCGATCTTTGTCCGCTTCGCGAGTACCGATAGCTGCCGCGCAGTAGAGCTGCTTGGTTTCCGGTCGCTTCGATGCGAGGGGGAAGTTTTTGTTCTTGAGGAGGTCGGACCGCGCGAGGAGAGAAACGAGTTCGTTGTTTGCAGAAACAATCGGTAGCTTGCCTTTTTTCGAGAGGCGGAGAATATTATTTGCTTCGGCGAGGGTTACGCCCGTCTGAGCGGTGATTAGGTCGGTCGTCATGATTGTTTGGAGAGGCGTAGTGGGGGCGTTGAATTGGATATCGCGAGAAGTCACAATTCCGAGAAGTTTACCGCCCAGTTTGCCAGTATCTACATAATATGATTAGTTCTGTTCGCAACAGAGCTTGGAGGTCAGATGGATAATGACGTAATGGGTCCGCACGCCACACGCCCACCTCTGGGGCGTGTTACTCGGAAGAACGAAGGAATGGTATAGATTGTTCATCACAACACCGCTAAATCTCGCTCGTCACTCACCAGTGATGGGAATGCCACAGAAACCAAACCTGGCCTTGATATCGAGGACATCGGCAACGGTGGCAGCAGGACCAAGGACGACCGGGTCCGAGATGAAACCATTTTCGTGGCGCTTGACTGCACGTACCATAGCAGCCTGCGCTTCTGGTGATTGGTTGTGGTGGATGACACCAATACCGCCGAGGAGCTGCCAATTGGTGAGCCATTAAATCGAGGAATGGCAGCAGATGACGGGATATTGGGGGGCTAGTCAAACGAAATCCTTCGCCCGGTCGATCGGGCGAAGAATTTCTGTCAGCACCGTGAAGCACGGCGAGCAAGCTCGCAAAGCACCCGCCATTGCGTCCAACTCTGGGAGATAGATACTTACTGCCATGTTGACAGCCATGTCCCGCTCAGTAACAGTATCCATGGGACTGCTCATAAAAGGCGTTTTAAGTACGACATTGCGGGTGATGCGCGTGTCGGTAACGACTTCTTGCGTTGCGAAGTTGATATGTCCAGGTAAGAGCAGGAAGTCGTTGTAAGTGAGACCACCGGTGCCGTTGGTGTGCGAATCCATGAGCTGCTCAGCGGAAAGACCGTCGCTCTCGGCATAGGTCTTCAGAAAATTGAGCGCTTCAGATGCTGGCAAGCACGTAGACGACATTTCGGGTAGAGCGGGCGTCAGGGGTGGCTGGATATGGACGAGGTGGTGGGTAAGATTTACCAGTTTTGTTTGGTTCCAAGCAAGCGGTCACTCGCGTGACCCATGATCCGCCGGGAATTATCAATATTCGAACTCGACACCTGGGTGTGTAATGATTTTGATGGATGCCCATCACGGGACTCATGGCGGCCAGCCAGAACCATGAACGGGTTTATTATAATGTATGAATCTTCTAAGAGAACAGGTTAGGAGTGTTCTCCATGGGTTCTTCTGCCTTGTCGTGGCTGTGTTCCCACCCCACGACATCGTGGAGGCTTCATTGCTCGGACAAGCGCGTGACTAGGAAATATCATGGTGACAAGTAGGAATGTGCGTAATAATGAAGTGGCAGCTCGATCTCAGAGTGCAGTCGACCCAACCGAGGGATATATACAGTCCTTGCCCACTCACCGTGCATGCCTGCTGGCTTCGAAGGCCAATTGATTACCCTTAGATAACTTGAGTCGCCCCTCCAACAAGAGGCGAATTGGTTGGTCACTCATTGTGCGACATGGGAATGTAAGGCCGTGTGAAGGTAGTGAACCGAATAGAAAAATCGGATTCCGTGTAGTAGTAAGCCTGAGCTGAGGCAAGCGGAAGGAAGAGGGATCGGGGCGTAGGTGGCGGCGGCACGCACCAGATAGAGCGAGCCAAGAGGAGCAGGGTCCCGAGAACGATCGAGTAAATGGCCTTCCGTTATTAATCAATGACTATACTGGCCGTTGACAGTCGGAAAGTACACCTTCTGTTGAGATACGTCTAGCGACGAATCGAACCCCCTTGGACTCTCCTGAAGAGGACAGGGAGCACCGAAAACGTACGGCGAGGGTGGCAACTGGAACTGGATATGGACGAAACTGGATTTCGTGGGTAAATAACGTCAACACCAAAAAAGCCACACGAGTGAGTAATGTCTCAAAACTCGCGATCGGGAGCCTAAGGACTTTCGACTGAGGCTGACAGACTCGTAGGATGAAGTGGTATTCCCTCGGTACGTAAATATTATTACAATCCCCATAAATAGTATGCCGATCCAGTGGCAAGCATGTACCCAGTGCGAATGCTTCACACAATATCATGAGAGAACGCTTGAGCACAAGTGTCCCTGTCTGACCCTATCTTCCGAACGAACGGGACCACTTAACAAGGGCACAATGCTACTCGTAGCCCCTCGTCCACTCTCATCCGCGGCGAGCAAGCCCTGCATGACCTTCACGGATCGCGGAACCATTATTCTCATATCATACATACATCAATGTCCAATTCATGGCCCCTACGCATCCCGCACATAGTTACCTGCACCCATTTTTGTCAGTCTATCAGTCCTCTGCTCCGCGGGCTGAGGAGCCTGGCGTAGGCGGTCACATCACTTACCCGGAAATACGCCCTGTCGGCCATCCAGCTTGCCAGTCCACCAGTCTTCCTGACTATCCGTACGCGAAACGACCTCGATCTGGTCTCCAGTCCTGAACTCCAGATCCCCTTCCGCCTGTGCCCCCTGTCAGCACTTATATTTCAGCAGAGGGCGTTACGAACCTGAGCCGCAAAATCGTACATGGCCACTACGTACACTGGCTGTGGTTTTGGTTTTGGTTTTGGTTTAGCTGCTGGAGGCGGTGGAGGCGCGCGCTTGGTCGCGGCTGCGAGGGCAACAGCTGGACCATTGCCTGCAGTGTAGGGCGGCGGAGGCGCTGCTGAGCTTGGTGGTGGTGGTGGGGGTGCTTTCTTAAACACAGCAGACGAAGAACCGTTCGGAGGAGGAGGAGGGGCTTTTTTCTTGAATGTTGAACTCGAGGCACTCCCTGGAGGCGGGGGCGGGGGAGCTTTCTTAAGACTAGAGGACGTAGATGACGTCGTTCCGGATCGTGAGAGACCATTTCCTGGTGAAAGGCCTGTCTCTTGTCGTCGACCTTGCATCATCTGTCCTGTGGAAGGGTCAATAGACTCTCCACACCCAAGTGACACGCGCATATACCTGTAGACGTTACTCGTTTGGTTATCTGAAGTCCTTCAACCTGCTGCCGCGCCTCTGTCAGGTCAGTATCATAGTCCGCCTGTATCTCTGCCCCTGATGCGCCAGGGCGGAACTTGTTCTCCTCTACAAAGCCTTGAAGCTTTTCCATCATAAGATAGTAAATGTTAAGTCTACGGATGGGCGTTAACGACCACACCCTCACTTTCGGGTTCCCAAACATACTGCATATAATAGAAACTGTGGAAGAGCGGATCGATAAACTGCGTGGCCATTACCATAAACTGCGGAAGCTCCTGTTTCAAAGTCGCGTTAAGCTGGTCATATTCTTGCGTTGCAATCTCAAAATCTTGCTCCAACTGCCTAGGCAGTCAGTCTGGATAATCGGCCATATCTATATAATTCACAGACCTTAAACAGGTTTTTCTCATCCGAGAGCGACTTCTCCTTCTTCTCCCGCAACTTGATAAGGTTGTTATTGTGCCGATCGTAATCTACCAACTGCCCATCCTATCAGCCTCGTTCTCGTCCTTGCCAAACGCCGCACCTTATGATCCCGCTTAGTGAGAGTCTTTCGAAGAGCCTTCATAACCGTCTGCAATTCCTTGGCGGGGGCAATGACGCGAGTCGTGATAAGCTCGAGCTCGGGAGAGAGGGTCTCCTTGAGCTCCTGCATGCACGTCGTGTACTGGTCAACATTCCGTATCGTCTTTTCTGCGTTGGGGTGTTTCCCTATCAGGTCGTAATCGCCAACAACTGGGTGGAAAATATTCCCAAAATGCTCCGCGAATTTCGCGCCTGACACCAGGAGAGCTGGCATTTCAAGCACCCCAATTCAGTATATCCGTGTTCGGGGAAGCGATGAGGAGGCGAAATAGGGATTCCATGGTGTGAGAGCGAGAGTGGAACACCCACCGAGGACGTTCTCATTGTACTTCTTCGAGTCCTTTAGCAGCTTTTCGATGGCAGTCTCCATCGACTCAAACTTGCGTCCATATTCGTCAAAATCGGGATCCGTCGATCCTGTACTTCACAGTCATCCTACCACGTTCGCCTCGGGGTGAGGTTGGACATACTCTTGGCCATCCCAACCTTGGACGTCACCATGTGCGGCGTCCTACTCATAAATTTACCTAAACCCTTCATCTTGCCTCCCCGTGCTGTGCAAACAATAGGAGCTCGATGATGCAGGGTCCAAAGTGTGAGTGAGGACTGCGGAACTGGAAATACATCGGCATGGTGAAGAAAGAGGTGATTGATTTCTTGTATAAATATACACATCATTAGGGCATACAATGTCAGAATACTTGGCTTAGCATTGTCAAGCTGCAGTTCAAGCGCCTCGGTGGGTGTTTCGGCAAATATGCTGGTGGAAGATTAGTGACGTAGGACGAACGCAGAAGGGAACAACACACATTGAACCGGGATGCGTGATGGGGTGGCAGGAGCCCATCTGGGCCGGCCGGGGGAGTATGTCTCTGAGTGCGGCATTCACTTCCCCACCTGTGGAGATTGGTCATTAAGGTCGTTAGAAGCGAGAACGGTTACGCACCAGCAATCTGGGAGACTTTTCATTTCGTCTAGCCCACAAGAAGACAATTGGTTGGCTTTCTCCTTCGATTGTATGAAACATGAGCGTACCTGGTAGAGTATCCTTGACTCTCGCCCTCTCCTCCTCCCACCACTGGTAACACGTCCCAATAACTAGCATCTCCACACAGTTCTTGCAGAACCACTGGTCTTCAGCCCAAGGCTGGTGATCTGTCACACCTTGACTCTCGTACCCAAATTGATTCTGGGTCTGGGTCTGTAACTGGTGTTGCTCGTGCTTCAACCGTGCCAGCTCCTCCAATACGTTTTGCACGGACTGGTTCGTCGTCTGCAGGTAACTTTGAAAGCGGCCGGCTTCCACAGCGTTTCGGTATAGCATGGGGGGCCAGGTCGACATTAGGCCATCTACAGTGTTATGGAGAAATACAAGCGCGTTTCGTGGTCGGAGGGCCTGCGCCGCGCAAATTGGAGAGCCGGAAAAAGTGCCGCAGAAGACTTTCCGGCAAGGTCCACAACGCATTGGTGTCGGGTAGTCACGGGGTACGTATATCATGCAACTATCACATTGCAGATGGTTATTTGCTCCTTCTCTGTTGATCGCAGCTCAGGTAACGAACGCCATAGGTCAGATTGCTGGGAGAAGGAAAACTCACACGACCAGGCCCTCGATCGAGACGCGGGCCTCGTTGGGCAGTGGGGCGCGAACAGGATGCCCCAGTTCACGAGATTCAGCCTCGATTGCTGCCATCGTTGGTGTTGGAATAGGGACATGGCAGGTATACCCAGTTACATTCCCAGGTGTACACGAAGGACACGGCCAGGCCAGTCTTCCCCCTGGACTATAACCAAGTATATCCACATCGTCGTCCTCGTCCATTTCTTCATCGGAGTAATGCTCGGAACCTAAATCAGATGCCAGAAGACCCCAGCCTCCACCTACTGGAGGGCCTTGTGGTTGAAACGGTGTAATGTCTTCATGAGTGATTTGAGCATTGTCGGGNNNNATTAAAGTCGTACATTGCTCTTGTGGACAGTTTCATGCACATAGGACATGAAGCATTGACTTTCCAGGCTTGGATGAGACAATCCTTGTCGAATTTATGGAGGCAGTCGACGACTGACAAAAAGTAGTGAGAACGAAGAGGCTACGAAGAATGGTTGCGTTACACACTTGTGTAAGGAACCGAGAATGTGTCGTAACATATGCCTGATCGAGAGTCAGGGAGATAATCGAGGAGGATCGGGGTGGAACATGGACGGCGTTGAACGCACCACAACTAAAATGGCTGTCTATCCCTGAAGGTGTAGACGTCGAAGGGTTTTGCATGTTAGGGTACTCGATGAGGGGCGATGCGGAGAGTCGGGCGAACGCGACGACTGCGACGAGCGCGAAGTGGAAGCAGTCAAAGCGGGTGAGATAAGATCGAGGCTGGATTGAATTAGACGGGGCTCAGCCGGATGACTGGGATGACAAGCAACGACGGTGGCAAAACGGTGGCAAACGTACGGACAATGGGAACTTTGTCTCACGTCGTCGGGCGCATCCGCAAGGAGATGACTCACTTCGGCACCGAGCTGGCGCGCCTTCCATAAAAAGACAAGTCCCGACGCGTCGGTCGCTCGGTGTCGGCATCACACTTACCCTCTGCCTCCCTCATGCCTCCCCGTACTCGCTCTTCAAAAGTTACTACCTCCTCTGCTGCTGCTGCTGCTACCCCTGCACAGGCACCAGCCAAGAAGCGCAGCAAGGCAGCTCCAACAACAACAACAACAGCTTCCGACCCAGTTGCCACCAACGCCGCGGCCTCGGGAGACGAGGAGAAACCCAACAAGAAGACTACTCGTGGTCGAAAACGTGCTAAGGATGACGTAGACGAAGAGGACGATGTTGTCAAGCCATCTAGGAAAAAGGCCAAGGTTGACGAGGAGGACGAGGACGAGGAGGACGTGAAGGACACGACGGACACGAAAGACACGAAAGACACAAAAGACGACGATAAAGATGACGAGCCAAAGAAGATGGCTAAGGTTATCAAGCGTGGAAAGGCCCCAGTTGACCCAGAATCGCCTTATGTGCACTCTCATCAAGTTTATGCCGACCACGAGGAGGTCTACGACGCTATGCTCAACCAAAGCTCCATACAGAGAAATAACAATAAGTGTGAGCATGCTACGTCTCTTATTCCTCATATCCTCGTGGTTTAGTTCCTCCACCCGCGTTTCCCTCGAGTTGCGGTTCTTACTCTTGATCGGCCAGTTTATGTCATCCAATTGCTTCACCCTATTGGAAGCGCCGATGCGGTTTCTCTCTTCACGCGCTGGGGACGCGTCGGTGAACTGGGCCAACAAGCTCTCAAGGGTCCTTTCGCACCCGCGGCTGCTATCACCCAATTCAAGAAGCAATTCAAAGCCAAGACTGCCACCAATTGGGACGATAGACGCTCTATGAGCGGTGCACAAAATAGTGAGTACCTTTTAGGGTGGATCGAGGATATGTCTCACCGCCCTCTAGTGAAATACATGTGGGTTGAGCGCGACTACGAAGACGAAAAGGAAGTCCAGCCAGATGATGGTGATAGCAATGAGCCGATCCCGGACTCGAGCCTCGAGCCTGAGGTTCAAGTAAGGAGGCAGCTTGGCAGGTAGAGAACCTCACTAAACCATTTTCAGGCATTGTGTAATATGATTTTCTCGACCAAGTGCGTTACAGCCTGCATAACCGTCTTCTCCCATTGACACACTGCAAAGATTGCTTGATGCGGCGTTGACCGAGATGAATTACGACCTCAACAAACTCCCTCTTGGTCGCTTGTCCAAGAACACCATCCTGCAGGGTTTTTCTGCTCTGAAAGTTAGTAAATCCGAGGTTCGCCGTGTTCAAATGTTCACTTCTTCTCCAGAAACTCGCAGATGTCCTCGATGATGACACTCCGCCAGGAGACGCAAGGGACGCTGCATGTAGCCGACTTACTGATGCATACTACTCAGGTTTGTTCACACTGACCCGCAGTCGATTTGGATTAGAGCTCATCGATTCGCGGTGTAGTTATTCCGCATGCGTTTGGTCGCGGTCGACCTAGAATCATTGATACCAAGGCCATCCTTAAGAGTGTACGTTGTCAAGTCAAGGAGGTCTGAATTTCCATCCACTAATTCGGTCTTCACAGGAACTAGAATTGGTTGATGCGCTCGGAGACATGAGTACGTTAACTTGACATCAAGTTCTTACAAATGGCTGAAGGGTTCGTTCAGAAATCGCTCAAACTGTCATCTCGGACCAAACGCCCCGCGATGCGGACGGAAAGCCGATCAACCCTCTCGACGCGCACTTTTCCAATCTTAACCTCAAGTTCATGGAGCCCATCAAACCCTCGTCTTCGGAGTACAAGCAGCTCCAGGAGTATGTTACGTCGACCCACGGCAAGACACACACGGCAATCCGTAACCCGACCATTCAACATGTGTTCCGTGTGGAGAGGCTCGGAGAAGGTGAGGCTTGGAGTAATGGAGGGTATGATAAACTCGAAGAAGGCGCGAGGTTGTTGTTGTGGCATGGCAGTCGATCAACGAACTTTGGTGGTACGTCCATTCCCATGGGCAAAGATGCAGGTTTTGACGTGAGCTTGCTGCACAGGCATTTTGAGTCAAGGATTGCGCATTGCACCTCCTGAAGCACCCGTCACTGGGTACATGTTTGGCAAGGGCGTGTATTTCGCGGATGTGAGTCTGGTACGCTCTTGACATATCTTGCATCTGATGGTGTCCTTCCCTTCATACAATAGGCCATGTCCAAGTCGGCCAACTCCTGCCACAGCTAGTAGGGCCTATTTCTTTCTTCCCACGCTTCAATGCTCACCACCAGCTTTCTAGCGCGAGTAATGGCGTCGGTATCATGCTTCTCTGCGAAGTCGCAGCCAAGCCGTTCTTCGAGCAATCCAACGCAAACTATCACGCAGATAGTGACTGCAAGAAGGTTAAAGCGCTGTATGTCGCATTTCTATCTATCAATCAATGTTCTGTGCCTGTGGGCGTCAACAGTCCGGCCCCGTCCCACGGAGGCGACGGGTGTCCGACGTCATCGTTCCCTATCGAATTTTCCATCAATCTTACCCTAATTATGACGTAGGTCCACAAAGGGATCTGGAAAGATACGGCCAAAAGAGTGGATGGATGCTGGAGAGGCTCTGGGGCACGAGGAGCTGGAGGGGTGCTGGATGCCCTCAGGTGCGTTTCTCGTTGCTTTTTCCCTCTAACGATGGGTCATTGCAGAGCTAACGCGCGTTGGATGTAACATCTGCAGGC